>Ga0183095_10452_pt1 | contig 128773 bp, 94 predicted proteins | sample BioMet4_FD_130346 | JGI IMG/M metagenome (GOLD analysis project Ga0183095, IMG submission 130346) | Microbial communities from bioreactor (seeded with sewage sludge) at LBNL, California, USA - Biofuel metagenome 4 (v2) (version 3) | ecosystem: Engineered > Bioreactor > Anaerobic > Unclassified ...
CGAGTTCAAATCTCGGCACAGGCTCTTTTTTTGTTGATAACAGATCATTAATCAAATAATAAAGAATATAGTTATGGCTAAAGAACATTTTGAGAGAACTAAACCCCATGTTAACATCGGTACAATTGGCCATGTTGATCACGGTAAGACTACTTTGACGGCTGCTATCACTAAGGTGTTGGCCGAAAGAGGATTTTCCAGAAGCGACGAAATCAAGACTTTTGATCAGATTGATAACGCTCCTGAGGAAAAGGAAAGAGGTATTACCATTAATACCGCCCACGTTGAATATGAAACAGCTAATCGTCACTATGCACACGTTGACTGCCCGGGACACGCTGACTATGTAAAGAACATGGTAACTGGTGCCGCTCAGATGGATGGTGCTATTATCGTTGTTGCTGCTACTGATGGTCCTATGCCTCAGACACGTGAACATATTCTGTTGGCTCGCCAGGTAAACGTTCCGAAGCTTGTCGTTTTCTTGAACAAATGCGATATGGTTGATGACGAAGAAATGCTCGAACTCGTAGAAATGGAAATGCGTGAACTTCTCGCATTCTATGGTTTCGAAGAAGATTCTCCTATCATCCGCGGTTCTGCACTTGGTGCTTTGAACGGTGATCCGAAATGGGAAGAGAAAGTTATGGAACTGATGGAAGCATGCGATACATGGATTCCACTGCCAAAACGTGAAGTTGATAAACCTTTCTTGATGCCTGTTGAAGATATTTTCTCAATCACTGGTCGTGGTACAGTTGCTACAGGTCGTATTGAAACTGGTAAAGTTAAGGTTGGTGACGAAGTTCAGATCATTGGTCTCGGTGCTGACGGTAAGAAATCAGTTGTTACGGGTGTTGAAATGTTCCGTAAGATCCTTGATGAAGGTGAAGCTGGCGATAACGTTGGTCTGCTCCTCCGTGGTATCGATAAAGACGAAGTTAAACGTGGTATGGTAATTTGCCATCCGGGACAGGTTAAACCTCACTCTCACTTCAAGGCTCAGATCTACGTTTTGAAGAAAGAAGAAGGTGGCCGTCACACTCCGTTCCATAATCATTATCGTCCACAGTTCTATCTGCGTACACTTGACGTAACTGGTGAAATCACACTCCCAGAAGGAACTGAAATGGTAATGCCGGGTGATAACGTTGCTATCGATGTTGATTTGATCTATCCGGTTGCTTGCAGCGTCGGCCTTCAGTTCGCTATTCGTGAAGGTGGCCGTACAGTTGGTGCTGGTCAGATTATTGAAATCGAAGACTAATCAATTTGTTGATTATTAGTACATATAAATTAGCCGGCCTTGTTTTCAAGGCTGGCTATTTTACGGAAGTAGCTCAGTTGGTAGAGTACTGGTCTCCAAAACCAGCTGTCGGGAGTTCGAGCCTCTCCTTCCGTGCAAAATCTCTAATTAGATGAAAAAGATAGTTGCTTATATCAAAGAATGTTATAACGAACTTGTTTATAAAGTTTCTTGGCCAACAAGAACTGAGCTCGCTAACAGTGCAGTGGTAGTATTGTTTGCTTCCCTTATTATTGCTGCTGTCATATTTGTTATGGATCTCGGTTTTGAGGGTGTGATGCGTTTCGTTTACGATAAGATCTTTTAAGTAGGTATTTGACGATGGCTGAACTCGAGAAAAAATTTTATGTTCTCCGAGCTATTAGTGGTAAAGAGAATCAGATTAAAGAATATCTTGAAGCTGAATTGAAGAATACCTCAATGGGAGATTACGTATCTCAGATCTTAATCCCAACAGAGAAAGTTGTTACTTCACGTAACGGTAAAAAGGTAATTAAAGAACGTGCCTATTTACCCGGCTATGTGTTGGTAGAAGCTACTTTGGTGGGAGATGTTGCTAACCGCTTAGCTAACACTCCAAATGTTATCGGTTTTTTAGGTGGTGCTAAACCTACACCTATCTCATCAGCAGAAGCTAACCGTATCTTAGGTAAGGTTGACGAAATTCCTGTTGAAGAAGGTGAACCGACTATTTCATTTATGGTGGGTGAAAGCGTAAAGATTACATTTGGACCTTTCAACGGGTTTACAGGTGTTATTGAAGAGGTTAATTCTGAGAAAAAGAAGCTCAAAGTTTCAGTTAAAGTCTTCGGACGGAAAACTCCGCTAGAGCTTAGTTATATGCAAGTTGAAAAAGTATAGGCCTTCTTGTTACGAAGAGGAGTCTGACTTTTTAGGTTATAATTTAAATTTCAAATATAAATTTTCTACAAATGGCTAAAGAAGTTGCTGGACAAATTAAATTACAAATCAAGGGAGGAGCAGCAAACCCCTCTCCACCTGTAGGACCTGCATTAGGCTCTAAAGGTATAAATATTATGGAGTTTTGTAAGCAATTTAATGCCAAGACTCAGGACAAAGGTGGTAAGTTATTACCTGTAGTAATTACTTACTATAGCGATAAGACTTTTGATTTTGTCGTTAAAACACCTCCTGTTGCCGTCCAATTATTGGAAGCTTCCAAGCAAAAAGGCGGTTCGTCTGAACCTAATCGCAAAAAGGTCGCTGAGATCACATGGGATCAGGTTAAGGCAATTGCTACCGATAAATTGGTCGATTTGAATTGTTTCACAGTATCGTCTGCTATGAAAATGGTAGCCGGAACTGCTAGAAGCATGGGGATTACAATTAAAGGGTCTTTTCCCGAAAATGTTTAATAACTTCAATTGAAAGATATGAGTAAACTTACAAAAAATCAAAAGTTGGCCTCAACAAAGATTGAAGCAGGGAAGATTTATTCTCTCAAAGAAGCTACAAATAAGCTCAAGGATATTACCACGACAAAATTTGACGCTTCTGTTGATATAGATGTCCGTTTAGGTGTTGATCCTCGTAAAGCTAACCAAATGGTAAGAGGCGTTGTCTCTTTGCCAAATGGTACTGGCAAACAGGTTAGAGTGCTTGCATTATGTACTCCAGATAAAGTGGAGGAAGCTCAAGCCGCAGGTGCTGATTATGTTGGACTTGATGAATATGTCGCTAAAATTAAAGGCGGCTGGACTGACGTCGATGTAATCATCACAATGCCATCATGTATGGGAAAAATCGGTGCATTAGGACGCGTTCTGGGTCCTCGTGGACTGATGCCTAATCCCAAAAGTGGTACAGTTACTAATGAAATCGGTAAAACAGTGAAAGAAGTAAAACAAGGCAAAATTGACTTCAAAGTCGACAAAGCTGGAATCGTTCACACTTCTATCGGTAAAGTATCTTTTACTCCTGAACAGCTTTTCCAAAACGCGAAAGAGTTTATACAAACCATCGTGAAATTGAAACCTGCTTCAGCTAAGGGTACTTATATGAAGAGCATTTATCTTTCCAGCACCATGAGTGCCGGTCTGAGAATAGACCCTAAATCAATTGATGAACTTTAATAATCAAACAAGATGAAGAAGGAAGATAAAACTATCGTCATAGGTAAACTCGCTGAAACAGTTAAAGCATATCCTAATTTCTATTTGACAGACATTGAGGCATTGAATGCTGAAATGACTAGCAAATTGAGAAGAGCTTGCTTCAATCAAGATGTTAAGCTTATCGTTGTTAAGAACAGCTTGTTTAGAAAAGCATTGGAAACTGTCGGCGGAGATTTCTCTCAGTTGCACGACTCATTAAAGGGCAATACAGCGGTTATGTTTTCACAGGTCGCTAACGCCCCCGCACGTTTGATTAAGGATTTCTTAAAGAGTAATAAAGGTGCCGTTAAGCCACAGTTGAAAGCTGCCTATGTTCAGGAAAGCTTCTATGTCGGCGCTGACAACCTTGAGGCTTTGGTTGGAATCAAGAGTAAGAACGAACTTATTGCAGATATCATTGCATTGTTGCAAAGTCCTGCAAAGAATGTCATTTCTGCTCTGCAATCATCCGGAAATACAATTCTCGGTGTTCTGGAAACATTAGAGAAAAAATAGAATATTAGATTTATAAAGTAACAAACATTTAAAAACATAATAAAATGGCAGATTTAAAAGCTATTGCTGAACAATTAGTAAACCTGACAGTAAAAGAAGTTAGCGAATTGGCTACTATTCTTAAAGAAGATTACGGTATCGAACCTGCAGCTGCAGCTGTTGCTGTTGCTGGTCCTGCTGTCGCTGAAGCAGCTGTTGAAGAAAAAACTTCTTTTGATGTTGTATTGAAATCTTTCGGTGCTAATAAATTGGCTATCGTCAAGCTGGTTAAGGAACTTACCGGCCTGGGCTTGAAAGAAGCTAAGGATTTGGTTGACGGTGCACCTAACACTTTGAAGGAAGGTGTTGCTAAGGCAGACGCAGAGGCATTGAAGAAGAGCTTGGAAGACGCAGGAGCTGAAGTTGAGCTTAAATAAAATCTTTGACCTGAGTATCAGGTATTTTGGTTAAGAGTCCCCTATTAGGGGATTCTTAGCCTTTTTGTGTCTTATATTTTTATAGTTCAAAAAATCCTTACTAAATGTCTTCAGAAACTGAAAACCAGAGAGTTAATTTTGCTTCGATTCAACATCCTTATCCGTATCCGGATTTTCTCGAAGTACAATTGAAGTCATTCCAAGACTTCTTGCAACTCGATACACCTCCCGATAAAAGAAAAAAGGAGGGTTTGTATAAAGTATTCGCTGAAAGTTTTCCAATAGCTGATACGCGTAATAACTTCGTACTCGAGTTTTTGGATTATTATATTGATCCACCGCGATATTCCATTGAAGAGTGTATTTCTCGCGGCCTTACTTATAGTGTTCCACTGAAAGCTAAACTTAAATTAAGTTGCACTGACCCTGACCACGAAGATTTTGCTACTGTCGTTCAAGACGTCTATTTAGGTCAGATCCCTTATATGACGGAGCGAGGTACTTTCGTTATCAATGGTGCCGAACGCGTTGTCGTTTCTCAGCTGCACCGTTCTCCCGGCGTATTCTTCGGCCAAAGTGTTCATGCTAATGGTACATTACTCTATTCTGCACGTATTATTCCTTTTAAAGGTTCTTGGATTGAGTTCGCTACTGATATAAATAATGTCATGTATGCCTATATCGATCGAAAAAAGAAGTTGCCAGTAACGACCTTGTTACGTGCGATTGGTTTTGAGAGTGATAAAGATATTTTGGAGATCTTCGATCTCGCTGAAGAAGTAAAGGTGACGAAAACCAACCTGAAGAAGATGATCGGGCGCAAACTTGCAGCACGTGTCCTAAAGTCATGGGTTGAGGATTTCGTTGATGAAGATACAGGTGAGGTTGTTTCTATGGAAAGAAACGACGTCATCGTTGATCGTGAAGCTGAGCTTGATGCCGATAATATTCAATCGATTCTTGATTCTGGTGCTCAAAATGTTCTTTTGCACAGAGAAGCAGCTAATCAATCGGATTATTCTATTATTTACAATACCCTGCAAAAGGATCCGAGTAATTCAGAAAAGGAGGCTGTCTTATATATCTATCGTCAATTACGCAATGCTGAACCAGCTGATGAAGCTAGCGCACGAGAAGTAATCCAGAATCTGTTTTTCTCAGAAAAACGTTATGATTTGGGTGATGTAGGCCGTTACAGAATCAATAAGAAACTCGGCCTTGAAACAAGTATGGAGGTAAAAGTCCTTACTAAGGAAGATATTATCGAGATTATCAAATACCTAATAGAGCTGGTTAACTCTAAAGCGGCAGTTGATGATATTGACCATTTGAGTAACCGTCGTGTCCGCACAGTTGGTGAACAACTCTATAACCAGTTTGGCGTAGGTTTAGCACGAATGTCCCGTACAGTCCGTGAGCGCATGAATGTTCGCGACAATGAAGTATTTACACCAGTTGATTTGATTAACGCTAAGACGATTTCTTCTGTTGTGAATTCATTTTTTGGAACGAATGCTCTTTCTCAATTTATGGATCAGACAAATCCATTGGCTGAGATTACACATAAACGTCGCCTCTCTGCCCTTGGACCTGGCGGTTTGTCACGTGAACGTGCAGGATTTGAAGTTCGAGATGTACACTATACTCATTATGGTCGTCTTTGTCCTATTGAAACACCAGAAGGACCTAATATCGGTTTGATTTCTTCATTGTGTGTTTTTGCAAAAATTAATGAACTTGGATTTATCACTACTCCTTATCGGAACGTAAAAGACGGACAAGTTGATTTTTCTGATGAAGGGCTGAAATATTATACAGCAGAAGATGAAGAGGAAATGACGATCGCTCAAGGTAATGCTCCTCTTGATTCAGATGGTAAATTTATTAGAGATAAGGTTAAATCTCGTTTTGAAGCCGATTTCCCTGTGGTTGCTCCGTCAGAAGTCGATTTGATGGATGTGTCTCCTCAGCAGATTGCTTCAATTGCAGCATGCTTGATTCCTTTCTTGGAACATGATGATGCTAACCGAGCATTGATGGGGTCTAATATGATGCGTCAAGCAGTTCCTTTGCTGCGCCCTGAAGCTCCAATCGTCGGAACGGGAATTGAGGCTCAAGTGTGTCGCGATTCAAGAACAATGATTATGGCAGAGGGTGCCGGAGTGGTCGTTTTTGTTGATGCAACTTGCATCAAAATAAAATATGATCGTACTGCGGATGAGGAATTTGTCAGCTTCGATGATGCTATCAAAACTTATATTATTCCTAAATGGCGTAAAACAAATCAAAGTACAACTGTAGATCTTCGTCCTATTTGCCATATTGACCAACGTGTCGAAAAAGGTGATATTTTGACAGAAGGTTATGCTACTCAAAATGGTGAACTTGCATTAGGTCGCAATGTGAAGGTTGCATATATGCCATGGAAAGGTTACAATTATGAGGATGCTGTAGTACTGAATGAACGAATGGTTCGTGAAGACTTCTTCACTTCTGTTCATGTTGACGAATACGTTTTGGAAGTACGTGAAACAAAACGGGGCATGGAAGAATTGACATCAGATATTCCTAATGTTAGTGAAGATGCTACTAAGGATTTGGATGAAAGAGGAATTGTTCGTATTGGTGCTCGCATTGGACCAGGTGATATTCTGATTGGTAAAATAACCCCGAAAGGCGAATCTGATCCGACTCCTGAAGAAAAATTGCTCCGAGCAATCTTTGGTGACAAGGCTGGCGATGTCAAGGATGCTTCGTTGAAGGCTAATCCTTCTCTCCGTGGTGTCGTCATCGATACTGCTCTGTTCTCGAAAGCTATAAAGAAACGTAGTAAATCAAGATTAAGTGACAAAGCTATTCTTCCGAAACTTGACGAAGAGTATGAATCTAAGATGGCTGACTTGAAGAAATTGCTTGTTGATAAATTGGTCGTTTTGACTGATGGTAAGATTTCTCAAGGTGTCAAGGATTTTATGAATGCCGATGTCATCGCCAAAGGTGCCAAGTTTACACGTGAGGCAATTAGTGCGCTTGATTTTAATTCTATACAGATTAGCAAATGGACTGCGGATCCAATGAAGAATGATCTTATCAAACAGGTCATCATGAATTACCTTAAGAAATATAAGGAATTGGATTCAGATCTTCGCCGCAAGAAATTTGATATTACTATCGGAGATGAACTTCCTACAGGAATCGTTCAGATGGCCAAAGTTTATGTCGCAAAAAAACGTAAGATTCAGGTCGGTGATAAGATGGCTGGACGTCATGGAAATAAAGGTATTGTTTCCAAAATCGTACGCCAAGAAGATATGCCATTCCTTGCTGACGGAACTCCCGTTGATATTTGTTTGAACCCGCTTGGTGTGCCTTCTCGTATGAATTTAGGACAGATTTTTGAAGCAGTTCTTGGTTGGGCCGGTCGGACTTTGGATGTCAAATTCTCTACACCGATTTTTGACGGTGCTACGATTGATGATATGAATTCTTGGACAGATAAGGCAGGTCTGCCACGTTATGGTAAAACATACCTTTATGATGGTGGTACAGGAGAACGTTTTGACCAACCGGCAACAGTCGGAGTTACTTATTTCTTGAAATTAGGCCACATGGTCGATGATAAAATGCATGCTCGTTCTATTGGCCCGTATTCATTGATTACTCAGCAACCGCTTGGTGGTAAAGCTCAATTTGGCGGTCAACGCTTCGGAGAAATGGAAGTCTGGGCTCTTGAAGCTTTCGGTGCCTCTCATGTATTACAGGAAATACTGACAATCAAATCGGACGATGTCACTGGTCGTTCGAAAGCTTATGAAGCAATAGTTAAAGGCGAACCGATGCCTACACCAGGGATTCCAGAGTCTTTGAATGTTCTGCTACATGAATTACGTGGTCTCGGTTTGAGCCTGACTTTAGATTAAATTTGTAAAACGTCTTAATTTATAAATATGGCCTTTAGAAATGAAAATAAGGTAAAGAATAATTTCTCGAAAATCACAATCGGGCTTGCATCTCCGGAAGAGATTCTTGAAAATTCGTGTGGTGAAGTCTTGAAGCCTGAAACGATAAATTATCGTACCTACAAACCGGAACGTGACGGCCTTTTTTGCGAACGTATATTTGGTCCTGTAAAGGATTATGAATGCCATTGCGGAAAATATAAACGTATCCGTTATAAAGGCATCGTTTGCGATCGTTGCGGTGTAGAAGTTACAGAGAAAAAAGTTCGCCGTGAACGTATGGGACACATTCATCTCGTTGTTCCTGTTGCTCACATCTGGTACTTCCGTTCATTACCGAATAAAATCGGCTATTTGCTCGGTTTACCAACAAAAAAACTTGATTCCATCATTTATTATGAACGCTATGTCGTTATTCAGGCGGGTTGCGTTGATACATGGAAAAAATTCGACCTGCTTTCAGAAGAAGAATATCTTCAAGCATTAGATAGTCTGCCAAAAGATAATCAGTTTTTGGAGGATTCTGATCCTAACAAGTTTATTGCCAAAATTGGAGCTGAAGCAATCTATGATCTGCTTGCAGAGCTGGATTTGGATGCACTTTCTTATGATCTGCGTAATAGGGCAAGTACGGATGGCTCTCAACAACGTAAGAGCGAGGCGTTGAAACGTCTTCAAGTTGTTGAATCTTTCCGCTCTTCTCGTGGTCACAATCGTCCTGAATGGATGATTATGAAAGTGATTCCAGTTATTCCGCCGGATTTGCGTCCGCTTGTACCGTTGGATGGCGGCCGTTTTGCTACTTCTGATTTGAATGATTTGTACAGACGTGTGATTATTCGTAACAATCGTCTAAAAAAGTTGATCGAAATAAAGGCTCCAGAAGTAATTCTCCGTAATGAGAAACGTATGCTGCAGGAAGCGGTGGATTCATTGTTTGATAACTCTCGTAAATCGAGTGCTGTTAAGTCTGAATCTAACAGACCTCTGAAATCTCTCTCTGACAGTCTTAAAGGAAAACAAGGCCGTTTTCGTCAGAATCTGCTCGGCAAACGTGTTGATTATTCTGCACGTTCTGTTATCGTTGTCGGACCTGAACTAAAGATGCATGAATGTGGCCTTCCTAAAGATATGGCTGCAGAGTTGTATAAACCGTTTATCATTCGTAAGCTGATAGAACGTGGTATCGTCAAGACTGTGAAATCGGCGAAGAAAATTGTCGATCGAAAAGAACCTGTCGTTTGGGATATTCTTGAGTACGTGATGAAAGGTCATCCAGTTCTGTTGAATAGAGCTCCTACACTTCACCGTTTGGGAATTCAAGCCTTCCAACCTCGTTTGATTGAAGGAAAGGCTATTCAACTTCACCCTTTGGCTTGTACTGCATTTAATGCTGATTTCGATGGCGATCAGATGGCTGTTCATCTTCCTTTGGGAAACGAAGCAATCCTAGAAGCTCAACTTCTTATGCTTGCTTCACAGAACATCTTGAATCCTGCCAATGGTGCTCCAATTACGGTCCCATCTCAGGATATGGTCCTTGGCCTTTATTATATCACAAAGATTCGTAAAGGAGTTAAAGGTGAAGGTTTGACATTTTATGGCCCTGAAGAGGCGACGATTGCATATAACGAAAAGAAGGTCGATATCCATGCCCTAGTAAAAGTCATGGTTGATACTATCGATAAGAATGGTGCACCTAGTAAAGTCATGTTGGAAACTTCAGTTGGACGTCTGATGGTCAATGAATTTATCCCAACCGAAGTAGGTTTCATTAATGAAGTTCTTGGTAAAAAAGCATTGCGTGATATTATCGGTCAAGTAATTAAAGTTTGTGGTGTTTCAAGAACAGCACAATTCCTCGACGATATTAAGAATCTTGGTTACTATATGGCCTTTAAAGGTGGTTTGTCATTCAATTTGTCTGATGTGCTTATTCCGCCGGAGAAGGATGATTTGGTAAAAGAGGGGTATGATGAAGTTGAGCAGATTTTGAACAACTATAGCATGGGCTTCATTACATATAATGAAAGATACAATCAGATTATTGATACTTGGACTCATGTCAATAGTAAACTTTCTGATATCTTAATGAAACAGCTGACAGCTGATAACGATGGCTTCAATTCTGTATTCATGATGATGGACTCTGGCGCCCGTGGTTCTAAGGAACAGATTCGTCAGCTTAGCGGTATGCGCGGCTTGATGGCAAAACCTCAGAAGAGTGGTGCTGAAGGTGGTCAGATTATTGAAAACCCGATTCTTTCTAACTTTAAGGAAGGTCTGTCAGTACTTGAATATTTTATCTCTACTCACGGTGCTCGAAAAGGTTTGGCTGATACAGCTCTTAAAACTGCAGATGCAGGTTATCTGACTCGCCGTTTGGTTGATGTATCACACGATGTCATAATTACTGAGGAAGATTGTGGTACACTCCGTGGCCTTGTATGTACTGAACTTAAGAATAATGAAGAGACAATTGCTTCATTGTATGAAAGAATTCTTGGTCGTGTTTCTGTTCATGATATTATTCATCCGACAACAGGCGAAGTGATTGTCAGTGCAGGTGAAGAAATTCGTGAAGATGCTGCCCAAAAGATTCAAGATTCTCCAATCGAAAGTGTCGAAATTCGTTCCGTGCTCACTTGCGAGTCAAAGAAGGGTGTTTGTGCGAAATGTTATGGCCGTAATCTGGCTACTAACAGAATGGTTCAGAAGGGCGAGGTAGTCGGTGTCATAGCTGCGCAATCAATCGGAGAACCTGGTACACAGTTGACTCTTCGTACGTTCCACGTCGGAGGTATTGCTGCGAACATTGCTACGGAAAATAGTGTAGTTTCCAAATATGATGGTATTCTAGAAATAGAAGAACTCCGTGTTGTTGATGCAGATGATGAATCTAAGAAATATCAGGTTGTTGTAAGCCGTCTTGCAGAAATGAGAATTATTGATCCCAATACGAAGATAGTTCTTGAGGTACGCAATATCCCTTATGGCTCTAAATTGTTCTTCCCCAATGGCTCTGCTGTTAAGAAAGGTGATGTTATTATTGAATGGGATCCATTTAATGCGGTTATTGTATCTGAAGCAACTGGCAAAATTGCTTTTGAAAGTTTGATTGAAAATGTTACTTACAAAGTTGAAAGTGACGAAACAACTGGTCTGAAAGAAAAGATCATTATTGAATCTAAGGATAAGACAAAGGCTCCCGCTGCTCATATTCTTGATGCTGAAGGCAATAATCTTAAGAATTATTCTTTACCATTAGGTGCCCATGTAATAATTGATGAAGGCGATAAAGTTAGAGCAGGTGAGGTCCTTGTTAAAATTCCACGTGCTGTTGGTAAAGCTGGTGATATCACTGGAGGTCTTCCTAGAGTTACTGAATTGTTTGAGGCTCGTAATCCGTCTAATCCTGCAATCGTTTCTGAGATTGATGGTGAAGTCGGATTTGGGAAAATTAAACGTGGTAATCGTGAAATCACTGTTACTTCAAAAATGGGAGAGATTAAGAAATATATGGTTCCACTCTCTAAACAGTTGCTTGTTCAAGAAAACGATTATATCCGTGCTGGAATGCCTCTTTCTGATGGTGCAATCACACCTACAGACATTTTGAATATCAAAGGTCCGACGGCAGTTCAGGAGTATATCGTTAATGAGGTTCAAGACGTTTATCGTTTGCAAGGTGTTAAAATCAATGATAAACATTTCGAGGTTATAGTCCGTCAAATGATGCGTAAAGTCGAAGTAGTTGACCCAGGTGATACTCGTTTTTTGGAACAGCAAATTGTTGACAAGCTTGAAGTAATGGATGAGAACGATCGTATTTGGGGGAAGAAAGTTGTTACAAGTGCGGGAGATTCTCAGACTTTAAGTGCCGGTCAGATAGTGACTGCTCGCAAGTTGCGTGACGAGAACAGTATGTTGAAACGCCGAGACATGAAACTCGTTGAGGCTCGGGATGCTGTCCCTGCGACAACAAATCAGATTCTTCAGGGCATTACACGTGCTGCATTGCAGACCAATAGTTGGATGTCGGCCGCATCATTCCAGGAAACAACGAAAGTGCTGAATGAGGCAGCAATTAATGGTAAAGTTGACCGTCTTGAAGGACTGAAAGAAAATGTGATTTGCGGACATCTAATTCCTGCAGGTACTGGGCAACGAGAATTTGATAAACTTGTAGTCGGTTCTCTGGATGACTTCAAAAACATGGATCAAAAACGTGAAATGAAATTTCCTCCTTTGGGAGTTGTTAATGGCGACTCTGACGAAGAAGATGAGTAAAACAAAAACCTCAAATTTGGTTTTGTGATATTTTAAGTGCCTAGCGAAAGTATATTTCGCTAGGCACTTTTGTAATAATCGTAGAAAAGCGCCTCTTTTTGAAAATGATCAGAAGTATTTTAATAACTAAATAATCTGTGTATATTTATCTTTTTGTACAAATGGTATAAAATCCATAGATTTTTGTATGTTTGCAATACATTATATTTATAACGAATTAAAGATAAAATAAAATGAAGAAAGTTGTTGTTTTGCTGATAGTTTTATTAATCCCTTTGCCTTTTCTTTCTGCTCAAAAGAGGGTTGATAGTGTGAGGCTGAATGTTATGACATTCAACATTCGAATGAATAATCATTCAGACAGTCTTAACTGGTGGGGAAACAGAAAAGATTTTGCAGCTAATGTTATAAAGTTTTATGATATAGATATATTCGGTGCTCAAGAAGTACTCCCAGACCAACGAGCTGATCTTCTTGAACGCTTACCTGGATTTGTCGCTATCGGAGTTTCTCGTGAAGATGGTAAAAATAAAGGAGAGGCGACTCCTATTTTTTATAAAACGAAACGTTTTACTTCAGTAAAAAGTGGTAATTTCTGGCTTGCTCAAAATAAAGATTCAGTTGGAATGTTGGGCTGGGATGCTGCTTGTGTCCGAGTTGCAACTTGGTCAATCTTCAAAGATAATAATACTGGAAAAGAATTCTTTTTTCTTAATACTCATCTTGACCATAAAGGTCAAATTGCTCGCCATGAGGGTGCTTTGCTAATCCTTGATCAAGTTACAAAACTTGCAGAAAAACTCCCGATAATCGTTACAGGAGATTTTAATGCCATACCAACAGACGATCCTATAAAGATCATTGTCAATCCAGCAGACAAACGTCATTTGACTCATACTCGAACAGTTGCTCCTCTGTGTTATGGTCCGAATTGGACTTTTCACGATTTTGGACGATTACCTTTTGATCTTCGTTCTTGGATTGATTATATTTTTGTAAAAGGAGATATTGAAGTATTGCGTCATGGCGTTTTAACGGAGTCGTTAGGCAATCTCTATCCATCTGATCATTGCCCTGTGTTATCTACGATTATCGTCAAATAATTAGTCTGTCATATTATCGGTTTTGGGTTTTAGAAAGGCCAATTGTAGTATTAAAGCAATTAGAATGACGGAGCTAAGCACTGCAAATGCTTCCGCAAGTCCTCCGTTATCATCTATTTTCCCCATCAATTGAGTGATGATAGCACCGGCAAGAACTCCAGTCATATTCATTATGCCGTATGCAGTTGCTCTACGCTTTGTTGATACAAATTGACAAAGTATGGGCATATTGTTGGCATCGAACATTCCAAATCCAACTCCAAATAATACTCCAGCACCTACAATTGCATAAATATTGTGCCCCAAACCGAGTAGAATCAAAGAAGGAATAGTTAAGCTTAGACCTATTGCTCCAGTAAAGATTCTTCCTCGGATATTCTTTTGAACCCAGCGATCAGAAAGTACTCCGCCAATAAGAACACCGATGAAGGAAGAAACTGCAATAGTTATTGTGGCAAGGGGACCAGCTTGTGTCATAGGAATATTTAAACTATCAGAGAAAAGTGTCGGAAGCCAATTCTTTGTTGCCCAACCTGGGAAGCTGGGTGCGGCAAAATAAAATAGAATTATCCAAAATGCTATATTGCTAAATAGAATTGACAGATCTTTCATAATAGAACGAAAACTATCTTTTTCCTTTTTAATGATAGTTTGTTGCTTGTGAATTGGATTTTCGGAAAGAGCAAATACTAGTATAATGGCAAAAATCATACCTATTATTCCAAAGCTATGAAAAGTTTGATGCCACGAATATAAAGCGGCAATAGCAGCACCGAATCCACCAATTGCTTGTCCTGTATAAAAACCCGTCGTATGAATGCCAATTGCCAATGATCGTGTCTTCCCATTATGCCAATCAGAGATAAGCGACAAAGCAGAAGGAATGTATATCGCTTCGCTAATTCCCATAATGGCTCGGAGAATATATAATTGGTTGAAAGTATTTGCATAGCCCATAAGGAAAGTCACACCAGACCAGACGAAGAGACTGATTATGATTAACCATTTGCGATTTACTTTATCAGCGATGATTCCTGCAAAAGGACTTAGAATGCCATAAACCCATAGAAAAATTGCCATTAAAGCACCGAAAGCTTCTGCTTTATTTAGCTCAACAATATCTACTCTAATAGAATTTTGCATTGTGGATAGTATTTGACGATCCATATAGTTGAAAAATGCCACAAACCAAAGTAAAGCAACTACAATCCAGGGGTAGACTTTCTGGTTGACTTTCATTGTTGTTAACTGGTTATTATTGCTGATTTTTCAAGATATCCTGACAAAGTGTATAAGCAATTGTCATCATGCGAGGAATATGAAACGGACCCTTGAATAGATTTCCTTTTGCAGGTTGAGCGACTGTTCCGTCTCGATGAAGATATCCATACCATTCACCATATTCTTGATCTGGAAAATGAGAATATGTCCAATCACTGATCTGTTTGTGCATTTCAAGATACTTTTCATTCTTAGTAGCGAGGTAGGCATAAAGAGTAGCGATAATGGTTTCAGTTTGCGGCCACCAGAATTTCATATCTTGCGAATAATCTTGACATGGAAGATTTCGGCAGTCTCGGAAGTTAATAATGCCGCCATATTCTTTGTCCCAACCCCAGTCCCACGACCATTCAAGGATTGTAAGAGCTGTCTTTACCAATTCTTTATCCCAATTGCGGAATCTTGCCTCTTCAAGAAGGAACCATGATGTTTCAATGCAATGACCTGGATTGATGATACGAGTTTCGTTCATATCCAAAAATTCTCCATTGGGACCTACACTTTCGAGAATAGCTTTAAATTCTGGATGCATGAAGAATTTTCTGATTTTGCCAATGGCTTCATCGCATTGTTTGGTTAAAACTGGATCAGAGATTACCTTTCGGATACAAGAAGCAACGTTAATAAGGATCATTGTAATTGAATGTCCTTCAAGATGGATGTTCGAGCAATATTTTGGTTCAAGCAATCCCGGTGTATTTAGGAAATATAGGATTTCTTTGAATAGCTCAAGGGCTTTTTTTGCATAGCTTTTATCTCTAGTTGCTAATGCATATTCAGACATCGCAATAGCTGTAAATGTCTCAGAAAAAGTATATCGTCTTTTTCTTATTGGTTGTCCATCTGCTGTAACAGAAAAAAACATTCGTCTGTCTTTATCGAAACAATGGGCATCGATAAAATCCAAAGTATTTTTAGCTTCATTTAACCACTCTGGATTATTTTCAATATTGTTATATGCGAAACAACATGTGAATGCAAATCTACCCTGGAACCAAACAGATTTTGTTGTATCCATTAAAGATCCGTCACGATTGAGGCAGGTGTAAACGCCTCCGTTTTGGTGATCAACCCCATTTTTCATCCAAAAAGGCATTATATTGCTTGTGAGATCGTGCTTATATGATTCGGCCCATCGTTTTATGTATTCTGTTGTGTCCATTTTAATTCATTAGAAATTAGAGTTTGCTGCAATGATTAAAGAAATCGATAGAATCAAGCTCCTTTTTTAGAGAGTCATTTTCCAAGTCAGTGAGATTGGGAAAAGGAGTTCTATTGTTCCCCATATCAAGGCCAATAAATCGCATTATTCGTTTACCAGCTACAATGTTTCCATAATACCTGCAGATGACATTGATGACAGCCTGTGAATAATCTTGTAGTTTCCTTGCTTCAGTGAGATTCCCTAAATTCCAAGATTCCCCGATTCCTATTTGAACGGTAGCATTATAGTTTGTTGTTCCGCAGATCCCTCCTTTTGTACCACACATAGCAACACTTGCCAAATAGGTTTCATCCTGCCCATGTAAAAGGTCAAATTCCCCTTCATTATACTTGATACACTGATTAAATTCATATAGGTTTTCATATGTGTATTTAATACCAGCAAAATTTGGGATATTTCCGTCAACAGCTTTCAGCAGTTCAATCATGGATAGAGATACATTGCTTAATGCAGGAATGTGATAATAATAGAATGGGAGTTTAGGGGCTCCACAAGCTATCTCCTCGCAATATTTTACTAATTCCTTTATTCTGCTTATGTGAGGGAAAGGTGGACCCATAGCTCCAATTCCCCAAGCTCCAATTTGTTGAGCGTGTTTTGCAATTTGAAAACTAGATTTGATACATGTGCTTCCACAATGGACAATAACCTTAAAATCTTTTGGAGCTGACGCTATCCATACTTCGGCCAAATGCATTCGTTCTTCTTCAGTGAGTAAAAAACCTTCCCCAGATGAACCATTGATAAAGACACCTTTAAGACCGTTTTTCTTTAGCATTGCTGCATAAGAAGGAATCAGTTCATAGTTAACGTCTCCATTTGGGTAGAAAGGAGTAAAAGGAGCATTAATTAAACCTATTATTTTTTCCACAAATTTTATATTTGTATTGTTCCTAATAATTTTCCACGAGATAGAAGGCAGGTTCCAATAGCTCCAGCGGTTTCACCAAGGCTCGATATTTTTATTTCAGAGTCTTCATTAACTAAATTCAGAGAGTATTTCTTTACATTACTTTTAATAGGTAAGCGAAGATAATCCCCGGTTTGGGACAATGGACCTCCAATGACTACTAGTTCAGGATTGAAGATGTTGATCAGTCCAGCTATACCTCTGCCAAGGTTTAAACCAATTTGTTCAAGAATGTCAATAGTCAAAGTGTCTTCTTTGTGAGCTGCTTCAATGATATCGTCTACAGTGAGGTCTCTTCCTGAATTAACAGCTTCACACAAAATAGAGTTGCGGCCTGCAAGACATTGTTCTTTGATCAATCGGCAAATTGCACTACCTGAGGCTTCAGTTTCAAAACAACCTTTTTTCCCACAATGGCAGATAACTTCGTTGTCAAAAAATGGGAAATGCCCAAATTCACCGGAAAATCCTGATTTTCCATAATAGAGTTGCCCATTGATAATAATACCAACCCCTAGGCCCCAAGTCACATTGATGAAAATAATATTCTTTTCATTCTTGGCTATTCCTTTTTTATATTCTCCATAAGCCATTGCACGTGTGTCATTTTCAACATAAACACGCACGTGTAATTTCTCTTGCAAAACCTCTGAGAGAGGACGATCATCAAAATGGAAAATACTATAACTATATCCAGAAGCTGGATTAACACGTCCAGAGAGATTTATACCAACAGCCAAAATTTTATTGAGGGTTAAGGAAAGAGAATCGATGAATTGGTTGATTATCTCACAAATCATGTCAAGCGATTCTCGAGAATTCTCGAGAATAGAAAAAGTATGTTCCTCTGTCTTTAAGACATTTCCTTTGAAATCAATTCCAGAAATAATTATTTTATTGTGTTGTACATCAACTCCAATAAAATAGCCGGACTCTGGATTAAGACCAAACACACTTGGCTTTCTACCTCCACTAGTATTGTCCATTTTACCATAGTCAATGATTAATCCATCTTTCTGTAATTCATATAATAGTTTGGTTACAGTTGGAATACTCATGTCGATCTCTTTACACAATTCGGAGATGGTTGAGTCTCCATTAGCAATAAAGAGGTGAATAATACGTTTCTTTAATGCTTCATTACGGCTGCTACTTTCAAATGTAGTCAAAAAATTTGTATCCATAGTATTTAAAATGTTTGTTTTTACTAAGAATTTTACAAATGTAGGTATTTAATTTGATTATTTTTTTTTCTGTGGCCTAAAAACATTTAAAAATAATTATCTTTGCTTTTGTATATATGAATAGAATGAAATATCGAATGCTTTTTCTTGGAATGTTTATATTGTTTGCTTTGTTTGCACATGCTCAGCAGACATCAGAGACAAAGATAGGTGTAGATTTTTTCGGTGCTTTTGGTTCTGGCAAACACACTCCTTTCTGGTTGACGAGCAATACATTTGGAAAGGTACCAATCACAATGAGTAATGGGTTTGCTAGTGCAAGATTGCTTCATAAGCAAAGATTATCAAATTATTTCAGTTGGAGTAGCGGCTTTGAAGGTGTTTCTGTTACTCCAAGATATCGTCATTTTTATATTCAACAATTGTATTTAGAAGCTTCCTATAAATGTTTTTCTTTAAATGTGGGAAGTCGTGAACGTTATTTTTCTTTACTAGATAAAGATTTAAGCTCAGGAGATATGGTTCAGTCCTCAAATGCTCGGCCCATTCCTGAAATAAACGTTTCGATTCCTCAATTTACAGTTTTACCAAAAAGTAAGGGATGGTTACAATTGAGAGGAGATTTTGCGGTAGCTCGTTCTTTTGATACGGATTATTTGAAAGATTTTTCCATACCAAGAGGAAATTATATAAAAAATGTTCTTTGGCATCACAAGTCTCTTGACCTTCGGATTCATGACACCCATGGGACTTTTCCGCTTTCAGCGATAATCGGAGTCCATCATTGGGCTCAATGGGGAGGATCTTCAACAAATCCACGTTTAGGTCGCCAACCACAAGGCTTGGGTGATTTTGTCCGAATAGTATTTGGACGTGAAGGCGGGAAGAATGCTCCTTTAGCTGATCAAGTCAATGTTTTAGGGAATCATTATGGAATGTATGACATGCAGCTTTCGTTTGAGAAAAATGATTGGAAGCTGACTGCTTACCATCAACATTATTATGAGGACAAATCTGGTATGCTGTTTATTAATGGTCAAGATGGTTTATGGGGTTTGCAGATTGATTTACCAAAAAATATTGGTTGGTTGAATAAGGTTGTAATTGAGAAACTTGAAACGCGTGATCAAAGCGGGCCATTCCATTTCATACATATAGACTATTCACTTCATCATGGTCCTGGAGGCGGTTCCGATGATTATTATAATAATCAAGAATATACGACTGGAGCTTCATATTTCAATCGTTCTATAGGCTCTCCACTCATCCCTTCGCCTGAGTACAATCAAGATGGAATAGTCGGTTACTTGAATAATCGTGTTAGTGATTGGCACATTGGTTTAAATGGTGGAATTTCAAACATTTCATATCGCATGCTCGCAACGACAATGAATACTTGGGGAACACATAAGCGCCCCTTTCTTAATAAGAAGAGGGATTTTTCTGCATTATTGGATGTTTCATACCATCATCCTCGTTTAGAAGGGTGGAATTTTAAGGTGTCTCTTGCTGGAGATAAAGGAAGCCTCTTTGGAGATAATTTTGCTGTAGCCGCTGGACTATCGCTAGTCCTTTGAACACTATTTATATTGCTCCTCTAAATCTGCTGCAATTATCTTTCTTGTTTCAGATTCCATCAATGATTTGTCATCTGAGTCGAAATAGATTGCTGGATGAATAATCAATTCCATTTTATGGTGATGCAATCGGAGTGTTCCTGAACGCAGTACTTCGAAAGAACCATTCACAGTAAGAGGAATGATTGGAAGATGCTGATCTACGGCAATTTGAAAAGCACCTTTTTTAAATGGTCTCATTTTCCCGTCAAGCGTTCTTGAACCTTCAGGAAAGACGACAACGGAAACCCCTCCTCTTAGACAGCGTTCAGCATTTCTTACGCTCATTGCTGCTTTTCTGGGAGTTGAATTATCAACAAAGATAAATCCGGCTGCGCGACAAGCAGTTCCTACGAAAGGAATTTTCATGAGGCTAATTTTCATCATCCATTTGATGGGGACATGAATGAAACCATATATAAGGAAAATATCAAACGCTCCTTGATGATTCGAAACAAACACATAAGATTGACCACGTTGGATATTCTCTCGTCCTTTAACAGATATAGGACAGAGAGCTAAAAAACAAGTCAGCTTTGACCAGATCATTCCAGGATAGTATGAGAATACCTTTTGTCCGCCTAACAAGCAACCTATGATTGTTGTCAGAGCAGTCAGTATTGTGAGAACAAAGAATACAGGAACGAAAATCAGCCAGGTGTATAAGAAGTAAATTATCTGCATTATTTTATTGTTTTTACAAATATAGAGCCTATTTTTGATGTCTCTGTTATTTTTTCTGCGAAATATTTTTTCATTTGGGTTATTATTGCTTTATTTGCAGCAGAAAAATAAACGTAAAACTTCTATCGCCATGAACGATTTATTAAAGAATCTGGGAGTTATAGTACTCTTGATTGGAGTAGTGATATTAGCTATTCCTGCATTTTTAGGAAAAACATCCAATGCAATTTTGCTTACAGGAACTATTTTAGTTGTTGGCGGATATATAGCTCATATCTTCTTGAATAAGAAAATACAGAACTAATTGCATATTGGAGATATAAAATGCGAAACGGTTTCTTTTTTATGGTACCGTTTCGCATTTTATTTTTACGCTTCACCTTTCATTCCACCACTTGTTGGAGGAATCATATCGTCTAAATTTACTGCATTCTGAGAAATTTGTTCATCAAATTTTTTCAGATTGTCTTGTAATGCGAAAAGTAATCGTTTGGCATTGTCTGGAGTAAGAATAATTCTACTTTTAACCTTTGCCTTCGGTGTTCCTGGAACTATACGGACAAAGTCCATAATAAATTCAGACTGTGAATGTGAAATGATTGCCAAATTGGCATAAGTGCCTTGTGCCATTTCATCGCTTAGTTCAATTTGAATTTCATTGGTCGGTTTGTTATTTTCCATATTATGATTGTTTATTTGTTTTTGCAAAAATAGGATATAAATTAATATCTTTGCTGCAAACTAATCAACTTAAACATTTATTTAGCAATATGACAAAACGAGTATTATTTTTAATTGTGGCACTTTTTCTTACCAATGTAATTTCAGCACAGACTGAGGATAATAAACTTACAAATAAGGAACTTAAACAAGGCTGGAAACTTTTGTTTAATGGTCAAAATTTGGATGGATGGACATCTGTTGGTACAACTTCTCAGCCCAGCAAAGGTTGGACAGTTGAAGGTGGTGTTCTGACTGTTAATAAAGGTGGTGATAAAAAAGGAGGGGATATTATTTCTACAGATCAGTATTCTAGTTTTGATTTGAGATTTGATTTTTTGTTAACTAAGGGAGCAAATGGTGGAGTAAAATATTTCTTTTATAATTATCCGAAAGGCGGTTGGCTTGGTAATGAATATCAAGTTCTTGACGACGAAAATCATCCTGATGCCAAGCTTGGTCGCAATGGCGATAGGAAAACAGCTTCTTTGTATGATATGATTCCTGCAGGGAAAAAGCATCAGAATCCAGTAGGAGAATGGAATCACGGACGTGTTCTGGTTAAAGGAAATAAGGTTACCCATTTCCTCAATGGGAAGAAGACACTTTCTTATGATAGAACAAGCAAATCTTATGTTGAAGCATGGAAGTTGAGCAAATTCAAAAATTCAAATCCAATGTTTGGCAGCATTGAAAAAGGTTACATCATGTTGCAAGACCATCATGATCAGGTGTCTTTCAAAAACATTAAAATCAAAGAGCTTTAAAAGTTCTCTTCTAAAGTAACGGATGCGCTTTTTAGTTCTCCAGCAAGCGGTGGATTTAGTTTCGTGATTTTTACTTTTACTGCCGTCAATTCTGGAAACGCCGATTTCAATGCTTTGAGGATGCGGCCTGCGACGTGTTCAAGAAGGGAAGAACTGATAGCCATCTCTTTATTGACAGTTGAATAAATATCCGCATAATTAATTGTATCAGAAAGGTCGTCGCTTGCGACGGCCTTTTCTAATGGGGCTATAAGTGTTAGATCGACAATGAAATGATTCCCGACCAATTTTTCTTGAGGATTAACACCATGGAATGCAAAAAAGTGCATTGAATTCAATTCTATAGTCGTTTTCATTCCTTTACCTTCTATTGTCATCAATTAGATGAGTTATCTTTTCATTGAAATCATATGAATCTAAAATTTTCTCTAGAGTAGTGTGCATTCTATAGCACCAATAATTTTGAGGATTGGCTGGGACATTGATGCGTTCATCCCTTTCATTCGGCGATTTAATATCGTCATCAGTAGCAAACCAATCCTGCAATGGTATAATAGTCAGCAAGGATGGTGAAGCTAAGTGGTTTGAAATTATTTTTGTAGCAATCTCTGCCGAGCATTCTTCTGGAGCCTTGCCGTCTTCATGTAAAACTTGATTGTAATAACGTTGCGCCCTTTGGGGATTTTCTTTCCACCAATTTCGCAGCGGTGGCATATCATGAGTCGAAGTTGTGCAGACAGAATGATATGGAAAATGATTCGTATCGGCAAATTCTTGAAACGTTTTTGGAGCCCTTTCCAATTCTAAACTTAGAATATTCAATTGTTTCATAACGTCAGGAACAGACGACGGGATCATTCCAAGGTCTTCTCCGCATACGAGCATTTCTGTAGTTGCGACAAGCGGTTGAAGCTTCCTTAAAGCATTCTGTTTCCAAAATTCATTATGTCTATGGAAGAAAAAGTCTTCATGAATGCGATTAAAGGCTTGGCGGTCTTCTTCACTCAATTCTCGATAAATATAGGAGTTGTTTCCTGAAATACGAGGATGGAAGAATCCTTCTTTATATGGATCACGTAGGAAGAGAACCTCATTGGCAATTGCATATAATCCTTTTTTGATCCGATTAGATTTTTCGTCATCATTCCCTTCAAAGAGTTTTTCTATTTTTCGTTGGGTATCACAAAATGATTTTAATACAAAATGATGAGAGGATGATTGTGCAAGAAAAGTATCGGTTACTTCATCTGTCAAATCTCCAAACAGTTCCAGAAGAAAAGTGCGATTAATATGGGCATTTGTCATTCGTGTTTCGTTGAAATTGAATCCAAAGTTTCGAATTTCATCTATGGAAAGAGGAAGAGCAGGATTGAAATGACCGCAAAGACCTTGAACATAGTCAATAGGAACTTCCCAAATCCTGAAAAATCCCAGTATATGATCGATACGGAAACAGTCGAAATATTCTTCCATTTTATGGAAACGGTTTTTCCACCAATAGAAACTATCAGATTCCATGATATTCCAATTATAGGTCGGAAAGCCCCAGTTCTGTCCAATATTTGAAAAATCATCTGGAGGAGCTCCAGCTTGCCCCTTCATATTGAAATATTGTGGTTCTGTCCAAGTTTCGACACTTGTACGATTTACCCCAATAGGAATATCTCCCTTTAATACAATTCCATTTTCCCTAGCATAGTCAGTAACTGACTTAAATTGTTTATGCAGGATATATTGTAATAGATATGAGAAATTAATGTCTGGTTGTGCTTGTTTGTCGGATGAGCATAGTACTTTAATGCTAAATTTGTCATAAACAGAATTGGTTTTCCATTTATGAAATTCTGATGTATGGTATTTATCTCTTAAATAACAAAAAGCAGCATAAGGCACCAGCCATGACTCATTCTCTTGGAGAAATGATTTGAACTCATTGCTTGCAAAAATATCAGAACCTTCCTGCAACATGTATTCATGAAGCCAAGCAATTTTATAGTTCATTACTTGTTCATAATCAAGTGCCGGAAGTGCATTGAGCTCTTTCTGTTTTTGAGAGTATAAAGAGGCTTTATTCTTGTCTTTTAGCTTTCCTAGCAGTTGCAAGCTAATGTATATTGGATGAAGAGCATAGATGGAAATGGCACTGTATGGATAAGAATCTTTCCAACTATGAGTCATTGTAGTATCATTCATAGGAAGCACTTGAATGATATGCTGATGAGTCAGTTTAGCCCAATCGATTAATATCTTTAAATCACCAAGATCTCCAACTCCGAAGCTTTTTTCCGAACGCAACGAAAAGACCGGAATTACTGTTCCTGCAAATCGTTCCTCACAATCATTACAGCGGAATGGGATATCAGTAACAATAACAGATTCTTCTGCTTGTTGCTCGGGTAAAGATAATTTTCGGTTTTCTCCATCTTCCCACTGGATGATTTTGTGCTGTTCGTTACAAAGGCAAAATTTATATTCAAATGGATATTTGATATCATCTTTATCGATTGTGAGGCTCCAGATTGGGAAATGATAGCAATTCAATAATACTGCTTTGTCAGAATTCCAACTGCCTAGAAATGGTTGATTACCGCTGATTGCGATTGACTGATTCTTTTTAACAAAAGGAGCAAGTAGTTCAATCGACAATCGGTTACTGTTATTGATATTTGTTGCTCTTACCTTGTCTGAATGAGCATACAGGCATTTCGTAAAAGCAGATGAGAAAACAATTGGGTCGAAAGATTTCGTTTGCCAGAAATCGTAAAGTGAGTATTTGTTAGCGTCTTCAAAGAAAATAGTACGTTTATAATTCCCATCTTTGGCGATTATTTCGCCTGAAGAATTGATAAGAAAATAACAATATTCCAGTTTCTTAATGCGAGTTGAAAGTGTTAAGTCAAATTGCCAGTTCCCATCATTTGTATAGTACATTTGACAAAAACGATTCTTCTCCCATAAACCGAGTTCGGGGATAGAACCTAACACGCATAATTTCTCTCCCCAAACTGTATGATAGTTAATATGAAAGGAGATTTTCATTAGAGTATTATCCGCAGCGAGAAGCCCCGCAGTTGGTACAAATCAAACAACCTTCTTGGTAAACAAGTGTTTCCAATCCGCAATTCGGGCATTTCTGACCTTTGGCTTCGGTGCCATTTGGCATATATTTTTTTAATGCTCGTTCAACACCATTTTTCCAAGTGTTGATGGATTCGCTGTCTAATTGTAAACCTTGAACTAATTTGATTACTTGGTCAATCGGCATGCCATATCTCAAAACGCCAGAGATCAGTTTCGCGTAGTTCCAATATTCGGGATTGAATTTTCCGTCCAATCCTTCAATTGTCATTTTATATCCGCGCTTATTTTTGAATTGGAAATCGTAATGTTTTTTCCCGTCTTCATCATAACTTTTGATGATACTTCCCTTAAGAACATTCTTTGGAAGCATGATTCCCTCGTCATCATCAGCAAGACCGGTGAAGATTTCATAAGGACGACCGTTCAATAAACCAATAAATGCAATCCAACGCTCTCTGTTGTTTTGGAATTTAACGACGTCAGCCTCTAATTCTCTTGGACGAGTAGAAACAATTATCGGAGCCTGCATACAGTCTTCGTCTTTCTTCTTTTCAGTCGACAAAAGTACGCCTGAACGAGAGCCTTCACGATAAACTGTACAACCTTTGCAGCCGCATCTCCAAGCCTCGACATATAAAGAATTTACTAAGTCTTCAGAAACGTCGTTAGGAAGATTGATTGTTACGCTGATGGAATGATCAACCCATTTTTGAATCTGTCCTTGCATTCTGATTTTCTGAAGCCAGTCGACGTCATTTGAAGTTGCTTTATAATAAGGAGATTTGGCAACAAGTTCGTCAATTTCTTCTTGAGTATATTTTTTGATTGTGGAATAGCCGTTAGCCTGCATCCATGAAACGAATTTATGATGGAAAACAGTATATTCTTCATAAGCATCACCCATTTCATCTACGAAATCAACACGAGATTCAGCATCATTCGGATTGACTTTGCGACGACGACGATAAACAGGCAGGAATACAGGTTCAATGCCAGATGTCGTTTGAGTCATCAAACTTGTTGTGCCAGTAGGAGCAATAGTCAGACATGAAATGTTTCGACGGCCGTATTTTGTCATTTCTTCGTATAGTTCAGGATCAGCCTCGCGAATACGGTTAATGAAAGGATTGTTTATTTCCCGTTTTGAATCATACAATTCGAAAGCTCCACGTTCTTCGGCCATTTTCACAGATGAACGATATGCTGCGAGAGCCAATGCTCTTTGAACTTCCACAGCTTTCGCTGTAGCTTCCTGAGTGCCATAACGTAAACCGAGAGCAGCCAACATGTCACCTTCTGCTGTGATACCGACGCCTGTACGACGACCCAAAAGCGTTTTCTTTTGTATCTTTTCCCAAAGATGATGTTCTGTCTCTTTTATTTCCCATGATTCTGGATCTGAGTCTATTTTCTCAAGTATTTTTTCAATCTTTTCTGATTCAAGATCAATGATATCGTCCATGATTCGTTGTGCCAACATAATATGTTTGTTGAATAAATCGAAGTTGAACGATGCATCCTTCGTAAAAGGTTTGTCGACATAAGAATAGAGGTTAACTGCGAGCAGTCTGCAACTATCATAAGGACAAAGCGGGATTTCTCCGCAAGGGTTTGTGGAAACGGTTCTGAAGCCGAGATCAGCGTAAGAATCTGCTACGGATTCACGAAGAATCGTATCCCAGAACAATACTCCTGGTTCAGCAGATTTCCAGGCATTATGGATGATTTTTTTCCAAAGACCGGTAGCATCTATCTCTTTTGTTGCGATAGGATTCTTTGAATCGGTTGGATATTGTTGAGTGTAAGGAGTGTCATTGAGAACTGCGTTCATGAAATCGTCATCAATTTTAACAGAGACGTTGGCACCTGTGACTTTTCCTTCAGTCATTTTTGCATCGATGAAAGATTCTGCATCGGGATGTTTGATGGAAACAGAGAGCATCAAGGCACCGCGTCGGCCATCTTGAGCAACTTCACGGGTAGAGTTTGAATAACGTTCCATGAAAGGAACGAGGCCTGTGGATGTAAGGGCAGAGTTTTTAACAGGGGTTCCTTTGGGACGGATGTGTGAAAGGTCGTGTCCGACTCCACCGCGTCTTTTCATCAGTTGAACTTGCTCTTCGTCGATTCGAATAACGGCTCCATAAGAATCAGCTGGTCCGTCGAGGCCAATCACGAAACAATTCGACAGCGATGCAATTTGAAAACTGTTGCCAATTCCGGTCATTGGGCTTCCCTGCGGAATGATATATTGAAAATGATCGAACAAATCAAACAGCTCCTGTTCCGAAAGAGGATTTGGATACTTCTGTTCGATGCGGGCAACTTCGTTTGCTAGTCGATGATGCATATCCTCTGGTGATTGTTCATAAATATTGCCGAAAGAATCTTTTAAAGCATATTTATTAACCCAAACCTTAGCGGCAAGTTCATCTCCGTTAAAGTATTTCATAGAAGCTTCGAAAGCTTCATCAAAAGTGAAAATCTTACGGTCCACGGTATAATTACAGTATAATATTAATGTCAGTTCTTCAATTTTGTCTCAATCTCTTCCACTGATCTTCTGTATTCCGTACTAGTTTCCATCTGATCTTTGACAGATTTGCAAGCGTATAGAACAGTAGCATGGTCTTTCTTTCCTACAATTGATCCGATATTTGCGAAAGATTTGTCGGTATATTTTTTGGCGAGATACATCGTGATGTTACGAGCCTGGACAATTTCACGTTTACGAGAATTTGTCTGCATGAGATTCGGTTCCAGATTAAAATATCTACAAACGGTATCCTGGATATTTGGAATTGATATTTTCGGCCTGTCTAATTTGACAGCCTTGCTAACGACATATTTAGCCAAAGGAAGGTCGATGTTACAATTCATAGTTGTAGCATAAGCCAGAAGTGAAATAAGAATTCCCTTAAGATCTCGAACATTTTCTGTGACATTGTCGGCTATAAAATTGAAAACATCCTCAGATATCTTGATTCCTTCATTACTAATGGTTTCTTTCAAAATCTTTTTTCTGAGTTCTAAGTCAGGACGTGATAGTTCAGCTGTAAGTCCCCATTTGAGACGTGTAATAAGACGCTCGGTCATTCCTTGCATGTCAGCAGGAGCTTGATCGGAGGTAAGAATAATTTGTTTCGAAAGCTGATGCAGATGATTGAATATATGAAAGAACGTATTCTGTGTTTTCTCTTTTCCAAGCAGTTCTTGAATATCGTCGATAATCAATACATCTATATTTTGATAGAAGTTTAGAAAATCGTTTGAGGTATTCTTACGGACAGAGTCTGTGAACTGAAGGTAGAAAAGATGTGCAGAAACATAAAGCACTCTCTTTTCGGGGTGCAATTCACGGATGCGTTCTCCGATAGCATTGCATAAATGAGTTTTGCCAACGCCAGAAGGTCCAAATATAAACATCGGATTGAACGCTGTTTTGCCGGGACTGTTCGCTACGGTATCACCAGCTCTGCGGGCAAGAATGTTACTTGTCCCTTCAAAATAATTGTCGAAGTTATATTGCGGATTCAGTTGAGGATCCAAGTCTTGAGGATAGATTTGGATAAAAGGGTTCGGAGATTTATCCGTTATAAGTGAAATCTTTTTGGATGCGTTACCATTATTGCCTGCAGCGCAATCGACTGTTTCTCCTGCAAAATCGTTGATTCTGTAAAAAACTTTAGCCTCTTTGCCAAAAACACGGTGAATAGTAGCGACAATCAAATCAAGATAATTGTTCTCTAAAAATTCACAGAAGAATTGGCTCGGAACCTGTAGCGTTAACTTGTTGTCCGTAAACGACAAAGGTTGAATAGGTGAGAACCATGAGTAATAATGTTCATCTCCAACATTGTCCTTAATGATGGAAAGGCAGTTTTCCCACGACTTTTGTAAATCTATTTGTTCGAGTTGCATTTATCTTTTAGCTTTCAATGCTACAAAGTTTGAAAAAAGATCTTGAATAAAAAAACACTTTTTTTTTGCCCAAAATGATAACTTCAAACGTGACTTTATTTTCAATCACTTAGAACTAATAATCTGAAAATAAAAAAATTATTCAAAACAAGGTTGCTGAAAACCTTTATTCTAAGGCATTTCCTCTACCCTCGGATTGTATCTGATAATATAATTGATTACTTTTATTTTTTCTAGTATCGAGCTATTTTTTAAACTTTTATCACAAACCCTTTTAATGGATATCATCCTGAAAGAATAATTGGAGAAAATCTAAATTAGGGTATTGTTCAACTTTTCTCTTGCTAGTTTAGAATATTTTTATATGAATATATCGTTTAGGATTTTCTTTGAGATCTTTCAATAGATAGGTTGCACTTTGGGACGTGCTGTTGAGATTGTCATATAACTCTCTATCATTAAGTAAGAGCCCTAGACTACTATCTTTTCTATTGAGTTGTTTTGAAAAGTTTTCGACATTGTTCAGCGTTTCATTAACTGAGCGGACAGTTGCTTTAAGGTCTAAGTCCTTTAGGTTTTTACTAAACTCATTTACGTTCCCCGAAGCAGTTTTTAAATTATCAACAACAACGGGGATATCTTTACCCAACATTATGTTGAGTTTCTGTGAAGAAGCAGCCAAGTTAGCTGTTGTAGTTCGGATGTTGCTCAACGATTGGGCGAGAGCAGGATCATTAATCAGTACTTGCAGGCCTGTGAGAATTGAATCAATTTTGGGAATGAGAAGGTTCACTTGAGGAATTATGTCTTCTTCAACACTTCTCATCAAATCTCCACCGTATCGACCTTCGATAGTTGCTCCTGGTTTAAGATAAGATTTAGTGTATTTATTAAGTTTCAGATGCAGCTCGGCTCCACTTAAGAAAGTATTTTCTATTAAAACATAACTTCCTTTGTTGATTTTCATATCGTCGTCGAGACTGATTTCAACATCGATTTTATCAACTGTATCATAGTCATATTGGATGCTGCGGACTAATCCTACCTTAAAACCTTCGACGAAAACAGGACTTGAAATGACAATACCTTTAACTTCGTGGCAAGCAACAATATAATGATTCGAAGGCTGAAAGAGATTTATCCCTTTCAGATAATTTATACCGACATAAAGGAGAGCAAGACTGATGATGGTGACCAACCCGATTTTTCCTTCTTTTGTATATGGAGTCTTCATTTCTTTCTTGGATTAATTTAGTAATTAACTCGTTTACCGTCTTTAAATGCAGTAATGAACGCATCTTTAAAATCATTCGCAGCAGAGCGACGCAGTTTCTTGATTTCTTCGAAGTTGGTAGTTTCACCAATCGTGTATTTGTATAGTCCTCTTTCTTTAAAGCAATCAACGTTCTTATAACCTTTCAGCTCCTTAGATTTGCTCGACAGTTTTTTGTCGGAAGAAAGAATCTGGACCTTATATATTAGCTGACCTTTTGTCGCATTGTTGACAGAAACGTTCTTCGACTCTCTATCTTTAACAATCGGACGCTGATTTTGTTTGGGGTTATTGTCATTCTCTGATGATTTATCAGAAATTGTAGCTGAAGATTCCTCATTCGTAGTTTCTTCTTCGTCTGTTTCTGCTTGAATATCTTTTGGAGCTGCAATAACAAGGCCACTTGTTTTTCTGTCGTATTCCCATTTATATTTAGCGAAAGCGTTGTAAATAGCAGTTGCCAGTTTAAACCGATTGGATTTCGATGCCATGAAATTCTGTTCGTTTGGATTTGTGATAAAACCCAATTCGACAAGAATGCTTGGCATACCAGTTTTACGCAGTACCAGAAAACCGGCTTGTCTAACGCCGCGATCAACTCTGCCTATAGATGTAAAGTATTTTTGAACCGATTGAGCAAGTTTTACGCTTTGCTCCATATGTTTGTTTTGAATAAACTCAAAGATAATATATGATTCTGTTGAATTAGGATCAAAACCTTCGTAAGTCTGCATATAATTATCCTCAAGCAATATAACAGAATTTTCGCGTTTAGCGACTGCTAGATTTTCGTTCGTTCGAGCAAGACCGAGTGAATAGACTTCAGTACCACAAACAGAATGACCGTTTTCTTGAGCATTAGTATGAATAGAGATAAACAGATCAGCTTTGCATCTGTTTGCAATATTGGCTCTTTCGTCGAGTTCGATGAATACGTCGGTTTTGCGGGTGTAAACTATCTTGACATCAGGGTTATTCTCTTGAATGAGCCGTCCCAATTCAAGAGCGACTGAAAGGTTAATATCCTTTTCATTTAGGATAGATCCTCTTGTACCAGGGTCTTTTCCTCCGTGACCAGCATCTATGACGACGGTGAAGGATTTTGCCCAAACTGCAGCTGAACTAAAGAAGCAACAGCTTGCCATGAAGAGCATAATTAGGTTATGAAAAATAGATTTTCTCACTGTCTTAAAGAATTCTATCCATTTCAAGGTGCAAATTTAGCGTTTTTCTGCTGTTCCCTAAATAATTTCTTCATTTTTGTTTGTTTATAACATGAAAAGTTTCTTTATTTGTGCATCAATTCTGAAAGTTCTCTGAATTTTTGGAATCAAACACAGATGAATTGTTTTTTCATTGGTTAAAATAAGGGTTAGTGTAGGAGGCTGTCGGATGAGAATCCCGCGGCCTTCGCTTTTTTTAATGAATTTATTATAATCAGAATAATAAAAATCGGGAAGATTTTTTGTTTGAATCCTCCCGAATTTATTATTAAAATGGTCGGTTTTATAGGCTTTCTAATATTTTTTTAAGTACTGTTTCTGCAGAGATCTCGCGATTGGCTGCTTCTGGAATAACAAGGCTTTGCGGGCTCTCAATGACGTCATCGGAAACAATCATATTGCGGCGAACCGGCAGGCAATGCATGAAGTAGGCATTGTTTGTCAAAGCCATTTTCTCGGTTGTGACGGTCCAACTGCGGTCTTTACTGATGACTTTTCCATAGTTAGGATCTGCATAAGCAGCCCAATTTTTTGCATAGACGAAATCAGCACCTTCCAATGCTTTGTCTTGATTATATTCAATGCGAGCGTTGCCAATAAACTGCGGAGCTAGTTCATAACCATGAGGTTGTGTGATGACAAATTCATAATCCATTGCATTCATCCATTCTGCAAAACTGTTAGGAACAGCTTGAGGCAGAGAATGAGGATGCGGAGCCCAAGTCATAACCACCTTTGGACGAGCTGTTTTTTTATACTCTTCGATTGTTATCAAGTCGGCAAAGCTTTGCAGCGGATGACGTGTTGCTGCTTCCATGCTGAAGATCGGCCGTCCGGAATGCTGAATGAACTGATTGAGTATTTTTTCGTTGTAATCGTCCTCTTTGTTTTCAAAGCGAGCGAATGAACGAACACCAATAATATCGCAATAGCAGCCCATTACTGGAACAGCTTCTAAAAGGTGCTCAGGTTTGTCGCCGTCCATGATGACACCTCGTTCGGTTTCAAGTTTCCAAGCACCCTGATTGATGTCAAGCACAATCGTATTCATGCCTAGATTAAGACCAGCTTTTTGGGTGCTGAGGCGTGTCCGCAGACTGGAATTGAAGAAAATCATCAAAAGCGTTTTATTTTTCCCTAATGCTTGAAATTTGAATCTGTCTTTCTTAATTTCAAAAGCCTCTTTTAATGCTTGGTGTATGTCACCAATGTCTTTTACACAAGTGAAGTTCATATTGTATATAATTAATTTATTTCTCCCTTATTTGTCCATTTCCAGAGATCAGATATTTGTAAGTTGTCAGTTCTGGCAAAGCCATTGGTCCGCGAGCATGAAGCTTTTGCGTGCTTATACCAATTTCAGCGCCAAAGCCGAATTGTCCGCCGTCAGTGAACGAAGTTGGTAGATTTGTATAGACGCAAGCTGCATCGACCATTTGGCAGAAACGTTGACAAGCATAGTCTGATTCGCTGACAATACTTTCGCTGTGTTTAGAACCGAAAGTGGCAATGTGTTCCAACGCTTCATCGAAAGATGCGACAGTTCGTATGCTCATTTTGTAATCTAAAAATTCTGTACCGAAACTATCATCTGTAGCGTGTTGAAGCAGTCCATTTGGGTAGCTTCCGTCGAGAGCGGTAAAAGCTTGTTCATCGGCATAAAGAACCACATCTTTGTTAGCCAATAATTCGCATATGTAAGGTAAATCACTGAGTCTGTCTTTATGAACGATTAAGCAATCGAGTGCATTACAAACGCTGACACGACGTGTTTTGCCATTGTTGACGATTGCTCGCCCTTTTTCCCGGTCACCATATTTGTCAAAATAAGTGTGACAAATGCCTGCACCAGTTTCAATGACTGGAACTTTTGCGTTTTCTCTGACGAAATGAATTAAAGAACTGCTGCCGCGAGGAATTATTAAATCTACATATCTGGTAGCTTCAAGTAGTTCGGCTGTTGCTTCGCGCTCTTTAGGTAGAAGCGTGCAAACTGCAGTAGCTATGTTGTGTTGTTGAAGTACTCGATGAATTATTTTGACAATCGCTTGGTTGGAACAGTCCGCATTGGAACTACCTTTTAAAACGCACACATTTCCGCTTTTCATGCAAAGTGAAAAAACGTCGCTTGTAACATTTGGCCGTGCTTCATAGATGATGCCAATAACTCCGAACGGAACGCTGACTTTTGTAATCCTCATCCCGTTAGGGCGAATTGTTTCGCTGATGATTTTGTGAAGCGGAGAAAGGAGCGTAGCAACATCTTTCATTCCATTAGCAAAATCGTTTATTCGCTCAGTCGTTAATTTAAGTCGGTCGAATTTGGAATCTGTCGAATCCATTCGTGAAAGGTCTTCACGATTGGCCGAAAGAATGTCTTCCGTATCCTTTTGTAGAGCAGCAGCGCAATCATACAAAACTTCGTTAATTTGAGAGTCGCTCAACGTGATGAGCTGGCGACTGGCCTTCGCTGCTTTTTTCAAGAGTTCTTCAATCATTGTCAGTCCAAGTAAAGATAGTCGTAATGAATCAGCGGTTTCAAGTCGCGCTGACCGATGAGTTGTGCGGCTTCGTTGCTATTGTAAGCAGTACATCCGACACCGAGTTGTTGTCCTTTTTCATTGACAATTTTCACAATATCCTCCTTTTCGAAGTCGCCGACAATTTTCGTCACGCCGACCATTAGAATGCTGACCGCTTTGTCGCCGAGTAAAGCATCCTCAGCGCCTTTATTTATATGTATTTCTCCTTTTGCAAAACCTTCACTGTGAGCAATCCATTTCTTGACGCTGCTTGTTGGCTTATCAGACGGAATGAAACGAGTGGAAACAGCGGTCTCGGGATTATTAATCAGGTTGAGGAGAATGTTTTCCCGTTTTCCGTTAGCGATGATGACTTCTATACCTTCTTCAGCCACCTTTTGTGCTATGCTACATTTGGTCAGCATACCGCCTCGACCAAATTCCGATTTTGTTGTTTTGATGTATTCACTCAAGTCTTCTTTGACATTGATTTCACGGATGACTGTCGATTTCGGATCGTCTGGGTTTCCGTTGTAGATGCCATCGATGTTGCTGAGAATCACCAAAGCGTCCATTCCCATCATTGTAGCGATGAGCCCTGAAAGCTCGTCATTATCAGTAAACATCAATTCGGTAACGGATATCGTATCATTTTCATTGACAATGGGAATGACATCGTTGTCAATCATCACTTCCATGCAATGTTTTTGATTGAGATAGTGCAATCGGCTGCCGAAGTTCTCTTTCGTGGTCAATATTTGACCGCAAGCTAATCCGTGTTCACGAAAAAGTTCGTAATAACGGTTAATCAGTTTGGCTTGGCCAACAGCAGAATAGAGCTGTCTTGAAGAGACTGCATCCAGCTTTTTCACGACTTTAATTTCACTTCGACCGGAAGCGATTGCTCCTGAAGAAATCAAAACAACGCTGACTCCTTGACGATGTAGTTCAGCCACTTGATCGACAAGTGCTGAAATGCGGGTGATGTCGAGAGCACCGTCATGACGAGTCAAGACATTACTGCCTATCTTGACTGCAATCTTATTGAGCATTCCTTTCTTCTTCGTCTTTCTTGCGGATGTCAACACGGCGGATTTTACCGCTGATTGTTTTTGGAAGTTCATCGACGAACTCGATGACTCTCGGATATTTATAAGGAGCTGTCACACGTTTGACGTGGTCTTGCAGTTCTTTAATCAAATCGTCGCCGACTTTATCTTTGTATTCTTTTGATAGAACGATAGTTGCCTTGACCACTTGACCACGGATTTCATCAGGAACGCCTGTGATTGCACATTCCACTACAGCGGGATGCGTCATCAAAGCACTTTCCACTTCGAATGGGCCAATGCGGTAACCGGAACTTTTGATAACATCGTCAGCACGGCCGACAAACCAGTAATAGCCGTCGTCATCGCGCCAAGCAACGTCGCCGGTATAATAGATCCCGTTGTGCCAAGCTTCCTTGGTTAGTTCCGGATCGCGATAATATTCTTTGAATAGTCCTAGCGGTTTGCCATTTTCTGTGTGAATAACGATTTGTCCTTGTTCACCGTCTTCAGCTCTTGTTCCGTCGGGACGTAACAAATCAACATCATATTGTGGATTTGGAACGCCCATTGAACCTGGTTTTGGTGTCATCCAAGGGAATGTGGCTATAGTCAGTGTTGTTTCGGTTTGTCCGAAACCTTCCATCAGTTTAATGCCTGTCAATTTATAGAAAGTATCGAAAACTGCAGGATTCAGTGCTTCGCCTGCAATCGTACAATATTTCAACGACGAAAGGTCATACTTTTTCAAGTCTTCACGGATGAGGAAACGGAAGATTGTTGGTGGAGCACAAAGCGATGTGATGTGATAGTCTTGAATCATCTGCAGCATGTCGGCCGGTGTAAACTTCTGATGGTCGTAAACGAATACTGTAGCGCCTGCAATCCATTGTCCATAGAGTTTTCCCCAAACGGCCTTACCCCAGCCTGTATCTGCTATTGTCAGATGCAAACTGTCTTTGTGCAGATTGTGCCAAAAACAACCAGTAACAATGTGCCCGAGCGGATATGTGAAATCGTGAGCAACCATTTTTGGGTTGCCTGTTGTTCCGCTGGTGAAATACATCAGTGAAATATCGTCATTGCTATTTGGATGATGCGGTTTTTGGAAAGCCGGAACATTCTTGTATTCTTTATGGAAATCGTGAAATCCTTTCGGAACGAGAGGCCCGACAGAAACAAGTGTTTCTATTGAGGGTGAATCAGCCATAGCGTCTTGCACATGAGTCGTGATGACTTCTTCTCCGTCGCATACAATCATTTTGATGCTTGCGGCATTGTTTCGATAGACAATGTCTTTCTTTGTCAGCAAGTGTGTTGCCGGAATAACGACAGCGCCTAATTTGTGAAGAGCAATGATTGAAAACCAGAATTCATAACGTCTTTTGAGAATCAACATAACCATGTCGCCATGTCCGATTCCAAGCGATTGGAAATAGGCTGCTGTTTGGTCGGTTTCCTTTTTTAAGTCTGCAAAAGTAAAATCGATATGTGCGCCTTGATCGTTCGTCCAACAAAGTGCGATTTTATTGGGCTCTTCTTTTGCCCATGCATCCACTACATCGTATCCGAAATTGAAGTTTTCCGGAACTTTTATCTTTAAATTTTTTTTAAAATCTTCCTGAGACGTAAACTGCGTCTTTTCTACGAATCTTTCTAACATTGTTTTTTCTTTGTATCAGCTATAGACCGATTGGTTGGGTGCTGATGGGGTTAAATGATAATTGCAAGGAAGCAGACTTTCTCACCGTTGAGAGCCTTCATTCCATGTGGCAGTTCAGAATTGAAATACACAGAGTCGCCTTCCTCTAGAATAAGTTCTTTATTGTTGATTTGTAAAAATAGTTTTCCACTGAGCACTAAATTGAATTCCTGCCCTTTATGTGAGTTGAGATAAATCGGAGTCTCTTCGGGTTTCGGATGCACAGTTACAAGGAATGGGTCAGCTTTACGGCCCACAAATCCTGCTGCAAGTGATTGATACTTGTAAGCTTTAGTTCTTTCAACAGAAATGCCTTTGTCTTTACGAGTGACAAAATATGAGCTCATCTTTGGTTCGTCACCGAACATTAGCGTTGTCAATTCCACTCCATAAGCTTTCGAAATCTTATGAAGGGTGCTAACGGAAATATCTACGTTACCTGTTTCAAGTTCCAAATATTGAGGCACTGTCAACTCACATACTTTCGCAATTTCTTCTGTCGGAATGTTCATCGCATCTCTAAGTCCGACGAGGCGTTCTGCGATCAGTTTAATTTGTTCGTCCATCTTGTTTTTATTACTTTCTATTATTCGTGACAAAAGTAGATATAAAATTCCAATTAGTAACTATAATCGGCCTTTCATTAATAAAATGAATTTTTTCCATGGCTTCAAATTATTGCTTTAAGTTAAGAACGTTTTTCTCATGGAAAAAGTGAGACTGAATGAATATTAATTGCTAAGTTTACAGCCAAAATCATTTATAAATTTAATAGTTGAAAAAAAGTATGGATAATTCAATTTATCGTTTCTCTAAGCCAGAGAATGAGCCAGTTAAATCTTATGCTCCTGGTTCTGCAGACAAACTGTTGTTGAAGAAAGCTCTTGCAAAATGGTCGTCAGAAGAGTTGGATATTCCACTGGTTATCGGTGGAAAAGAAGTTCGTACGGGTAATATTGGCAAAGTTGTGATGCCCCACGATCATCATCATGTTTTAGCTACTTATCAGAAAGCCGGTGCTAAGGAAGTTCAAATGGCTATCGATGCTGCTTTGAAAGCTCGTCAGGATTGGTCGGAACTACCTTTTACAGAAAGAGCTTCCATTATGCTGCGTGTTGCTGAACTGATTTCCACAAAATATCGTTATGAGATGAATGCTTCTCTGATGCTAGGACAGAGCAAGAATCCATTCCAAGCTGAAATAGACTGTCCTTGCGAACTGATAGACTTTCTTCGTTTCAGTACATTCTATGCAAGCCAAGTATATGCTGACCAACCTTATTCTGAGAAGGGAATCATTGACCGCATGGAGTATCGTGCTCTTGAAGGTTTCATTTTCTCACTGACTCCGTTCAACTTCACTTCAATTGCCAGCAATTTGAATATGGCTCCAGCTATGATGGGAAATGTTGCCGTTTGGAAACCTTCAACAACAGCTATCCATTCTAATTATCTGCTGATGAATATTTTCAAAGAAGCAGGTCTTCCTGACGGTGTTGTCAATTTCATTCCGGGTAAAGGTAGCGAAATCGGCAAAGTTGTTACGTCAAGCAGCGATCTTGCTGGATTCCATTTCACAGGTTCTACAGCTACATTCAATACTATTTGGCGTGAAATCGGTGAGAATGTCGGTCATTACAAATCATATCCGAAGATTGTTGGTGAGACAGGCGGTAAGAATTTCATCTTTGCACATCCATCAGCTTCTCCTCTTGAGATTGCAGCAGCTATTGTTCGTGGTGCTTTCGAATATCAAGGACAAAAATGCTCGGCTGCTTCTCGTGCTTATATTCCGGCTTCTCTTTGGAAGGAAACAAAAGATTATGTTGGCGCAATGCTGAAAGAAATTAAGATGGGCGATGTCCAGGACTTCACCAATTTCATCAATGCAGTTATCGATGAGGCTTCGTTTGACAACATCATGAATTATCTGAATTATGCTAAGCAATCACCTGATGCGAAGATTGTCTTTGGTGGTAACGGTGATAAATCTGTAGGCTACTATGTTGAACCGACTGTGATTGAAACAACTGATCCTCACTTCAAGACAATGGTTGAAGAAATCTTCGGTCCAGTGATTACTGTGTTTATTTATGATGATAACAAATATGAGGAAACGCTTGAGCTTTGTGACACATCTTCACCATACGCTCTGACAGGCTCAATTTTCTCGAACGATCGTTATGCGGTAGAGAAGGCTTTGAAGAAGCTTCGTTATGCAGCCGGCAATTTTTATATCAACGACAAGCCGACAGGCGCTGTCATTGCTCAACAGCCATTCGGTGGATCGCGTGCTTCCGGCACGAATGACAAGGCTGGCGGACCGCTCAACCTGATTCGTTGGACCAATCCTCGCTGCATCAAAGAAACACTCGTCCCACCGACATCATACGGTTATCCATTCTTGAATGAAAAATAAAGAATCTGTTTCTAAAACAATAAAATACCATGTTAGATTTTAAAAATACGGAAATAGCTTTTTCGTCTAAATCTCAGAAAGAGTTGAAGAACGCTTATGTGTTGTTTAATACCATCAAACGTCCAGGATTAGTAAAGTTTGCAAGCGGTTGTGCCAATTTTGCAATGGCAATCCATTTCCCGATTGCCTGGGCAGTTAAACCAACTATCTATAAACAGTTTGTAGGTGGCGAAACATTGCAGGATTGCGAACCCGTTATTGATCAGTTGATGAAATTCAATGTTCATTCGACGCTTGATTTTTCCGCTGAAGGCAAACAGACGCCCGAAGGTATCGAAGCAACCATGAAGGAAACTTTACGCTCAATCGACTTTGCCAAAGGCAATGACAAACTGGCTTATGCTGTTTTCAAACCATCGACGATTATCACCGATGAGTTGCTGAGCAAAGCTTCTGAGAAACGTGAGAAACTGACTATTGAAGAAGAAGTGGAATTTCGTAAATATAAGGAACGTTTCATGGAACTCTGCCAACGTGCCTATATCAATGATGTTCGTCTGATTGTAGATGCTGAAGACTATTGCTTTCAGGATGCAATCGATGAATTGACTGATCAAGCAATGCGTCAGTTCAATAAGAAACGCGCTATCGTTTATGCTACTCTTCAGATGTATCGTCATGATCGTATGCCTTATCTGAAACGGATTCTTGAAGATGCAACTGAGAAGAACTATATCGCAGGTGTTAAATTCGTCCGCGGCGCTTATATGGAAGAGGAGCGCGCTCGTGCTGCTGCAATGGGTTATCCTGATCCGATTTGCAAAGACAAACCGACGACAGATGCCAACTATAATGCTGCTGTCACGTTCACAATGGATCATCTCGACAAGTTCGAGTTGTTCATGGGAACACACAACGAAGAGAGTAATTACAACTTGGCTCATCTCATTGATGAGAAAGGCCTTGCTCACAACGATAAACGTATTTTCTTTGCACAACTGCTTGGCATGAGTGATAATATTTCGTTCAATCTAGCTCATGAAGGTTATAACGTAACAAAATATGTTCCTTATGCTTGTGTGAAAGACGTTGTTCCTTATTTAGTTCGCCGTGCTCAGGAAAATACATCTGTTGCAGGTCAGACTGGACGTGAATTGAAGATGTTGCAGGCTGAAATGGCCCGCCGCAAAACAGCAGCGAAATAGTTTTTATCCTTTTATAAATAAAAATCAGCTCCGTCAACATTGGCGAAGCTGATTTTTTATTTCGTTTGTCCTCCTCCTAAACTGCGATACACATCAACCAGACTGGAGAGTTGCTGCTCTTTAGCATCTAAGAGTTCCATTTTTGCATCCATGGCATCGCGTTCGTTCATCAAAACGTCGAGATAAGTGCAACGTCCATTGAGGTACAAAAGGCGGGCAACGTTTATTGAGTGGTCGAGCTTCTGAGTTTCTTCTTCTTTTAACCGGTAATATTGATCAAGATTCTTAATTTTTGACATCAATGTGCACACTTCTGAATAGGCTGTGAGCAAAGTCTTGTCATATTCATATAGAGCTTCTATTTGTTGAGCATCTGCGGTTTGAAAGTTGGCTTGAATGGCTTTGCGGTTGATAAGCGGTCCGGAGAGACCACCGAGAACACTAAAGGCCAAGGATTTGGGTATCCTGGTGAGATAAGTCGGATTGAAAGCATCCAGACCGAGTGAAGCTGAGATGTTGAGTGACGGAAGAAATTCCTTTCTTGCAGCATCTACATTCCATTTTGCTGCAGCCAGTTCATGTTCAGCTTGACGAATATCAGGTCGGTTGTTAAGCAGTTCTGAGGGAATTCCTGTCATGACCTTTTGCAGGTTTGCAGACAAGAATGTCGATTTATCGCGTTCAATTGTAGTCGGATATCGTCCCAGCAGCAAGTTGAGGCTGTTCTCACTCTCGGTAATTCCTTGACGCAGAGCATACTCTTCAGAACGAGCTTTAGCTAGTTCAGCTTCAAACTTTTCAACAGCTAATTCTGTATCTGCATCGGCACTTTTCTGAATCTTCGCAATCTCTACAGCCTTTTTCTGCAAGTCGATGTACTGATGTATCAGTTCTAATTTGTTGTCAAGAGCGAGTAGATGATAATAGTTTCCAGCGACTTGCGAAATGAGTGATGACAACACAGCATTGTGTCCCTCAATGGTTGCCAGATAATGCTCAACTGCTGCTCGTTTGCTTGAACTCAGTTTGTGCCATAAGTCCACTTCCCAGTTGGCACCGATTCCGAACTGATAATCCATCAATGGATCGGGCATGGATTTCCCCGGTTTTATATCCGTGGTAGCATTCCCTGCTCCTTCACTCGTGTAGCGTCCAGCCTTTGAAACTCCTACGCTGCCTCCTGCAGAAACTGAAGGTAACAATTGTCCTTCTTGATAAAGCACATTGCTCTTGGCCATGGCTATTTGTTGAAGTGTGATTCTTAGGTCTTGATTGTTGGCCAAAGCAGTATCGATGAGAGATACGAGAGCTGAATCAGTAAAGAACTGCTGCCAATGAGAGACTGTTGCATGCACGCCGACAACGCTGTCCTGTGAAAATTGTGATGGTAACTGCGCCTTCACCTGATCGGTCACCTTGGCGGATTGAGGTGTCTTGCAACCTGTTATGACAATTGTCAACAGAACTATGATATATCGGATATATTTACTTTGCATCATAGCTTATACTTTTTGTCTTTTTCTTCACTCAAAGGTTTGTTCCTTTGATAATGTACCATTTTCATCTTTTCGGCCATCGTTCCGAAGATATAATAGAGTCCGGGAATAAGAATGAAACCGAAAATTGTACCAAATAACATTCCTCCTACAGCTGCATTGCCAATGGTGCGATTACCTGCTGCACCAGCTCCGGTTGCTGCTACCAAAGGAAGAAGTCCTGCAATAAAGGCGAAAGAAGTCATCAATATAGGTCGGAATCTGGCTATAGCACCTTCTATAGCCGCTTGACGTATGCTCATCCCTAGATTCTTGCGTTGCACAGAATATTCCACCATTAATACGGCATTCTTGCCCAACAGACCTATAAGCATCACCATCGCAACTTGTGCATAGATGTTGTTTTCCAATCCCATTAATTTTAGGAAAATGAAAGCTCCGCAGATTCCCGCAGGTAGGAAAGTTAGAATTGGCAAAGGAAGAAGGAAATTCTCATACTGAGCAGAGAGAATGAGGTAAACGAAAATCAAGCAAACAATAAATATCAGAATGGCTTGATTACCTTGATCCACCTCATCTTTAGAAATACCTGCCCAATCGTAGTCAAATCCATGTGGCAAGCTCTTATCAGCTACCTCTTCAATAGCCTTGATAGCTTGGCCGCTACTGTATCCATGGGCTTGAGAACCTGTTACTTCCGCAGAGTTGTAGAGGTTGTGACGCGTAATCTCACTCATGCCGTAAACCTTCTGCAATTGCATGAAATCGGCATAAGGCACCATCTCTCCTTTGTCATTCTTTACTGTTAGACTCGTCAGGTCTTCGGGAAATGCGCGATATTGTGGACTTGCTTGTACAATGACTTTGTAAGGTTTGCCAAACCGGATGAAACCTGTTTCGTAATCAGAACCAATCATGGTTGACAGATTATCCATGGCTGAACCGATAGTCACACCTTTCTGTTCGGCAATGTCGTTGTTCACTCGCAACATATATTGCGGATAACTTGCGGAATAGAAGGTAAAAGCCGAACCGATTTCAGGCCGCTTATTCAATTCCTTGACGAAATCCCTGCTTACCTTTTCCATCTGATGATAGTCGTTATTGCCAGTCTTGTCAAGCAAACGAAGTTCAAATCCGGATGCAGCGCCATAACCGGGAATGGACGGTGGCTGAAAAAATTCAATTTCGGCATCGGTTATTGTTTTGCACTTTTTCTCCAGATCATTAATAATCTCCTTGGCTGAATGCTTACGCTCTTTCCACGATTTCAAATTAATCAGACAAGAACCGGAATTGGCACTTGTGCCTTCTGATAGGATTTCGTAACCAGCCAAAGAAGAGACACTTTCGACGCCCTCTTCCTTTTCGGCGATGCTAAGCAACTCGTGAGCCACTTTATTGGTACGTTCGATAGTGGAACCTGGCGGTGTCTCGATGACAGAGTAAATCATACCTTGGTCTTCCTCTGGTATGAAACCCGAAGGAAGGGAGTTATTCACAAAGAAGGCAATGGCACAGAGGACAAGAAGCAAAGGCAAAATAACGAGTTTGTTGGAAACCGTTTTTTCCAGGGCCTTACGATATCCGACTGTGCCTTTGTTGAAGCCTGCATTGAATTTGTCAAGTACTTTGTGAAGCCAAGATTTTTTAATATGATTTTCCTTCTCCTTGGTAAGTATCAGTGCGCAGAGTGCCGGAGTCAATGACAAAGCAACAAATCCCGAAAGGATGATACTTGATGCCATTGTAATGGAAAACTGGCGATAAAACATACCTTCAGGACCGCCCATGAATGCAACTGGTATGAACACGGCAGCCATAACAAGCGTTATGGCAACAATTGCACCGCTAATTTCCTTCATCGCAGATTGAGTGGCTTCAAGTGGCGGTAAATTGTTGTCAGTCATCTTCACATTCACTGCCTCGATGACTACTATGGCATTGTCGACTACGATACCGATGGCCATCACAAGGGCAAACAGCGATATCATGTTAAGCGTAATGCCGAAAGCTGACATAACAGCCAAACTGCCGACAAGCGAAACCGGAACGGCAAGACATGGGATAATGGACGAGCGCCAGTCACCCAAAAAGATGAATACAACGAGGGCGACCAGAAGAAAGGCTTCAATAAGCGTATGGACAACCTTCTCTATTGATGCGTCAAGAAAACGGCTGATATCATAACTTACTTCATAATGCATGCCCTTTGGCATATCTTTTTGAAGCCGAAGCATAGTTTTCTTCACATCTTGGATTACATTGCGGGCATTAGAGCCATAGGCTTGTTTCAGCGTAATGGCAGCAGAAGGATGACCGTTCAGCGTGGAATAAATATCATACATCTCGCTGCCGAAGTCAATGTCAGCGACATCTTTCAAGCGGACAAACTGACCATTCGTATTTGACTTCAGGATGATATTTCCATATTCTTCAGGCGTTGTATAGCGGCCGGGATACTTCAGAACGTATTCGAAGCTTTCAGGGCGCTTGCCTGAACTTTCACCCAATTTACCGGGAGAAGCTTCAATGCTCTGTTCTTCCAAAGCTTGGTTTACATCAGCAGCAGACAGATTATAGGCTGTGAGTTTATCCGGTTTGAGCCAAACACGCATGGCATAGTTACGAGTACCGAGAATATCCAGATCTCCGACACCATCAACACGTTGCAGTTCTGGCGATATGTTGATGTCTGCATAGTTGAACAGAAATTTCTGGTCGGCTTTCGGGTCATTGCTGTAAAGATTGATATACATCAGAATGTTCGGTTCCTCACGCGAAATCTTCACGCCTTCGCGCACAACAGCAGCCGGCAATTTGTTAGTAGCTGCTGATACACGGTTCTGCACATTGATGGCGTCAACGTTTGGATCTGTACCAAGTTTAAAAACTATATTGATTTCGCCTTCTCCGTCGTTGCCTGCATCCGATTCGATGTATTTCATGCCAGGCACGCCGTTAAGCACTTGTTCCAACGGAATGACGACCGATTTGATCAGCAGTTCATTGTTAGCACCTGGATAGTTGGCTATTACATTTACTTTGGGAGGAGAAATAGACGGATATTGGGTGATTGGCAGACTGAAGAGTGACAATATGCCAATGAAAATAATAATGAGGGAAAAGACGATTGAAAGAACCGGCCGACGAATAAACAATTTGAACATCGTTAGTTGGCTTTAAGTTTGACAGACTGGATTGCAGCAGACGGACTTTTATAACGACAGGATATGTGGTCACCATCGTTAACCTTATCTACGCCGTCTATCAGGAATCTGTCGTTTTGAGACAGTCCTCCTGAAATGACAAAGATATTCTGCTTATCAAAAGCTACTTTGATGGGTCGAGAATGAACATAACCACGGGCATCAACCACGAATACATATTTTTGGTCTTGCACCTCATAAGTAGCCTGCTGAGGAATGACTAATGCATTTTTGACAGGAATGTTCATTCTTACCGTACCTGTTTCGCCGTTTCGCAAAAGATGATCGGGATTGGGAAATTTGGCACGGAATGCTATGTTTCCTGAACCATTGTCAAACTCACCCTCAACATTCTGGAAATGCCCTTCAGAAGGGAACGTGGTTCCGTTTGCCAAAATAAGTGACAGGGGAAGTTTGTCCCGTTCAGAAGCATGTTGCTGATAGTCGAGATACTCAGGCTCGGAAACATTGAAATAAACATACACATTGCTGTTGTCGGAAAGCGTTGTGAGCAAGTCACCTTCTTGAATCATGCTTCCTTTTTTATTCGGAATCCTGCCGATGATGCCGGAAAATGGAGCGCTGACGAGAGAAAGCTGTTTACGGAGTAAGGCATACTTATAATCGGCTATCGACGCATTCAATTTGGCCGTTGCCATTTTTTGCGCATTCTTCGAAACAATATCGTTTGAAGCCAATGTGGTTGTGTTTTGCAGGTCAATACGTGCTTGTTCGACTTCGGCCTTCGATTTTTCCAATTCTTCCTGTGCACCGACTGTTTCGATGCGGAACAAAGACTGTCCGGCTTTTACCGTTTGCCCTTCGTCAACATAAATATCTTGCAGAATTCCAACTTTCTGAGCTCTTATCTCAATGTTTTTTTCCGACTGGATGTTGGCTACATAGTCCTTTTGAATAGAGGTGCTGGTTACTTCCGGAGTTGTAACTGTATACACTGCTGTAACCTCCTTTTCATTTGCTGGTTTACAACCTGTTACCACTGAAATGATTCCAATGGCTAACATAAGCATTTGCTTATTCATATTTGTAGAAAATAAAATTCGGGCGCAAAAATACATCTCTTTTGGAGATATGGTAATTTGAACTAATTAAAAGACCTTAAGATGAAAGTAGAACCTTCAAAAAATATCATTTATAATTTTATTGTGGTTGTATATTTTACAAATTGATAAAAAAACAGCCATTCTCTTTTAATAGGGAAGGGCTGTTTCTATTTTGTGAAAGTTTTGTTACAATATTTTTTTTGCCCAGCTGGCAGCTTGTGTTGCTCCATCATTTAACAGCATTCCCTGTTTCCAGTAAATGTTTTTGTTATAAAGTTGTTTGAGCAGTTTCTCGCTGTTCAAGATTGAACTTCCGCCCGATGTGGCGAAGGGAATTACTGTTTTTCCGTTGAAATCGTAGGCTTCCATAAAAGTGTTGATAATTGTCGGACATTTGCCCCACCAAATGGGATAACCGATGAAAATCACATCGTAAGCTTTAATGTTGGCTTTTTTGTTGGCCAACAGAGGGCGTGAATTTGAATCTTTCATCTCCAAAGTGCTGCGGCTTGATTTGTTGTTCCAATCCAGATCTGCACTCGTATATGGTTTCAATGGTGTGATCTTATATAAGTCAGCTTTTACCGCTTGGGCAACGGCTTTTGCTACAGATTCAGTTGTTCCTGTGCAAGAGAAATAAGCAACTAAAACCTTCTTGCTTTGAGCGCTTACGCTCAAAACAGATGCAATACATAAAATTAAAACTAATAAGCGTTTCATAAATTCGTTTTTTGAGTTGTTTTCGATAGAATATCTGTCACATTTTGTGGCTGCAAATTTAATGTTTTCCGATAGCGGATGTTTAATCTTCGAATAAATTTCTTGTAAGGATATCAATATCATCCTATTTTTTGGCTGATTTGAAATATCAAGAAATTGTACCAATTGCCACAAGAGAGCGTTTAACTGATTATAACGTGGTTATAAAATCGTCGGGAAACTTATTGTTCTGAGTGATTTCGCCGCCATAAATTCGAATCCAAGAGAGGAAACCGGCTTTGCCCTCTGTCAGTTCAATAATACGTGCGCCGCTTGGCTTCAGGTCGTTGTAAACCGTATCGCAAGAGCCGAAGCGACCGAAGCAGAGAAACGTTTCATTCCATGACATTGCATAGTCGTTGTCGTGGTCGTGCCCGACAAAGGTCGCCTGAATATCTTGGAGTTCCCGCATCGACGACCATAAACCTGAGTTCACCATCGGCGAGTAAGGTTCTTCCCCAAAGTTCCCTTTCATCACACGACGTGTATCGTTGTGAATAGCGTAATTATATTCCGGAAATGGAATGTGGAAGAATGCGAAAGAAGGCACTTGTTTGCCGTCGTTCTGTTTGGCAAAATCCATACTGTGTTTTCTATACCACGCAATCTGGTCAAAATGAATGTAATCATAACCTCCTCTTTGTGTGAGGCCTTTGCTGATTAGCGAAGTTCTGTCGCCGGAATCAAAAAGATAGAAAACCCATTTTTCAGTTTTGTCGCTGGTGCTTGAAAGAGTGATTATGTCGTTGGAATTCCCATAAATGCCTTCTGTGCCTTTGTTTTAACGAATGAGCGTCTGTTTAGTTCTTTCGAAATAATGATTGGGATTTTACTTCAAAGATAAAATTTAATTGAAAACGGTCTTTGCTCTTTAGGTAAAAGCTATACTGCGTTGGCTGATTAGTCAGGAAGATGGTCTGACATATTTAATCTTTTCCGACGGTCTGCATGCTGTCGTCCAAAAATTTTATGCCATTTCGTAGCATGCAGATTAGAGGTCCAAAAATAAAAAGTCTAATCTGCACATGAAGATTGCATTTCTAAAAATAAAACCTTTAATCTGCACATGAAGATTTGATTTCTAAAAATAAAACCTTTAATCTGCACATGAAGATTGCATTTCCAAAAATAAAAAGTCTAATCTGCACATGAAGATTCGATTTCTAAAAATAAAAACTCTAATCTGCACATGAAGATTTGATTTCCCAAAATAAAAACTCTAATCTGCACGTGAAGATTTGATTTCCAAAAATAAAAACTCTAATCTGCAGGTGAAGATTTGATTTCTGAAAGATAGAACCTCTAATCTGCATGCGTCGAAACTGATTTTGACGTTTTAAATGTCTAATCCGCATGTGAAGATTGTAGTTTCAATCTAAATACCACTTTTGTACCTTGGCAAAAAGAACGAGTATATTGGTCGATAAAGATGGCTAACCATAATTTTTTTGGAATTATTTGTTTTTTATTAGATAATGTATTACCTTTGGAAAACTTAAATCGGAAAAGTATGAGTTACCTGAAGTTCGACAAAACAGTCATGATTAACCTGGAGGAGTCCCTCCGCCGTGAAGTGCTGCGTACTAATCGAGTCGGAGCTTATCATAGTACAACGGTTGTAGATTGCAATACGAGAAAATACCATGGTTTGCTGGTTATGCCGGTACCTGCTCTCGACGATGACAACCATGTTCTGCTTTCTTCTCTCGATGAAACGGTCATCCAGCACGGAGCCGAATTCAATTTGGGTTTGCATAAATACGAAGGCGATAACTACAGTCCTTTGGGGCATAAATACATTCGTGAATATAATTGTGATACAGTGCCTCGCACGCTTTATCGTGTGGGTGGAGTCATCTTCTCTAAAGAAAAGGTGTTCTCGATGTATGAAAACCGTATCATGATTAAATACACGCTTGAAGATGCTCATTCCCAGACAACGCTTCGTTTTCGTCCCTTCCTTGCGTTCCGCAGTGTAAACAATTTGACACACGCCAATGGGAATGTGGACCGTTCATATACCGAAGTTCCTGGCGGAATAAAGACCTGTATGTATGTCGGTTACCCCGAACTTTATATGCAGTTCAGCAAGAAAGTGAAGTTCGTCTTCGAACCGAATTGGTATTTCGGAATCGAATATTCGAAGGAGCAGGAGCGTGGTTATCCTTACAAGGAAGACCTTTATGTGCCCGGCTATTTTGAAGTCCCAATCAAGAAAGGCGAGTCAATTATTTTCAGCGGGGGTGACACGCAAGTAGCTATCTCTAAGCTGCCTGAACTTTATGAACAAGAGGTGAATAGCCGTCCGCCACGCACCAGTTTCTACAACTGTCTGAAAAATTCTGCGCAGCAGTTCTATTTCCGTCCGAAAGAGAACGATGCCTATCTGCTGGCCGGATATCCATGGTTTAAGGTTCGTGCTCGAGACTTGTTCCTCGCGCTTCCGGGTTGTACGCTATCAATTGACGACAAAGTCCGTTTTGAGAAAATCATGAACACCGCAATGCCGGCACTCCGCAATTATATGAAGAGTGGTGTGCGCGATGCGGTGATTCGTGAAATAAATCAGCCAGATGTGATGCTTTGGGCCGTCTGGGCTATCCAACAATATTCCCGAGATATCGGCAATGACGAGACACGTACGCGCTATCTGGGCCTAATCAGCGAAATAATCAACTATTTCCTCGATCAGAAGCATCCCGATATGAAGGTGATGGAAAACGGCCTTTTGTTTGCCAGCGGACAAGCCAAGCCTATCACGTGGATGAATTCCATCGTCAACGGCAAACCCGTCGTTCCCCGTTCGGGTTATATTGTCGAGTTCAATGCTCTCTGGTATAATGCCCTTCGCTTCTTCAAAGAATTGAATAACGAAGTGGTTGACGACCGCATCAGCAGTACAATCGGCAAGATGGAGATTGCCTTCCCGGAGACTTTTGTCAATGGATACAACTATCTCTTCGACTATGTCAATGGTACATCGATGGACTGGAGCGTTCGTCCGAACATGATTTTCGCCGTATCACTGCAATATTCTCCTCTGACGAGAATGCAGAAACGTTCGGTGCTCGATATTGTCACGAAAGAGCTGCTTACTCCGAAAGGTATCCGTTCACTCAGTCCTAAGAGTGAAGGTTACAGACCGAATTATATCGGTTCGCAATACGACCGCGATATGGCTTATCATCAGGGAACAGCTTGGCCTTGGCTTCTCGGCGCTTATCTGGAAGCTTACCTGCGTGTCTTTGGCAAGTCGGGAGCGGCTTTCTGTGAAAGAATGTTGATTAGTATGGAAGCTGAAATGTCGGTCAATTGTATCGGCACAATTTGCGAAATGTACGATGGCAATCCGCCTTTCGACGGTCATGGAGCGATTTCCTTTGCGATGAATGTTGCAGCTATACTGCGTACACTGGAAATCCTCAAAAGTTATAATGTGGAATAATAAAAAGTATCTTATATGAACGCATTAATGTTTGGATGGGAATTTCCTCCTCATATTCTCGGAGGTTTAGGAACAGCAAGCTTTGGACTGACCCAAGGCATGTCTCTACAGCCTGATATGCATATCACGTTCTGTATTCCGAAGCCTTGGGGTGATGAAGATCAAAGTTTCCTCAAAATAATTGGGCTCAACAACGTCCCCATCGTTTGGCGCGATGTAAGTTATGATTACGTGAAAGGCCGTATTGGAAAGTATATGGACCCGCAGAAATATTTTGATTTCAGGGACCATATTTATGCGGATTTTAGTTATAGGAATGTCAACGACCTCGGCTGCCTCGAATTCTCAGGCAGATATCCGAATAACTTGTTGGAAGAAATCAACAACTATTCGATTGTCGCCGGTGTGATTGCTCGAACAGAGCAGTACGACATCATCCACGCGCATGATTGGCTGACTTATCCTGCGGGCATTCATGCAAAGCAAGTGAGCGGAAAACCATTGGTTATTCATGTGCATGCAACCGATTACGACCGTAGTCGTGGAAACGTGAATCCTGACGTTTATGCCATTGAAAAGAACGGTATGGATATTGCCGACCATATAATTACGGTCAGCAATCTGACGCGTTTGACTGTCATCAATAAATATTTTCAAGATCCTGCAAAGGTGACAACGGTTCACAATGCTGTCGAGCCTCTCAGCCCTGAGATTTTGTCAATCAAAGACAAAAAAGGCGTCAAGGACAAGGTAATTACCTTCCTCGGACGAATCACGATGCAGAAAGGACCGGAATATTTTGTCGAGGCTGCCGCAAAGGTTCTCAAGAAAGCTCCGCATGCTCGGTTCGTCATGGCCGGCTCTGGCGATATGATGAATAAGATGATACGCCTGGCTGCGGCAAGACATATTTCCGACCGATTCCATTTCACGGGATTTATGCGTGGCAAAGAGGTATACGAAGTGCTGAAAGCCAGTGACGTTTATGTCATGCCTTCGGTTTCTGAACCATTTGGAATCTCTCCGCTCGAAGCGATGCAATGCGGCGTTCCGTCAATAATTTCCAAACAATCGGGCTGCTCGGAAATTCTCAATTATGCGGTGAAAGTTGATTATTGGGATATCGAGGCATTGGCCGACGCAATGTATGCCATCATCTCATATCCTGCAATGCACGATTTCCTGCAACAGGAAGGATTGAACGAAGTCAATAACATCAAATGGGAATATGCCGGACAGAAAGTGCGTCGTATTTATGACCGTCTGCTTTCCCGATAATAAATGAATAATAATTAAAAACTAAGATATATGAAAACGATCTGCTTCTATTTTCAGATACATCAGCCGTTTCGCTTGAAAAGATATCGTTTCTTCGACATTGGCAATGACCATTATTATTATGATGATTTCCAAAACGAAGAGATTATCCGTCGGATTGCCGAGAGATGTTATCTTCCTGCCAATCGGACGATTCTCGATATGATTAAGTCGAGCGGGGGAAAGTTCAAGGTTGCTTTTTCTATCTCGGGTGTTGCTCTCGACCAAATGGAAATCTATACTCCGGAAGTGATTGACAGTTTTCGCGAATTGGCTGCAACAGGCAATGTGGAGTTCCTCGCTGAAACCTATGCGCATTCGCTTTCGTCGCTTGGTGATGAGGCTGAATTTGTCCATCAGATTGAGAAACATGAGGCAATTCTGAAGAATCTGTTCAACGTCAAACCGAAAATCTTTCGCAACACGGAATTGATTTACTCCGACGAAATATCTCAACTCGTTTACAAGAAAGGTTATCGCGGCATGTTGACGGAAGGCGCCAAGCATATTCTCGGTTGGAAGAGTCCGAATTATGTTTATTCTTCGGCCGTTGAGCCTAGATTAAAACTGCTGCTCAAAAACGACCGTTTCAGCGAGGATATTTCTGAACGCTTTGCCAAATACGATTGGAGCGAATATCCGCTGACTGCCGATAAGTTTATCAATTGGATTTCGGCAACTCCAGACCCGGAACAGATTATTTGCTTGTTCATGAACTACGAGGTACTTGGCTCGTTGCATCGCGCAGAGACTGGAATTTTTGATTTCTTCAAGGCTTTACCACGCTTCGCCGCCGACAAGAATATTTCATTTTCAACACCTTCTGAAGTGCTGACACTGATGAAACCTGTCGACTCGATTTCTGTCCCTTATCCGATTTCTTGGGTCGATGAAGAACGCGACACCAGTTCTTGGCTCGGTAATGTTTTGCAGAAGGAAGCTTTTCGGAAGATTTGCGAGATTGGCGAAAGAGTTCGCCTCTGTGAACCGAGACGCATTCGCCAGGATTGGTATTATCTGCAGTCGAGCGACCATTTTTATTATATGAATACAAAGCATCCTGGAACTGACCATTTCAGTCCTTATGATAATCCTTACGATGCTTTTAATAATTATATGAATGTGTTGAGTGATTTCATCGAACGCGTCAATGCCGAGTTCCCTGAAACTATCGAAAATGAAGAGCTTAACTCTCTTCTGACGACTATCAAAAATCAGGGAGAGGAAATCGAGAGCCTTCAGAAAGAAATCAGCAAACTGAAAAAACGTACAACAAAAACAAAGGCATGATCACTAAGATCATGCCTTAATATCGTTTTCTTTGATTTGAGAAATTCTATTTTTTCTCCAAAACTGTCTGATAGAAATTGTCAAAAGTGTCTATGTAGGTTTCTTCGTCTTGATATGGCAATTTCAGTTTGCTCTTTTTTGTGGAAAGATATTCTGCAATCCAAGGATTATCGATGGTTGAAGACCCCTGAATAATACCATCAGAAAAATCAATGGCAAGTTTGTTCAGTGATTCGAAAGCAGAATGTTTTGTGAGATCTTTGACATCGGCATCTTTTGCGCCGTCCATTTTTAACTTTTCAGTGAAACTTTTGCTGAAAGGGCCTTTGAAATCTGTGTTGTAAATGGAATAAACGACTTTTGCATTCTTCAACGACGGATCGTCAGCATATTTACGTTTGATGTAAAGTCCTGTAAGTGCAGACATCCAGCCGTGGCAGTGAATGACATCAGGAATCCAGCGAAGTTTCTTGACTGTTTCAAGTACTCCACGGACGAAGAAAATACATAAATCGTCGTTATCTTCATATTCGTTTCCTTCGGCATCTTTCATCGTATGAGGGCCATTGAAGAAATCATCGTTGTCTATAAAATAGACTTGAAGACGAGCCGGCTGAATCGATGCGACCTTGATGATGAGTGGATGATCGGTATCGTCGATAATCAGATTCATCCCAGACAAACGAATCACTTCATGCAACTGGTTCCTACGCTCATTGATGCTCTTGAATTTGGGCATGAAAGTCCGAATCTCCTGTCCGTGCTCTTGAATTCCTTGAGGTAAGAATCTGCAGATGTTCGTTAGTTCGTTCTTGGGAAGATATGGAAAAATTCCCTGAGTAATAAACAATACTTTTTTTGCATCCATTCTATTCCTAATCTAAAAGTTGGTACAAAGATAGTAAATTTCTTTCATTTACGGTAAATATTTATTTGCTTTGCACTCCAAAAACAACTTTCTAAAGTGATGAAATTAGTTAAAAGTGTTCTAGAATTGAAGTCTTGCCTGGCTTCAGAAAGACAAAAAGGCAAACGTATCGGACTTGTACCGACAATGGGCGCGCTGCATGCGGGTCATCTGAGTTTAGTAAAACGCTGTGTGAAGGATAATGACATTTGTGTTGTCAGCGATTTTGTCAATCCGACTCAATTTAATGACAAACATGACCTGGCTACTTATCCGAGAACTTTGGACAACGACGCAGCATTGCTTGAAAAGGCTCATTGCGACTATCTTTTCGCTCCATCAGTGGAAGAAATGTATCCAGAACCTGATACACGTCAGTTTGACCTCGGAACAGTTCAACAAGTGATGGAAGGCGCGCGTCGTCCTGGCCATTTCAACGGCGTTTGCCAAGTTGTGAGCAAACTCTTTTATATTGTTGAACCTTGCAAAGCCTATTTTGGAGAAAAAGATTTCCAGCAGATTGCTGTTATCCGTGCTATGGTTAAACAATTGAACATCAAAGTGAAGGTTGTCTCGTGTCCGATTCTGCGCGAAGCTGACGGCCTTGCACTGAGCAGCCGTAATGTCAGACTGACGCCTGAAGAGCGCCAAAAAGCTCCTCTGATTGCTCGTACCTTAAAAGAAAGTATTACCTTTGCAGCAGGAAGAACAGTTAAAGAAGTCCGTGACTTCGTGGTGAATACAATAAATTCAGACCCTGTGATGCGTGTCGAATATTTTGAGATTGTTGATGGAGATACAATGAAATCAATCAATAAATGGTTCGAAACTGACTATCCTGTCGGCTGCATTACTGTCTATTGCGGCGATGTGCGACTGATCGACAATATTAAATATACTACTGATTAATACAATGTTTATAGAGGTTGTAAAATCTAAGATTCATAGAGTGACTGTGACAGATGCCAATCTGAACTATATTGGCAGTATAACTTTGGACGAGGATCTGATGGATGCTGCCAATCTGATAGCAAACGAGAAAGTCTCTATTGTTGACAACAACAATGGGGAAAGATTTGAAACTTATGTCATAAAAGGGCCTCGCGGTTCCGGCATGGTTTGTCTTAATGGCGGAGCTGCACGAAAGGTTTTGATTGGAGACGTCGTCATCATCATGTCTTATGCTTTGATGGATTTTGATGAAGCCAAGAAATTTGAGCCTTCTGTCATCTTCCCTGACACGGCAACGAATAAACTAATAGATAAATAAGGTATGATTCAAGAGAATTTTATCAAACTTTACGAGGATAGTTTCAAGAAGAATTGGGAACTGCCTGCATTGACAGATTACAGTGAAGGACATACTTTTACCTTCGGTGATGTTGCCACTGAGATTGCGCACATTCACATTATCTTTGAAGAATGCCAAATCCGCCAAGGAGACAAAATCGCTCTTGTTGGAAAAGATACAGCACATTGGTGCATGGTCTATATGGCCGCTGTTACTTATGGTGCGATAATTGTGCCGATTCTGCAGGATTTCAGTGCTAATGATATTCATCATATCATCAACCATTCGGAATCTGTATTTTTGTTCGTCGACGACCGAATTTGGGATTCACTCGAAGAAGATAAAATATCAGAAGTGCGCGGAATATTTTCACTGAATGATTTTCGTTGTCTTCATCAACGCGATGGCGAGAGTATTCAACATCTGCTCCGATGTATGAACGATAAGTTTGCTGATAAATATCCTAATGGCTATACTCAAGCTAGCATTCATTACGCCGATTTGAATAATGATAAAGTTGTCTTGATCAACTATACTTCAGGAACAACCGGATTTAGTAAAGGTGTGATGCTGACGGGAAATAATTTGGCTGGAAATGTCGTTTATGCGAGGTCTCTCGATTTGCTCTTCCGTGGAGAACGAGAACTTTGCTTCTTGCCCTTAGCTCATGCTTATAGTTGTGCATTCAACTTTTTGGTTCCAATGGCGTTCGGCGCTCATGTATTTCTTCTTGGTAAAATTCCTTCTCCTAAAATACTCCTGAAAGCTTTTGAAGAGGTAAAGCCGAATCTTATTTTGACTGTTCCTCTTATTTTGGAGAAGATTTATAAGAAGATGATTCTTCCACAGCTGAACAAGACGACAATGAAATTAGCTCTGACAGTACCATTGCTCGACTCACGTATTTATGCACAAATTTGCAAGAAATTAGTCGATTCAATGGGAGGACGTTTCCGTGAGGTCATTGTCGGCGGTGCTTCAATGAATGAAGAAGTCATGAATTTCCTCTATAAGATTAAATTTCCGTTTACACTTGGTTATGGAATGACTGAATGCGGCCCCCTTGTTTGCTATGATCATCATTATGAGTATGTTTTAGGTACTTGTGGACAGGTCCTCAAAGGAATCATGCAGGCAAGAATTGACTCTGATGATCCTAAAAATGTTGTTGGTGAAATTCAGATCAAGGGTGAGAACGTGATGAAAGGTTATTATAAGAACGAGGAGGCAACAAAGAATGCGTTTACAGACGATGGATGGCTCCGTACTGGTGACCTTGGAACAATCGACGAAAATAATAGAATCACGATTCGAGGACGTTGCAAAACTATGATTCTTGGTCCGAGTGGACAGAATATCTATCCGGAAGAAATTGAGTCCAAACTGAACAATCTTCCATTTGTTATGGAAAGTATAATTGTTGAGAAAGATGGCAAACTGATTGGCCTTGTTTATCCAGACTATGATACAGTTGATAATACTGGCGTTTCACATGAAGATTTACCTCTCATTCTTGAACAGAACCGAATCGAGTTGAATAAGCTGCTTGCACCTTATGAATCCGTTTCCAAGCTACAATTATATCCTATGGAATTTGAAAAAACTCCAAAGAAGAGTATTAAACGATATTTATATAGCAGTTATTAGTCAGAATATCATATCTGATAATCAGTGATATAAACTTTTTTGAACTTTTTTTTGAAAATTAAGCATAATAAAAAGTACAATGTATTTCAATACTTCATACTTTTGTGACGTTTTAAAAACAAAAGAGAATTTATAAACCGTTTAAATTAAAATTAAAATGAAAAAGTTAGTTGCATTTGCTGCTGTTATCGCAGCTATTTCATTCGCATCTTGTGGAAACAAATCTGCTCAGACAGAAGAGAACGCTGCTGCTACTGAAGAAGTTGCTCCAGCTGCTGAAGAAGCTCCTGCTGCTGAAGCTGCTCCTGCTGACACAACTGCTGCTGCTCCTGCTGAAGCTGCTGCTCCTGCTGAAGCTCCGGCTGCTGCTCCTGCAAAGTAATCTGAGATTTGTTCAGAGAAATAAGGATAGCTTGTGTGGATACATGCAAGCTATTTTTATGTTAATTAGTTGCCTTCGATATCATATGAAAAGAATCGCTCTGTTTATCTTCTTCTTCTCTTTCCTGGTTGTAAATCTGTCTTTTTCTCAAATACAGCCCGACACAACGTTTGCCTTGCAGAATATCGAAATTCAAGGACATTATATGAGAGGTGTGACTGGCTTGAATATGAAACGCTTGAATTCAGACTACGATTTAACCAGTTTCACTACGACTGCGGCTGACGCTTTTCGTCGCCTTCCTTCAATTGTTTCAGATATTGAAGGAAATATCATTTATAGAGGTTCAAATCGTTCCTCTTTACTTATCAATAGCATTCCTTATGGTTTGACTGAGGAATATTCAGGTGATATGTTAATACAATTGCCCGCAATGTTCTTTGATCATGTCGATATCTCGTCTGTTCCACTTATTGAACTTGTTCCTGACGGCGATGCTGGCATTATTAATCTGTTCCCTAGAAAATTCAATGCTTTTCATTCTCCTTTGCAGCTGAATGTCGGAGTAGGGCTGAACGACCGATACAATGCTGGTTTTGTCATGAATGTAAATCCTGGCCGTTTTCACATAACCGCCAAATATAATTATAGAAAAGAATATAGGACTAGAGATTTTAGTAAAACGACAGTCACTCCAACTGGTACAACAATTATGGATAATAACGCAACGGCTCGACCAGATGTTCACGTTGCGGATTTAGATATCGGATACGATTTGTCATCTAAAGATTTACTATCAGTATATGGACTTTATCAACTCATGGATTACAGTCGGTATGGAGCAATTCATATTACAAAAGAAAATGTAGCTGGTAAAGTTTTGAATGAAATGCTTAGGCATAGATATAATGATCAACGACAGGAAGCTTATGCCGCTGAGGCTCGTTGGGGCCATACTTTTGCTAAACCTCAAGATCAGTTGAGTGTCGTTTTTAACTACAATAATTTCTCTTATGATGAAGGCAATGATTATAAAAACGAAAAATATGGGACAGGAGTTATTCTCGCCCAAAATACACTTGATATTAATCATAAAAAGGATAATTTTTACTTTTCGACAGTCTTACGACGCCAGTTGGAAAGCAATGTTTATATGCATGTAGGTTTAATAGAGCGCTATAAGAAAGAAAATTATAAAGCCGATGCGACTAAATTGGCCAATGGAAGTTGGCTGAATGATGCCACTCAAACGAATGATTTTTCTTATGATCGTTGGATTCATCTTCTGCTTGTTTCATTCGAAAAGGATTGGAATGATCTTTCCGCAACAATTGGTGCTCAGGGTGAGATTTCTTCAGGATTCCATCTCTATCCACATTTTCAACTGACTTATGGAATGTCAGATAGGAGGCAATTGCTGCTCAGTTATAGTCAGCGAGTCGTCCGCCCTTTTTTGATAGATTTGAATCCTTTCTTTGATCAATCTGATGCAACACATCTCAAGGTTGGAAATCCAGATTTGAAAAATGAATATATCCATTCAACGGAAATGTCTTATAGATTTATCAACCCTCGTTTTGCTATAATACCGACATTGTATTATCGCTATATTGATAATCGAATTTTAGAAGTTGCAAGCCAGGTTGAGAAGCAAACTGTTTGGGAGAAAAATAACGTCGGAAATAGCCAAACTTATGGTTTTGAATTGTCGACAAATTGGCAGCCATTTAGATTTATGGAAATCGGTTGGTCTGGAAATATATTTCATGATGAAATTGATGGGCGTGTTATCGGTTATGATGAAAAGAAAAGCTTGATTTGTGGAGACACAAAAGCTAATGTGAATATTTCTATTACCCCAACTACCAAGATTCAATTCGACGGATTTATCATATCCAATCAACTTACAGCACAGGGAAAAATAAAGAGTCGCGGAAGTGTGAATGTAGGATTATCGCAGTATTTTATGAAACAAAAACTGCGGTTAAATCTAAGTGTGAATAATATTTTTGATACACTAAAAGAAACGGCAACAGTAAATTCACCTAACTTGACAATCAAGCAGATTCGCAATAGAGACGCTCGAGTTGCATGGTTAATGTGTTCATACTATTTATAATTTAGCTAGCCATTCTTTGATGGCAGGAAAGAGTAATTCATTTTTATCTGGTTTCTGAGTGCAGAGCCGGAAGTAAGTTTCATCTAATTCTCTGAAGTTTGATGCATCACGAATCAGAATACCTTTTTTCTCTAAAAGAAATTTCTTTAATAATGCTGCAGTTCCTTTTTTTAGGCGAACTAGAAAAAAGGTAGTAGCTGTTGGAATTACATCTAATTCGTCAATTTTCCGTAATTGATAAATCATATCTGCTGTATCGCGCTGCCATTTGCGTATTGGTAAAGTGAATTGAGCAGGATGAATGAGAATATATTTGCTGGCTTCAATTGCAACAGTATTTACAGACCAAGGAATAGTGTATCTTTTGATTTCAGAAGCTTTATCTTTTGGTGCTATTAAATAGCCAGAACGGAATCCTGGAATGTTGTAAGCTTTGGAAATCGATTGAATCAGAATTAGGTTTTTACGTGTTTTGACGTCAGAGGCTTTGAGCATGTCTTCTGTTGTGAATGCAATATAAGCTTGGTCGATGACGAAAGTCGTTTGAGCGTTTGTGTCAATCAATTTGAGCATCTCAGTTCGGTGGAACACTCGACCATCCGGATTATTAGGATTGCAAATCCAACAGAGATCCTGACCTTCAAGTTCCAGCATTCCCAAATCTTCAGCATTAGCCGAGAAATATGTTAGTTCGTGATTATAAAGTTTGCAGGCATCTTCATACTCTGCAAATGTTGGCTCAATGATTGTGGATTTAGATTTTTGCCAAGCTTGAGCAATCAAATAGATGGCAGATGTGGAACCATTCGTGACAACAATATTCTCTTCTTTAGTTTCGTGTCGACGAGCCAAAAGACGTCTCAGCGAGGCTGCATCTGGTTCAGGATAATGTGTCAATGAACTGAAATTGTCATTCAGATGTTTAAGCAATGATTCCAAATCGGCACCATACCATACATTTGAACTAAAATTGACTGTCACCTCAACAGGTGAATTGTATAAATCATCTCCGTGGCCAGTAAACATTTTATTTTCTTTTTATCCGTTCTACAAATGATTTTGCAAACTTAGATAAAATCTTCCAATCAAGCAATATTTGTCCCTCAGACTAATCTTTATTATTCGTTAAACTATTTGAGTGATTGCCTCTAAGCAAACATGAAAAAGGTCCGTTAAATTTATAACGGACCTTTGTATTTAGTCAAAGTTCTTAATTAGAAGCGATAGCCGAGGTTAATCTGCAAAACACCATTCTTTGGACTGGCAACATAACTAGCAATCGATCCACCAGTTGAGCTATCGTCAATCATGTTTGTTAAGCCAAAATTGTAGTTGACTGAGAACATCAAACCTGATTTATCTTGATAGCCTGCACCTATTCCAATTGAAAAGTCGAATGTTTTTACATAGTCTTTCAAATCAGCAAGTTCTGTGTCTAGCTTAATTCCAAAAGCCTTGATACCACTGAGTTTTGCTCGAGTATTGAATCCGAATTGAGGACCTGCAAAGAAATAGAAACCTGTGTTAGGTTGCATTGATGCGCCTCCGATATATGCTTTAGCATAAATAGGTATGTTTAAATAATCGACTTGTGCGGTTGTTGAAACTGATACGGATTCAACTGAGCCGGACAGTTTTGTTCCTTGCATGGAGTAGAATAATCCGGGTTGAATTGAAAATTGAGGAGTAATAGCAAATTCAGCGTTAATTCCAGCATTGATACCCGGACGCATCTTTGTATCAACAATTTTAATTCCTGAAGCATTGGACAAGTTGAAGCCAAATTGTGGAATAATATAAATTCCCAAATCGTTCATACTGCTTTGGCTGCTTGGTGCAGGTTTGGAAGCCTGTTGATTGCGAGTCACACGTTGTTGTGTCCGCGCAGGTTGTTGACTGCGATTGACTTGTTGTCCATTACGAACTTGTGCATTGATTGGCAGTATTGCAAGACCCATGCACATGAGTAAAATAATCTTTTTCATTCTCGTCTTTATATTTGTTTAATTACTTTTTATATCAACCTTTAAAAAGGGTATTTTGTTCAATCGTTGATTATTTTTTACGAGTAGCTTCTGCACGTTGCATCAGTTCGGAAATCGGAAGTGTGATAACTTTTCCAATCTGTTTATCGCCTCGATAGGTTATAACGCGAAGAACGCTTGCATTTCTTGGAATTCGGAGCGGAGACAAATATTTTGGTGTATAAATGTCAGGATCCGTATTGTCGAAAGTATAATAAATATCCAAACCGCTGATTTCTGTGCTAAGAGAAACCATCAAGGAATCATCAGAAGCAAAAGAAGGCGTTATTATGGCATTATACATACTTTTGGCATAATTAATTTTTGCAATGTCGTAGCGAAGAAAATGTTTTTCGACGCGTGGCCAGAACTTTTCCCAATCGTTTTTTGCTGGGCCAGACCAAAAAACTTCCGCTAAAGCCCAACCGCGAGGCCAAGTCATGTATTCAGCTTGTCGAAACGTCGGAACAGATTCGCCCCAAAGATTTCCCTGTCCGCCAATAATGAAATCCGGATTGACTCCGCTAGGAACAGGATTGAAAGTATAAGAATCTTTTAGCCTGCACATTGCATAAGTATTGGGCTCGACAGAAGGCTCTCCTTGGTAAAGATCAAGATAACAATTATCAGCAGGAGTCATAATGACTTGATGTCCCTGTTTTGCAGCTTCAATTCCGCCTTTTATACCTTGCCAACTCATGACTGTTGCTTTCGGTGAAAGTCCACCTTCAAGAATATCATCCCAACCTATCAGTCGTTTTCCTTTGCTTTTAAGCAGTTCTTCCATTTTTTTTGTGAAATAGCCTTGCAGGGCAACCTCATCCTTTAAGTTTTCCTTCTTCATCAAATTCTGGCAAAGCGGGCATTTATGCCAGAAACCATGGTAACATTCATCTCCGCCCAGGTGAATGTATTCATCAGGGAAAAGTGAGGCAACTTCAGTGATAACTTTGTCGAGAAATTGATAAGTTGATTCTTTGCCTAAACAGAGCGTGTTCTCGTCTTCGCCATAAAACTTGTTACCCACATTAACGGATTCTGGAGCTTTGAAACAAGCCAGTTCAGGATAGGCAACTAATGCGGCCAAACTGTGTCCTGGAACGTCTATTTCTGGAATAACACGGATGAAACGTTCAGCAGCATAGGTTACGACCTCTTTGATGTCATCTTGAGTATAGAATCCTCCATAAGTAGCTTTTTCTCCAGGTTGTTGCTTTTCTCTTCCCCACCAGAATCCGACTCTCTTAGCGCGCCAAGCGCCGACTTCAGTCAATCGAGGATAAGATTTGATTTCGATTCTCCAGCCTTGGTCGTCGGTCAGATGCCAATGAAAAACATTCATTTTGTATTCGGCCATTTCGTCAATATACTTCTTGACTTCTTCTTTTGTAAACCAATGACGACTGACATCGAGCATTAATCCTCTCCAAGAGAACTGAGGTTTGTCAACAATGGTCACACACGGAATATTCCATTCGATTTTTTTCTGTAACGAATTGCTTTTGATTTCCGGCGGAAGTAGTTGGAGCAGTGTTTGAATACCATAGAAGATTCCAGCAGGTTGGTTCGCCGTTATTTGAATATGTTTTTGTTGAACAGAAAGGCGATAGCCTTCTTTGCCAAGAGTCGTATCAGAAGAAAGCTTTAGAGCTATTTTCCCTTGCTTGGCTGAATTTAATTTGAAACCTGTTGCAGGAGAAATCTTCCCATTCAGATAACGCACAATATCGGTCATCCGATTATTTTTGGAATCAAATGATATGGATGAAGTGTTTGAAAGCACGAATGAGCCTTCACCTAAAGTCAGTTGTTGCGGCTGAGGAATCAATTGAAGCGCACGATTGTCATTCTTTGCTTTCACTTCGGAAACAAAGGAAATTAATATGAATGCCAATAATACAGTCGCAACTCTTTTCATCTTATTTATTCTTTTCAATCCATTTTCTGCCATTGACAAATGCTTCCATCCAAGGAGTCACTTCGTCTTTGTTGCGACGTTCGGCTGGGTAGCAAGCACATTGCCAAGGGAAGATTGCACGTTCAGGATGAGGCATCATTGCTAAATGACGGCCGTCTTTCGAGCAAACACCTGCGACAGCCCAAGGTGAGCCGTTTGGATTTGCTGGATAAGCATTGTAATTGTATCTTGCAATGATGTTGTATTCTTTCTCCTCATAAGGGAAACTGAATTTGCCTTCTCCGTGAGCGACCCAAGCTCCTATTTTAGAGCCGCTAAGTGAGCCGAACATCACAGAATTGTTTTCAGGTATAGCAAGTGTGACAAATTCTGATTCGAATTTATGCGAATCGTTGTGTACCATCTTGTGTTTTTTCTCCTGTTCAGGGTATATAAGTCCTAATTCAGCCATCAATTGGCAACCGTTGCAGATTCCAAGACTAAGTGTGTCGGGACGAGCATAGAAGTTGTCGAGAGCCTTTCTTGCTTTTTCATTATAGAGAAAACCACCGGCCCAACCTTTGGCAGAACCTAAGACATCGGAATTAGAGAATCCACCGCAGAAGACAATCATATTTACGTCTTCAAGCGTTTCGCGACCGGAAGCCAAGTCTGTCATGTGAACATCTTTAACCTCGAATCCTGCTAAATACAAAGCATAAGCGGTTTCACGTTCGCATTGACTGCCTTTGTCGCGGATGACAGCAGCTTTAATGTCTGACGATTTGTGATCGCCGTCTTTAAGACCGAATTGTGAAAGCTTTCCGGTGAAGTTCTTATTGAAGACAAATTCCAGTGGTTGGTTCTTATAGTTGTCGAAACGACTCTTTGCACAAGTAGCTCCACTTTGCTTGATATCGAGTTCGTAAGAAGATTTGTACCAGATATCACGCAGGCGATTGATGTCGAATTCATATTTTTTCTTATCAATAGTCACGTTAATTTGACGGATTGATGAAGGGCGAGCAACTATTGCAAATCCTACGCCTGCATTTTCCATCAGTTTCTCGAAAGCGCGACAGTCTTTCACTTGCACTAAAATGCCAGGATTTTCAGCAAACAAAAGTTTGATGATGTCTTTCTCTGCCAGACTGTCGAAGTTTACTTCAAGACCACCGTTGACATTGGCGAAACACATCTCAAGCATTGTTGTAATCATGCCGCCGGCAGAGATGTCGTGTCCTGCAAGAATCAGATTTCTATCGATAGCTTCTTGCACAGCGTCAAATGCATCGCTGAAGTATTCCGGATCAGTAGCGGTCGGTACTTCATCACCTAATTTATTCAATGATTGAGCAAAGGCTGAACCGCCAAGCTTCATCGTGTCGAATGAGAAGTCGATATAATAAATGTATGATTTCTTTTCATGGGCGAGCACTGGCGAAACAATGTTGCGAACATTCTTCACTTCGGCTGCGGCAGAAATGATAACAGTCCCGGGAGCCAAAATCTTGTCTTCACCATATTTTTGAGTCATTGATAAAGAATCTTTTCCGGTTGGAATGTTGATGCCAAGAGCAATAGCAAAGTCGGAAGCTGCCTGAACAGCTTTGTAGAGGCGAGCATCTTCGCCTTCATTGCGGCAAGGCCACATCCAGTTGGCGCTGAGAGAAACTCCGGAGAGTTTGAATGTCAGCGGAGCAAAAACAAGGTTAGTCAGAGCTTCAGCAATGGAATCGACGCTGCCTGCTGCAGGGTCAATCAAACCAACCTGTGGTGCATGACCAAGTGACGTAGCAATGCCTTTTGTTCCGCGATAATCGAGAGCAACAGCTCCTAAATCACTCAAAGGCAGTTGGATTTCGCCTTGGCATTGTTGACGAGCCACTTTCCCCATTACAGAACGGTCGACTTTGTTGGTCAGCCAGTCTTTACATGCGACTGCTTCAAGCTGAAGCACATTCTCTAAGTATTTATGAATCTCCGAGTCCTTATAAACAACCGATTGCCATGTGTCTATGATTGTCTTGTCATTCATGATGGTCCGCGGTGGTTTGCCGAACATATATTCGAGTTTGATGTCAATTGGTTTGACTCCGTCGGCCTGCTCGAAGACAAATTTCATGTCGTCAGTCGTTTCTCCGACAACGTACATTGGTGCGCGTTCGCGGTCAGCGATTCGCTTCACTTTGTCAACATCTTCAGCTTTCAAAAGTAACCCCATGCGTTCTTGGCTTTCATTTCCGATGATTTCTTTAGAAGAAAGAGTCGGGTCTCCGACAGGAAGTTTACTCATGTCTATGTGTCCGCCAGTCGATTCAACCAATTCAGACAAACAATTCAAATGTCCGCCAGCGCCGTGGTCATGTATCGAAATAACTGGATTTATATCACTCTCGGCGATTGTTCGAATTACATTTGCGGCACGTTTCTGCATCTCGGGATTGGCGCGCTGAACAGCATTCAGTTCGATGCCATTCGAGTACTGCCCAGTGTTGACAGAAGAAACGGCGCCTCCGCCCATTCCAATGCGATAGTTGTCTCCGCCGATGACGATGATTTTTTCTCCAGGTTCAGGCTTTCCCTTTAAAGCGTCGCGTTTGTTTGCGAAGCCAACGCCACCTGCCAGCATAATGACTTTGTCATATGCATATTTTTTGTCATTCTCAGCATGCTCAAAGGTGAGGAGAGAGCCGCAAATCAGCGGTTGCCCAAACTTATTGCCAAAGTCGGAAGCACCATTAGATGCTTTGATAAGTATTTGTTCAGGTGTCTGATAGAGCCAAGGACGTGGGTCGAGAATCTTTTCCCAACTGCGTCCGCCTTCCGGGCGTGGATATGCAGTCATATAGACAGCTGTTCCTGCAATCGGAAGAGAAGCTTTTCCTCCGCCGAGACGATCACGGATTTCACCGCCGGAACCTGTAGCTGCACCGTTGAAAGGTTCGACAGTTGTCGGGAAATTGTGAGTTTCCGCTTTCATAGCAATAACTGTCGGGATATCTTTGATTGTATAAAAATCCGGTTTGTCGCCACTCATCGGAGCGAATTGTTCAATTGTTGGACCTTCGTTAAAGGCCACGTTGTCGGTGTATGCGGAGACAAGTTTGTTCGGATTGTCGTGTGATGTCTTTTTGATGAGGTTAAAGAGAGAACTTTCCATCTCTTTACCGTCGATGATGAAAGTTCCGCCGAAGATTTTATGGCGGCAGTGTTCTGAGTTGACTTGAGAGAAACCGAACACCTCACTGTCTGTGAGTTTGCGTCCGAGTTTCTTAGCTACTTCGTCAAGATAGTGGACTTCTTCATCACTGAGTGCGAGTCCTTCTTTTTGGTTGTATTCTACAATATCATCAATATAGACAATTGGATCGGGCTGACGACTAACCGTGAAAATCTGTTGGTCGAGATCGTTGTATATACGTTGAAGCATCGGGTCGTGTTCAGCTTCTCCTGACGAGACAGGGAAATATTCCTCTATGCGGGTGATGCCTGATAATCCCATGTTTTGAGTTATTTCAACGGCATTTGTGCTCCATGGTGTGATCATTTCGCGTCTAGGTCCGACAAACCAGCCTTCTATCTTGTCTTCGTTAATGGGTGAAGCCTCGCTAAAGAGCCACACAAGTTTTTGTGTGTCTTCAGCAGAAAAGGGTTGTTGAGATTCAACGGCCAGTATCGACTTTGTCGGTGCTTGAAAGAATAGAATCATATCGATATATCTTTAGTTTCTTTTGGTACAAAAGTACTAAAAATATCTCACTTTACTGTAGTTAACTAAAGAAAGAATAGACAGCATTGAAAGTTTCTGATCTCAACGCTTTGTTTATCGGTAGTAGAGTATGTTTTACTTATTTCTTCAGCGATGAGACGTAATCCAATACGTTGGAAAATGTGTCGACCCAAATCTCATTTTTGTGTGCTTTAAGGAAATCCAGTATTTTGGCATGTTCGTCAGCTTCGATTTTCAAGTAGTTTCCGCCGACTCCATGGAAGATGAAAACGACCATTCCGTGTTTGTCAACCGCTTCATTAATTTTGGCAATGTATTGCTCGGCAGTCATTCCCGAGTGTCCGCCGAAGCAGGGCACATGCATCGGACGAAAATTTTTCAAATCCGAAAGAACACCTCCTGAACCGTCGCGGGCATACTTTGTTAAACCAGATTGGTAAAGGCTGTCGGTGTAATCTATTCCTCCTGCTTTATACTCTCCGCAAGGATAAGCGAAGGAGTGAATCTCTTTGCCATCGATGGATGACAAGAAAGTATTCATCACCTTGATTTCTCCGAGCATCAATTTCACAGTATAGCAGTAAAGGCAGTCGAGTGATGTATTGCAATCGACAGGTTCTGCTCCGCACAGATGATAGATTGTGTGATTGCCCAATTCATGGCCTTTTTTTGCAGCTTCGCGCCAAATAGGAATTTCATTCGGTTTTATTCCACTGCCAAATAGGAAGAATGTGCCTCTTAAACCTCTTTTCTCCAGTTGAGGCATCGCATATTCCCATTGAGAACTGATGCCATCATCATAAGTCAGTATGACGGCAGCTTTCTTCCCTTTAGGCCATGGAATCTGTGCTTCCAACTGAGCTGTTGAAAGCATGCAGAGTAATGCTGCTAGGAGAAGAAAACCTCGTCGTATCATTTTCGTTTTATTCGTTGTAATCGAGTTTATTCCTTTGATTGGAATAAAGAAGCATATTGTTTATAGTAACCTGAGCATCCGGATTCGGATTGAGCCATTTCAAACCAAGCGTATGTTTGCCATTCGGCATATTGTATTTGAAGCAGACTTCATCTCTACCTCCATTGATGTACATCATATCAACGTTCCCTTCATCTTTGCCATCGACAAACATCTTTATTTTGGCAATATAATTTTTGTCGACACATTTGAAATTACCTCTGACCACAAAACCAATACCTTCGAAAGAACACTCATACAGTGAATCTGTCAGCGCTTTATTGATGTTGTATCGAATCATTGGATAATGATTGTCAAATCCTTTTTCGTAGCGGACGGCAACAGGAGTTTCGTAATTGACAGTAATCATATCATCTGTAATTTTGCCACCATTTTTCTCAACAACTGAACATGCTTGGCTAAGCGACATTTCGTAGAGTTTATTCAAAGAAACGTCGGTGAATGAGAATGGACGGTCTTCTACGACATTAGCGCCTTCCTTCCAGCGTTCAGGAATGTTTGAGTAACCGATCATCGCTCCAAGAACACCTCCTGAAGTTGAAGCGTTGCAATCGGAATCCTGACCGCAGCGGGCTGCAATATCAATCGTTTTGTAGAAATTTTTGTCACCATAAAGCAATCCGATGACAACGTATGCGCTGTTTATCTTTGCGTCAATGTCGAATTGTGATAAAACGCCGCTTGAACAACCCACTTCTGAAGCCCATTTTTTCTCACATTCGAACCAAGTTCTTTTCCAATCGGTCGGAAACATTTTATGCCATGTCAGAATATCGTTGATGCATTGATAAAAGTCTGATTTCTCAGGGATAGTTCTCAAGGCATTGCGAACGACGGTTTCAGCGTTGTTGTAGAAAAAAGCATTGGAATACATTGCAGCAACAAAGACGCCGCCATACCAGCCGTCACCGTAATTGAAGATATGTCCGACTCTGTCGGCAAGTTCAGAACCAGTGTTTGCCATGCCCGGAGTAATCAGACCGATGAAATCGGCCTCGATTTGGAAATCTATATCGTCGGCATGAGGATTGTTGAGCCAATGGCCTGACAAAGGCGGCATTATTCCATGCTGAACATTGTAACGCGCGCTGGCATTGGCATGCCATAGCGGAAATCCTGCTCTCGCAAATGAAACGGCGAACGAGTCGGCGGGAGCATTGAAGCCTAAACGCTCAATAACTTCGTCCAAAACTATATTTACATACATATCGTCGTATAGACCAGGACTGTTATCATAATACCATTTCAACCGGTCTTTATTCCACTCGATTGGATAGTCGTTTGGGATGATTGAACCGTTGAATCTGAATTCAACAGGCCCTCCATAAGTACAGCCTATAGCTTTACCTGCCCAACCGCCTTTGATTTTGTCGAGAAGAACAGTCTTGCTTATTGTCTTGACATCAGGTGCGCTCTTAGCCGAAACAAGCTGGAGGCTAAACAACCCTGTTGCGAATAGAATGCCTACAATTAAATTTCTCATTTTACTGGTTTTAATATTTTGATACAAACATAATAAAAAACGGTGATATGGACATTTCCATACCACCGTTTTTTAATAATATCGATAAATAATTAATCGATTCAACAAATCCTTACCATCCTGGATTTTGTGTCAGACCAGAATTCATATCGATTTCCTTCTGTGGAATCGGCCATAAGTAGTTCTTGTCTGCACAAGCTTTTGTATCGATCTTTGTTCCAAGAATGTCTCTTTCAACTTGACCGTTTGTCTTTGAAACTAACAAGCCCCAACGTTTGAGGTCATAGTAACGAAGACCTTCAGCTGCGAATTCGACAGCACGTTCTTGTTGGATACGAGCGAATACTTGGTCTTTGGTTGTAGCAACCAACCAAGTTGCACCGCTGTTCAGACCTGGCATACCGGCACGTGTACGAACCTGATTAATCAGAGTGACAGCCTTTGTCTGGTCGCCTGTCTGATTGTAGCATTCAGCCAACATCAGTAACACATCAGCATAACGAATAATCGGGAAGTTGATCGGGCTGTTCTGACGGTCGGTGATGTGTCCATCCCAGTCGTATTCAGAAGTGAATTTGCGGAACAGATAGGTGTTTTGACCTAATGCATTACGAACGTAGCCATTACCTTCGCTTGAATGATAACCTTCATTAGCGATGACAAACATACAATCCTTCTTAGCGCCGTTAACCCAAGCTTTGTAGTTGGTGTAAGGCAGAATGATTGTTGCAGCCATACGAGGATCGCGTTTTTCATACATTGCACGTAATTTGGCAACTTGAGCAGGTTCGCTTGCTACATATTGATTGTTAGCATCGAATTGGCATTTATATAAGTCATCATCACTGATGCCTTTGAAGAAGTCATCGCGATTGTATGGTTTGCCGTCGATGCATTCATACATGTTGACCAGTTCAGGTGTAGGCGTTACGACATTGATGCAACCTCCATAGGATGCACGGTTACCAATTGAGTGCATGTACATTCCAAAAGGAGTACTTGTGCCGCCCATATCCTGCATAGCGAATATCATTTCTGAACTTCCGTCACCATAACCGCATTCACCTGGTTTGAACAAGTCTGCATAATTAGAATACAAAGCATAGCCATAACCGCCGTTGATGACTTGTTGGAAAGCTGTCGTAGCGTTGGCATAATCTTTATTGTAAAGATAAACTTTACCTTTCAAAGCGTATGCCGCACCTGCAGAAACAAGTCCTTCAGCATCTCTCTTGACAGGAAGATATTGGCAAGCATATTCCAGGTCTTTCAGAATAAATGCACGAGTTTCATCTGCTGTAGAGCGCAGGTTCTTCATTTCATTGACATCGGTAGAACTTGTTTCGTCGTAGAGAGGCACACCACCGAAGTCATTGAGAAGTTCATTGTAGAAGAAAGCTCTTAGGAAACGGGCTTCTGCTTTGTATTGTGTTTTCAAAGCGTCTGTCATGTTGCATTTGTCAACATTCGCAATCAAGTTGTTAGCACGGGAAACTCCAGTATAAAGAGCAGTCCATACATCGGAATAACCGCCGCTGGTAGCATTTGATGTACCGTGGCCTTGAGGATACATGTCTTGAACATCCCACCATGTATGCCAACTTGCGCAGATATCAGAAATAGCATCACGAGTGTAGTAGATTCTCCAGCCTCCGCTAATTCTTAAGCTTGCGTAAACACCCATCAAACAGGAGTATGCATCTGATTCATCATTCCATTTAACGGTTGACGTATCTGATGGATATTGATCCAAATCATAGCATCCAGTAAATGAAAGGAGGCAGCCTATTAAAGCACTACATATATAAATTTTAGACTTTTTCATATCTCTCATTCTTTAAAATTCAATATTAACACCAATTACAGCTTGTCTCATTGTAGGATAAGCTAAATTACTTGTTTCAGGATCGATTCCTTTCCATTTTGTAAATGTAAAGAAATTTTCCAATGATCCGTAAAGACGAAGTTTTGAAATAGACAGTTTTGACATCAAATCATTCGGGAATGTATAGCCTAACTGAATATTACGAATTTTCAAATAATTTCTGTCCATTAACCAGCAGCTGTTCGTCGTTGTGTTGATTGCAGTCTTGCTGGTAAGTCTCGGATATTTGGCATCCGTCGAACCTTCAGTCCAGCGATTATCCATAACGTACTTGGAGATCTGGTGGCTCTTGAGCATTGTCGTTGTGAAGTAACCTTCATTGATGTAGCCCTTGCAGCCTGTAACGCCCTGCATGAATACAGAGAAGTCAATTCCCTTATATCCTGCGCTCAGAGTCAAGCCGAACATGTTTTTAGGAACAGAAGTTCCAACTACTGTGCGGTCGTCAGTATTGATAACGCCATCACCGTTTATATCCTTGAACAGAAGGTCGCCTTTCTGAGGAACAGCACCTAGTGCAGCGAATGCTTTTGGATTGTTAGCAACCAAACTGTTTACATAAGCAACATCAGCGTCAGTAGAAACGATGCGATCGAGTTTGTACATGTACATTGAGTTGATAGACAATCCTTCTTTAGTGATGTAGTAGCCATTCAAGCTGTAATCATCGCCTTTGAACTTGTCAACATTGTTTGTGACATGTGTAAAGTTACCGTTGATGCCGTAAGAGAAGTCTCCGACTTTGTCATTCCAACTTAATGTAACTTCATAACCTTTGTTGGTAACCTGAGCAGCGTTCGTTGTTGCTACACTTGCACTACCATGAACCAATGGAGCTGGAAGAGCAATCAAAATACCTGTCGTCTTTTTGTTGAACCAGTCGAATGTTCCGTTCAAGCGGTTGTTCAATATACCGAAATCAACACCGAAGTCAAGTACTTTTGTCTTTTCCCATGTCAGATTCGAGTTTGCCAAACTTGTAATGGCTAAACCTGTAGCAACTGCACTGTTGATAACGTAGTTCTGTGTCCCATAAGTTGAAACAGAAGCGTAGTTGCCGACAGAGTTGTTACCAAGTGAACCGTAAGATGCACGGAGTTTCAGATTGTCAATGCCGGAATCTTTCATGAAGTCCTCTTGACTGATTCTCCAAGCAGCTGAAGCTGATGGAAACCAACCCCAACGTTTTCCGCTTGCAAAGCGGGAAGAACCATCAGAACGAAGGTCTGCTTCCAACAGATATTTGTTATCCCAATCCAGATTAATACGACCGAAGTAGGAACGCATAGCCCAAACGGCCTTGTTACCAGAACCGTTGAATGCACCATTAGCGCCGTTGATAACTGACAAGTCATTCTTGACCAAATCCATGCGGGTGATACTCTCATTCTCATAAGTGTATTTCTCCTGGCTTGTACCTGCCATTAAACCTAAACCTAAATGTTCATCTAGGAAGCGGTGGTTGTAATGAGCTACCAAATCCATGTAGTTACGTTGTTCTCTGTAAGTACTTTGAGAAATATAGGTCTGTCCTTTTGTAGAATAAACGATTTGGTTTGTACCGAAATTCCAAGTATCATGGAATACAGGGATACTCTTGGTATTGTTATTCGTATATTCATAAATCATAGAACCTGTTACAGAAAAGTCTTTGATTGGAGTGACAGTTGCGAATATACGATATTTGCCGTTACGGGTAATATTGTCGCCGCGACCGGAATGCAAAGACATCAGAACGTTGTTGGTTGATTCTGAAATATCATCAGAACTGTCTTGCATACCACCGAACTTGCCATCGTGTTTGAAAATCATGGCTGGAGTTGTTGCGTAGCCCCAAGTGAAAGCACCTGCAGGACTTCCAGGGTCAGCTGTTCCATAGAATCCACTCATGTTGAAACCTAATTTCAACCATGGAGTCAGATTGGCGCTGATGTTTGACAATGCGTGATATCTTTGATATCCGGAATTCTCCATAACACCAGGATTGTCATAGTAACCGAAAGATCCGTAGAACTGCAGTTTGTCTGTTCCACCGCTCATTGAAATTGTATGATTGCTTCCGACACCTGTCTGGAAAGAAGCGTCAATCCAGTTCTGGTTCGGGTACATCAGCGGATTTTTGCCATTGTCATTCCGCCAAAGAGAAATGTTCTCTTTTGAATAAGGATCAGCTTCGCCGTTATTTTCGTAACCTTCATTGATATATGTCATATAATCAGCATAGTTGCTGACCGGCTCGAGCAGGTTCGGACGAATGCTCTGGAAAGTAACATAACCATTATAAGCAACTTTGAATTTGCCGCTCTGTCCGCTCTTGGTTGTAACCAAGATAACGCCGTTGGCAGCACGAGAACCGTAGATTGCTGCAGAAGCTGCATCCTTCAATACGGAAATATTCTCAACATCATTAACGTTTACATTGCTCAAATAGCCTTCAACACCGTCGATGATGACCAATGGAGAAGCGTTGTTCAATGTGCCGACACCACGAATGAGAAGTTCTGCGTTATCATCGCCTGGGCGGTTGCTAGAAGATGTAACGTTCAAACCGGCTGTCAAACCAGCCAATGCACTTGACATGTTCGTGATAGGACGACTGTTTGCCAATTCGCTTACATTTACAGTAGAAACAGAACCTGAGAGGTTGATTTTCTTCTGTGTGCCGAATCCGACAACTACGACTTCTTCCAATGCTTTGGAATCTTCAACCAATGTGATTTGGATTGCAGAACGTTTTCCGACAGCAACTTCTTGAGTTGCATAGCCGACATAAGAGACGACCAAGATAGCATTTGCAGGAACATTGTCTAGGCTTACTTTACCGTTGACGTCTGTGATTGAACCATTGGTTGTTCCTTTTACCATTACGTTTGCGCCGATTACCGGACCCTGTGAGTCGTTAACGGTACATGTAATGTTTTTTCTTTGTTGCTGCGTTTTCATGGCAGCTTTGAAGATGTTGACATTGCGTCCGCTGATGGAATAAGACAAGCCTGTTCCTCTTAGAGCCTCGGACAAGATGTCGTTGATGTTCTTCTTTGTCGATTTGACATTGACTGATACATTCTCAACATCAGCGTCAACATAGAAAAACAGAAAACCACTTTGGTTTTCTATAGCAGAAAACAAAGTCTTCAGTGACTGAGAACCATCCTTAAGTTCGAACGTCTGCGTCAAAGAATACTCTTTTTCACTTGCCGTTGCCGGTGAAGTACCGAAAGCAACGAATAGCAATAACACGATCTGTGTTATCCACAACTTCTTCATCATCCCTTTGGGGATAAAAGTGTTTTTCGAATTAATTTCCATACTTTTGTGTTTATATGAATATTTGTTTGATTGTCATTTGCATCCAATTATTTTTATGAGACATGGAACTCTTTTAGGATGTTTTTCAAGATCGCAGCTTTGACCTCGTGGTCTGCGCAAGCCATGTACTGAAGTTTAGTGTTTAGTATCTTTCATAGGCAAAAACCCAATATTGTTTATTTATATAGTCGGTTTGATTTCAAAAAACCCTTAAAAACAAAAAAGAAATATTACGTTATTTTAGAAGCATGAGTTGTCACTCGTTTACTTCGTCAAATTGAAATATCTGCTTTTTTGTCAGAGATTATATACACACCACCTCTTTTAGACCATTTAAGAGGAAGACTGCCGGTGATAATGTTGAGAATCTCTTCGGGTCCTTGATTTTCACGGAAACTGGCGGTAACTCTCAAAGTATCTACATTAGTTTGGTTTTCCATTTTAATTGTCACACCGAAACGGGTTTCGATTTTTTGTATTAATTCCGTGAGTTCTATTGATTTATATTTTAATAGTCCGTCTTTCCATGCGGAAATTGAATCGACATCTACCGTTTTGACTGAGATATTCGATGCCGAGCAAATCAGCTGGTCTTTGGGCTTCATGATTGTTCGTTTGTTGCCTGTCATGAAACAGACCGAACCTTCAATAAGAGTGACAACGACTTTCTCGCTTGTCTGTGCGTTAACATTGAACTTTGTACCTAAAACCTTGATTTCAGATTTGTTGGCTGAAACGATAAATGGACATTTTGCATTTTTGGCAACTGAGAAGAAAGCTTCTCCATTCAGTTTGACAGAACGCGTATCTTTGTTGAACGCGTCGGAGACAGTCAGGCGACTGTTTTTGTTGAGTGTTATCTTGGTTCCGTCGCTGAGCGGAATATTGATTCGAGCATTTCCCGATACATAAGTATAATAATGTGTAGCGACAGTCTGTTCTCTTGGGGACATGAAATAGAATGCGCTGGCAATCAGCAGTGCAATGCAAGCTGCAGCAGCGGCGATAGTCCAAATAATGGATCTGTTCTTGTTGGAATTGTCGTGAAACTTGATTTTTGCTCTAACGCTCTCCATCGAAGGCAAAGTCTGCAATGACTCGTCGTAATGTATATTTGCATTCCAATAGCTCTTCAAGCGTTGAAATTCTTCTCGGTTTTCTTTGCTCTGTGATAACCAATCGTTGAAAGCCAGGCAATCGTCACTATCTGCATTCCCACTTAGAACCTTAACTAATATGTGGTCTAAATCTTCCATCTTATCTTTTATAATATAGTCTAAAAAAAGAGTCAAAACCCTTAATCGCCTATAATATTTTTATACATCTTATATATATATCAAATTCATCGTTTAATTTTCAGCTTGTCCGGAAATGGCCTGACGAAGTTTTTTCATGGCAATTGTCATTTGAGCTTCGACCGTTTTTACGGAAATCTGTAATGTCGTAGCCACTTCCTTGTATTTTAATTTGTCTTCACGAACAAGTTTGAAAATCATCTTGCATTTTGAAGGCAACGATTCGACGGCATCATTCATGCGATTGATTTCTTCTTGAGAAATAAATTCGTCTTCGGGTGATGTTTCAGTCCCGAGAAACAACTGGAAATTCTCTTCTCCCAGCATGAAGGGTTCGTCTTTGTTGTCGCGCCGATAAGCATCAAGAATCTTATGACGGGCGATTGAAAATAGATAAGGAGTGAAATTGTTGATTGTGAGTAACTCTTTTCTGTTCGTCCAAACGGCGGAGAAAACGTCGGAAATGATTTCTTCTGCGTCTTGAGCATTCGAGGTGTGAAGCATCACAAAGCGGCTTATCGATGGAAAGTAGGAAGAGAACAATGTGTTGAATGCCATCTGTGAATCGTGTTGAGCGATTTCAGATAGAATCTCGTTGATGTTCTCGTTCTTTTCCGAAGTTTCCATTAATGCTGTTAATCTTAATTGCAAATTTACTATAAAATCTTGACATACCAAAAGATTATAAAATCTCTAAATATGCAACCTCACATGCAGATTAGAGGTTTCATCTGTCGGAAATCCAATCTTCACGCGAAGATTGTAGGATTGACTCGTCAAAAATGATTTCGACGCGTGCAGATTATAGATTTGACTGGGTCGGGAATAGTTCCGACGCGTGCAGATTGTAGGTTTAACAGGCTTGGAGATGATTCCGACATGTGCAGATTGGAGATTTGACGGTTAGAAAATGGTTCCGATGCGTGCAGATTTGATGTTTAACAGAGTAGAAAACATTTCCGACGCGTGAAGATTCCCTTTTTCATGTTTTGAACCTCTAATCGACGTGTGAGGAATGTGTTTTTCCTTATGGAAAAGCATATTTCCCAAATTAAGTTTAAAAGTGTCGTCTTTTGAATGAAAAAAAGGTAGTTGTTTATAAAGATAATCCTTATATTTGCGTTATTGAAAACTATTTAATAATGAAAATAAGACATTTAGTTCTGCCGCTTGCAGTCATGATGCTGTGGGCAGTTTATAATCGCGTATCAGCGCAAGTCGCTGAACCCGTGACTTTGCCGAACGGCTGGCATTTGACGCCAGTCGGTAAACAATTCCCATTGGGAGACCTGCCTTTGAACATGGCAGTTTCACCGAATAAACGTTGGCTTGCAGTGACTAATAACGGTTATGGACGTCAATGCGTCCAACTTTTTGACACAAAGAAAGAGGAGATGACCTGCGATGTAACAATTCCCAAAAGTTGGTATGGTCTCTGCTTCTATGGGAACAAGAAACTTTATGCTTCCGGTGGAAACGACAATATAATTCGCATCTATTCAGTCAGTTCAGAAGGAAAACTGGCCCAAACTGATAGCATCGTAATGGGAAAACCTTGGCCGACGAAGATTTCACCGACAGGAATTGTCATTGCACCGCATCGTAAAATGCTTTTTGTCGTAACAAAGCAGGATTATTGTCTTTATATCTACGATTTGACTGACAAACATCTCATTCAGAAGGTTGAACTTGGCGGCGAAGGCTACGATGTCTTGCTTTCTAAAGACGAAAAGACTGTTTACGTTTCCTGCTGGGGCTGCGATCGCTTGAAAATCTGGAATGTAGAACAGATGAAGTGGGAGGAAGATATCGAGGTCGGAAGTCATCCTAACGAGATGTGTTTTGATAAAAATGAAAAGCGACTTTTCGTTGCCAATGCTAACGACAACAGTGTTTCTGTGGTTAACCTTCGGAAACGCGAAGTTGAGGAGACACTCAATTCTGCACTTTTCCCTAATTCTCTCTCAGGAAGTACAACCAATGGCTTGGCTGTAACTCGTGACGGCAAGAAGCTTGCGATTGCAAACGCCGATAACAATTGTGTCACGCTTTTCGATATTTCCAAACCGGAGCAAAGTAAAAGTCTGGGATTCATTCCGGTCGGCTGGTATCCGACAAATGTGCAGTTTGTAAGGAATAAACTTTGGGTGACCAATGGCAAAGGCCTTAAATCTGCACCTAATCCTAACGGCCCTCAACCTACTGATGTCAAGTCAAATTATGGACATCACGAAGGCGATAAGGCCAAGAAAGTCGGAACGGAATACATTGCCGGTCTGTTTTTAGGTGCTCTTTCGGTCATTGATATGCCGGATGAAGTTACCTTGAAGAATTATTCGTCACAGGTTTTCAAGAACACACCTTATGTTAAGGCGAAGGAATTGGAAGCCGATGGTGAAGCTGATAACCCTATTCCGAAGAAAGTCGGCGATAAAAGTCCGATTAAATATGTGTTTTATGTGATCAAAGAAAATCGTACGTACGACCAGGTTCTAGGCGATATGAAGGAAGGCAACGGCGATTCGACACTTGTGCTGTTTGGTGAGAACATAACTCCAAATCTGCATAGTATTGCAAGACAATTTGTTTTGCTCGATAACTTTTATGTAAATGCAGAAGTGAGTTGTGACGGTCATAACTGGACAATGGGTGGTTATGCCAACGATTATTTGGAAAAAACGTGGCCTACATATTATAGCGGTCGCGGCGATTATTATTCTGCAGAAGGAGAACATCGCATGGGCAACAATAAGAGCGGGTTCTTTTGGGACAATTGTCAGAAGAACGGCGTTTCATACCGTTCTTATGGAGAGTTTGCTGATAAAATCAAAGGTGTTGTGACACCTACAATTCCAGTCCTTGCCGGTCATGTTTGTCCGACCTTTGAACCATGGAACTTACATCTTCGCGACACAGTTCGTTTCCAACAGTGGAAGAAGGATTTTGAAGCGCTATTGGCTGAAGATAAAGTGCCACATTTCAATACAGTCCGTTTCGGAAGCGACCACACAGAAGGGATGTCGCTTGGCGCCATGTCTCCGTTCGCTCATGCTGCCGATAACGACTTGGCTGTTGGAATGTTCGTTGATTATCTGAGTCATTCGCCGATTTGGGAACAGACGGCAATCTTTGTCATTGAAGATGACGCTCAGAACGGAGCCGACCATGTCGATGCTCACAGAAGTACTGCATATCTTGCTGGAGGCTTTGTCAAACGGGGTTTCGTCGATCATACACCTTATACGACAACATCGATGCTTCGAACAATGGAACTTATTCTTGGCTTGCCGCCAATGACACAATATGATGCTTCGGCACGTTCGATGTGGCGTTGCTTCTCGGCAACGAGCAATCTTGCACCGTACAGCTGTCAGCCGGCTAAAGTGAACCTCAATGATGTTAATACTAAAGAAAGTCGTTGGCAGGCAATGAGTCAGAACTACGATTTCACCAAGGAGGATAATGTCCCTGATGTAGAATTTAATCAGACGCTCTGGTATGGCATCAAAGGTGACAATGTGAAGTATCCTCCTATTCGTCGCTCTGCTTTTCTGACCTATTCGATGGATGAAGATGACGACGATGACGATTGATCATTTTGATTATATATAGCTGAATAAAACTATTTAATATGAAAGGAAGATCATTAACTATAGCATTGGGTATTGCTGCTCTCTTCTCCCTGACAGTTTGCGGGCAGACGCTGGACTTCAGTAAGTTCTATTCACATCGTGGCGGCTCGTATGAGTTCGATGAAAACACTTTGTCAGCTTTCCAAGGAAGTTATGAAAAAGGAAGCCGTGGCTTCGAGACAGATATTCGTATGACTAAAGACGGCGAACTTGTCATTTCTCACGATGCTTCACTTGAGCGCATGACTACTTCGAAAGGAATCATTGAAGAGATGAGAGCAAGCGAGCTGCGTAATGTGAAAACGAAGAAAGGTCACCCTTTCCTATTTTTGGACGACATTTTGGCTTTCTTCTCAAATAAACCCTCTGTTTATCTTGAGTTTGAAATGAAAACAACTGATTTGAAAGCTTATCCAGATGATTCGATTCCTGTTTATTGCGAGAAAGTTTATAAACGAGTTTCAGAGATGAAACCGGCTACTTCAACCTATTTGTTTACTTCTTTTGACAAACGCCCGTTGCGCTATCTCAAAGAACATCATCCTGACGCTGATTTACTGCTTATTAGCGGTAACCCGTGTTCGCGTGAAACGGTTCACGAAGCGCTCGATTTAGGTATTCGCCGTGTTGGTTGTACTATTGGAGGAACGACTCGTGCTAATGTGAACGATGCTCATAAAGATGGAATGATTGTTACGCTTTGGCCGACCAATAATATTAAGGATTATCTTTTAGGTATTTCTCTAGGCGCTGACCGAGTCTGTACAGATATTCCACTTCAAGTGATGGATTGGCTTACTGAACATTCGTTGAAATAGTATTGTAGCGAAATGATTAAAATACTCCTTTTGACCGATTTGACCAGCCAATACAGTCGCAGCCTTCTCAAAGGAATTATGCGCTACTCCAAAGAACAAGGGAATTGGGTTTTCCAGCGCATGCCTATGTATTACAGGATGCTTAACGGCGAAAAAGGCGTTGTTGCTTGGGCAAAGGAATGGAAAGCAGATGCTGTCATTGCTCAGCTGAGCGATGTTAATATTGAGATGCTCAATAATTTGAGTATCCCGATTATTGTTCAGAACTATAGTGATCGCAATCCATTGGTTTCCAATTTAACCGGCGATTATTTCAAGACCGGCGTCATGGCAGCCGATTTCTTCATCCAGAGAGGCTATTCAAATTTCGCTTTCTATGGTTTCAACGGATCTGTTTGGTCACGAGAACGTCGAGACGGTTTTATCTCCCAATTGAAACACAATGGTTTTAAGACATTTGTTAAAACGAATGCTTCGGATGATAGTGACAAATGGAACAAAGACCACGAAGCAATCGCTAAATGGCTGCAGATGCTGCCAAAACCTTTGGCATTGTTTGCTTGCGACGACCTTTATGCACTTCATGTCACGGAAGCTTGCAATATGTTTAATATCTCAGTTCCCGAAGAAGTGGCAGTTCTTGGCGTCGACAACGATGAACTTCTATGCAACATCTCTAATCCTCCGCTTTCGTCAATCCTGTTGAATGCTGAACAAGGCGGTTATGAAGCCGGACATTTGATTCATCAGTTGATTAATAAAGAAATAACAGAACCATTCAACATTGTCGTTCCTCCTTTGATGATTGTGCGGCGTACTTCGACTGACAGATATGCGGTCGATGACAAATATATCCGTTCAGTCTTGGAATTTATCGACAAAAATTTCACCCGACGTATCTTGGTCGACGAACTTGTTTCGCTCGTTCCTCTTTCTCGTCGCGTCCTCGAAAAACGTTTCAAGAAAGAAATTCATCAGAGCATACATCAATATATCATGGATTTGCGTTTGGAATACTTCAAACATCTTTTGCTGACCAGCGATGAAAAGATGTACGATATGGCAATCAAGTCTGGTTTGAGCGATTGCAAAAACCTTTCCCGATTTTTCAAGAAGCGTTTTGATCAAACGCCTGCACAATATCGTAAAACCTTTGGAAAAATTGACGCGATTGGTGAGTCTAATGCCGCAAAATGAGGTCTTACTGTGGGCATTCTTCTTTATCTTTGCTCATGAAGAAAAGATGAGCTGTTGAATCGTCTATTCTTCGTTACCATTTATTTTTATAATTACAAAGAATCTGAAATTATGGAACAGACAGAAGCATCTCTCGTGAAGAACAAACGGACCGAATATATGGCCATAGCCATCATCGGGCTGATGTTTTTTATCTTCGGCCTAGTGTCGTGGGTGAACGCAATTCTGATTCCCTATTTTAGAATAGCTTGTGAACTGACTCATCTGGAATCCTATCTGGTCACTTTCGCTTTTTACATCGCTTATCTGCTGATGTCCATGCCGGCTGCTTATTTCTTGAAGAAAACCGGATATAAACGTGGCATCATGTATGGTTTCTTTTTGATGTCTTTTGGAGCGTTGCTGTTCATTCCAGCCGCTATGACGCGTACTTATGGGATTTTCCTTACAGGTTTATTTGTTATCGGTACAGGATTGACAATTCTGCAATCTGCGGCAAACCCTTATATAACTATAATTGGCCCGATTGATAGCGCTGCAAAGCGAATTAGCATTATGGGTGTTTGCAACAAGGCTGCCGGAATCATTGCACCTTTGCTTTTTGCGGCTGTCGTGCTGAAAGTCACAGATAGCGGACTTTTTGCCACACTCAGTTCCGGTACTCTCGATGAAGCGTCTAAGAACGCTTTGCTCGATAGTCTTATTCGACGGGTAATACTTCCATATAGTATTTTGGCGGTCTTTCTGTTTTGTGTCGGATTGTTTATCCGTTTTTCCATTTTGCCTGAAATCAATCCTGAAACTGACAATACAAATGGAAACACAATCGTAGACACGCAACACAAAACGATTTTTGATTTTCCTTATCTTATTCTCGGAGCCATCGCAATGATTATGCATATCGGTACCCAAATTGTCGCTATCGACACAATCATCGGTTATGCCGGCTCAATGGGAATGGATATGCTTGAAGCTAAAGTATTTCCGTCTTTTACGCTGACCTTTACCATCATCGGTTATTTCCTTGGTATCATTTTAATTCCTAAATATATTTCTCAAACCAACATGCTGAGAATCTGTTGCTGTTTGGGGTTGGTATTGTCTTTCGGAGTTGTGTTGGTTCATACTCCGGTTGTTATTTTAGGCCATCACAGTAGTCTTTCAATCTGGCTGTTGTGTGCGCTCGGACTTCCCAACTCACTGGTCTATGCAGGCATTTGGCCGCTCTCAATCCATGGACTCGGTAAATTTACAAAAACGGGTTCCTCTCTGCTTGTAATGGGTCTTTGCGGCAACGCATTGATGCCGCTACTTTATGGTTATCTTGCCGACCGATGGAATTTGCAAGATGCTTATTGGATTCTTATTCCTTGCTATCTTTACCTGATATTCTTTGCAATGTACGGATACAAAGTTAATGCTTGGAACGCAAAACATAAATCTTCAACTATATGAGTAAAAGACTTCTTATTCAACATGCAACGCTGATTTTACCAAATCAGATCGTTCCTGATGCGTTTTTAATTGTAAATGACGGAAAAATTATCTTTATAGGCAAGGGTGATTATCCTTCATCTTTGAGTGATATAGTTATAGATGCCCAAGGAAATTATGTAGCACCTGGATTTATCGACATTCATTCGCATGGTGCAGGCGGTTATGATTTTATGGACAACACTGTTGAGGCTTATTTAGGCGCTGCACAAATGCATGCGACTCATGGAACAACGGCACTTTACCCTACAACTTTGGCTGGAACGAATGAAGAACTGTTTGCAACTTTCAAGGCTTATAAAAAGGCAGTTAAGTTCAATACCAATGGGTCTACTTTTATGGGGCTTCATTTGGAAGGGCCATATTTCTCATATGAACAGAGAGGCGCTCAAGACCCGAAGTATCTGCGTAATCCGCAGCCTGAGGAATATAACAAGATTTTGTCGGCTTGTAAAGACATTCGTCGTTGGAGTATAGCACCGGAACTTCCCGGTGCGCTCGATTTCGGCCGAACACTTGCAAGTCTAGGAATACTTCCTTCTATTGCACATACAAATGCAATCTATGAAGAGGTTTTAGATGCTTATGAGGCAGGTTTTACTCATATCACGCATTTGTACTCCTGCATGTCAACCGTCACGCGGCGGAATGCTTTCCGTTATGCTGGAGTTGTCGAAGCTGCTTGGCTTGTTGATGGAATGACAGTGGAACTCATTGCTGACGGAGTCCATTTGCCTAAGCCTTTACTTCAACTTGCCTATAAAATAAAAGGTCCGGACAAAATAGCCCTCTGCACCGATTCGATGCGTGGAGCTGGAATGCCTGACGGTCCTTCGATTCTTGGAAGTGTAAATAATGGTCAGCGCGTTATTATTGAAGATGGAGTAGCTAAACTTCCTGACCGCACAGCTTTTGCAGGTAGTGTTGCAACGACCGATCGTCTTGTTCGGACAATGGTTCACTTGGCGGAAGTGCCTTTGGTGGATGCAGTTCGTATGATGACATTGACACCGGCAAAAATTATGAGAATCAACGAAACTAAAGGCTCGATTGCAATCGGTAAAGATGCTGATTTGGTAATCTTTGACGAGAATATATGTGTCAAGAATACAATTATAAATGGGAATGTGGTTTATTCAAAAGATATAATATGAAATCGTTTAAGAAAGATGATCTCCTCGTGCAGATTTATGAATCCCGTGCAAAGATGGGTGAAGCTGCGGCTAATGATGCGGCTGCAACTATAGTGAAGTTGTTGAAGGAAAAGGATGAAATTAACATGATTTTTGCTGCTGCGCCGTCGCAGAACGAATTTCTTGCTTCGCTTATCCTTCATAAGGAAATTGATTGGACTCGCGTCAACGGATTCCACATGGATGAATATGTTGGTGTCGATTCGTCGGTTTCGCAAAGTTTTGTTCATTTCCTTCACGAAGCAATATTCGACAGAGTACCGTTCAAACAAGTCTTTTGTTTGAATGGGAAAAATGAACCAAAGGCTGAATGTAAACGTTATTCGGAGTTGCTCAAGAAATATCCGGTCGACATCGTTTGCATGGGAATCGGTGAGAACGGACATGTTGCGTTCAACGATCCTCCAGTTGCCGACTTCAACGACCCTAATTTGGTCAAGATTGTTGCTCTTGATGCTGTCTGTCGCGAGCAACAGGTTCACGACGGCTGTTTCGCGTCTTTCAAAGATGTCTTCACGCACGCTTTCACTCTTACGGTTCCAGCTCTTATGGCCGCTGAATATCAATTCTGCGTTGTTCCGGCTGCAACTAAGGCGCAGGCTGTTTATGAAACTATAAATGGAACGATTGCCGAATCGTGTCCAGCTACAATTCTTCGGAAACAGAGTCATGCTGTTCTCTATCTTGATAGCGATAGTTCGTCTTTATTAAAATAACAATTAAACCATTTATATTATGAGACAAAAATTGATTTTTTCAGTTGTGCTATTCTCTTTGTTCAGTTTTGTGCTGAATGTTCAATCTGTTATCAAAGTAGGAATCATCGGTTTGGACACTTCTCACAGTCCTGCCTTTATCGAAATGCTCAACAGTGCTCAGCCGAAAGCTAAATATGAAGGATTTCGGATTGTTGCCGCTTATCCTTATGGCTCTAGAACAATCGAAAGCAGTTATAAACGTATTCCTGATTATACAGAGAAGGCAAAGAAAGCTGGAGTTGAGATTGTAGGATCTATTGCCGAACTGTTGCCGAAAGTCGATTGCATCATGCTGGAAACAAATGACGGATGCATTCATCTTGAACAAGCTGCAGAAGTGATTAAAGCGGGAAAACCGCTCTTCATTGACAAGCCGATTGCAGCGACTTTGGCTGATGCCATTGCCATCTTCCGTCTTGCTGAGCGATACAATGTTCCGCTTTTCTCATCTTCTTCGCTTCGATATTCACCAATAACGCAGGAAATTGCTAGTGGAAAATATGGAAAAGTCCTCGGTGCAGATTGCTATTCTCCTCATCATCGCGAACCGACGCATCCTGACTTCGGCTGGTATGGAATTCATGGAGTTGAAACTCTTTATACTTTGATGGGAACAGGTTGCCAATCGGTGACAAGAACTCACAGCGATGTAGGTGATGTTGTTACAGGACTTTGGAAAGACGGTCGCACAGGTGTTTTCCGTGCACTTTGTACGGGTGCTCAAGATTATGGTGGCACAGCTTTTTGTGAGAAGAAAGTTGTTCAGGCTGGTCCATATATGGGCTACGAGGTTTTATTAGATAAGATAATTGAATTCTTCCGTACCAAAGAAGTGCCGATTCCATCTGCTGAAACAATCGAGATGTTTGCTTTTATGGAAGCATCAAATCAGAGCGTAAAGCAGCAAGGCAAACCAGTCCTCTTGGAAAAAGTTTATGCTAAGGGTGAAAAGGATGCGGCCAAGATTCTGAAGAAATATATTGATAACAAATAAAACATCAAACTATATGACAACAAGAAGAAATTTCATTAGAAGCGCTGTCGCAGGCGGAGCGATGCTCTCTGTCGGCGGTGTTCTGGAAGGCTTCAGTGCCAATAGTTATAATCGGATTGTAGGAGCAAACGACAGAATTCGTCTTGGCGGTATCGGCGTTCATTCGCGCGGTTTGGCTTTGGCTACAAACTTCGCTAAACAAAAGGATTGCTCAATCACTGCTCTTTGTGATGTCGATTCACAATCTCTTGCCAAATGTGCGGAGAAGGTTCAAACAGTCTGCGGTGAAAAAGTTAAGAATACATATAAGGACTTGCGAAAGATGCTCGAGTCGAAAGATATTGATGCTGTATTTATCGCAACACCTGATCATTGGCACGCGCCTGCAGCTTTGCTCGCATTAAAGGCTGGCAAACATGTTTATCTAGAGAAACCTTGCAGCTATGCTCCAGCAGAAGGGGAAATGTTAGTAAAAGCGGCCGATATTTATAATCGCAAGTTGCAAATGGGCAATCAGCGTCGTTCGTGGCCGAATGTTGCACTTGCTATTCAGAAACTTCACGAAGGTGTTATTGGTCAAGTTCATTTCGCTCGTAGTTGGTATTCTGCAGATCGTCCGTCAATCGGAATAGGTAAACCTGCGCAAGTTCCTGAATGGCTTGATTGGGACCTTTGGCAAGGACCTGCTCCTCGTCGTCCGTTCAAAGATAATATTGTTCATTACAATTGGCATTGGTTCTGGCATTGGGGAACTGGCGAAGCGCTCAACAACGGAACTCATATGGTTGACTTGATGCGTTGGGGTTTGCAAGCTGAATATCCTACAAAAGTTTCTTCCGTCGGAGGCCGTTATTTCTTCAAAGATGATTGGGAAGCGCCAGATACTCAAATAATCAATATTGAGTTCGGTCCTTCAAAGAGCCTTGTTTGGGAAGGTAAAAGCTGTTATGGGCTTAAAGAGTGGGGAAGTGCTGTCGGTGCCGTTTTCTATGGCGAAAAAGGCAATTTGGTTATTCCTTCTGGCAATGAATATAAGATTGTTGACTTGAATGGAAAGGTCATTGAAGAAGCAAAGAGCGATGTTGCTGTAGATGCTCAGAATGTGATGAATCCTGCAGAGAAGTTGGATTCTTTCCATTTCCAGAACTTCTTCGATGCCATCCGTAAAGGTACACCTCTAGCTTCGAACATTGATTCTGGCTATAAGAGTACGTTGTGTGTACAATTAGGTAATATTTCTCAACGCGTAGGACATTCTCTTTCCATTGATCCAACGAATGGACATATTCTTAATGACGACATGGCAGAACGTCTTTTCAGTCGCGATTATGAACCTGGTTGGGAAATGAAATTGTGAAAAAGAAGCTAACTATATTGAAGTCTTGTCTTGTCGCAGGCCGCATTGAGGCGGGCTGCGACGAAGCAGGACGCGGTTGTTTGGCTGGTCCTGTTTTTGCTGCCGCAGTGATTCTGCCACTTGATTATGATAATGAAGATTTGAATGATAGCAAACAATTGACTGCACGGAAACGCTATGAACTTCGACCTGTCATTGAACAAACAGCTGTCGCTTGGGCTTTAGGAACAGCTTCGCCAAAAGAAATTGACGAAATGAATATCCTGAATGCTTCAATTCTTGCTATGCATCGTGCGATTGAAGCTTTGAAGGTCAAACCTGAATATCTTTTGATTGACGGCAACCGTTTTAAGCCTTTTAAAAATATTCCTTACACGACGGTTGTTGGTGGCGATGGCAAATTCCAAAGCATTGCTGCTGCGTCGATTTTAGCCAAAACTTATCGAGATGATTACATGTGCCAGATAGCGAAAGAATATACTGCCTATCAATGGGATGTGAATAAAGGTTATCCGACGAAAACTCATCGCGAAGCAATTTCCAAAATCGGAGTTTCGCCATATCATCGGATGACATTTACTCTTCTTCCTCAGCAGTTGAAGTTGGATTTTTAGCTTCAGATTTTCCTTTTTCTTTAAAATCTATCCAAATACGGGCGGCTTCTTCGACCATTTTTTCGCATGGTCTTTTTTTATAAAATTCCGTTGTTCTCGGTTGTGATTCTGGCGAAAGTTTGTCGTCTTGTTTTAACCCGAGAAGAACTCCACAAATCAGTGAACCGTTGCGTTTGACAAACTCAGATGCAAGTTCCTGCACAACCTTATAATTGTAGTTTTTCCCTTCACGGTCGCCAGCCTTGGTGGAGCCAGTTTCAAGTCCAGCTAAAATGAACATTCCACAAGCTGCTCCGCATGTTTCTCTCATTCGTCCGATTCCGCCACCAAATGAAGCTGAAACTTTGAGCGCTTGTTCTTCTGTCATCTCATAGTCATCTGCAAAAGCTGCCGTTACCGATTGTGCGCAATTGAATCCGGAATGAAACAGTTCAATCGCTTTTTGTATCCGTTCGTCGTTGGTCATTTTTCGTTTTCTTTTTCTTTTGCCCGAAAAGCAAGTGCATACAACCGCATCTGCTTAACCATTGCTAAAAGTCCGTTTGAACGGGTTGGAGAAAGATGCTCGCGAAGACCAATTTTATTGATGAAATATAGGTCTGCGTCGAGGATTTCCTGTGGTGTGTGATTCGACAGAATGCGGATTAGCAGGGAAACGATGCCTTTGACGATGACAGCATCGCTTTCGCCGAGAAAAATCAATCTGCCATCGATATAGTCAGCTTGTAACCAGACGCGACTTTGACAGCCTTCAATCAGATTACTTTCAGTTTTATATTTGTCGTCTAGCGGTTCGAGTTGGTTGCCGAGTTCGATTAGCATGGCATATTTGTCCATCCAATCATCAAAGTCGGAAAATTCTTCGATTACCTCGTCTTGACATTCATTAATTGTTTTGATTTCGTTGTTCATTATTTTTCGTAAATCATTTCCAAAACCGTTTGTCCAACAGCTTTGAGCGTTTCTTTATCTATGTTTGACATCGTATCATTAATCGTGTGCCACCAAGGAGCAAAGCCGTTTTCACTTTGCGGGTCATAATTGATGATGTCTATGCAAGGAATGTTGCGTTCTGTGTTTACATATTGATGGTCGTCAGTGATTGTGCCGCCGTCAGCATTGAGGAAGAAACGTCCATAACCCAAGTCACGAGCTTTTTCCCAAACTGCTTCCACATATCGTGCAGCAAATTTAACTGATTGCATTTCTTTGTAGAATGTTGCGTTATGACCCCCAACCATGTCAAGTAGAATTCCATATTGAGCGCGATAACCTTTTACATGAGGATTCTTTGCCCAAAACTGTGTCCCAAGACACCAACTGTTGGTGTCGTCTTCTTTCTCAAAAGCAGGAGTGCCATAATCTTCAGCGTCGAAGAAAATAATATCGACGCCGACTGAAGGATTATTCTTTCCGATTTGTCTGGCAATTTCCAACAGAACGCCGACGCCACTTCCGCCATCGTCAGCTGCGTCGATTGGTTTGCGATAGTTATCCTTATTCGCGTCATGATCGGCATACGGACGACTATCCCAATGGGCGCAAAGGAGAATTCGGTTAGTATTTTCGGGATTGAAAACGCCGATGATATTGCGGCAATCAAGCGTCTTTTTATCGTAAGTCTTCAGCTGCATTGTCTGCTCATAGATTTTTGCTCCAAACGATTTAAGTTGTGCAACAAGATAATCTCCACATTGCACATGCGCTTTCGTATTTGGAACACGTGGTCCAAAAGCCACTTGAGTAGCAACATATTGATAAGCGCTGTCGGCATCGAATGTGGGAGCAGCACTTGCTGTGGCAACGTTCTCATCGATTTTGTTGTCAGAAGCATTTTCTCCTGAGCCTTTTTGGCCGCAAGAGCAAAGTGCGAGACTAAGAACCATGTATATCAGCTTTTTCATTTTTATAATTATTGAATATGTTGTACTTCTGACATGACGCGGAGAAAATTTCCACCCCATATCTTTCGAATATCATCTTCTTTATAACCTTCTTTGATGAGGCGCATTGTGATATTTATCATTTCGTTTTCAGCCATGCAACCGAGAACCTCACCGTCGCCGTCGAAATCCGAACCGATGCCAACATGGTCGATGCCGGCAATTTCTACCACATGAGTGATATGGCGGATAACGTCATCGATAGACGCTTTGTCTTCGTCTTCGTTGACGAAGCCTTTGTACATACAGACTTGGCAAACGCCATTCTTTTCGGCCAGCGCTTTCAATTGTTCATCGGAGAGATTTCTCGCATGATTACAGATTGCTCGTGATGCCGAATGCGACGCGATAATTGGCTTCGTGCTCAGTTCGATTGCGTCGAAGAAGGTTGAGTCTGCTGCATGTGACACATCAATTATCATTCCGGTTTCATTCATCCTGCGGACAACTTCTTCCCCGAAAGGACTTAATCCATGCCATTCGTTGTTGCTGCGTCGTGCCGAATCGCAGATATCATTGTCGCCGTTGTGGCAAAGAGTGATGTAGCATACTCCAATCTTATGGAAAAGATTGATATTGTCGAGGTCTTTTCCGATGGCGTAACCATTTTCGACGCCAAGAAAGATGGCTTTTTTCCCTTCGTCTTTCAAGCGGTGGAAATCGTCTGGATTGTATGCGATGCCCATCCGTGTCGGATTGAGCTTTTCTTGTTTCTTCACCATATTCAACCGTTCGATTGCGAAATCTGTGGCTTTCTGCAGCGAGTCAGAGTCTCGTTTGCCTTGTGGAATATATGCGGCCATGATAACACCGTCGAGTCGACCTTCTTCCATAAGCGGCAGATTGACTTTTCCTCCTTCTTTTTTCCCGATATTGAATTCGCCTGGGAAAATCATGGGCGTGTCAGTATGCGTATCTATGCTTAAGATGCGGTTGTGAAGCATTTTTGCTTTATGAAAAAGCGAAGCTTCTTTGACTAAATGGCGGAAGATGTTAAGCATCTTTTCGTCTTCGACCAATGCTTCAGGGTGCCATTGAACGCTAAAAATCGGTTTCCAAAGGCTTTCCATCGCTTCATTAATTCCATCGGAAGCTGTTGCTGTGGCTTTAAAGCCTGGCGCAACGTCTTTGACTGCTTGGTGATGGAAAGAATTGACGTTGAAAGTCTGTTGTTTTCCGAAAATGTTGCTCATAATGGAATGTTCTGCATTGAGTGTAACGGCATGCGTTCGCTCGTTGCGAGGAGCAGATTGGCTGTGGTTAAGTGTTTCGCCTTTGTGCTCCGAAGGAAGGTCTTGATAGTTCGTTCCGCCGAAAGAAAGATTGATAGCTTGGTGTCCGCGGCAGATACCAAAAATTGGAAGCTGTCGGTTGACTGCTAATCTGAGCAAGGTGAAATCCGATTCATCGCGAAGCAAATCGCATCCGCTGACAGAAGGAACAGGTTGTTCACCAACCATTGTCGAGTCAAAATCACCGCCACCGCTGAAAAGCAGCCCGTCAAGGCGGTCAATGATTGTGAAAAGTTCATCTTTATCGGTGAGAACTGGAACGATGACCGGCACACCGCCGGCTTTCTGCACTGCGTTCACATACGCATCAGCAATACATGTGAGTGAATCTATGCTTTTATGATTAGCAGAAATGCCAATGCAGGGTTTGAAGTCCGCATTGGCAATGAAATCATCTGCTTGTCGGTTGATTTCCTCCAGATCATGCATCGATGTTTGCATAGGTTGCATTCTCTTCGATGAAAATACGTCGTGGCTCAACGTCTTCACCCATCAACATAGAGAAGATTTGGTCGGCTTCCACTGCATTGTCGAGTGTGACCTGTTTGAGGACGCGTTGCTCAGGATTCATGGTTGTATCCCAAAGTTGTGTATCGTTCATTTCTCCCAAACCTTTGTAACGTTGGGTATCGATTGATTTATCGCTGCCATCACTGTATTTGTCAATGAAATCGATACGTTGCTGTTCCGTCCAGCAGTATTCTTCTCTCTTGTATTTTCTGCTTTTGCAAAGATAGAGCGGAGGAGTAGCCAGATAAACATATCCTCTTTCAATCAATGCGCGCATACGACGGAAGAAGAATGTAAGAATCAATGTTGCGATATGGCTGCCGTCAACATCGGCATCGGTCATGATGATGACTTTATGATAACGGATTTTACTTAAGTTCAATTCTTTCGGGTCATCGTCGGTACCGATTGTGACGCCCATTGCACGATAGATATTTTGAATGGTTTCACTTTCGAACACTTTGTGGTCCATCGCTTTCTCGACATTCAGAATCTTACCGCGAAGCGGCAGAATTGCTTGGAACTTACTGTTTCGTCCTTGTTTTGCTGTACCGCCTGCAGAATCGCCCTCGACCAGGAACAATTCACATTCGGCAGGATCTTTCGATGAGCAGTCGGCCAGTTTGCCTGGCAGTCCACCACTGCTCAACGGTGATTTGCGCTGAACCAATTCACGAGCTCTGCGAGCTGCCTGACGTGCTTGAGCGGCCAGAATAACTTTATCAACGATGGTTTTTGCCTCTTTGGGATGTTCTTCCAGATAATTGCCTAAAGCTTCACTGATAGCGGCACGCACTGCGCCTACAACCTCAGCGTTGCCAAGTTTCATCTTTGTCTGTCCTTCGAACTGTGGTTCTGCCACTTTGATGGAAATCACAGCAGTCAGACCTTCGCGGAAGTCATCGCCCATGATTTCGACTTTCGATTTCTCCAAAGCTTTCGAGTCCTCGGCATATTTTTTCAGAGTTCCGGTCAATCCAAGTCTGAAACCTGTTAAGTGCGTTCCACCTTCGATTGTGTTGATGTCGTTGACATACGAGTAAACGTTTTCGTTGTAGTCGGTGTTGTAAGTCATAGCCACCTCTACAGGAATTCCCTGTTTTTCAGTGACTATATGGATGACATCCGGAATCAGTTCTGTTTTGGTTCGGTCGATGTAGTGGACAAACTCTTTCAGTCCGTCTTTTGAATGGAAAACGTCGCTCTTGAATGAGCCGTCTTCTTTCTTGACACGTTTGTCAATAAGCGTCAGCGTGATACCTGCGTTCAGATAAGCCAGTTCGCGGAGGCGGTTGGCCAACGTTTCATATTTGTATTCGGTGACTGTGAAGATTGTATTATCTGGTCTGAAGGTGATGCGTGTACCGGTTTCAGTAGAATCTCCGGTGACAACTAATTCGTGAAGTGGTTTGCCACAAGAGAACTCCTGCATGTAAACTTTATTGTTTCTACGGACTTCAGCTTTCAGATATGATGAAAGAGCATTTACGCATGAGACACCTACGCCGTGTAAACCTCCGGAAACTTTATAGGAACCTTTGTCGAACTTGCCGCCTGCATGCAGTACAGTAAGCACCAATTCCAAAGCCGATATTCCCTCTTTTTCGTGTATGTCGACAGGAATGCCGCGGCCATCGTCGGAAACTTGTATGGAATTATCTTCGTTGATTACGACCTCGATTGTCTTGCAGAATCCTGCAAGGGCTTCATCTATTGAGTTGTCAACAACTTCATATACCAAATGGTGAAGTCCGCGTTCACTGATATCGCCGATATACATCGCCGGTCTTTTGCGCACGGCTTCCAATCCTTCAAGTACTTGAATACTCTCTGCTGAATATTCATTTTCGGGAGTATTCTTCAAATCATCACTCATGAAAACTTGTCTTTAATATTATATTTTTTTCTCTATTCAATATGCTACAAAAGTAGTAAAAATAATTGGTTCAAATGGGGTTTTAATTGTGAAATTTGTCAAACGTCACAAAAAAAGCCGGACATTTGTTGTCCGGCTTTTGTAAGCTGTGATAGGTGTTTATTTATTAAGCGAGCTTGTTGACATGAACAGCAAGGCCCGACTTTAAATTGCTGGCTTTATTCTTGTGGATAATGTGTTTTTTAGCCAATTTGTCCACAATTGCGCATACTTTAGGAAGGAGTTCTTGAGCTTTAGCCTTATCATCGGTTTCGCGCAGTTCCTTGATCGCATTTCTCGTTGTCTTAGCATAAAGTCTGTTATGCAGGCGTTTTACGTCTGTCTGTCTGATTCTTTTGATTGATGACTTGTGATTTGCCATTTCCTTTTTGTTTCCTTTATATTGTTATTTTTAGTAGTCCGAGGGAGAGTCGAACTCCCCTTTCAAGAATGAAAATCTTGCGTCCTAACCGATAGACGACCAGACCAACACAGACTGTTTTTCTCAGTTGCGGGTGCAAAGATAGACCTTCTCTATGAACTGACAAAATTTTTTTCAGAATTTTTTTCAGAAAGATTTCATGTTCTTTTATTTCTTGTCGAAAAAAGCGTCGAAAGCGTGTTCCGATGGTCGAAAATCGATTTGGTGTACGAACTTGCATGATTCGGATGCGCCGGCTTCGCGGTCCATGCAGCTGTCTTCCCATTCAACTGAAAGCGGTCCGCAGTAGTTGATGTCGTTCAGCGCGCGGATGATTTCCTCGAAGCGTATATTTCCGCGGCCGAGGCTGCGGAAGTTCCAGTATCGGCGCGGATCGCCGAAGGTCGAATGTCCTCCGAACACCCCGATTTCTCCCGGATAGTTGCTCCAGTAAACGTCTTTCATGTGTACATGGAAGATGCGGTCCGACAGCTGACGGATGAAACCGACATAATCGACGCCTTGATAACCGAGGTGGCTCGGGTCGTAGTTGAAACCGAAAGCAGGATGATTGTTTATGGCTTTCAGTGCATTTTTGGCAGAGAATGTGTCAAAGGCTATTTCAGTCGGGTGCACTTCAAGAGCGTAACGTATCCCGAGTTTCTGATATTCGTCGAGAATTGGTAAAAATCGTTCGGCAAACTCTTTGTAACCGCCGTCAATCATTTCTTGAGTGACCGGTGGAAACGAGTAAAGCCATTTCCATATCGGACTTCCAGTAAAACCTGCCACCACTTTAATGCCTAAGGCTTTGGCAGCGTATGCACATTGGATGAGGTGCTCGGCAGCACGTTTGTGAATGCTTTCTGGATTGCCCTCTCCATATATATAATCAGGAACGACATCTTTATGACGTTGGTCGATGATATCGCAGACAGCTTGACTAATCAGATGCGTAGAAATGCAGAAGAGGCTGAGTCCATATTTGGCCAGCAGCTCTTTGATGCCGTCATAATAGGTTTGGTCTGTGTGGCGGACATCCAAATGTGCGGGAAGTCCAAGTTCCAGTCCGTCGTATCCCATTGCTTTTGCCTTTTTACAAACTTCTTCCAGCGGAAGATCGCCCCACTGAAGCGTACATAATGTTACAGGTCGTGCCATCTCGATATTAGTTTAGTGTTATAAATATTATATGTTGCGAAGATAATGCATTTTGGCGAGAAAAGCAAAAATAACTGATGGTTTTAAATTAAAAGCAAAATTAAGAATTTTGAAAAGGGTAAAATAATGCTATTTTTTCAGAGTATAGATTCTACATATTATAAAAATAATAGCCTTTCAGGCGAGAAAAAAAGCGCTATAATGCCTTTTTATGTTTTTTTAACATCGAGTAAACTCACTATTGGAGCCACTCCTAGAAAAAAACAAAAATTTTCATTGAAAAATATTTTTTTATTCCAAAATGATATATTTACTTTGCAATCGTTATCAATATATCTCACAGCTATGAAAAAAGTTCTCATAAGCGTTGCCTGCTCGCTCATCTTTGCAGGTTGTTCAATGGAATCTTCCGAAGAAGTGAAAGTCCGACAGGATTTGAATCCCGTCAGGTTCAGTGTGCAGTTCGACAAAGAGATACTTTCATTTCCTTACACAAAAAGCATTCCCGGATTTCCAGCCGAGCCTGCCGCTTCAAAGTCCGGAGATGAAACGATTGAGTTGACAGACCTTTGTTCTGCCATCGAGTACGTCGTTTTTTCTGTTGACGGAACCGATACGACGAATGTTCGTCAACGTCGTTTCTTGAAAACAGATGAAGATTTCGGCATTGTCTATGACAGTCTTCCAAAAGGAAAATATATTTTCACTTTCATGGCGCACAGTTCGCCCGGTATTTCGCTTGACGGACGGATAATGTCGTTCGATAAGGTGACAGACACTTTCTATAAACGTTTGGATTTGACGGTTGAACCAGCCAGTTCAGTTCAAGAAGACATTCTTCTCGAACGTATTGTAAGCCGTATTGATTTCTATGCCACAGATCAAGTAAAGCCTTCTCTGACTCGTTTCGATGCCAAAGTATCTAATCGCGGCGACAAGGTCAACGTTGTTACTGGATGCGGCATATCCAACCCGACGGAATTTGTGCTGTCGCACGTATTTGCTGCAGTCGACCAGACAAACAAGCCGTTACATTCGTTTTTCGCTTTTCCAGATGTCGATTCTACTCGAATCAGCGCAACACTTTTGGCATACGAAGGAGAAAATGTTATTCGCCAGCGGACTATTAACGACATCAATCCGCAGCGTAATAAGATATTAAGATATTCCGGCCGTTTGTACAGCCGCGCAGAATCGGATGACCAGTTCACAATCGCCATTTATGGCAACGGAGAATGGGGCGAAACGACTGAGGTTCCGATAGGAGATTAGGACATTAGGTAAGGATATCGGTTAATGCACGGGGAGGGCGTCGGCAAGTGATTTGTAGACGTCCTCATTTTATTTTGTACGAGTACATAACGAAGCTTTTCGGTTTCTCAAGATAGAAGGTGATTGTGCCATCTTTGCCTGCTTTTGTTCGAAATGCTTTTCCGCTGCCAAGCACAGGCGTGAATTCCACTTCACTTCCTTCTTTCAAGAAAGTGCTTAATGAACAAGAGCTCCGCTCATTGTCTTCACGATAGAGAATGAAATATCCTCGCTTGTCTTTCAGAGACTGGAATCCTGTCCACGATTCTCCAGAAGGCTCTTCGCCTATGGGAAAAATATATCCAGTGTGGAAGTCATGCTGAACAGATTTGTATTTCTTAATCAAAGCACCTGTTGTGAAAGCATCTGTCGGTAGGTTAGCCGCTTCGAACCAAGCTAAAGGTTGTGCAGCCATCGTAGTGGCAAACAGATAATCGAACGAATAGTTGGCAGGAGCAAATTTGTCTCCTTTGTATTTGTCCGTGTTGCGCCATTTGTTGAGGAATTCGATTTGTAGCGTTTGAGCCGGAACATATTCCGACAGCATCCACAGATTCCTCAATGTCCAATAAGGATAATAGTTGTTCCAATCTGTATAACGGTTTTCCAAAAACTGGTTTCCATATTCCTTGAAGAAGAAATAACCACCTCTTCTTCCGGCTGTTACATCAAGATTTAGAACAGCCTTCCAATCAGTCGCTTTCATAATGCTTTCGTAGAAGTTGCGCAGTCTGATTTCTGAGAGTTTGTTGGGAATGGTAGTTCCGTCAATCTTAAATGTCCTGATGCCGAAAGTTTTATAAATCGATATCAAAGCATTGGCATCTTTCTCCCAATCGGCATAATCGTTCTGTGAACTAGGATTAAACCAAAGGCAGATTTCTATTCCAAGTTCCTTTCCACGTTTTACAATCGGTTCCAGACCGTTTGGGAATCGTTTCGGATCAGGTTTCCAGTAGTTGTCGTTTTTCCACATATCCGTGAACGTCCCGCCGTAAGCCGAGTTGGCCGAACGTCCTGTCTGCCAACCGTCGTCAAGCTCGAAGTGCGTGATTCCCAGTTTTGCAGCCAATTCCAATTCGTTCAGACAAAAAGATTCATTAATACGGGTGTCTTGTCCGCGGTCGCCCCAAGTGTTAAGCATCACCATTTCGTCGCGTTCCTTGAAAAGCGGACGGATGGTTTTCATGTATTCGCGAACGGCATTTAGTCGTTCAATCTTTTCCGGACGATAAACGCCTGTGACATATCCGTAGGCGCGAGTCCATTCGTCAGTATTTAAGTCGGCGCTGTCGATTCCCAGACCAATGATGCGGAGTCTTCCTGCATTCGTGAGAAAATCGCCTCCAGGATATTTCAGTTGAATGTTTGAAGTTGGAGCTTCTTTGAGAAAGAATAGTCCGGCTTTTCTCTCCGTGTTTTCAGCGAACAGTAGATTGCCGCGGTACGAGCAGTTCTTGTATGAAAGTGCTTCGACAGGATGAACCAGCGAGTTGAAACGGTCGGTGATATCGCTGAATTCAACTGCTTTCAGTTTCCAATGACGTCCGTCGAGTGAAAGTTGTTCTATGACTGGAACATTATCCATTTGAGCGAAATCAAGCAGCCGCTCCACGTTCTGCATGTCGGCAGGATTATCAAAAGTTTTCAGCCATTTGTGTGAGGCTTTTCCTTTGAGATACAATTCACAAGCAATGGCTGGACAGTTGGGGAACAATTTGAGGATTTTTTTTACATCCAACGTTCCAACGCGATAGTTGACGGTTACACGAACTTGCTCAGAACTTTCTGCCGATGCTGCGAAATATTCAGCAGTGATGTTCCCGTTGCCGGCACTTGTCGGTTCGCCTGTCAGCATTAGATCGGGTTGTTTATTAGTTACTTTCCAATAGGTTCCGTTTTTCAAGTCTGCAAGTCCGCAGGTAATAAGATTTCCGTTGTTCCAAAGCCACTTACGTTCAATCAGCATATTGCTGAGCGTTAAAGTGTCGTTTCTGAGTTCGACGTGGCAGCCGGCTTGAGTAAAATTGTACGATTGACTTGAAATTGATTGATTGACGCATAAAGCCAGTAAAACTAAACCGATAATGATGATGTTTTTCATTGCGTTCGATAGAAATTTTGCCCAAAGGTAATGCTTTATCTTAAGAAGAAAGGCAAAATTAACAATCGGAGCAATCTTCACGTGCAGGTTAGAGATTTAATTTTTAGAAATGAAATCTTCACATGCAGATTAGAGATTTAATTTTTTGAAATGAAATCTTCACATGCAGATTAGAGATTTAATTTTTTGAAATGAAATCTTCACGTGCAGATTAGAGATTTAATTTTTGGAAACGAAATCTTCACGTGCAGATTAGAGATTTAATTTTTGGAAACGAAATATTCACATGCAGATTAGAGAATTTATTTTTAGAAATGAAATCTTCACATGCAGATTAGAGATTTAATTTTTGGAAACGAAATCTTCATGCGCAGATTAGAAATTTGATTTTTAGAAATGAAATCTTCACGTGCAGATTAGAGTTTTAATTTTTAGAAATGAAATCTTCGCATGCAGATTAGAGTTTTAATTTTTTGAAACGAAATCTTCATATGCAGATTAGAGTTTTTTACGTTTTGGATATCAAATCTGCACCTGCGAAGGGAAAATAACTTTTAAATCCCAAATTGCAGACAGGCGGACAGACAGAAAAAACGACGCCGCCATCTTCACAGACCGCGGCGCCTAAACTGTTTTATATCATTCTTTTTAAATCATTGCAAAGATAGAACTTTTAATTCGATTTTCCAAATTTTATTCTCATGTTAAGAAAAATCTTATCTATCTGATGCTGACATATAATCCTACAGAACAATCCTAAAAGGTTCCTATAAATGTATTTCTGTAACTAAGGTAGTTTTATCCGTAAGTTATATACAAAACCGAAAAATGTTTGGCTCTAATTTTGCATCGTGAAAATGAACAATGTCTGATATTAATTATTTGTCATGAAAAGAATAAAGTATTTAACAATCGCTTTGGGCTTGATGCTGCTGTTGCCGTCTTGCCTGCTGGCGCAAAAAACGAATATAATGAAAGGTAGTGCAATTAAACTTCAATCTCTGCAGCTTACGCAGGAATGGGATAAGACTTTCCCTCAATCTCAAAAAGTCAACCATCGCAAAGTGACTTTTGTCAATCGATATGGCATTACGCTGGCTGCCGACCTTTACGAACCGAAAACTTATCAAGGCAAGCTTGCCGCAATTGCCGTAAGCGGTCCGTTCGGTGCAGTCAAAGAACAATGCAGCGGCTTATATGCTCAGACGATGGCTGAAAGAGGATTCTTGACGATCGCATTCGATCCTTCTTTTACAGGAGAAAGCGGTGGAGAACCGCGCAGAATGGCTTCGCCCGATATCAACACGGAAGATTTTCAGGCGGCAGTTGACTTCCTTTCAACCCAACCGAATGTCGATGCTGAAAAAATCGGAATCATCGGAATTTGTGGCTGGGGCGGAATGGCACTCAATGCTGCGGCGATTGATACCAGAATCAAAGCAACTGTGACTTCGACCATGTACAACATGAGCCGTATCGGAGCCAATGGATATTTCGATGCCAACAATAATCCTGATGCTCGCAACGAGGCTCGCAAACAACTGAATGCACAACGAACAAAGGAATATGCACAAGGCTTCTACGAACAAGGCGGCGGAGTTGTCGATCCTTTACCTGCAGACGCACCTTATTTCGTCAAAGACTATTACGATTATTACAAAACTCCACGCGGCTATCACAAACGTTCGGGCAATTCGAATGACGGATGGACGGTTACAGGCACAATGTCGTTCATGAATCAACCGATTTTGTCTTATTCTAAAGAAATCCGTTCTGCTGTTCTGATGATTCACGGCGAAAAGGCTCATTCACGCTATATGAGTGAAGATGCTTATCGCGATATGACTTCATACACCAATTATCGCGACAACAAGGAATTGATGATTATCCCGGGAGCTTCGCACACCGACCTTTATGATGGCGGAGGAAAGAATCTGATTCCTTTCGACAAGATGGAAAGCTTCTTCAAGAAATACCTGAAATAAGACGACCAAGGGCTTTAAGCCCTTGGTTATGAGTTTCCATTTAAAAGAACAGTAAAAGAATCAGAAGGTCATCTAAAGACTTTATGGTCAATAACGAATCGGTTGCTGTTTGCTTATTTACCGTATTTTTCTTTCAGTTCGTCTTTCTGATATTTGGGAAGTTTTTTTACTACTTCGCTCCATGAATGGTCGACGAGATGACGGACCTCTTCGTCGCTTACGTCGCCGCGATAGTCAATTTGGTTCCAATATTTTTTGTTCATGTGCCAAGCCGGACGAATAGCAGTGTAGCGGTCGCGCAACTCTAAAGCGTAATCGGGATCGCACTTAAGACAGAACCATTCGGTGTCTTCCAGGTCGATGAGAGCGAAGATTTTGTTATGCACGCGAAAGACCAAGGTCGTTTCGTCAAAGGGAAAGTCTTCGGTCGCTTCCGGTTCGCTCAGACAATAATTTCTAATCTCTTCAATGTCCATCTCTTGCAGTAATCTTTTGTTTCAAGTCGTCTTCATTCAATCCCGTCCACGAATCGAGGATTTTACCTTCCGGTGAAACAATCACAAAGAAAGGAATGCCTTTGATTCCGAATTTTGCATAAAGACCTTCATACACTTTTGTGTCGCTTAGGTTGTTCCAGGCAATAGGATGCTCTTTCGATGCATCGTGCCAAACCTTCTTGTTGTCGGTGCTTAGACTGATGAAAGTGAACGTATCTTTATGCTGCAAAGATAATTCTTTTAATATTTTCAAGGCGCTGATGCATGGACCACATCCGTAGCTCCAGAAATCCAGCAGAAGATATTTGCCTTGGTATTCGGAGAAGTGGTGAATGTTCCCGGTCAAATCGTACAAATCGACTTCAGGCAGCGAATCACCAGCTTTCAAATTTTTCACAGGATAAAGATTCTGCCGAATCATTCGGCCCTTATCAGAAGATTTCTGTTTTTCAGTCAGCTTTGCAAATAATGCTTTAGTTTCTTTCTGATAAGGAAATTTCGCATCTTGATAGCTTGCAATACTGCTTATGTCACCAAGTTTTTTTATCCAGGCAGCATCTATCGGTGTAAGTTTCATTACTTTGATATAAAGCGGAATCATTGCCATCTCCAAAGAATCGGATTGGCCGTTTAATGCGGCATATTCATCGTGAACCTTTTTGTCGGTTGTACCAGATATCAAAAGAGTTCTCAGAGAACTTTCCCTCACCATGATTCGTTGCTCCTTTTCAAACAGTTCACGCGTAGCTGCTCCGAATTTGTTTTCTGTCCGTTGCTCAGTCAAAGAACTGCTCACTTGCCATGAGCCTATCAGCTTGCCTTGACCTGTAATCGAGATTTGCAGTCCAGGTTTAGCCCAAACGGATAAAGCTGCAGATGGAAAACCGTCGTCGGTCGACAGGATTGAAAGACATTCGAGAGAACCATCAGTTTTATTCACGAAGGAAAAAGTACCTTTATGTACGGTTGCTGAATCAATCTTTTGCATCGTGTTCCCTTCTTCCCGATATAACCCGAGAACGACACCATCTTCAACTCTTTGCAAATGTCCTTTGATAGTAAAGGGTTGTTGGGCAAAAACCACTGTTGAGAGGAGAGAAGCAATGACGAATAATTGAATTTTTTGGAAGAACATTTTGATGAATAATATTACAATGCAAAAATAACAAAAAATCAAAGGCAAGTTGAAAATATCCATTGCCTCTTATTATTAATGACAAACTTCGAGGGATTTTATTACATACTTTTTTCTCTTTTCCCCAAAAACCTTCATTATGCTTGCTTTATCGATTAACTTTTCGTACCTTCGCAGCTGTTAAACTATGTATCATGAAAACTAATTTTATTCAGTTCCTGACAGCTTTTATGCTTATATCCGCTCCAATGCTTCGTGCGGGGAATGACGTCGTTCTTGAAAATGGGCAGTTTAAACTTGTCGTTGGTAGTAACGCTATTCCTAAAAGTCTGATCATCAAATCCTCGGGAGAAGAGTGCCTTCGTTCGGATGCAACTCTTTCTCTTTGCACTGCAACGCAGGAGAGGCCATACAACAATGAGGTTAAGTTGGCCCATCTGAACAAGAGAACCACTTATCAAGCCGATACGATTTATTGGAAAGACAAGCAGCTGATTGTCGGTTTCGAAACTATTCCTTACGAAGCTGTTATCGGAGTAAAGATGACGCCTCAGTATATGTCGTTCACATTGGACGGCTTTATCGTCGAGTCGAGCGATTATGCGGGACTGAAGCTGAATACACCGCCGGCAGTCGAGGTCTGCCTGATGCAGTTGCCAGTCCGAGAACGGACATATTTTGGTGAATGGCTTAATGTGTGCTGGGATAAACAAGGCGCAGTCAATCTGCTGGCCACCGATCCATATTGTCAGATTTCGGCTGAGAAACGTGAAGGTTATAGGGTGCTTCGCAGCACGGCCGTGAAAGGCATCAAGTTGAAAGGAGCGGGTGCTGCATTGTTGGCTTGTCCGTCTGACAGATTGCTTGATGGCATTGCGAAAGTTGAGGAAGATTTCAATCTGCCTCGTGGAGTGGAAAGCCGCCGTGGACCGAAAATCGATTTTTCTTATTTCTGGACAATGTCCATTACACCTTCGAATGCAGATTCTCTGATTCGTGTTGCAAAACAGTTCGGTTTTCCCGGAATGTTGATGTATTATCCGAGTTTCTGCAAAGAGCTTGGAGCCTATCAACTGGTGGGTGAATATGAATGGAAAGACAAGGATTATCCAAACCATGAAAAGGACCTGTCCAAGATGCTGGACAAGATAAAAGCGGCAGGAATTATTCCTGGTTTTCATACGCTTCATTCACAAATCGGTATGCAAACGCATTATGTCACGCCAGTTCCAGACTATCGGATGAGCATTTCTCATACATACAATCTTTCGCGCAACCTTGGAATCGACGACACAGAAGTTTATGTTGAGCAGAATCCTGAAGATGCACCGATTGTCGATAAATGCCGAGTGCTGAAAGTCGGTACAGAATTTATTACTTATGAAAAGTTCACGACCGAACCTCCATATAAGTTTATTGGTTGTAAGCGCGCTTATAATGGGACGAAAGCGCAGACCGCTCCTCAAGGTATGGTTATCGGGACACCCGATATTTCGGAGTTCAGCGCGACAAGCATTTATGTCAATCAACAAAGCTCACTTGAAGACGAATTGGCTGCTAAGGCGGCTTCATTTTATAATTTAGGATTTCAGTTTATGTATCTTGACGGGTCGGAAGGTGTCAATCCTCCGTTCGATTATAATGTTCCATTTGCCCAATACAACGTCATTCGCCGTTTACACCTGCAGCCTATTTTTGTTGAAGGAGCTGCTCGCGGCCACTTCAGTTGGCATTATATGAGCGGCGGCAATGCTTTTGATACCTTTGTGCCGGAAGAACAGAAAGCGGCAGTTCGGCGTTACCAGTTAAAGGAAGCTCCACAGATGCAGGCTGATTTCACACGTCTTAATTTCGGCTGGATGGCATATACATTGCCTTCCGACAAGACCATCGGAACGCAGCCCGATATTCTTGAATTTGTAACGAGTAAGGCGGCTGCATGGGATTGTCCGATATCTATGAAACTCGATCCTCAAAAAGCAGCTGCTCATCCCCGCACTGCCGATAATGCGGCTGTGGTTAAAGCTTGGGAAGATGTGCGTGCACGCCATTGGCTGACTGATGCCCAGAAGGAGATGCTGAAAAATCCGGATGCAGAGTTTATTCTGCTTACGAATGAAAAAGGCGCTTACGAATTGTTGCCATACGAACAGATTCCAGTTGCTGGCAACAGCCGTGATGTTCGTGCTTTCGTCTTCAACCGTAACAATCAGTGGTATGTAGTTTATTGGCATATTTCAGGTGAAAAGAAGTTGCAATTGCCGCTCCAAAAATCGACGGTTATCTTGTATAGCAAGCTAGGTAAAAAACAGAGCTTTTCTTCGAACGGCAATGATGCAATAGTTGTTCCCGTCAGCGGACGTAGATACTTGACAGGAAAGAATCTGACAAAAGAGGCCTTGATGAAGGCGTTCAACGAATCTAAGATTGTGGAATGATAAAATATAAGATGATGAAAAAGATTTTTTCTCTTCAATTGATGTTGGCTGTTGTGCTATCTGTTTCAGCACAACAGCACAAGACACAGGTCGATTTCGGATACTCGTTCGCTGAACCGTATCGGTTGACCATCTGCATGCCAAACTCAAGCAATAAGACGATTCTCGAATCGTTTTCAGACCATTTTATGGTTCGATGGACTTATTTAAGCTGTAAGGACGACAAAGAACCGGGCGTACTGATTCAACACGGTTTGCCTTGGAAAGTGAATTTCAGGGCCCAGGTCGATACGACCTATATGAAAGGTCGGCATTGGAGTAGGATTGACGATTGGATTCCGGCTTTCGATTATGAATGGTTTACTGACAACGTTTCAGTTAAAGCAAAAATCGTCGCATCGGACAAAGGTGATGTGCTGATTTTTACAGCGACCAACAATGATAATGCACCACATAAGATTAATATTGATGCGAGTGTATGGAACAATGTGGTCAATATGAAATGGTTGGACCGCGATTATCCATACAGTGTCATTACTCCGGTTGCCACAGAACGCGGCGACCGTCTCGTATTGCTCGACCCTGAGCCAGCGAAAGAGATGCCCAATGGATTGAGCCATATTAATATTGTATTTGACTTGGCGCCGAATGCATCGGATTCTCACATGCTTGTCCGTCCTTACAACGCTTTCAAGGTCGATTTGCAGCAAATGTTTGCAACAGATTGGAAAACCGAAGCCGAAAAAGGTATCAGTACTTGGAAAGAACTGATAGGCAAAGCTCCTGTGCTGATTTTGCCAGATGCAAAAATCAATAATGCTTTCAAAGCTTGTCTCTCTGACATTTTTGTGATGCGCGAGGAGCAAGGCGACGGTAAGATGGGAGGCTTAGACGGAACAGACCTTTATCGTTCGTCGAATAGTTTTGAGCCTAATTTCCAGGCGATGTCACTTTGTCGTTTGGGCTATTATAAAGAAGCGAAGGAGAATATAATGTTTTCACTTCAGTTCCAGGATAAGGATGGCGATTGGAACGATCCCGAGCAATGGACTCGTCTTATGTGGGCTTCATCAGGCTATAAGAGCTATTACATTAAGCAATATTATCTGCAAACACACGACACAACTTTCCTGCGCGAACAATTTCCGAGAATGTTGGCCAGCAGCCGCTGGTCATGGAAGCAGCGCGAACGCACGAAAAGGCAGAACAACCCTGACACTCCGGAATGGGGATTAATGCCGAGAGGAATGGGCGATTGCGGTTTGAAGGACGGCGACGATTTGATAGGCGTATTCTATCCTCATAACTTCCTGCATTGCATGGGCCTAGAGGTTAATGCTTGGGCTGCAAAAGAACTCGGACGGAACGATGTTTATAAAGAATTGTACGACAACTATAAGGATTTGTACGATTGCATTAACAAGTCGCTGAAAGTCGGGGTGATTCATGAAGCCGACGGCACAGAATGGATTCCGGGAACGCCGAACAAGACTTCGGGCAGCCGTTGGGGAGTTGCTGAAGCTGTTTATCCAGCGAACATTATTGACAAGAATAGTCCGCTCGCAATCGGTACGATGAAACGTTTGCAGAATGACATCAGTGAAGGAGGCTTGCCATTGAATCTGGGTTGGATGAAAGGTGGCCTTTGGGTTGCGATTGCTCTTGATGCAATGGCTTATGTCGATATCCTTCAAGGCAATGCTGACCAAGCGGCGTCTTATCTCTATGCTGTTATAAATCACGGAACACCGCTTTATTCCTGGTGCGAGGAACGATTGCCTGAGAAAGGTGCGACTGTCACTTCTGGTGACCGTCAACATGCTTGGACTCCGATTTGTATCACACGATTTGTCCGCGATATGCTTGTGATGGAAGATGAAGACGACAACTCGCTGTGGCTGACACGCGCAGTTCCACGCTGGTGGTACAGTGTCGGTGAAAAGATTGGCGTGAAAGAGATGACGACGGCGTTCGGAAAGGTCTCATATAATATTGAACGTACAAAAGCCGATAAGCTCCGTTTCTCGATTTCATTGAAGGATTACGATAAGACGCATCCGATTAAGCTTCAGCTTCGTTTGCCCGAGAAGACCAAAGGTGGTATTTCGACATCCGCTGTCAAAGGAGCAAAAGTCAAAGTCGAAAAGGATTGTCTCACTATTGTTCCTAAAAGCGATTTGATTACGGGCACAGTAAACCTATAATTATTCACATACAGTTATCATATTCCTTTATGAAAAAGATTTTATTTACAGCCGCGGCGCTGATGTTTGCATTCTTCACATCAGCCCAACAGAACAAGATGAAGATTGACTTTGCTTATGCTTTTGGGGAACCGCATCGGTTGACCGTCGCTCTTCCCAATTCTTCGCACAAAGCAATCTTTGATGCTTCGAAAGAACAGTTCCAGATGGCTTGGACTGACCACGACTGCACTGATAATCCGATTGGTGCTTATATCGAACATCCGCTGACTTGGAGAATCATTTTTACGGCAAAGGCCGACACGACACAACTGAAAGGAGTTCATTGGCATCGCATTGCCGATTGGATTCCTGCATTCTGCTATGAATGGGAAGGAAATGACGTCGTCGTCAAAGTGCACGCTGTTGCTACTGAGAAAGGAGATGTGTTGATGTTCGACGCTGTGAACAATGGAAAGACGGCACGCAAGGTGCGTATCGATGCTCGCGTTCGCAACAACAACCTCAATATGAAATGGGTTGATTTCAAATATAAATATAGTATTGTGACTCCGATTTTCGAAGAAAACGGCGACCGCATGATTATCCTCGATCCTGAGCCGACTGATGTCGTTCCAGATGGTCGCGAACATCTGAATGCGGAGTTTTCTTTGGCTGCTGGAGCAAAATCGTCTCGAATATTTGTGTGCCCCAACAAGGCTTACCTCGACGATTTGCAACGGGTCGTCACTACTGACTGGAAAGCTGAGGCTCAGAAAGGCTTACAGGTTTGGAAGGATTTGCTTGCAAAAGCCCCTCAGCTGATTATTCCCGACCAAAAGATTGTAAACGCTGCAAAGGCTTCTTTGGCAGACCTTTTTGTGATGCGTGAGAAACAGGCCGACGGCATGATGGCAGGACTTTGCGGCACAGATTTGTATCGTGCGACAAACAGTATAGAACCGAACCTGCAAGGTTATGTGCTTAGTCTGATGGGCTATTTCAAGGAAGGACGCGAAAACATCGAGTTTACTTCACGATTCCAGGAAGCTGATGGCAATTGGAACGATTTCCGGCAATGGGATCGCTTTATGTGGGGCGCTTCGGGTTTTAAGAGCTACTACACGAAAGAATATTATCTGCTGTCGCGTGACACTTCTTTTCTGAAGGAACAGTTTTCTCGTATGCTGGCCAGTAGTCGCTGGTCGCAGAAACAGCGGGAAATAACCAAAAAAGATAACAATTCAAACAGCCCTGAATGGGGTTTGATGCCGAGAGGAATGGGCGACGGCGGACTGAAGAACGGAACAGATTTGCTTGGAGTCTTCTACCCGCATAATTTCTTCCATTGCATGGGCCTTGAAGCCAATGCTTGGGCAGCAAAAGAGCTTGGACGAAAAGATGTGTATGACGAACTTTATGCTGACTATAAAGACCTTTACGACTGCCTGCACAAGTCGCTTAAAACTGGTGCGATTCGTGAAGCTGATGGAACGGTATGGATTCCAGGAACACCGAACAAAACATCTGGAAGCCGTTGGGGCGTTGCTGATGCAGTTTATCCTGCAAAAATTTTGGCGGCAAATGATCCGCTTGCTGTCGGTACAATGAAGAATTTGCAAAGTAACTTGAGCGAAGGCGGATTACCTCTCAACCTTGGATGGATGGACGGTGGTCTTTGGATGGCAATTTCCCTTGATGCCATGGCTTATGTCAACATCCTGCAAGGTAATGCCGACCAATCGGCAGCTTATCTTTATGCAGCGATTAATCACGGGACACCTTTTTACACTTGGTGTGAGGAACGCAAGCCTGAGCCTGGAGCAACTACAATCACTGGAGACCGACAACATGCTTGGACTCCTATTTGTGTCACTCAATTCACGCGAAATTCGCTTGTTATGGAGGATGAAGAAGCTGGATGCCTATGGTTGACACGTGCCGTTCCTCGTCAGTGGTATGAAATAGGCAATAAGATTGGCATCAAAGATGCTCCGACTGAATTCGGCAAGATTTCTTACACTGTCGAGCGTACAAAAACCAATCGGCTTAGCTTTACTCTCACGCTGAAAGACTACGACCGCAGTCATCCACTGAAATTGCAGCTTCGTTTGCCAGATAAGATAAAAGGCCGCATTTCAACATCTGCAGTCAAAGGCGCAAAAGTTACGGTCGAAAAGGATTGTCTGACAATTAATCCTAAAAGCAATGAAATAACTGGAGAAATCCGTCTTTAAAGCGGATTCATGATAGATAATATAATGTTTAAATGAAAAAGATTTTGTTTTTACTGTTTGCTTTTGCTATTGTCGCGAATCTTTCGGCCGGCAATAGGAAAAAGGCTGTGCTTTATGGTGATGGAGTTCACGATGACACGGAAGCCATTCAATCTATGTTGGACAGTCGAAGCACGCAGGTGAAACTGCCAATTCCTACGAAATATTATGTGATTAGTCGACCGTTGGTCATCTATTCTAATCAGGAACTTTTGCTCGACCGCTATACTACTGTCTTTCTTGCCGACAGCTCAAATTGTTACATGCTGACGACAGCTGAAAATGCGGGCGGCAAGAATTCTAATCAGGGAAGGTCAAACTTAAACAGAATAGATTCAACGAGGAATGAAAACATCATCGTCAAAGGTGGAATTTGGGATTGCAATAACAAAGGCCAACTGCCGAATCCGATTCATTTCAAACATCCACAAGCACCACATTACAACGGCATTGGAATGTTTTTCCTCAATGTCAAACATCTCACGCTTTCAGACTTGACTGTCAAAAATCCTACCACTTTTGCTATCACTATCGATAAAGCGGAATATTTCACAGTGTCGAACATCTATTTCGATTTCAATTACGGCAATCCGTGGGCAACTAACATGGACGGAGTCCATTTGAACGGGAATTGCCACTATGGCGAAATCAGCAATATTCAAGGCGCTTGCTATGACGATATGATTGCATTGAATACTGAAGAAGGCTCGGGCGGCCCAATCAGTCATGTTACTATCATCGGTTTGTATGCTCACGATTGTCATAGCGCTGTTCGACTGATGGCCTGTTCTTTTCCGCTGACCGACGTTGTCATCGAGAATGTTCATGGCACTTTCTACCAGTATTGCGTCGGTTTGACTAAATACTATGAAGGTAAAGGAGGTTATCTCTCGGGCATCTCTCTCAGGAATATTTTTGCTTCCAAAGCGCCGCGTCTGTCTGTTTATCATAAAGACGGTTCGTTTGTTTATCCGTTCATTTGGATTGAAGAGGGTGTGAATGTGAAATCGCTTTCAATCGCTGATGTACATCGTGTCGAGAATGTTATCGCAACCCCGACTTTGAGAATTGAGAAATCTGCAACGGTCAATAGACTATCGTTTCAAAATGTTTATCAGGAAAATCATACAGGGACGGGTTTTCCTGTCATTTCCAATTCGGGAACCATTGGTCATTATGATTTCCAAAATATTGAATCCAATGGAGATAAGATTCTCGTGAACGATGGCGTGATGATGTTCGATGAAAACGATGCAAGTTCGCAGCTTCGCAAGATTACCGAACTGACTCAGCGTGGTGGTTTGCCGAACTTCTTTGCCAAAGCTAAGGCGGGCAAGAAAATCCGCGTATGTTATTTTGGCGGTAGCATAACTGCACAAAATGGTTGGCGCGTGCAAAGCATGGATTATTTACGCCGGCATTTTCCCAAATCATCTTTTATCGAACAGAACGCAACTCTTGGAGGAACAGACTCTCAACTTGGTGTGCTTCGTATGGAACAAGATGTCCTTACACAAAAGCCTGACTTAGTGTTCGTAGAGTTCGAAGTGAATGATAGTGGCAACGATTCTGAAGTGATTCTGCGTTCACTTGAAGGTATTGTCCGTAAGATTTGGAGTCGTTATCCTGATTGTGATATCTGTTTTGTCTATACGACAACAGCTCTGCTGATTGCCGCTACGCCTAAAGGCTATCTATATCGTTCTGCTTCCGTATCGGAAAGGATAGCAGACTTTTACCATATTCCGTCGGTCTATCTTCCTTGGGATGTTCTCAAACTACTGAATGAAGACAAATTGTTGATGAAAACACCTGAAGGAAAAATGACGGCAGTCGCTGGTGACGAATTGAATGTTTCAAAGAATGACATGAAGGAGGCGGACGGCAAAATCTATTTCTCGCCTGACGGCGTCCATCCTTATCTAAATACCGGACATGTACTTTATACCAAAACGATGGTGAATTGCCTTGAAAAAATGGAAAATAACAACTTGAAACCGGCGAACCATAATCTTGATACTCCGATGAACTCGGATAATTTCGAAAGTTCTTCATCCATTGATATTGCCAAGCAGAACAAATCTGGCGAATGGAATTTGGTTGAATTGAATGACGAACATCTCAAGCGTTTTGGCGACCATTTCTCTCATATATGGAAAGCAGAACCTGGCGCATCCGTCAGTTTTTCTTTCCGCGGAGAATCACTGATTTCCTATGACATTATCGGACCCGAAGGTTGTGCTTTGGATGTGACCGTCGATGGCAAAACCCACAGAGTGAATCGATTCGACAGCTATTGTGTCTATTGGCGTATTCATAGCTTTGTCCTTGCTTCCGGACTTGACAAAAATGTCGAACATCATGCGACGATAAAAGTGGTTCCGAACAGTTTGGATAAAAGAAAAATCTTATTCGATTATAACAAGGCAAAATTCGATAAGAATCCAGATAGTTATAAGCCTGAAATATGGTATTTGGAACAACTTTTTATTTTGTGAAGGTTTGACAGATTTTTAGCAAAAATCCGATTCTAACACGACGGTTTATGACTTTGCATTTGCATAAGTCAGGAAAGATTGCTAATATTGCATAGTGGGAAACAAAAGTAATAATTTTAATATCATGAAAAAGATAACGACATTTCTGCTGTTGCTGTTGCTTGTTTCACCTTATATCCTGGCACAAAACAAGTCGATGTATCACCGCGACTGGATAGATTTCAACAAGAACGGTAAAAAAGATATTTACGAAGACAGAACAAAACCGCTGGACGTTCGGGTTCAGGATCTTCTCAACCAAATGACAGTTGATGAGAAAACGTGTCAATTAGCTACGCTTTATGGTTCGGGCCGAGTTCTAAAAGATTCGCTTCCAACGGAGAAATGGAAAAATGAGATATGGAAAGATGGCATTGCCAACATTGACGAGGAACTGAATGGTGTCGGGCGAGAGTATAAAAAGGATTATAACTTGATTTATCCCTTTAGCAACCATGCAAAAGCAATCAATCAGATTCAACATTGGTTCGTTGAAGAAACACGTCTCGGAATTCCCGTCGATTTTTCGAACGAAGGTATCCACGGCCTTAACCATACAAAAGCAACGCCTCTTCCAGCTCCAATAGCTATTGGCAGTACATGGAACCGCAATTTGGTTCGTCAAGCGGGAGAAATCGTTGGCAAAGAGGCTAAATTGCTTGGATATACCAATGTTTATGCACCTATTTTGGATGTCGTAAGAGACCAGCGTTGGGGACGGGTTTTGGAATGTTATGGAGAAGAACCTTTTCTCATTGGTGAACTTGGAACGCAGATGTCTGCAGGAATACAGTCGCAAGGTGTGGCTTCGACTTTGAAGCATTTCGCCGTTTATAGTGCTCCTAAAGGCGGTCGCGACGGTAATTGCCGAACTGATCCGCATGTCACTCCACGAGAATTGCACGAGTTGTTTCTTTATGCTTTCAAACATGTCATTCATGAAGCAAAACCTTTGGGTGTCATGTGCAGCTACAATGACTGGAACGGAGAGCCTATTACTTCCAGCCACTATTTCTTGACAGAATTACTTCGCCAGCAATTCGGGTTCGACGGCTATGTAGTCAGCGACAGCGAAGCAGCAGAATTTGTGCTGACAAAACATCATGTGGCCGATACATACGAAGATGCATATCGGCAGGATTTGGAGGCTGGAATGAATGTCCGCACTCATTTTACGAAACCGTCTGACTTTATTCTGCCGGTCAGAAAGCTGATTGCTGATAACAGGATATCAATGGCTACAATCGACCAGCGTGTTCGGGAAGTGTTGAAGGTTAAATTCGAACTCGGATTATTCGACTCTCCTTATGTCGAAGACCCGAAATTGGCCGACAATTTGGTCGGCGCAGATAAGCATATCGATTTTGTGAATGAAATAGAACGTCAATCGCTAGTATTGTTGAAGAATGCCAATAATATGCTTCCTCTCGACCAATCGAAACTGAAACGGATTTTGGTTACGGGTCCTTTAGCCGATGAGGTGAACTTCATGACAAGCCGCTATGGTCCTAATGGCTTGGACGCTGTAACTGTCAGAAAAGGTTTGGAAAATTATCTCCAAGGCAAAGTTGAGGTCGTTTACAGCAAGGGTTGTAATGTCGCCGACGATAACTGGCCTGACAGTGAGATTGTACCGACTCCAATGAACGATAAGGAGAAAAGCATGCAGAGTGCAGCTTTGGATGAGGCCAACAGGTCGGATATGATTGTAGCTGTCTTGGGTGAAGACGACAATCAGACTGGCGAGAGTCACTCTCGTACTTCTTTGAATTTGCCAGGGAAACAGGAACAATTCCTGGAAGCGCTTTATGCAACTGGAAAACCAGTCGTTTTGGTTCTCATCAACGGACAACCGCTGACCATTAATTGGGCTGATAGAAACATTCCTGCTATCCTAGAAGCTTGGTTTCCTAATAGCCAAGGTGGCAATGTGATTGCCAAAACGCTGTTCGGCGAATATAATCCAGGAGGCAAACTGACCGTTACTTTCCCAAAGACTGTTGGTCAGATAGAACTTAACTTTCCATTTAAGAAAGGCTCTCATGGCGGACAACCTGGCGTCGGTCCAAATGGCTTCGGAAAAACCCGTGTGCTTGGCGAACTTTATCCTTTCGGCTATGGCTTGAGTTACACCAGCTTCAATTATTCGAATCTGAAAGTCGATGCTCCAAAGAGCGGCACAAAAGGTAATATTAATGTGTCAGTGGATGTTACCAACACAGGAAAATATCAAGGCGATGAGGTCGTTCAGCTTTATGTAAGAGACGATGTCAGCAGTGTGGTTACTTATGACAGTCGGTTGAAAGGCTTCGAAAGAGTTGCTCTGCAGCCGAATGAGACTAAGACTGTCAACTTCACAATCACTCCTGAAATGCTGCAGATTCTGGACAAGAACATGAACTGGACTGTTGAACCTGGAGACTTTGAAATCATGATTGGCAGGAACTCTCAGAATATTGAATTGAAACAGACAGTAACTTTGGATTAAGGTCGAAAGATTCTCTTAAAAGAGTTGCACAAGTCGTGGATTTTAGCTATATTGCGTGAAATTTTGAAGATAAAATGAAGCATAGATTGATTATTGCTGTATTGCTCTTGGCAAGTTGTTTTACTGCTTTGCCAACTGTACATAAGACGAACAAGCAGCGTGCGGTTGCCAAAGATACGATTCATGTAGTTGGGCACGCACACATGGATATGAACTGGTTATGGACTTATTCCGAAACCATGAAGATGTGTCATGACAACTTCCGTCAAGTTGCTGCTTTTATGGAAGAATTTCCAGATTTTACTATGGTACAGAGCCAAGCGGCAGTCTATGATTTTGTTGAAAGACAAGATCCGCCTTTATTCACCAAGATTCAGAAGTATGTTAAAGAGGGCAGATTGGAACCTGTCGGCGGAATGTGGGTCGAAAGTGATCAGAACATGCCTTCCGGTGAGGCTTTGAGCCGTTCGTTCTTATTGGGACAACGCTATTTCCAGAAGAAGTTTAATAAAATGGCTAGAGTCGGTTGGTTACCCGATGACTTCGGTCACACCGCGCAGCTTCCTCAGATACTTAAACTTGCCGGATGCGACTATTTCTTTTTCATGCGTTGTAACCCTTATAATGGCACATTTTGGTGGGTTGCACCAGACTCTTCAAAGGTTCTCTGTTATTCAGGCGTTACTTATAATGGTTCGGTCAACAAGAAAAGTCTGTTGAACAAGATGAAGACGATTGTTCCAGATAAACATAGGCTTTTCCAGCCGATTGGCGTTGGCGACCATGGCGGTGGTCCGACAAGAGCAATGATAAACGCAGCTCATAATCTTGATACGGTAGCAGACTTTCCTTCAATTAAATTCACTACTGCCAGCGACTTCTTCGAAAAAGCTTCGCAAGAGATGAAAGGTCGTCCGACTCAGAGGGGCGAGATGCAATATATCTTCGAAGGTTGTTATACAACCGCCGCTGATAATAAGGCAGGCAATAGGAATTGTGAGAACGCATTGTATGGCAGTGAGTTCTTTAATTCTCTCCGCTGGCTCGAAGGCGATGCTTATCCGGCAAATGAGTTTCGTGATATATGGAAAACCGTGGCTTTTAATCAATTCCATGATATACTCACAGGTTCAGCCATCTATGAGTCAAACAGAGAATCGGCTGCCCGTTATACGGAAGCGTTGCGCAAGACAAATGAGCTTCGTGACAATGCCTTTAGAAAGTTGGCGGATGAAATTTCTTTCCAAAGCGGAAAGGGACAGCCAATTGTCGCTTATAATCTGCAACCATATGGTCGTAAAGCGCTCGTTGAGGCTGATGTTTATTCAAATGAGATGCCTGCAACGGCTAAAATTACAAGTTGGGGCGATTATTATGGCTCGAAATATGTGACTCCTGTCGACAAAGGGCAGGGAAACGTTGCTTCAGTTCTTGTGCGAGATGCTGCAGGCAAGACTTATCCTGCACAGATTGTTTGGGGGAAGATTTTTCCACCGGGCGTTTTCTCTAAAGTTCAGTTTGTGGTTGATGATATGCCTGCTGGCGGATATAAAACTTTTTATGTCGACGTGACTCAACCTGGCAAGATGAATGAGACGATTCCGTTTAGTGGCAATACTTTCGATACGGATTATTTCAAGATTAAAATTGACGATTCAACGGGAGATATTGTGGGTTTGTATGACAAAAGAACTGGAACCGAGTATGTGAAACAAGGCGGACATCTGAACACTTTGCGGATGTTTATGGAAGATAGGAAAGGTGAAATGAAATCGTGGACAATCAACAAAAATGTCCGAATCGAAGATGTGACGAATGTAGTAGGAAAAATCAAGATTGAGAATGGTCCGGTCCGAGCCTGCATCGAATCCGTCAAAACTTGGGGTAGATCACGGTTTGTCCAGCGTACTTATATCTACCGTTCTTATCCTCGCGTCGATTATGATATGGAAGTTCATTGGCTCGAAACTGGTAGCGACTCAACTGAATCTCCGATGTTGAGAGCTGTTTTTCCTTTGGCTACAACCGATTCGCGATTTTTCAGTCAAGTGCCTTTTGCCGTGTTGGAACGTCCAGCAAATGGTAAATTCAATGGCGGAGCAATACCCGAATATCTGAATCATCACAAGGATAATCCTGAGACTGTAGAAATGAATGATGGACAAGAAATTCCGGCGCAGAAATGGGTTGATGTAAACAATGGCAAAATCGGCATTGCGTTGCTAAATACGACAAAGTATGGGCATTCTTACCAGAATGGAGAATTGAGAATGACTTTAATGCGTTCAGCAGGCGCTCCTGACATTTATCCGAATCTCGGCAAGTTTAATATTACTTATTCACTGTTCCCTCATGAAGGCGACTGGACCAATGGCGTCATGCAGGAAGGTGAGAATTTTAATGTTCCAGTTTTTGCCGCTGAACCGCCGTCATTGGCTTTGCAAAAAGAACATGCAACAAGACCTGAAGAGGCTTCTTTCATTTCATTGAATGAAAAGAATATCTCGTTGACAGGAATTAAACAGTCGGAAGATGGAGATGAACTGATTGTCAGACTGTGTGAAATGGAAGGAAGAGAAACAAACGCGGAATTGATTTTGCCCGTTTTGGCAAAATCTGTCAGACGTTTGAATTTGATTGAGTTGCCTTTAAATGGTGTGGCACTTCCCGAAATTGACAATCGTATGGTCAAGGTCAAAATCCGTGCAAATGAAATTGTGACGCTCGGCATCAAGTTTTGATGAATTAATTAGAATAGGGAAACAAAAAGAAGTCTCAAACGAGACTTCTTTTGCTTTAAAAGATAACTACAGAAACTATATGACTATATCTTTGCATATTTGTTATAGTTCTTTGGCCATTCCGGCTGGTTTAGAAGCATTTCATAAGCTTCTTCCGGAGTTGAAGCAGCCGACCACATCTGAGCGTGCAACGGCCGCATGAATTGTTCATCTATTCCACGTTTTAGCATCTCAAGAAGCGGATTGAAATAGTTCAGAGTATTAAGAATGACTATCGGTTTGGGATAGAGTCCGAGTTGTTTCCATGTAATGACTTCCAGCAACTCTTCCATTGTTCCACAACCACCGGGAAGAGCAATTGTTCCATCGGAGAGATCAGCCATTCTTTGTTTGCGTTCGTGCATGCTTTCTACGACCTCAAGATGCGTCATTTTATCGTAGCCCCAACCATTGTCCATCATGAATTGCGGAATAATACCGATTGCTTCTCCTCCAGCTTCCATTGTGCTATCAGCAATTGCTCTCATTAAACCCATTCGTCCTGCGCCATTTATTACATGCAATTTGTGTTCGCCGAGAATTTTTCCCAGAGTTGTCGCAGCTTGGAAATACTCTTTGTTGATGACAGAACTTGATGCGCAGAAAACGCTGATATTAGATATGTTGTTCATTCTTGAATTTCTCTCTTTCTGGGCGCAAAGTTAATCAATTAAATATTATCTTCGCAGCAGATAATAAAACTCTTGTCATCAGATTAAATCGATTTATCATGAAACAGAAACTATCAATCTTGTTGTTTGTCAGCTTGCTTTTCTTTTCAACAAGCCTGTTTGCAAAAGGAGATCAACCTTTTACTCCTCAGAACAGTACTTGGCAGAATCCTGCAACAGATTGGTTTCACAATGCGAAACTCGGTGCTTTTATGCATTTCCTCCTTAATAAAGATAACTTTAATTTGACTGAGCAATTTGATGTGGAAGGTTTAGCAGACCAGCTGAGCGATGCCGGAGCTCCTTATTTCGTCTTTACTTTAGGACAGAATTCTGGATATTATAATGCACCAAATGAGGTTTATGATAAATTAGGAGGTTACAAATCGGGCGAACGTTGTTCGAAACGTGATTTGCCTATGGAACTTGCAAAAGCCTTGAAGAAAAGAGGCATTCGATTCATGCTTTATTTGCCTTGCCAAACTCCTAATCATGATTTGAATGTGGTGAAAGCTTTTGGTTTCCCAGCAGAACCAATCAATAACGATCGGCATTTTACTCAGGAAGGCGCTCAACATTGGGCTTCAGTGATAAAATGTTGGTCTAAACGTTATGGAAAGCTTGTTTCTGGTTGGTGGTTCGACGGCGGATATACCACAAGATGCGGATTTAATTCCGAAATAGCATCTTTATATGCTAAAGCTGCCAAAGCAGGAAACAAGAATTCCATTGTCACTTTTAATCCCGGAATAAAACTTATCAGGTCAACCTCAGCTGAAGATTACACGGCTGGTGAAATAAATGAGCCATTGAAAATACAGATTAATGATCGTTGGATAGAAGGTTCTCAAGCACATATCTTGACTTATTTGGGCGATACTTGGGGAGCGCACAACTTGCGTTATGATGACAATATTTGGATTGATTGGATAAAGGGAATCAATTCTAAAGGCGGAGTTGTCACAATGGATATGGGAACTAATTATGACCCACAGAAAGGGAAAGTCGGATTGTATGATAATGCTCAAATCCATCAGCTGAAGAATATTATTCAAGGTCTGAAATAGAGATAAACTTCGGAAATATGTATTACAAGACGCGTGGCATCGCTCTTCATGCAATTCCTTACAACGATAAATGTTCCATTGTATATGTTTATACTGAGGCATTTGGACGCGTCTCTTATCTTGTGTCAAGAGTTAGAGGGAAAAAATCGTCTGTTTCAAAGTCTCTCTTCATTCCTCTTTCTGTTTTGGATATGGAAGTCAATCATCTCAACAATAGAGAATTGCAGCGAATCCGAGAAGCAAAACTCTGTTTTCCAGTTGATGGACTGATGTTAGATCCTGTGAAGAATGCGCTTTCACTATTTCTTTCGGAGGTGATTTTCCGCGTTATTAAACAATCGGAAGCTGATCCGCGATTATTTGCCTTTTTGGCCGATTCAATTCGTTTGCTCTCAATCACAACTGAAGGTGTCGCTAATTTTCATTTGGTTTTTTTGATTCGCCTTCTGAATTATCTGGGTTTTAAACCTAACACGGATAATTATTCGGTTGGCAGTTTTTTCGACTTGCAAAATGGTGTTTTTCTAACATCACAACCTTTAAATACCGATTTTTTAAAACCTGATGATAGCATCATTCTCATGCGCTTGCTTCGAATGAACTATGAAAATATGTCGGTTTTTCGATTTACTCATGAACAACGTTCTGCAATAATCGAAAGGATATTGGATTATTATCGACTGCATCTGCCTAGTCTATATGAGATTAAGTCATTAGCAGTCATGCAATCACTTTTTTCTTGATTGGTTATTTGTGACCGAATCGCGATGTATCAAGAAGCTTTTGCTCCTTTTCTTTATATCCGCCAAAACGGTAGACGAAACTAATTGTTAAAGCCCGTAAATAATAAGCTGTGTTCATATCAAGATTCTGTCCTTTGAAACGTACTTTGATTTTCGGAATGCTCGTTTCAAAGATGTCGTTTAGCTGTGCCGATAAGGTGGCTTTACCTTTGGCAAAATTCCATTTTGCTGAAGTGTTCATCTCGAAGACATGACCTGCGTCATAGGTTCCTTGAATTGGAGGCGTAACATATCGTCCATTCAAGTTGAAAAAAATATTTTTACTGATGTTGAATGTGTTATCCAAACTGATTTGTGCAAGCCATTTGCTTCGGTCGAATGGGATGTCGAAATAGTCGTCACATTTTTCTCTCATTCTAACGCCGACAACATTAAATCTCGAATCCAACCAATCTCCAATTTTGAATGGAATTTCTGCAGTTGCGCCCCATTGACGAGAGAAGTTCCAATTGCGTGTTTGATAGATTAGAATCAGTTTCTGTGATGATTGATAGGCTGCTTGCTGCAGGTAATCTTTCATATTTTGATAGAAGAATGTGAACGAATATTTACGGTTTAGAAGATAAGTGCCTGTCAGACTGTAGTTGGTGCAGGGACGCAAATCGGATTTGCCAACAATTTCTGTATAACTGTCGATGTAAGTGACAGACGACTGCATACTCCAATAGTCGGGATAAGTTTTATTCGATGATAATCCTAATACGAAGATGTGTTTCGGATTGGTAAAATAGGTCAGAGAAGCCTGCGGATAAAAAGCCCATTTGTGGTAATTCCCGATTGTATAATATTCTCCACTTGCAGAGAGTGAGAACGAAGGTCCAGTTTGATAACTTTTGCCGACTTTGAAATAGAAGTTCGTTGTTTGCTCAGTCAGTTTTGAGTTCGTGTTTTCCGTTTCCAAACTGCCTTTAATATCAGTGTAATTTTGATTGTCTTCGTCGTGGGCATTTGCATAAGACATTCCGTAACCGATATTCCAGTTGCGATTCAGATTGTGCTCTTGATCTGCGGTAAAAGAAATTTTATTAATGTTCTGTCCGCCAGTTAAAGCAAAAGCATTGGTTTCATCATCGACAAGACTGTTGAGATGACGGTTTGTCGAAGAATGATAATGAGTGAAATCGGAACCAAGAGAAAGGCCGAAGGATGATTTATACTGCATGGAAATATTGTGTAATTGGTCTTTTTCATAGCCGTCAACTAAACTTGTTTGATAATTGCCAGTTGTCTTGCTATACGAACTCTCGTGAGGTATGAGTTGGCCTGTGTAAGCGATGTTGATATTGCTTTTTTCTGAAAAATTATATTCGAAAGCTGACCTGATGTTGTGATTCCAGCGCTTTTGTGCGATTTTGTTGTCTTGAATTATTTCGTAGAGTTTATTCTGATATGTGTGACGGGAATCGAGGTCTAACCGAGTCGCATCTTTAATATTCACCGCGTCGTACATCAAATCGATTCCCATTTTTGGAGTCGTGATACGAAAACTTCCGCCTGTGCTTCCGTAATTAAAATATTTGTTGGTATAAGAACTCTTCACTTCGCCCAGCAATGAATAACTGTCTGCTTGCTTGAGCAATACATTGATGGAAGCACCTCGAACATGATATTCAGGAGGCGTGCTGTACATGACTTCGGCTTTCTTTACTCTATCGACAGGCATTGAACGGAGCATTGTTGCAAGCTGATCATAAGTCATGGTAGTAGGTTTGTTATTGATTAGAATGTTCAGATTAGTCGCTCCGGCCAAGGTTAGAACACCTTTGTCTTCATGAATTCCCGGCAATTCTTTGAGCGCTTCATAGGCATTGTTCACCGCTTTTCTTTCAGACAAAACTGATAAATCGTATCCGAGTTTCCCATTTTCAACCTTTACAAATGGACGAGACGCTTTGACAACCACTTCCTGTAGAGCATCCGCTCTTTCTTCCATGACGATGTTACCTAAAGATGTTTCTTTTCCGGAAATGATTTTGGTCTGGTATGCAATGTGCTGAATGATGATACGATATGGGACGACTCCTTGTTGGAAAGTGAAACTTCCGTCAGGATTTGTAATAGTTGCGGCTATTGTTGCGGAGTCGGGACTTTGCAGAACGACAGAAGCGGATTCGATTGGCTGATGATTTTGGTCGGTCACTTTTCCAATGATGGTTTGTGCATCGACGGAAATACAAACCATAAGTATTAGCACAAGTGTAAATATAAATTGTCGCTTCATATTAATTCAATTTTCACTCTGCAAAGATGACAAGTTTTTTCGATTCATTCCCTTATCGCAAACTTATAAAGTCTTATTTAGTCTTATCAGAAGAACATGGTTCTGAAAAATGACTGTATATTTGCTTCCATCATGTAAATAACATCATGAAAAGGTTCAAAAACATTGCAATTGCTTTTGTTGTCTGCCTGTCGATACTTTTGGTAGTCGACTTGTTTTGCTTACTCCGCTTGTTTGGGTCAGTAAAGGATAATACTCAAAAGGTTATCATGAATTGTATCGAACAGGCTGATGACAAAGAAATGCAAGTGCGATTGAGTAAGATTAAAAAAGATGATGAGAAAAAGATAAGTCTTTCAATTGATAAATCCTTTAATTATAAGAATAATACGACTAGCATTAAAACTCGGACAGTAGAAAAAGTCAAATCTGCTACAAAAATAGATACAGTTCGAAGCACTAATGCAAAAGATTTTGATGCCGAATATGTCAGCGAAATAAGCGGGATCTTAACTGATGTTCGTCATCTCTTTCATCAGTATATGGATACTGTTTTCCCGATTAACATACATCTGCTCGATTCTCTGACCGTTTCGGAATTTCAATACAGAGCAATTCCTGCAAAAGTATATGGGATACAATTTGTTGATTTGAAAACTAACACGGTTATCTCTTCTTCTTTACCAAAATCGTTATTAACTGATAAAGGTAAACCGATTGAATATTTTCTTGATTTTAATAAAACGCGGGCTTATCATGTCTTTATGACTTCTTTAACAAAAGTTGTCCTCATGCAAATGTCCGGAATTCTTATTACTACTTTTCTTATTATTCTTTTACTTGCGGCCGCTTTTGCGTTTTTTATTCGAACTATCTTGAAACAGAAGACGATGGAAGAGATGAAAGACGATTTTACCAACAATATGACGCACGAGTTGAAGACTCCAATTGCTGTCGCATATTCGGCTGCCGACACACTGCTCCATTTCCATCAAGGTGATGATAAAAACAAGCGGGACAAATATTTACAGATATGCTTAGACCAGCTGACTCATCTTTCTGGACTTGTAGAACAAATCTTGTCTCTAAGTATGGAAAGACGAAAAACTATGACTTTGAAGAAAGAAATAATCGTTATTAAGGATTTGGTAGACCCGTTAATTAAGCAGTTTAGTTTGCAGACTCAAAAACCGATTTATTTTAATGTTAAGTTCGAACCTGAAGATATTTCAGTTTATGCCGACGCTTTTCATTTGAATAATGTCATCAGTAATCTGATAGATAATGCGATTAAGTATTCCAAAGAAGAAGCACATATCGCTGTTTCTGCATGGCGAACTGAATCTCAAGTCCACTTGAGTGTCCGTGACGACGGAATCGGAATTGCAGCCGACCAATTGGATAAAGTCTTTGACAAGTTTTATCGTGTACCAAATGGAAACATCCAGAATGTCAAGGGTTATGGCTTGGGTCTGTATTATGTGAAACAGATTGTAGATAAGCATAATGCCGGAATAAACATTCAAAGTGTTCTTGACGAGTATACTCAAATCACAATTAAATTTTCTGACCATGAAGGATGAACAACGACCAATTGTTTTGCTTGTCGAAGATGAATCGACGCTTGCAATGATTATTCAGGACACATTGGAAGAAGAAGGCTTTGATGTGATTTGCGCTGCAGATGGATTACAAGGCTTAAACAGTTTTCAAAAGCAAAAACCTAATATCGTTATTGCCGATGTGATGATGCCGAAAATGGATGGATTCGAAATGGTTAGCCGCATTCGCAAACTTGATTCTGTGACACCCATTCTTTTTCTTACAGCTCGTTCGTCGCTCGACGACTTGGTGAACGGCTTCGAACTTGGTGCAAACGATTATCTTCGGAAACCTTTCAAAATGCTTGAGTTGGTGATGCGTGTCAAAGCGCTGACAAACCGTATTTCGACCGATAAAAATGAAAATGAAGTTCTTCAATTTGGAGGTTATTCATTGAATGTGACCACTCAACAACTGACTTTCGGAAATGAAAGCGAAGAGCTTTCGCACTTCGAATCCGAGATTCTCAAACGCTTGTGCCTTCATAAGAACGATGTTGTCGAAATCCGCGATATTCTGATTGCATTATGGAATGACGACAGTTATTATAATCGCAATAGTTTGCATGTGTTTATCCACAAACTTAGAGTTAAATTGTCTAAGGACAAGAATGTTAAGATACTAAATATCCGAGGCATCGGCTATAAGCTTTTGGCTTAAGCAAACCAAAATAAAAAGATTAAGTTTGAAAGTTTGGGAAAAGGCATTACTTTTGCGGTCACAAAGTCGGTCTCATAGTTTAACGGATAGAACGGAAGTTTCCTAAACTTTTGATCCGAGTTCGATTCTCGGTGGGATCACTTCTATAATCATCTAATTTACTTTATTTTACAATTGAATAGTAGGACGGCTAATCCTTACTCGACTTTGCATTTGCCTTTTTGGCGTAATCGAACAAGGATGATGGCAAATGGCAATAGCCGCCGATATTTTTGTCCAAATAATCTTGATGATATTCTTCTGCTGTGTAATAATTGCTCAGCGGCAAAACTTCGATGGCAAGCGGCTTTGAATATTGCTTGGCCAATTCATCGACAGTCTGTTTGATGATGGACAAATCCTTCTCATCTTCATAGTAAATACCTGTGCGATATTGAGTTCCACTATCATTTCCTTGACGGTTGACGCTGGTAGGATCGATTGCTTTGAAGAAGATTCGGAGAAGAGTTGAAAGAGACAAGACTTCAGGGTTGAAGGTAACTTTTACAGTTTCGGCATGACCTGTATTCTTATCACAAACATCACGATATGAAGGGTTTGCTGTACGTCCATTGGCGAAACCGACTTGAGTATCAATCACACCGTTGATTTGTTTCAGAAAATGTTCTGTTCCCCAGAAACATCCGCCCGCGAGATAAATAGTTGAGCTGTTCATTTTTGTAACTTCTTGTTTGTGATTCTGCGCTTTACTGCTGCATGAAGCAAACAGCAACAGCGCAAAAGTAAGAAAAAATATCTGTTTCATCATTTGAATTTGACGTGAAGAATGACCAATTCGGAATGTGTTCCTACTCGGAATGGCGGACCGGCAACTCCAATGCCCGAAGTGACAAATACTTGCGTTGGACCGCGGCGATAATATCCGTGGCTGCACGGATAAGTGAGCTTTATAAAATAATTATAAGGCCAAATTTGACCATTGTGTGTGTGACCATGAAGTGAGAGGGCAACATTCTCAATTTCCATTTCACTGATTGTAACAGGTTGATGGTCAAGAACGATGACAGGCTTTGTCCGGTCAAGTCCACGAAGTAATGTTTGTAGTGGTTGACGATCTTTGTTTGTCAAATCGTCGCGTCCGACAAGATAAAAAGATTTCGCAGGTTCGACGACTGAATCCACGAGCAGCGTTGCACCGGTTTTCTTGAGCCAACGGAACTTGGCAAAGCGGTTGGCGCGATATTCGTGATTTCCGAGTATCATGTAAACGCCGAGCGGAGCTTTTAGCTGTCTCAATTCTTCTTCACAATGCATGTTTTCTGCAAAACGCGATTCGAAATCCATTATATCGCCACCAATAAGGATGATGTCTGGCTTTTCCTCATTGCACATTGTAACATAGCGATGTACAAGGTTGCGCTTGATAACTTCGCCGATGTGAAGGTCCGACATAAATGCAATTTTTAGACTGTCAATCTGAGAAGAACCTTTCTTGAGCGTGATGTTCACGTGCGTCTTAATCGGATATTCGACGTTATGATAGCCTTTAATCATTAAAACTGTGACGCAGATTGGAATGATGACAAACAAAGCCAATCGAATCTTTTCGAGATTTGAGCTGAAAAATTGAGGTTTTATTCGGAACCATTTGATAATGAGTAGAGCAAATTCGGCCGTCAGAATCATCATCGTCATATAAAGCAGCGCAATATACCAAGCGTCGCAGCAATTCATGATGAAAATTAAGATGTCGTCTGGTAAGTCTTTATGGAAGATATTGCCAATAAGATATGTTATGATTTCGACAAGAAATACGATGTCAAAAACCAGTCTGAGACTTTTGAATCTTCTCAATGCTTTTCGACCGAACCACCAAACAATGGCTCCGCAGATAAATTGGAAAAATATTGATTCTAAGAATACTCTCATCTTTAATGCTTGTCAGATATTATGTTGAACAGCACCAATTCGCTGCTTGTACCGATGCGAAATGGTGGCCCCCAAAGCGATAAACCGCTTGAAACATAGACTGCTGTCTTCCCCCAATGACGATAGCCTGAACTCTGCTCGAAAATCGCATTCGTAACAAGCGACAATGGCCACATTTGTCCATGGTGTGTGTGTCCGCTGAATTGCAGGTCGATTCCAAACCGTTCGTCTTCTTCTAATGCATAAGGCTGATGGTCCAATAAAATTATCGCTTTCTGAGAATCAGTTTGTGCTGTAAGCTGTTGAAGCGTACGACGATGCGGATTGGTCCTGTCATCGCGCCCGACGAGAGTAAGTCCACATGGCAATGTAACCGTCGAATCGCGTAAAAGAGTTATCTTAGTCTGTGCGACAAAAGTTTTTGTTGCATCTATTCCTGCATAATAGTCGTGATTTCCAGGAACCATGAATATACCCATCGGCGCTTCAATCTTGTTGAGTTCTTCTTCCATCTTCTGCTCAAACACAGGACGAACATCTCTGTCGATGAGGTCTCCACCGATGACGACAATATCTGGATGAAGCGAATTTATCTTGTTAACATATCCTGCAAGTTGCTTCTTTCCAGTTCCATAACCTAAATGGATGTCGCTGATGGCGACGATTCTGAGCGGTTTTGCAATGCTTAAAGGTTTGTCAATATGAAGTGTGATTTCACGAGTCGAAGGATGCCGATAATGAATGTATCCGCCGATGAGAAGGCCAACTGTGACAATTAATGCTGGAAAGAAACTGTTGAATGGCAGCAGATGGACTGTGCGGAGTAAATCGAATACTAAGAGCAATAGACTCATATAAAGTACTATAGCCATCCAACTTGTGCCGATTACATGCGTCAAACGGACAATAGAACCCGGAATCTTTGGGCTGCGAAGCATGAATCCTGCAAACAGCAATAGAGCAGCAATGCAAAAAGCTATTGCAAGCACGATTCTGATTGTTGCTGGCCAGCCGGAAAACGCTTGTGCGCCTCGAATGAAAATATACACGTTGCCGCCAAGATACAAAGCTATGATTGCGAGAAATATTACCGGCATAAGCTGTTTCTGTCTGTTTTTGATTCTAATTTTTGTCTGTCCAATTGTGATGCGAAGATACTGCAAAAATCGGAAATTTTTAAAGTTACTTTTCTGAATCGTTGAAATGACAAGGTAGGAAGCTTCTTCGTTTCTGGCTCACTGAAGATAGGCAGCGTTTAGGAAAAGTCCGGACAAGTTTGACTTTTTGCTCAACTTGCTCTATCTTTGCAATATGAAAGTTATCTACAATTCATTGTTGCCAGTTAAAGGTTTCACAGCCATTAACCTCTTTGGAGTTGTTTTTGCGCGACGCGAGCAAGGTTTTTTGGACGACAAACTCCGATATCATGAACACATTCATTCGCGTCAGATGCGCCAATGTTTTGCTGTAGGTCTTTGTATCTCTCTGGTTTGTATTTTCTTTCTTCAATGGTGGTGGATATTGGTTGTCCCGTTTTTTCTTTTCTATATCCTTTATTTGCTTGAGTTCTTTATTTATCTTTTGCGATTCCACGACAAACGTAAAGCCTATCGCGCAATTTCATTCGAAAAACAAGCTTATGATTTGCAGGATGATTGGGATAAAGAATTTAAAGACCGTCATAAAATGCATATTTTCAGTTGGTTTTCATATCTTCGCAAATACTGATTTAAGGTTTGGAAGTCCTTCTATGTTATCAACAAATGGGAAATATAGGTTGACCTAAGGTCAAAATGCATTTCCCGCGCGTCGGAGATAGGTCGTACACTTTAAAACAGCAATCTGCATGTGAAGATTGCTGTTCAACTCATCAAACCTCTTTTCGTAGCATGAAGATTAAAGGTCTTAACACGTCAATTGTCCCTTCCGCAAGCGTTGTTCAGAGATTTTATACTTAAAAAGTCTGTTCTTCACATAACGATTACTCATTTTAAGGTCGGAATGTCCAATCTTCATGCGGGAAAGAGACTTCTACCTAAGGTCAACCTACATTTCCCGCATGAAGATGGGACATTCAACGTTTTTGACCTTTAATCTTCATGTATATATTTGTTTCATTTTGTTTGATGCGTTGTAAAATCAGTTGGTTATAATTCTGTTGCGTTGAAAATCTTACATACTCATCTACTTTTCAGCGTTGCCTTGGTTTTCATTCTCTGAAATAAAGCATGCGTCTTCTTTCAAAAATGGGGATTCTGTACCAAGATTAACAACAGGGAAACTGTCGTTTGAAAATGGCATATATATCCTCCCGATTTCAATTAGCGCGCATCATGGATTGGTGGATGGACGTGATGTCGCTGATCTTGTCCGAAAATTGTCTGGTGAATAATATGCTGTACTACGTTTTTTAGCGCCTATATAATATAATGTAGCATCAAGGGATGTCGTTCTTGAGAGAGGAATAGGTTCATAGGTGCGTTTTTTTGCGTTATTTTTCCGAGATGACGCATTGACGGTCAGGCATTTAAGAAGAGGCTGAAAAATAATTGAAAAAAAGATGCTAAAAAATTTGGCAGGAAAAAAAGGATGGTGTACCTTTGCACTCGCGTTTCGGAAAAAGCGAAGGCTTCGGAGGGGGCGCGGAGAGGACATTGAAAGGATTTCATGAACAACAAGTAGTACAAGAACACGTAGAAATACGAAGACATACCGTCAATCTCGAAGGAGAGAAGGACAGGAAAGACTACGATAAGAACGGAAGCCTGAGGCG
>Ga0183095_10454_pt1 | contig 128450 bp, 109 predicted proteins | sample BioMet4_FD_130346 | JGI IMG/M metagenome (GOLD analysis project Ga0183095, IMG submission 130346) | Microbial communities from bioreactor (seeded with sewage sludge) at LBNL, California, USA - Biofuel metagenome 4 (v2) (version 3) | ecosystem: Engineered > Bioreactor > Anaerobic > Unclassified ...
CCCATCGGCTGGTTGAAATCTGCGAGCGAAAACTGATGATTTCTGTTTTTCTTGTACATGGCACCTCCGTAAGTGCAAGGTTTTTTGAAGAATTATGGCATTTCTCCTGCACTTAGTATGCGCCTCAAAACGCACAACATCAATAAAAACAATGCTTTCGAAGCTGTTTAGCAGACATTATTTATCAACATTTTTCAGGAAACAGTCCTGTACTTTGGAAAACGAACGTTTTTCCAGGGCATACCGATGATCAGAATGCCACTGACACTCTGACTGAATCCTGATGCATAAAAATACCCCTGACAGTTTTTATAATATTCTGTCCGGGGTGGTGAGGCAAAGCGGAATATTTTCAGTTCTCATAATCCGTTATTTTTCTGTATTTTCTTCATGCGGCAAAACCGTCCTGTAAATTTCTCTTTTCTTTGTTCTTCTTATCCGTTCCTCTTCCGCATCAGGATCTCCCGCATTTTTTCATTCTCCGCATGAACATCCTGTTCGAAGTCGCGGGAGGACAGAAGCCTGCAGTCCTGCCCGCGGATAATGATCTGTTCCAGACCATCCGAGGTAACCACGGTGATGTCATATTTTCCGCGGTTCACATGCGCGAACTTTTCGATATACGCATCTGCGGTCTCTGCCGTTTTGGTAAAAACAACGCTGATATTATGGTAGGTGCTGACCTCCGTCGGATGCTGCTTCACCCGGTAGGCGTCAAATACCGCGATCACACTGCACTGCTTCATGCCCTGATAATTGCAGAGTATATCCAGGAGTTTTCCGCGTGCCGCATCGATATTTTCCGCGGCAAGCTCGGAAAGGCCTTCCCAGGCAAAGATCACATTATAACCGTCAATCAGGATATAGCGTTCCTTCTGTTCCGGCAGCTTCCCCGGTCTGTTTCCGGCGGCAGCATTGTCCTGCCGGACGCCCATGTCAATCCTGTTACCCGCATTGCCCTGTACGGGATCCCGGCGGGAATATTTCCAGACACGTCCGGGATTCTTTTTCTTCCGGTTCGCGTAATAGGTGCGTTCCAGAATGGCATCGACTTCATCCGGGTCCATCCATTCGTAATCGGCGGTGTCCTTTTCCGTTCTCTGTTCGACCGCTTCCGATCCGGCTTTTTCCTTTTTCTCCGGCCGGTAAACGGCTTCCAGATGCATGTGCCGGTATACGCTGTCCCAGGGAACCGGAAAACCCGCGCCGTGTTCGCAGAAAACGGAAGAAGAAGGATTGTCCGTGTCCGCATCCGGATCATAATGGATGGCAGCAGTCACTTCCTCCGCGTTATGGCAAGGCTCATAATCCTTCACGGAAAGGGAAAGCTTCCCGGTTCCTCCTGAAACCGCGCTGAGTTCCCGGTAATAATTCCGCATGGTGGAAACCGGCGCCGTACCGGTGAAAACGGCCGTGTCCCGGTACAGCTGCATGCTATCTTCTGCAGCATCCATCTTTCTCAAATCCGTCATCACGCGCCCGATCAGCGCAGACGGAACTTCAATTCTGTATTCGTAATACGGCTCAAGAAGAACGGATTCCGCCTGCATTAACCCCTGCCGGACCGCACGGTAAGTCGCCTCTCTGAAATCGCCGCCCTCCGTATGCTTGACATGCGCTTTCCCGGTAAGAAGCGTGATCTTCATGTCCGTAATCGGAAACCCGGTCAGTACTCCGCAGTGCGTTTTTTCCGCAAGATGCGTAAGGATCAGTTTCTGCCAGCTTCCCGCAAGGGTATCCACGCTGCAGACCGTGTCAAAATGAAGGCCGCTGCCCGGTTCTCCGGGAGAAAGCAGAAGGTGAACCTCCGCATAATGCCGCAGCGGTTCGAAATGACCGACGCCTTCGGCTTTGGTGCGGATGGTTTCACGATAGAGAATGGAACCTTCTCCGAATGTGACGGTAATCCCGAGCCGTTCTGCAATCAGCCCGGCTAAAATTTCCGTCTGGACTTCTCCCATGACCTCAATCTGAATTTCTTTTGCCGCGCTGTGCCAGACGGCGTGAAGCTCCGGTTCCTCTTCTTCCAGTTCCTTTAATTTCGGGAAAAATGCAGTCGGATCCGTCTCCTGCGGTAATATCATCCGATAGGTAAGGACCGGCTTCAGCACCGGGACGGCTGCATCCTTTTCCGCTCCCAGGCCTTCTCCTGCCCGGGTAAGGGAAAGCCCGGTCGCTGCGACCACATATCCCGCCGGTGCTTCGTCCGCCGTCGTATATTTCTCTCCGCTGTAAATCCGGATCTGATCCGTTTTCTCTTCCCATGCTCTGCCGGAACAGTCGGTACCGGAAAGAAGCGCCTTCACCTTAAGCACTCCGCCGGTAATTTTCATATAGGTGAGCCTGGTCCCCTGTCTGTCCCTGCCGATCTTAAAGACCTTCGCGGCAAATGCATCCGGATACTGCGGTGCTCTCCCGAAGGAAATCAGGACATCCAGGAACTCTCGCACGCCTTCTATTTTCAGGGCCGAACCGAAGCAGCACGGAAAGAGCTTCCGGTCTCTTATGGCACGGGCCGCCTGTTCCTTCCCGAGGCATCCGCTTTTCAGATATTCCTCCAGAAGTCCTTCGTCCGCTGTGGCAATTTCCTCCTGCCAGTCTGCGGAGCCCGGCGTGGTAAAATCAACAAAATGCGCGCCGAATTCCTCCTGCAGATTTTTGAGGACGGCAGCCTTGTCCGTCCCCGGCTGATCCATTTTATTCACGAACAGAAAAACGGGAACCTGATACCGTTCCAGAAGCTTCCAGAGTGTCCGCGTGTGACTCTGCACGCCGTCTGATGCGCTGACGAGAAGGACCGCGCAGTCAAGGACATCCAGTACCCGTTCCGCCTCCGCGGAGAAATCGGAATGCCCAGGCGTATCGAGCAGCGTGATCCTCATGTCTTTGTAAGTCAGAACAGCCTGCTTGGAAAAAATCGTGATCCCCCTGTTTTTTTCCATGGCATCGGTATCCAGAAACGCATCCTTATGATCCACTCTCCCCATCTTCCGAATGGCTCCGCCGGTAAAAAGAAGCGCTTCGGACAAGGTTGTCTTTCCGGCATCCACATGTGCCAGAATGCCGACCGTCAGATTTTGCATAGAACCCTCTCAGTCATTCTTTCTTTTAAACAGCAGGAACACGGAACCTGCCGTCCAAAAACTCTGATCTCTATTCTACTCCTTTTCACGGACAAAAAAACAGCACAGGCAGGCATTTCTGCTTTCCTGTGCCGTTTGCTCCGCTCGTCCGCACTGTAAATTTTATTTTGTCTGCGAAAACAGCCAGTCTCTCACGCCTTCTGTCGTGTAGGCATGATCAAACGAATACATATGCTCGCTTGTTCCGACCGATACTCCCTCCGGCAGAACCGTGCCCAGCTTCCACTGCACGCAGTTGATCGCATTGCCTTCTGCAAGTTCGGAGGCTACAGCCGTTTTGAATTCATCCGTTGTCCATGTCGCATCCCATTCCGCCGTGCTGAACTTTATTCCGGCACCGGTCAGCATATCGGTAACTTCCTTCTGTCCGGCACTCGCCTTCTCGTCTCCCTCCGCGGCAAAGTAGAAGAATTTCTGACTTTCAAGTCCGGTGAGTTTGCTGATATCCCACTGTCCGTCGACAAAGAGTTCCGCTGCGAAAAGATCCGGGTGCTCTGCAGCAAGGTACATAAAGATCATGCAGCCCATGGACTGACCGGTCGCATAGATTTTTTTCTGATCGACATTGTATTTGCTTTCCACCGACTGCAGAAGTCTTACCGTCATTTCCAGATAATCGGTCGTGGTGTATCCGCTGTGATCGTCCAGAACGACATCCGAATATTCCGGAACAAGGACCAGGCTTTCATGTTTCTCCTGTTCTGCATCCGTTGCCCAGATAATGCCGCCGTAGCCCTGCGTAAGGGGCGAAGTCACATTCTTCCCCACCACGCTGGAATCCGCAATATAATAAACGAGAGGATAGGATTTTGAGGCATCATAGTCTGCCGGCACATAAAGATTATAGGCGATTGTTTTTCCGGTTTCGGAATCCGTGTAGGTAAACTGCTGGAATTTCGGAACCACTTCGGCAATCATGTTCTGAAGGACCGCATCATCCTTTTTATAGTCCGTCATGCTTCCCATTCCGCCCTGACCCTGCGCACCCGGTGCGTTTCCGCCCGCGCTTTCTGATGTGACTGCCGCGGTCGCTGCCGCCGTCCCCGTAGTTGATGAAGTTGTTGTCTTGGCCGCTGTTGTCGCCGCTGCTGTCGTTGCTGCCGCTGTCGTTGTTGCTGCCGTCGTCGTTGCTGCTGTCGTCGTTGCTGCCGCTGTCGTTGCCGCTGCCGTCATTGCTGCCGCTGTCGTTGCTGCCGCCGTCGTTGCTGCCGTCGTTATCACGGCTGCAGAAGTCACTGCAGTCTCTTTGGTCCCGGTTCCTCCGCACGCGGTAACCGATGCCGCAAGTGCAGCCGTTAAAATCATCGCTACTGTTTTCTTAAACATGTCCTTCTCCCTCTTTTTTCTGTCAGTCTGTAAGAAAGCATCTCACTTGTGAGATGCTCCGCCTCCGGCGGGTCGCGTACGCGACATCTTCCTCTCCACCGGAGTGCGATCCAAAGCCGAGCGTTTTTTATATAATGGGACGTACTTTCCTATTATATAAAAAATACGTGCAGTGATGATCGCACAACCGGACTTACGCGATTCTCACTGCACGTTGTTATGAATAAAATACACTTCCATGCTTAAACTGAACTTAAATTTCCGGATTTTTTAATGAACCTCTGCCCGGAGTAACCTTTTCCAAACAGACATATCTGCTTGACAAACAGAAAGATACTCTTTATACTTTATCGCGTAAAAGCGTTACACTTTAACGTGCTAAATAATCTGAGAATATTCGAGGGAACTGAGATGGCTATCAAACTGTCAATGCTGGTAATCTTTTTTTCGATCATGATCGGTGTAGGTCTGTATTGTCGCAAACAGGCTACGGACGTAAACGGATTTGTACTGGGCGGCAGAAACGTCGGTGCATGGCTTACCGCCTTCGCTTACGGAACTTCCTATTTTTCTGCCGTAATCTTTGTAGGCTATGCCGGACAGTTCGGATGGAAGTACGGTATCGCTTCCACCTGGATCGGCATTGGAAACGCTCTCATCGGTTCCATGCTCGCCTGGGTCATCCTGGGCCGCAGAACCCGTGTCATGACGCATTACCTGCATTCGGCCACCATGCCGGAATTTTTCGGGAAACGTTTTGAAAGCCGTTCTTTGAAGATCGGCGCCAGCGTGATCATCTTTGTTTTCCTGATTCCCTATACGGCCTCCCTTTACAACGGTCTTTCCAGGCTGTTCGGCATGGCCTTCAATATCGACTATACGGTCTGCATAGTCGTCATGGCCGTCCTGACCGGCATGTATGTCATTGCCGGCGGCTATATGGCTACCGCGATCAACGATTTTATACAGGGCATCATCATGCTGATCGGCATAGTTGCCGTAGTCGGAGCGGTCCTGAAGGAAAACGGCGGATTCATGAACGCGGTATTAAGCCTTTCCCAAATTACCGATCCCGCTTCCAGCGCGCAGCCGGGTGTGTTTGCTTCTTTCTTCGGTCCGGATCCCTTGAATCTTCTCGGCGTCGTGATCCTGACATCGCTCGGAACCTGGGGACTCCCGCAGATGGTACAGAAATTCTATGCCATCCGAAACGAAAACGCCATTAAAAAAGGAACGATCATTTCCACCTTCTTCGCTCTTGTCATTGCAGGCGGCTGCTATTTTCTCGGAGGCTTCGGCCGGCTTTACAGCAGCATCATCAATGTGAAAACCGACGGTTATGATGCCATCATCCCCGCCATGCTTTCCCACCTTTCTCCGCTGCTGATCGGCCTCGTCGTAATTCTGGTCCTTTCCGCCTCCATGTCCACGCTTTCCTCTCTGGTCATCGCAAGTTCTTCCACGCTGACGCTGGATTTTCTGAAAGAACTGTTCGAGCCCGATATGGACGAAAAGAAACAGGTCCGCATTATCCGTTTTCTGATCATGATCTTCATTGCCATTTCCGTTGTACTCGCCGTGATTCAGTACCGGTCCAGCGTAACCTTCATTGCACAGCTGATGGGTGTTTCCTGGGGTGCGCTCGCGGGTGCCTTCCTTGCTCCCTTCTTCTATGGTCTCTACTGGAAGAAAGCTACCAGAGCTTCTGTCTGGACCTGCTTTATATTCGGATCCGGCCTCATGATTCTGAATCTTATCATGCGGCCCGCCTTTCCGAAGCTCCTTCAGTCTCCCATTAATGCCGGTGCGTTCGCAATGGTCGCCGGCCTGATCCTGGTTCCGCTCGTGAGCCTGTTCACAAAAAAACCGGATCAGGAAAAGGTCGCCGGCATGTTTGCCAGTTACTCAAAGACCGTTACCGTGAAACAGTCAACCGATCTCGGGGAAGAAGGAGTCAGATAACAGGGTTTAATGCCGGCAAAAGGATATCGCACCGCCGGGACGTTTCATGCATACGATCTGATCAGGGGAGGACGGCTTAATCACCGTCCTCCCCTGTTTCAACTGCGGATTGTCTCATCCGCCATCCTGCAGATTTTTTCCCAATACTCTGAAGCACTTTCATCATATACACCCACTACGTAAAATCCCGCTTTTTTTGCCGTTTCCAGGGCAAACCATGCATCTTCGAACACGGCAATGTCTTTCGCCGGTGCGCCCATGCGTTCAGCCGCGGCAAGATATACCGCCGGACTGTTTTTTCCTGCGCCTACTGTTTCGCAGGAAAGCAGAAAGTCAAAATATCCCAGTATGCCGAGACGCTTAAGGCACGCCTCCGCCAGCGGTTCTGCCGTGGCGGACGCGACACACATCCGCACGCCCTTTCCCCGCAGATGCTCCAGATAATCCCGTATACCCTTCTTCAGCGGAATATCTCTCCGGTAATGCCGGTCCATGACGGCATTTATTTCTCCGGCGATCGTTTCCGGATTACCGGACAGGCGGAATTCCTTCAGGAACAGGGCCGCAGATTCTAAAGTGGTCATCGGCTTGATCTGTTCCTGCAGCTTTTCCGAAACATGCAGGATTCCTTTTGCCGCAAGAAATTCCGATGCAAGGTGCTGCCAGTATCCCATGGAATCCACCAGTGTCCCGTCCATGTCAAAGATTGCGTATTTTTTATTCATTATCCATATACCACCGGTTATCCGTTCTCCTGTTTTTTAAATTCCGCTATATAGTCCCGGTACACCGCATAGCTGTCCTTCGGAATCCGCTTTTGTGTTTCATAGTCCACATACACTATGCCGAACCGTCTGGAATATCCCCAGGCCCACTCAAAATTATCCAGAAGCGACCAGCAATAATATTCCTTTACATTCAGTCCTTTTCTGTTCGCTTCTTTTACCGTTTCCAGATGCTTAACCAGATACTCCGACCGTTCCCGGTCATGGACTTTTCCGTCCTCCAGATGATCATCCCATGCAGACCCGTTCTCCGTGATATAGACCGGTATTCCGGTATACTCTTTCCTGACATAGGAAAGAAGATCGATCAGGGTTTCCGGACGGATGTCCCATCCCATTTTCGTCTTCGGATAGGATGTGTGCGGCGAACTGTTCAGCAGAAGATTGGTCTGATCATAGCGCGCCGTGGCCGCGCTGTAGAAATTAATGCCGAGAAAATCGACAGGCGTGCCGATGATATCCATGTCGCCTTCCCTTAAAAAGGAAAAGTCCGTGGTGCAGCGCGAGGCTGCCAGCACGCAGAACTCTTCCGGATATTCTTTCTGAAATATCGGTTTCAGAAACCAGTCATTCGCATAGCTGCTCTGGATATGCGCGGCCAGTCTGTCACGGAAGGAATCGGATGCCGGATAGACCGGCGTCAGGTTCAGTGTGATTCCGATCGGCTTCCTGCCGCCCTTCTCCCGGTAAAGGCGCACTGCCTTTCCGTGAGAGAGGAGCAGATGATGCGAAACGCATAAGGCCTTTGCCAGGTTCCGGTTTCCCGGTGCATGCACACCCTCATAATTGGAAATGAAAGATGCACAGTACGGTTCATTCAGCGTAATCCAGGAATCGACCAGATCATCCAGTTCCTCATAAAGCTTTTCCGCATAAGCGCAGAACCAGTCCGTGCAGTCTCTGTTTTCCCAGCCGCCGAGATCCTGCGCCCACTGCGGAAGGTCCCAGTGGTATATGGTCACCGCAGCTTTGATCCCCAGCTTCTTCATTTCCAGAAGAATATTCCTGTAAAATTCCATTCCTTCCGGATTGTATTCGTCCTTTTTCGGAAAAATCCGCGACCAGGAAACAGAGAAGCGGTAGGCGTCCGTGCCGAGGTCATGAATAAGGGCCAGGTCTTCCTTCCATCTGTGGTAATAGTCACAGGCCTGATCGCCGGTGTCGCCGTTCATAACATTCCCGGGTATTTCGCAGAACGTATCCCAGATGCTTTTGCTGCGTCCTCCTTCATTGGCCCCGCCTTCGATCTGGTAGGACGCCGTTGCCACTCCAAAGAGAAATGGTTCCATTGATTTGCCTCCTCTTTTTGTCTGTAATGCTGTTTCAGATTTTCTGCAGTCTGACCGTGATGTCCGCCTGTTCGGCACCGGGCATAAGCAGAAGCCCCTGCTCGGTTCTTTCGGATGACGCGCCGGTTACCGCCGCATCCGCAATCCCCCGCAGCAGAACAAAGAACGGGGAAGATGCAGCCGAACGAATCCGGATGTCCGCTCCGGTGCGGTCCGCGGATACCTTAAGCGTTTCCTTTGTTCCCGGGCCGGGATCACAGACGGTGCATTCCGCATGGCCTCCGTCCGTGAGGTTAACAAGCTGCAGCGTAACATCATTCCCGTAATCATACACTGCATCATGATCATTATTTCCGACCGCAAGCAGTGTGTTCTGCCGTACAAAAAGCGGAATATGCAGATAGTCACAGGTGCCCGTGTACTCTCTTCCGCCTTCATAAGTTTTTCCGGAAAACCAGTCCATCCACTTTCCTTCCGGAAGATAGCAGGAAACCACTCCGCGGTCATTGAAAACCGGTGCAACCATCAGGCTTTCCCCGAGCATATACTGCATGTCCAGGAAGCGGCAGGCCGGATCGTCAAACTCCAGCACCATGGCCCTGAGCATGGGAATGCCTGTCTTCGAAGTTTCCACTGCCTGCGACCAGAGATACGGCATAAGGCGGCATTTCAGACCGGTAAAAGTTCTCAGTACATCAACCGATTCCTCATCGAAAAGCCACGGGACACGGTAGGAACTGCTGCCGTGAAGCCTGCTGTGCGTGGAAAGCAGGCCGAAGGCCGCCCATCTTTTATAAAGATCCGGCGTTGCCGTCTTTTCAAATCCGCTGATGTCATGGCTCCAGAATCCGAAACCGGAAAGGGAAAGAGACAGTCCGCCGCGGAGGCTCTCCGCCATGGAAGAATAGGTTCCCCAGCAGTCCCCGCCCCAGTGAACGGGAAATTTCTGACCGCCCGCAGTCGCGGAACGGGAAAACAGAACCGCTTCCCCTTCGCCTTTGACTTCCTGCAGCAGATCGAATACGCACCGGTTGTAGAGATACGTATAGTAATTATGCATTTTTTGAGGGTCCGACCCGTCAGACCATCTGACGTCTGTCGGAATGCGCTCGCCGAAATCCGTTTTAAAACAGTCGACTCCCATATCCAGAAGTTTCTTCAGTTTCGACTGATACCATCGTGCCGCATCCGGATTTGTAAAGTCAACCAGCCCCATGCCCGCCTGCCAGCGGTCCCACTGCCATACGTCCCCGTTCTCTTTCTCCAGCAGATAATGGTGCTCCATTCCCTCTTTGAACAGCTTTGATTTCTGCGCAATATAGGGATTGATCCAGACACAGACCTTAAGTCCTTTTTCATGAAGCCTTTTCAGCATGGCTGCCGGATCCGGAAATGTTTTCCTGTCCCATTCAAAATTGCACCATTCGCACTGCTCCATCCAGAAGCAGTCGAAATGAAATACGTGCAGCGGAAGTTTTCTCTCTGCCATCCCGTCAATAAAACTGCTGATCGTCTTTTCATCATAGTCCGTCGTGAAAGAAGTCGAAAGCCACAGTCCGAATGACCATGCCGGAGGAAGCGCCGGTTTTCCGGTGAGCTTGCAGTAGTTCCGGAGAACGTCCTTCCTGCTGCTGCCGCCGATAAAGTAATAATGGATTTCCTCGCCCGGAACGGAAAACTGCACACGCTCCACGTTCTCGCTGGCCACTTCAAAGGACACTCTCTCAGGATGATCGACAAAAATTCCGTAATTCCGGTCCGTGAGATAGAAAGGAATATTTTTATAGGCAAGTTCCGACGTCGTTCCTCCGTCTTCATTCCACATGTCCACCTGCTGTCCGTTTTTTAAGAACGCCGTAAAGCGTTCCCCGAGACCATAGACATATTCTCCGGGACTTAAGGAAAGCTGCTCCCGCATGTAGACATTCTTTTTTACGTCCTCTATTCTTGCCTCCGCTTTCGGGGCGCTTTCCGTACGAAGCACACCGTCCCACAGGAACCGGATGGCGAAGGGCTTTCTGATAATCTCTGCGGAAGCATGGCCTGCCCGGAATAAAAGGCTGTCCGCCCCTTCCGTAAACTCCACTTCTGAAGGTTCACGGCTGCATTGGAACACAGGACCTTTTTTCCGGATGCCTTCGTAATGGCAGGAACGGATCCGGATGGTGTCCGGCAGATCGGAAGTAATATGAACCGTAAAGGTTCCCTGATCCAGGGTATCTCCGCGTCCGGATGTTATTTTTGTATATACATATACAGTCAGTTCTTCATCCCGGAATTCCGCATCAAAGACTTCCTGCGGGCTTAGAAACGAATATCCTGCCTTATTCAGCCACTGTCCTTCTGTAAATTTCATATGCTTACCCTTTCACTGCCCGCCTAACATCCCCGGCTATATATTTCTGTTCAAAATTAAAAATGATCCGTACCGGCAGAACCGTCGGGATGATATCTGCGCTGACCGGATCCGCTGAAAAATCATGTATGACAATAATCAGTATAATAATTACACTGCCGAAAGAATAAATCAAGCTGTTGAAAAAGAAGAGATACCGTTTTTTCCAACTGAATGACCGGCAGATCGTTTTTAAGCTGTAAAATTTTCGGAAACACAAGATAATTGACCGGTGAAACCGGAGACGGTAAGACGGCCCTTGAAATCATAAAAAAAAAGCCCTCCGGAACTGGTCATTACGGATATCCGCATGCCGGTTATAAACGGAATCGGGCTGGTTCAAAATTTCTATAAAGAATTGATCATTCTTTCCCCATTGCACGGATCTGTTCCAGCAGATCGGCATACTCCCCGCAGTATTTCGCATAAAGGGGCAGCATGGTGTCCCGGAATTCGTCCTTTGCCTCCGGCGAAAGCTCTATGAATACCGTGCCGGCATTCTTCACTTTCTGCTCTGCCGTTTTTTCCCGCTCGTTCCAGAGCGTTCTTTCATATACTGCCGACTCCTCCGCCGCCTCGCGGATGATCGACCGGTCTTCCTCGGAAAGCTTGTCCCACGTGGACTGGGAAATAGCCTGCATTTCCGGAACCCGCATGTGTTCGTCTATGGTAAAATATTTTGCGATCTCGTAATGCTTCATTGTCTCGTACGAAGAGACATTGTTTTCCGCGCCGTCGATGTCTCCCTTCTGAAGTTGGGAATAGACCTCTTCATAGGTACTCGGTACGGGCGTTGCGCCGAGAACGCTGACCATGTCCTGCATGACGGCAGACTGCTGTACCCGGATTTTCATTCCCTTCATATCGGCCACGTTGTGGATGGGTTTGCCGGTCGTATAGAAATTTCTTGCGCCCGCATCGTACCAGGAAAGCGGCACGATCCCGCTTCCGGAAAAGGAATCCATGACTTTCCTGCCGATCTCGCTGTTCAGTACTTTCCACATATGTTCCGAACCGGCATAGATATAAGGCATCTGCAGCAACCGGGCCATACTGCTGTAATCCGCCACCGTGGAAAGGGAAACACGCTCCATGTCAATTCCGCCGAAGGACAGCTGCTCGGTCGTCGACTTTTCATCGCCGAGTTCGGCATTGGCATGGACTTCAATGATAATGCGGCCGCCGGATTTCTCTTTTACCAGGTCGGCAAAGCGCATGGCTCCCATTGTTGTCGGATAATTGCTGGTCTGATTGTCGGCATATGTAAAGACATACTGCGGAGTATTGTTTTTCCGGGTACCGACAGGAAGTGCCTGGCATCCGGATAACAGAAGAACAGAAGCAGCCGCAAGGATTGCTGCCGTGTTAAGACTCACCTGTTTTTTCCGTGCTCTGTTATTTCGCATGTTCTTTCCGAGCCTTTTCCAATGCAAACTGATAGAACTCTTCTCTTTTCTCCTTCAGCACGCGGTCCGGGATATCAAGCCCGTATGCTTTTCCCGTGCGCAGGAACACGCCGCCCGGCAGTTTCTGGACAGCCAGGATCTGCGTCCAGGCAAGCGTCTGTGATTTCTCTCCCACACGGATCAGAATTTCCTCATCCGAAAAAGAAAGCTGCGTGTCTTCCGTCTGCCCTGCTTCGGATTTCCTGCTTCTTAAGTAAACGATCAGCGGCTGAATGCAGGGAAAGTACAGCATGAGAACAGCCGCCGCCAGAGCGATCATGGTCTCTCCGCTTCTGATCTTAGCGATCAGAAGCACAAGAGACGCAAGCGTGAATATAATATTGACTGCACCGACAAACATATGATACGTAAAATACAGGAAGATCTGCATCATGTCGGCTGCATTGTTCCGGAAAGTAAACTGATATTTCATGCGGTTCTCCATTAAAAGCAATTTATCTCCTCAATGACAATACCGCCGTCTTATTTCGGTATACCGGCCATCATGGTCTCAATGACGCCTATTCCGTCCGGAACATATCCGAATGCCTTCGGAATGAAAAGGGAAATTGCCGGAATAAAGGTAACGAGCATCAGTGCCACGAACATGCAGATGTAGAAAGGAAGCGTAGCTTTGACGACTTTCTCCATCGGGAGCTTTGCGATCGCAGAACCGATGAACAGCACTGCGCCGACGGGCGGAGTAAGAAGGCCGATTCCGCAGTTTAAGACGATGATAATGCCGAACTGGACCGAGTCGATTCCGATCTCTCTGGCAATCGGGAGAAGGATGGGCGTTGCAATCAGGATGATCGGTGCCATATCCATGATGCAGCCCAGGAACAGAAGGATCAGGTTCAGGAGGATAGCGATGATCACCGGATTCGAAGAAACACCGATGATTGCTTTTGCCGCCAGATCCGGCACGTGCAGCGTCGTAAGGCAGTAGCCGAATACCGCCGATGTCGAGATCAGGATTAAAACGATGGAAAGGGTATCAATACAGTTTTCCAGAAGCTTCCATGCCTGCTTCCAGGTAATGCCCCTGTAAATATAGATGGAAACGATCAGACTGTAGAAAACCGCGATAGCCGCGGATTCGGTTGCGGTAAAGACGCCGCATACAACTCCGACCACTACGATGATCAGCGCCGCCAGTGCCCAGAAAGCGATACTCATTTCCTTAAGCAGATGTTTGACAGAGAACGGGGTTCCCTTCGGATAATTTCTCTTTTTGGAAATGATATAGGAACCGATCATCAGTGAAAGCGCAAGCACCGCACCGGGAAGATATCCGGCAAGGAACAGGGAGCCGATTGAAATACCGCCGGCCGTGGTCGCAAAAATAACCATGTTATGGGACGGAGGAACCAGAAGGCCTTCACAGGAAGATGTGATGGTAACTGCCGTTGAGAAGTCCTTGTCATATCCTCTGTCGACCATCATCGGGATTTCCAGCGAACCGAGCGAAGCCGTGTCGGCAGCAGCGGAACCGGAAATACCTCCGAAGAAATAGGAGGCGACAACGTTCACCATTGCAAGGCCGCCGGTCATCCAGCCGACACAGGCATCCGCCAGATCCAGAAGTTTTTCCGAAATGCCTCCGGTTCCCATCAGAACACCCATCGTGATAAAGAACGGGACAGCCATCAGTGAGAAGGAACTGATTCCCTTTACCATCTGCTGACAGAGAACCTGCAGCGTCTGTTTCTGATATGCAAGGCAGAGAATGGAGGAAATTGCCACGGAATAGGCAATCGGGAAGCGAAGAAAGATCATTACCAGGAAGCTGATCAGCAGGATGGCAATGGCCGCATGATTGACTACCATTTATTTGTCCTCCTTTTTATAGAATGCTTCTATATCCAGTGCAATTCTTTCCAGTTCAAAAAATATCATGGCAAGTCCGGCGAGCGGTACCGGAAAATACTGCCAGAACTTGGAAAGCCACGGCATGCTCGTATATTTTCCTCTGACGCCGATTGCCGCCGCATATTTCCATCCCACGGTCACCATGATGATTGCAAGGATAATGACTGCGATATCCGCTACGAGATCCAGAATATTGCAAATCCTTTTTCCGAGGTAACGGTCAAATGCCTCCATTCTGATATGCGCATGACGCTTAATGGCGAGCGCTGCGGACAGAACGGACATATAGGCCATCAGGGTCAGAATAACTTCCTCACCCCATGCCGGAGCCGGAAACACATGTATATACCGGGCCAGAACAATGTACCCGGTAATCAGAATATCAGCCGTTAAAAACAGCTTGCAGATCAGCATGGTCAATCTGTAGACCACATCATAAACCGGCTCGACTTTTCTCAGTTTTGTAAAAATAGCAGGCATCTTATATCCCCCTTTTTTCTTTACAGTTCCGTGTGCAGCCGCCTCCGACCACATCCGGTAAAAGCACGGGCATCCGGCATAACGCCGGATGCCCGTAAATCACGTCATATTGTCAGCTGCATCCGGAAATCAAAGCACGATTATTTCGCAAGATCCGTGATCTTCTTGTAAACTGCAGCAAGATCTCCTGTTGCATACTTGTCAGCGATCGGCTTGCAGGCTGCCTGCCATGTGCTCTTATCAGGAACTTCCGTAATCACACAGCCTTCCGCTTTCAGCTTGTCCAGAGTTTCTTTTTCCTTCTGTTCGGAAATCTGATGGCAGTAATCGGAAGCAACTTTTCCTGCATCCAGAATAACCTGCTGCTGATTTGCGGTAAGCTTTGTCTTCCAGGAATCCTCATCGATAACCACTTCGATTGCGCCCAGCGTATGACCGTCAAGGATGAAGTTCGGTCCGACTTCCTGGAACTTGTTGGAATAGTAGTTTGCAGTGGGCTGCTCAGCACCGTCGATGGTTCCGTTCTGAAGAGCCGTGTAAATCTCTGCCATGGAAACCGGTGAAGGCGTAGCACCGAGTGCCGTAACCATTCCCTGCATGATGGGGTCGTTGGAAACTCTGATCTTCATGCCTTTAATGTCTTCAACCTTCTTGATCGGTTTGTTCTTTGCGCTGAAGAAATGACGGAAACCTTCCTCTCCGTAGAACAGACCTTTGACACCTGTACCAGCCGACTCGGACTCATCAAGAATTTCCTTGCCGATATCGGAATTGACAAATTTCCAGTAGTGATTTCTGTCTACGAACGTAAACGGAAGAGAAAGCAGAACGGACTTCTTTGCACCGTAGTTATTCAGTGCAAATGCGGAAATACGGGAAATATCGACTGTTCCGACACCGGGCGTCGTCATGCCGTCAAGGACATCGGCTTCCACTCCGAGTTTTCCGGAATCCTGGAAATCGATCTTGATGGAACCGCCGGAAATTCTTTCAACTTCGGAGATGAACTTCTTATCCATTTCACCGCAGATGGTTCCGGTAGACGGATTGACTTCTGCCATAACAAGCGTAACCTTAGGATCCTTTGCTGCCTTATCATTTACCGCAACTTCCTTTGCCGCCGCCTGGGTTGTTGCTGCTCCGGCCGCCTTCGTGGTTGCTGCTCCGGCCGCCTTGGTAGTAGCCGCTGCCGCAGTCGAGGCCGCTGCCGCTTTGGTAGTTGCTGCCGCAGTCGTAGCCGCCGCAGTCGCGGCTGCTGCCTTCGTGGTCGCAGTTGATGCCGTTCCGCCGCAGGCTGAAAGAGATGTAACGATCATTGCCGCACAGACAAATGCACTTACAAGTTTCTTTTTCATAAATATACCCTCCTTAAAGATTAGGTTCTGCTCTCGAACCTTTGTAACTTCATTCTAAAGGAGGATATCACCGGATAAAATAGAAAAATTTGGTGATTAATAGTAGGATTTTTACAACCTGTTAACCGCAGTCTTTTCGCTTTGTCTGATTTTAATAATTTCGGGCTCGCAATTTTGTATAAAATAACAACTGACAGAATATTAACATTCAATTCGGGCCGGCACTTCCTATACCTGTTTATGCTCCAGCACCTCCGCGCGGTAGTCGGACGGACTGATTCCGGCCGCCCTACGGAATACTTTGGCAAAATAATTGGAGTCCGGATAGCCCACTGATTTCCCGATATCCTTGATATTCACGGACGGCATGGCCAGCTGTTTCTTGGCATTTTCTATGCGGTAGAGCGTAAGATACGTAACAAAGCTCTGATGAAATTCCTGCTTGAAAAGTCTGCAGAAATACGCTTCCGAATAGCAGAGCGCTTCTGAAATTTCCCGCACGGAAACATCATTCATGTAGTTTGCTTCTATATAATCCAATATTCTCTTCCGCAGTTCTCTGCCGCTTTCCGGCTCCGTCTCCCGGGCTGCTCCGTGCGGTTCTTCCGGTTTCCGCTCCTCCGGTTCATTTCTTTTCAGTACCGCATAGGCCGGAATGCTCCCGTTCTCCGCATCAGACGCATATTTCATGGCTGCTTCCACGACGAGAAGCAGTTCCTTTTCGTCACAGGGCTTCAGAAGATAGTCCAGCGCATGAACACTGATTGCCCGTTTGGCATAGCTGAATTCATCGAAAGCCGTCAGGAAAATAATGCAGCAGTTCCGGTCCGTCCTGCGGATCTCTTCTGCCGCTTCCAGTCCGGTCACACCGGGCATTTCGATGTCGAGGAGCATGATCTGGATTTTTTTCTCCTCATATATCTTAAGGATTTCCCTGCCGTTTTCCGCCTCAAAAAGTTCCAGCTGTCCGTCAAACATTCCTTTCAGCCGCTTGATCAGTACCTTTCTCTCAATCATTTCATCATCTGCTACCAGCATACGATACATATGATTTTCTCCCCCTTAAAACAATTCAGACATCCGCCTTTACCGGTCCGTCTTCCGGCAGATGAATGACGATCGATGTTCCACGTCCTTCCCTGGAATAAATATCAAATGCGCTCCCCCGGTACAGTGTCAGAACCCGCTGACAGATATTCCCCAGTCCTATTCCCAGGCTTGCGGCCTGCCCGCTCTTTATGACCGAGCGCATTTCCTTAAGTCTCTCTTCTTTCATGCCCATTCCGGTATCCGTGATGAAGATTCCAATCTGTCCGTCCTTCCGGACGACGCGCAGCCATATGTCTCCGCCTTCTTCCTTCCTGGAAAGTCCGTGGACGATCGCGTTTTCCAGAAGCGGCTGCAGCATGAAGGAAGGAACGACAATGTTTCCGATATCCTGCGGTACGGATACGTGATACCTGATCCGGTTCCCGAAGCGCATTTTCTGAAGATAGATGTAGTTTTCCGCCGTTTCCAGTTCCCGGCTTAAAAGGACGGTCTGTTCTCTTGTACTCAGGTTATAGCGGAAAATTGCCGACAGCGAATTGATCATTTTTTCCGTGCTGTCCGCATCCTCGACATTGGCCATGGATCCGATCATGTTCAGCGTATTGAACAGGAAATGCGGGTTGATCTGACTTTTCAGAAGCTCCAGCCTATTCTGATCCAGCCGTTTCTCAATCTCCATATTCTCCAGCTGTTTCTTCTGAAGGAGCTCCGTCATATGGTAATTGTCTTTCAGCGTATTGATGTAGTTCTCCGTGGAATGCTTCATATTATTGAATATGCCGACCAGTTCGCCAAGCTCATCCTTATTCGGAACCGACAGATCCTCCGAAGAAAAATCGTTTTCGGAAATCTTCTTTGCTTCCGAAGAAAGCTTAAGCACAGGTTCCACAATGGATGTTGTCATGAGACGGCTGATGGAAAAAGCAATGAAGCAGAGAAGGAGAGCGATGTTGATCAGCAGGAAAGTGATTTTCTTGAAAAGAGGAAGCTTCTGATTGTAATTCACCGTACCCGCTTCCACCGTCATCTGCAGCAGACGGCGGGAATAATTTGCCAGATGCTCCTGCATGTCGTATGTCAGGTACAGTTTGTTAACGGACGTTACCTTGCTCTGTGCAACATTTCCCAGTACCTGGTCCCGGGCCGATTTGTAATTTTCATAGGCATTCAGAATGTTCCAGGTCTGCGCGTAACGTTTCTCTCCTATCCAGCTGTAATCAAACGGCAGCTGATGCAGGCTCCGTTCGCTCTGCAAAGCTGCGGAAAGAAACTGATTATGGTTTTCCTCCGTCCGGTCGTTCAGGTAGGTTCTGTAGCTTAAAGCCTCACGCTCGATGGCGCTCATGAATTCCTGACAGCTTTTGTTGTCATTCAGTATGGCGCCGAAACCGCTCATGGCAAAATTAACCGCCATAATGCTGAGCGCAGAAGTGACAACGATAATGAAAATCACGCTGAATGCAAACTGCCGCACTTTCGAGTCGATCGGCAGTCTGAGCCAGTATTTTCTGAACATGTGTTTCCTCCTTACGGATATTCACCAGTCTGTTTATCCTGCCTTTCTTTAAGTATACTCAATCTTTCTCCGTTTTGTTGTTTTTTATTCTGTCCTCTGTGAAAATGTTCAATATGTTTTTCGTCCCGCTCCCGCGGCGGAGGGAACTGGCGGCAAACAGAAAAAGACTTTTTCGACGAACTGAAAAAGTCTTTTGATAAGAATACGCTGTCCGAAAAAGATATGCTGACCGGAAGAGGAACTGGTGGCGTTAATTCTTTCCATCCGGAAAAAATTCGAACAGTAACGTCACGGAAATTTGCGTTTTGTGAAAAAGTACAGCAGAAAATGAACAACAAGACAGATTCCCAGGATGGAAAATCCGGTCAGCAGAAACTGAACCGGGTCGGAAGCAGGTAACGCTGCCGCATTATCCTGCGCCGTCAGATTCCCCCACAGCCGCGTCCGGACAAGGCATCCTATGCCGGCTGCCGCAGCGAGCATTTCCGTAAAGACCCAGGCATAGGCGAAATTTGTTTTTCCAAAAAATCTTCCGAACCGCACCAGAACGGAATCCAGATGGAACCCCAGATGCAGGGCCATCAGAAGGACACCCCAGCCTGACGATAACACATGGATTTTTCTCCATTCGAAGCGGATCGGGATGGGGCTGAAACGAAACACCATGCCGGAGATCATTAAGGATGAAAACATCATTCCCAGCATGACTGCCGCCAGCAAAAAATCAATGACTGCAAGCATTCTCCTGCGGAAGGAATATTTTCCTTTTGAAAGCGCACGGTACCACGACGCGTTTAATATATGGTGCAGGATAAAGACGGCATAGAGTACCAGACCGAGAACCGCATGCAGAAGGAGCCCCATGCCCGCATTGAAATTGATGAGATAGATAAACAGGCCGAGCATCAGAACATCGACTGCGATTTTACACTTTTTCTTCATCCTGATGCCTCCTTCCGGTCATAGAAAAGGGATCCTGTTCTCTTTCAGCCATGTCTTGATTTCATCGCGCTTGTAGTCGCCGTAATAAAACTGGTAGCCTATCCCCACACAGGCTTCGGGAATCAGTTTGGAAAGATCGGATACGCTGTCCCCGAACTGCGTTCCGCCGTTACTGGAGAAGGTGATGACGGTTTTTCCGGCAAAGTCATGACCTTTGAGAAAGGCTGCCACCGGCGTCGGCAATGTTGCCCACCAGGTCGGATAGCCGAGGATAATCACGTCATATCCGGCAGGGTTCACTGCGTCGTTTTTCAGCGCCGGGACTGTTCCGTCCGTCATATAGTTCCACAGTTCTTTGGCAGAAACATCGTAGATATCTCCGCCGTACGGCTCTGCCCGTTCGATTTCAAAAAGATCCGCACCGGTCATGGCGGCAATTTCCCCGGCCGCCTTTTTGTCATTTCCGCTGTAGGAAAAATAAGCCAGCAGTATTTTCGGCTTATCCGGAATGACAGGGTGCTCCGGAACTTTCGCTGTAAACGATCCGTTTTCTTTCGTCACGGCATTTCTGCCAATGCGGAAGCCAAGATTCTCATCCGTATCAAGAGGATTGGCCGCGCTCCGGCAGGCCGAACGGAGATGTTTGGCAAAGTCGATGAAACTGCCGCCGCGGTTAACCTTCAGTCTTCCGGCTGCCGGACCTTTGGGATTGTCCGTGTTCTGCACATCATACGCGCCATAACTGTCAAAGACCCATTCAGACACATTGCCGTGCATATTGAACAGACCGAATGCATTGGGCGTGAGTGCATCCACCGCTACGGTTTTTCCCCGGTAGGGACTCGTCACGACATTGGGATCAGAACGGCTTACATAGTTCCGCTCGATATCAAGAGGATAACTTCCTTCAAAATTCACGGTGCTGCTGTCTATCCGGTCACCGCCGGTAAAAATCGTCTGTGTGTCCGCACGGCAGGCATATTCCCACTCTGCCTCGGTCAGAAGCCGGTAGCCGTCTGCGCCGGTATTCCATGTCACGGTACTTCCGTCAATCTGATAGACCGGCGTGACGCCTCTTAAAGTGCTCAGGCTGTTGCAGTACCGGACTGCATCGTACCAGGTAACATTTTCAACCGGAAGATCATCACCCTTCCGTACGCTTGGATTATCACCCGTCACTTTCTGATAATCCGACTGACAGACTTCGTACGGATCGATATAAAATGCCGGAACCGTTACCTCATGCCGGATCTCGTCCGTCTCCCGCCAGATCTCGGTTTCCGGACTGCCCATGGAAACACTGCCGCCCTGCAGCAGCAGAAACCCGTCCTTCAGCACAGGCTTATTCTGAGCAGCCGTACCCGAAGGAACAGAAGCTGTGCCGGTGGCCGTGCCGGAAGCTGCATCGATCGCTGAGCCGGAAGCTGAGCCGATGACTGTGCCGGAAGCTGTGTTGATTGCTGTGCCGGTGGTTAATTTTGTGGTTGATTCGGAAGCGGATTTCTGCGTGCTCCCAGCTGCGGAATCCGACACCCGCCGGACCGGTTTTTTCGGCCGCAGCAGCAGTACCCCGACAGCCGCCGCTGCAATCACAAAGATTCCGAGCGTAATGATTTTGGATTTTTCGGATGCATTCATGTTCCGGTTCCTCTTTCCGTACGATCGTCTGCCGCTGTTCTGCCTTTTCCTCAAAGGGATGTTTACATTCCGTTTTGAGAAAGCCATGCGGAAACGTCCTTCGCGGATATGCCGGAATCAAGCCGCTTTCCGTCAATCCATGTGCCTTTGCCGCCGGCAAGTGTCTTAAGGTTTTTGCCGCTCTGCCCGATGCCGCTTCCGCCGGAAGTACAGAACGGGATCACGGTCTTCCCGGAAAAGTCACAGCTTTCCGCAAAGGTATCCAGAATCCGCGGTTCCTCGCCCCACCAGATGGGATAGCCGAGAAATACCGTATCGTACTGTTCCCAGTTTTCCACGCTCCCACTGATCTTCGGCCGCGCGCTTTTATCGTTCTGCTCCTTTGTCGAACGGCTGCTTTTGTCATTGTAGTTCAGGTCCGCATCCGTATAAGGCTGTGCCGGTTTTATTTCATACAAGGTGCCTTTGGTCACGCCGGCAATTGTCTGTGCCGCCTTTTGGGTATTTCCGGTACAGGAAAAATAAACGACAAGCGTGCCGCCGGCCCTGGCAGTTGATACAGCCTGCGATGTCGGTGCAGCCTTGGCGGTCGATGCAGCCTTGGCGGTTGATGCAGCCTTGGCGGTTGATGCAGTCTGCGCGGTCGATGCAGCCTTGGCAGTCGATACAGCCTGCGATGTCGATGCGGCCTTTGTGGTCGATGTGACGGGAACATTCCCTGATGAAACCGGCTGCGTACTTTTGCTTTCGGAAGCCGCGCTGCCGCAGGCAGAAAAAACTGTCCCGACAGCAATTGAGAGAAGCAAAGCCAAGATCATTCTTTTTTGATTCATCCTGCACCTCCTGCAGAAAAGCCGCTTTTTAAAACAGATATTGTATAAGAATACCTTTCGAATGTCAGGAAAATGTCAGGGAAATATAAAAATATACTGAATTTTTTATTGATACAGTATCTTTCGGGCTGCATATATGCAACTGAACGGACATCAGATTTTATTTTTGTCCGGCCTGCTCCAGATAATCCAGCAGAATGTCGGCCTGATCGAACATTCTGTACAACTGCAGATCATTTCCGGACATGAAGCCGCAGTCCGCTGTATGGGCCATGGCTGCTTCCAGCTGATTGAAATAGCACTTTGTATTGAGGAAAGCGATCGGCTTATCGAGAAGTCCGAGATGCTTAAGCGTCAGTACTTCGAACAGTTCGTCATATGTTCCCAGGCCTCCCGGCGTTATGACAAAGGCATCCGAACGCTCCGTCATTAATTTCTTGCGCTCGCCGATCGTTTCCGCATAAACGAATTCCGTACAGTCCTTAAACCGAACTCCGTCCCCTTTAAACATTTCCGGAATGATCCCGATGCTTTTTCCCGCTTCTTCCCTTACACCGCGCGCGGCAGCGCCCATCAGTCCGCCTGCCCCGCCTCCGAAAACAAGCGTATGACCACGCCTGGCAATTGCTCTTCCGAGAGCTTCACCTGCTTCAATATAAGCACGGTCGACATTGTTTCCGGACCCGCCGAACAGACAGATATTCATCTTTCTCCTTTGCATATGACTCCTTCTTCAAATCAGCATATATCAGAAAATCAGAATATATCCAATGATTCATTCGCTGATTTCAGACAGTGCCGTCTTTTTCACTTACTGTAATAATAACAGGATTTTTTCTTTATTGCACTGCCCGGGGATTTCCCCGGAATCATTTTTTAATCCGGAGACAGCAGCAAAGAGAAGGCCATATTTTTACAGAGGATACTTATCGGCAGGGAAATGGTATACTGTTAAGGAATCAACATATTTCTATCAGGGGAAAAACGCACGATGAATGAAACAATCGACAAATATGTATCGGCTCAGGCACATGCTTCCTATGGCACTCTGCTGCCGGGCTTCTGGTTCTGCGCTGCGGCCATTCTTCTGTTTTTCACAGCCCTTACCTTGTTTAAGTTCGTCAAAGGAAAAAACAGAGAACAGCATAAGACGGAGGATCCCGTACAAAGGACATTCTGGATATTGCTCTGCATGATACTTTATCTTGCAGTCATCGCAGTCAACATACCGCATACAGCAGCCGGCATTACTGCTTTTGTTCTTCTGACAGCGGCTGCAGTCGTTTCGTGTGCCGGGATGATGCGGGGGCTCTACCGGGGAATTGTCTCTGCGTTTGTCTTCATATGGCTGGGTTTTTTCTGCATTGCCGTGCCGGATATTACCGCAGTATATAAAGACTTTCATGCCATAGATTCCTTCGCTGTGAGTCAGATGCTTCCTGTTTACGCTGCCGGGGATATCCTCCTGATGCGTGTTTTGTTTTTAGAGATTATTGCGGGAATACTGACGGTGTTTATATTTGAAAGCTGCCGGAAAATGATCCGTGAATCGGGGATGGCCGAAGAAGAGACGAAAAAGCCGTCGTTCATTTCATCCGTCGTTCAGGATCATATCAGCGACCTGAAAAGCAAATGCATGGCCGCAGGAATTGTCGTCCTGCTGGTTTTTATCCCCGGTCTTTTTTCCAATACGCCTGCCTATCTGTCAAAGGGAAGCGCTGCACTGAACAATGCTTTTACGGACAGCGTGAAACAGTTTCTGAAAGACCCGTCTGTCAGGGAAAGCGAAGGTTTCAAGCAGCAGTTCAATGATTCGTACAGCAAACTGTCTGCATTTGACAAACGGGCTTTCGATATCAACCTGAGAGGGATCAAAGCTTCGGATATGACTTTTTTCCGTCTGCAGTCCGAAGCCGCATACCAGCAGCTTCTGGCCATGGATGAACTCCTGCATGCCGTGGACGTATCGGATTCAGAAAGCGCCTCTCTTGCTGGCAAATACTTTGACTGCACGAACGTCATGATGATGACCGCTTCCTCTCAGGCACTCGGGGAAGCGTCGAACCGTTCGGGCAACATCTTCAGAAAATTTCAGAACATTGTCGTTGATACTTTCCGCTTCTATGTCTCATTTATTCCTCTGTGGGTCCTTGCCCTTCTTTTTATATCCGGTGCCTGTGTGCTGATGGTTCCTGTCAGGAAGAGCGGTGTCCGATTACCCGGCCAGAAGGAGGCAGCTGCACTGCTGCGGAAAAAAGACAGCCGGATTTGTCTTTCCAGGCCTCAGATGATACTGACGGTCCTGCTGCTTCTGCTGTCTTTCGGTTCCGCATATGCGGAATACGGCGGTGCAAATGCTGCGCGTGAACAATCCTATGAATCGCTTGTGAAAACCGCTTTTGTCGACTCTGCGGTGCCTGTCATGCAGATCATTGCGCAGGATCCCGCATCTGTGCAGAAAAACGCAGAGCAGCTGACCGCTTGTCTTGAAGCCCAGTACAATGCACTCGAAACCTTTCGCGCCTTCAAAGACGTGGACAAAAATTATGCCGAACTTCATAACACCCTGTCCGGGCAGGCCGGCGCACTGCAGCAGACAATAAAAGAGCTCCGTCTGTCCGCCGCCTCCGGCAGCATTGATCCGCAGCTGAAAAGTTCTTATTTCACGGCAGACATGAACATTATGAAGGAATCGATGAACATCATCGTCATGGCAGCCATTGACGCGGTAAGCAATCTGCTGGGCTGACCGAAAATATGCAGACAGCTGCAAACCTGCTGTGCGGCACAAAACTGTTCCGTCACTGTCTCGCTCCCGGAAATAAAAAGAGTCTGTTAGAGGCTTAATTTCCAGTCAGGTTTTCCAGCTGCTCTGCAAACATTTTCTGTGTTTTGTGCATGGGATAATCAGCATCCGTGCTTCCATCCGCTGCCGTTTCAGGTATGGAATTCCGAGGATGTTCATACCATGCCATGATGGCATAGTGGTCGGCGTTGCCGCCCGCATTGACATATTGATTTAACAGATCAAGAACATTGTTGTGATAGGTCAATGCCGACGTTTTACCGGCTGTGGATGTGCAGGTCAGTGTAAATTCTATGCCGAGTGTATTTTTCACATAAGTTTCCACCTGCTTCACTTTAGTCCATGACATCCCGGCTATGTTGTTCTGAGGATATTCATAGGGGCAGTCCAGATGAACAAAATCCAGACGATGACCGTCAGCCCGCAGGGCGTTCTGAAGATCTGCGTACGGACCTTCATACGGATCGTTGTGGGTCGGAAGCGCATCGATAATCCCCAGTTTAATATTTCCCCACAGACCATTTTGTTCCATCAGATTTGCGTAATCCGTACAATCCTTTATTCTTGCCGACATCGGGTAATCGCTTCTATCTTTCGGATCCTTGGACAAAACGCTTTGGAGGCCTATATGGGATACTGCTCCTCCCATATTCTGAATCTTCTTAATCAGATCCATTTCATCCTGGCATTTTTCGATATTTCTGTCATAACTCCTGTTCAGCCACGTCGAAGATGAACTGTCAATTGCCCATGTTACATCCGATTCCTTTAATACATTCACCATGGTCTGAAGAAAAGCATCGGTAAATACTTCCGGATGATTTTTGACTGTACTGGATCTGACCATGTAAACGCTCATGTTTTTTCTTGCCTCTGCCCAGGTATCGGGGTTATGGAAGCCTTCGACTATATCGGACGGATAGCCGCTGGCCAGGCCTAAATTATTATCCTCATACCACATATGTTCCTTAACGTCATTTTCCGCAAATGTCTGATCAGACACAGCCGGCTTTTTCTCCGAGGCAGCCGGCTGAAAGGAAAAAGCAAATACCGCAGCTAAAATAATGCATATAACAGCAGCCGATAATTTACGCATTTATTACCCCCGCTCCCCGTACATGAAAATAAAATGTTTCCCGGGTAAATTCGATCTTTTTGCGGTTTTATTCTACTGCTGCCTTTCGGTGCATTCAAGGAACAAACTGTGGCAAATCTGCGGCAAACGGTCTGTTTCCGGTATGGTACTGAGATAGTTTTCCATCAATAAAAAAAAATACTCATATATTACGAATCGGGATTTGACTATACATCATGCTTTAAATCTTTTTACTTGATTTCCAAATACAAGCATGCTATATTGATTAAGTTATTTCTTAATTAAGCTATTTCTTAATCAATGAAAAGAGAAAATCCATGGACGATGTGAAGCTGATTCACGTTATGACAGATGAAACAAGATTCCGTCTGCTGCAGTTATTGATGAAACACCATTACTGCGTAAAAGCACTTTCCAAGAAACTCGGCATCAGCGAACCTGCCATCTCACAGCAGATTCGGATATTAAAACAGTATCAGCTGATAACAGGCGTAAAGATCGGCTACCAGATGCATTATCATGTCAATTCCGATTTAATTTCATCGGCAATGGCACGTGTTTCAAAACAAATCACGGTACACCGCGTATTGCCGGAGCTTGTCCGCGACACGGACTGTACCTGTGAATTTGAAGCAGAATGCATGAAACGGGATGCAAGGCTCCTGGAGAAACAAAAGAATGACCGATGACTATCTTGTACAAAAAAGACCTTTTAATGCGCTTCTTGTTTTCTCTCTGCCGATTATCATAGGGAATCTGTTCCAGCAGACCTATACGATGGCGGATTCTGCAATTGCAGGGCGCTTTGTCGGGGAACGTGCACTGGCGGCAATCGGCGCCTCCTATTCTCTCACCAATATTTTTATCTGTATCGCAATCGGCGGCGGGATCGGGGCGTCCGTCATGATCAGCCAGTATTTCGGTGCAAAGAACTTTGTAAAGATGAAAACGGCTATCTATACAGCCCTGATTACCTTCCTCATAATCAGTATTCTGCTGGGTGCCGTCGGCTTCGTTTTCAGTCGAAGCATTATGACCGTTCTGAACACGCCGGATGACATTCTGGATATGGCAGTTGTATATCTGGATATCTATTTTATCGGCCTGCCTTTCCTCTTTATGTACAATGTGCTGTCATCCATATTCAATGCGCTCGGAAAGTCCCGTATTCCTCTTGCCTTTTTGATTTTTTCATCCCTGTTCAATATCCTGCTGGACTGGATTTCCGTGACAACGCTGCAGATGGGAATTGCGGGCGTAGCATGGGCAACACTGATAGCGCAGGGAATTTCAGCTTTTTTATCTTTTCTGGTTCTGATGGCACAACTTAAGAAAACAGACAGTCACAGCAGTACTTTCTTTGCAGGAGAAGAATTACTGCCTATGTCAAAGATAGCGCTCCCCTCTATTCTGCAGCAGTCTGCGGTTTCCATCGGCATGATGCTGGTGCAGTCTGTCATAAACGGATTCGGTTCGGAAACTCTGGCCGGGTTTTCCGCTGCCATGCGGATAGAATCCATGTGTGTTGTACCGATGGTCGGCATAGGCAATGCCTTATCTTCCTATACCGCACAGAATATCGGTGCCGGCAGGAAAGACCGTGTTGTTCAGGGGTACCATGCTGCCAACGGAATGATAATCGGATGTGCCGTTATCATCTGCGCTGTGCTTGAGTCTTTCCACAGTCCGATTATTGAGCTGTTTCTCGGTAAAGGCGGCACAGCGGCAGCATTGGAAACCGGAAACAGCTACCTGATGTTCATGGGATGGTTTTTCTGTCTGATCGGTTTCAAGATGGCAGTCGATGGTCTGCTGCGCGGAGCCGGCGATATGAAAATGTTCACAGTGGCAAACCTTGTTAACCTGACCATCCGGGTGGTACTGGCCATGGCTCTCGCTCCACGCTTCGGGATAGCATTTGTATGGTATGCGGTACCGATCGGATGGTTTGCAAACTGGGCTGTTTCCTTTGCGCGGTACAGGACAGGCAAGTGGCAGTCGGAAAGCGTTATCAGCGGGCCGGACATATAAATCATCTGTTAACCGATTCTAATCACTGAACATTAAGTACTTTGCATTTTATTTATTCCAAATTTCACCGCTTCCATCTGATCCCCCAGACACTGTACCCCGCTCTGCAGACCGGAGCTGCCAGTTCTTCTTCGCTGATTCTTTCCTTCAGAAAAATATCCGCACTGCCTTCCATCAGATTTACTTCTGCCCAAATGCCTTCTTTTTCATTCAGTGCATTCTCCACGCGGATTGCGCAGTTCCTGCAGGTCATTCCCTGAATCCGCATAACCGCTTCATACGGGTAATGCAGCCGGTTCCTGTCTCTTACAGGTTTTCTTTCCGGCAGGTCACTGCTTCCGCCGCAGCACCCTGAAGCCATTCTTTTCAGAAAATCCTTAATACAGAACAGAAGAAAAGACGCAATGACTATGATAATGAACGCATTAACCATTTTAATTTTTATACCTCCTGTTCTTCCGTGTTCAAAAGAGAATCAGGAAGAACTTTTGCCAGCGCGCAGGCTGCTTTTTCCGTTTCTTCTTCCGAAAGTTTAAGGTCCATTTCCGGAATACGATCCTTTAAAAAGCTGATTTTACGGATGTATCGCTGCGCGATGCAGAAGCCCTTTCCGGTCAGACAAACCTTACCGTATTTTTCCTTTGCAACCAGGTCTTTTTTTATCAGCGAACCGAGCATGACCGCAACGGATGGTTTTGTTACACCAAGTTTCCTGGCAATTTCCGCAGAAAACACCTCAGGCGTCAAAACGGAAAGTTCATAGATCGCAGCCAGGTACTTCAGATGTGCACAGGTCAGCCCGGATATCGCTTCCATGCTGCGGGAGCTTTCCGGTTCTTTTATTTCTTCACCCATCATTAACTTTCTCCGTCATACGTACTTTCTTTTTTATTACCGTTCTGCCGGTACATGCGCCGCAGGAATCACAGTTTCCACCACAGCAGCTTTTTCCCGTACAGTCCGCGCAGGGTCCGTGTTTTTTCAGATACCGGACCGCCTGAATGAAAAGGCCGCCGATTATAATGCAGATTATGATGTTGATAACATTTGCACCCGCCATAAATTTCCCCTTTCCTGAAAACCGTTTCCGGCTTCTTTCCGATTTGTCCCTGCAGAACGGATTTTCTTTTACTCTATTTCTTTTCTGCTGCAGGGAAACAGATTCCAAACTTCCTGAATGCTACAGATATTCAAATCCGGTTTTCTTACGTAATTTGCCAGAGTTCAGGCTCTTGCTGCGTAAGGCTTTAATTTTTCTGTTACCCCAGCAGGCTTCCTTCCCACAAAATACGCTGCCAGTATCAGAAGCATGAGAGCGATTACCTGTCCCGCGCCGAACGACGCTCCGTACACAAAGAAGCTTCCGAGCTGATAGAAAACAAACGCAAGCACATATCCGATCAGTACCTGATAGCCGATTGCAATCCATGCCCATTTGCGGCTGTTCATCTCCCTTGCGATCGTCGCCATTGCAACCACGCAGGGCGGATCAAACAGGTTCAGGACCATAAAGGAGAACGCACCCATTGCTGAAAACATTCCCGCGATCCCTGCCATCACTTCGGCATCTTCCGCATCGGCCGCGACGCCATTTAAAACCGCAAGCGTCCCGATTGCCTGCTCCTTTGCCATTTCCGCGCTGATGACGGCAACCGCGCCTTTCCAGTCACCGAAACCGAGCGGCGCAAAAAACCATTTAATCGTGTTGCCGATTCCGGCCAGCATGCTGCTTTCAATATCCGTCATCTGCATGGTCCAGCTGAAATTGGAAAGAAACCAGATCACGACACAGGCCGTAAAGATGATGGTGCCTGCCTTGATGATGAAGGCCCTTGCGCGTTCCCACATGTGGATCAGCACACCCTTGAACGAAGGAATGTGATACGTCGGAAGCTCCATGACAAACGGTGCCGGCTCCCCGCCGAAATAAGCCGTCTTCTTTAACGCGATGCCGGATAGAACAATGATGGCAATACCGAGGAAATACATGGCAGGTGCAATCCATGCAGAGTACGGAAAAAACACGGAAGTAATCATGGCAATAATCACCATCTTTGCTGTACACGGCATGAAAGTGCAGAGCATGATGGTCATCCGCCGGTCTCTCTCGTCTTCAATCGTTCTGCCGGCCATAACGGCAGGAACACCGCAGCCGGTTCCGATCAGCATGGGGATAAAGGATTTCCCGGACAGTCCGAAACGCCGGAAGATCCGGTCCATGATGAAGGCGACCCTTGCCATATATCCGGAATCTTCAAGCAGGGAAAGGAAGAAGAAGATGAGCAGCATCTGCGGTACAAAGCCGAGTACCGTTCCCACACCGCCTATGATCCCGTCCACGATCAGGCCCTGCAGCCAGTCTGCCGTCCCGACGGAGGTGAGAAATGCAGTCATTCCGTTTGTGATCCAGTCTCCGAACAGCGTATCATTCACCCAGTCAGTCAGGGTTCCGCCCAGTGTGGTCACGGAGATATAGTACATGAGCCACATGGCTGCCGCAAAAATCGGCAGCGCCAGAATCCGGTTCGTAACGATACGGTCAATTTTATCGGATACGGTGAGATTCCCCTGAGCCGCTTTTTTCCGGATGCACTGATGCACCACTTTATTGATATAGGCATAGCGCTGGTTTGTGATGATGCTTTCTGAATCGTCATCCATTTCTGTTTCGCAGTCCCTGATGTGGGACTCTATGTGTTCCGCAAGTGATGGAGCAAGGTGCATGCTTTCCATTACCTTACCGTCCCGTTCAAATAATTTAACCGCGTACCATCTTAAATTCTGTTTATCCGCTTTATCCTGTATGGATTCCTCGATGTGTGCGATTGCATGTTCCACACTGCCGGTAAAAACATGCGGACGCTCCCCGAGAAGCTTCGATTTTGCATAGTCAATTGCACGTTCCGCAACCGCCACGCTCCCGTCTCCATGCAGGGCGGAGAGCGGCATCACCTCACAGCCCAGAGTATCCGCCAGCTTTTTCATATCAATCCCGTCGCCGTTCTTTTTTACCAGGTCCATCATGTTCAGCGCAATCACCATCGGAATGTTCAGTTCAAGAAGCTGCGTGGTCAGGTACAGATTCCGTTCAATGTTGGTACCGTCCACGATGTTTATAATTGCGTCCGGTTTCTCATTCACCAGATAATTCCGGGAAACAACCTCCTCCAGAGAATACGGTGACAGGGAATAGATACCCGGAAGGTCCTGAATGACCACATCCTTATGCCCTTTCAGCCTCCCGTCCTTCTTTTCCACCGTGACGCCCGGCCAGTTTCCTACATATTGCGTACTTCCCGTCAGATCATTGAACAGCGTCGTTTTCCCGCAGTTCGGATTACCGGCCAATGCTATTTTAATTTCCATTTCCGTTCTCCCTCCTGACAGACTGCTGTGTCTGTCTGCGTAAAGTCGTTCTTTACGGCTTTGCGTAAATTCGTAAAGTTCCTTTCTTGAAGAATCTGTTTCTTTTCCGGCTTATGATTACGAGTTTGGATCTTCAGCGGATGTTAGCCGAGGCTAACTTTTGGGCATAAAAATAGGCGGTGTCCCCGCCGTCATTCCACTTCGATCAGCTCCGCATCCGCCTTCCGGACCGAAAGCTCATAGCCCCTTACCTTCAGTTCCACCGGATCTCCCAGCGGTGCCACCTTCCGTACACAGATTTCGACTCCCTTCGTTATTCCCATGTCCATGATTCTTCTCCTGGTCGGACCCGCGCCGAGTAATTTTACCACAGTAACCGTTTCTCCGACTCCGGCATCTCTTAATGTCTTCATTCCGGATACACCTCCCTTCTCTTTGCAAATGATATACTGTCTGTTCCTGCTTATACCTGGATCCTGTTTGCCATGGCAGCCCCCAGTGCTATCCGGCTGTCCTTAACCTGCAGGATCAGATTTCCGTCCGTCACGCTTACAACCGTCACGCTGCCGTCCACCACGAATCCGAGCTCTGAAAGATGCTGGCGTACTTTTTCGTTTCCTGTGATCTTTCGGATTATCACGCTCTCTCCTGCCTTGGCCATTGTGATTGGCATTCCAAACCTCCCTTCTTGTGTGTTAGTCATAGCTAACTTATTTATTTTTTAAAAGAGGTTTTATCTGAAACCTCTTTTTGCGTAAATTAGTTTATTACAGCTAACCGTTTTTGTCAACAATCTTCTTGCGATTTCGGTTATAATATGCTAACCTTAGAATAAATTTTCAAGTAAGGAGCTTTTTATGGAAATCCGCGAATCCTCTGAAGACTATCTGGAAAAGATTCTCATGCTGAAAGAAAAACTGGGCGTAGTCCGCTCTATTGATATTGTAAACATACTCGGGTATTCCAAGCCCAGCATCAGCATCGCCATGAAGCATTTAAGAGAGAACGGATATATCGTTATGGATAAGGATAACTACATTATCCTGACGGAACCAGGGCTTAAGATTGCAACCCGCATTTATACCCGCCATCGGACTCTGACGGAATTTCTTATTCGTCTTGGAGTAACAAAAACCACTGCGGAAAAAGATGCCTGCAAAATAGAACATGACATCAGTGACGAAAGTTTTGAAAAAATTCTGAAATATCTTAAGAAGTGAAGCATCGGATCATTTTCCGGCTTACTAAAATCAGTAAACAGGTATGATACACATCCCTTTACTATACGCAGGATCAGTAGAAGAAGGCTTTTCGTCTCCTGCTTTTCGCACAGGCCGCGTGCCCCGAAGGGGCATAATTCCCTGTGCGGTCCTGCACATAACGCAAGAAAGGCCCGCATAAAAATATGCGAGCCTTCCGAAAGCAGCTTCTGCTGCTTCGTAACCGATTTTTAATCTCAGTTACTGGCAGCAGCCCCGGTCAATATTTTATTTATCCTGTATACGAATCACTTTGTCTGTGAATATACCCAATCCATTACTGTGTCAAGTGTATACGAATTTCTCCATGTATTCATATGTTCCGTGGCATCATTTGAAGTCACATCATCTCTCATCACAGTACCTTTGTCGTAAACCGTCCAGTAAATCGTTGAATCCGTCTCTTCCTGTTCAGCCGCAAGTTTTTCCTGTTCGCCATCTGAAAGTTTTGCCGACCACTGCGAAATTTCAACCGCGGTTCCCGCTCCTTCAACTGCATCTGTTATTGCCTGCATCCCCGGATAGGCTCTTGCATCACCCGCTGAGCATATCATCCAGATTTTCTGATCTGCAAGCTTTGAAAGAGAGTCGACATATGCACTGTCCGCCTGCCCCGCCGTAAGCATTGAGGCTGCAAAGGTATCCGGATAATCTATAAGAAGTTTTATGGATCTTATCGTCCCTGAAGACTGCCCCGAAAGGTAAAGTCTTGATTCATCAACACTGTAACTGTCAATGATGTTCTGAATAAGTTCCATGGTATATTCATCATTTTGCGAATTGGCATCCGTATACTGCGGGACAAGCACGATTGACCTGTATTTCGCCTGTCTCTCATCAGTCGTCCATATTGAGGCTCCCAGGCTTTCCGTAAGCGCCAGATACGCATCATCACCCTCTCCTGTAGCATCAGGCATAAATGTCATAAGCGGATACTTTGTATTCTCGTCATAGTCTTCCGGAATATAAAGGCTGTACATCATTTCCGTCCCGTCCTGGGTCGTAAAAGTATACTGTCTGAAATTCTGTACAAGAAGGTTTTCATTATCAGCATATTTCGTTGCATATTCTGTCTGAGAACCTTTTATTACTGCGCCGTCGGCTGATGAAATATCACCGGTCTGTCTGACGGTAACAGTAAGCTGATTACTTGGACTTGATGAGCCAAATCCGACGCCGGTGCCTCTGCCCATTTGTCCGCCGTTGCCTGATACAATATTATCGTTGCTTTCATTTTCCGGAATTTTAAAATCATTCTGAGAAGTTCCCTCAGCAGCAGCCTTTTCCAGTGCCTCTGCTACCTTTTCCGATGATGTTGCTCCTGTGCCGCCATAATTTGCAGTTGTGTAATTATCTGTTTTCAGTTCAATCAGTACATATTCTCCCTCTGTACTTGTATCAGGAAGTTCCGCCTCTGTATTCACATATACATTTTCAATATCATAATTCTCAACTTCGAAATCATCCGTGCTTACACTTGAAGGATCAATATTCGTTCCATACTTTAAGACTGCGATCCATGCCTTCTGACCGTCTCCGAAAACATCTGTAATCAGAGTCTGACCTGTCACTGTCAGTTTCCCGGACCCGGATCCTTCCGATGACGTTGATGTTGCCGCCGCATCACTTTCCATACCAGCGGCATATGCATATGAAGAAACCCCTGTAACTGAAAATGCTGTCACAAGCGATAAGAGCACTGACACAATCTTTCTCATTTTTACTGTTTTCATCATAATTTTCTCCTGTTCTTCCTCTCTTCCGTTCTGAATAATCGAGTAGGAGAAGGTTTTTCGTCTCCTGCTTTTCGCGCGGGCCGCATGCCCTGAAGGGGCAAATATTCCCTGTGCGGCCCTGCGCATAAAAATAAGCAGCCCTATCCTCCTGCAATCGGACTTACGCGAGGATCGCTGCTCATTGTGTAAATACCATACCGCATGTTGCTGAAATTTTGCTTAAATCTGCGGGAGCATTTTATTTTTTTATTCCTTTTTAAGTCTGATTTGGGAACGGATGTTAAATTATATTTATCAACGAGCAGCGGGTACGCATAAGTCCGGTTGGACTTACCGCAGCCCGTTTTTTTATGCCTGTATTTAAACGATTTATTCACATACATTTAAAGGAGATGAAGGAAATGATAAATTCAAAGTTTAAAAAAATACTGTCTGTATTTACAATTTCAAGTATGCTGATGCAGATCTTATTTTCCGGAAATGGTCTGCTGAATGCAGAAGCTGCAGATAATAACATGTTCGGGATCAAATCAAACGCCTTAACGGTATCCGCTGCTGACGTTCTGTCCGGCAGCATGGATATCTCCGCTTATTCCGGTAAATGGAAGTACCATGACACGGTAACCTTCATTCCGCAGGGTGAGACCGCCGAAAAAACGGTATCCATCACTCCCTGCTATGAACTGGATGATGTTTCCTACTGCTCAAATCCGACGAATCCGACTGTTGAAATCATGAATATCTTTGTACCTGCCGCTTATATGCAGGATAACGGTGACGGTACGTTTTCCATAAACAGGACAGGAACCTTTACGGCATCAACAGGCAACGGGGATACCGTGACATATAATGCGGAAACAGCTCCGATCATGTACTACAATTCCGTAAACGGCTATTCGGAAGCACCGGTTTTCGGTCTGACCGGATCGGCCGGAAACGGAAGCGGTTCCTGCATTTATGAGGTTATGGCACAGGGCTGCGTGGCTGTGAGTGCCGGTGCACGCGGAAAAGAAACAACAGCTGAAGACGGAACCTATACAGGAAAAGTGCCCAGCGGTCTTATCGATCTGAAAGCAGGAATCCGTTTTCTAAAATATAACGATGCCGTTCTGGCCGGCGACTCAAATAAAATTGTTTCCGTGGGAGTCAGCGCGGGAGGCGCCATGTCTGCCCTTCTCGGTGCAACCGGAAACTCACCTCTTTACAGCGACCTTCTGAATGAAATCGGTGCAGCCGATACGACCGACAATATCTATTCCGCAGTATGCTACTGTCCGATTACAAACCTTGATAATGCCGATGGTGCCTATGAGTGGCTGCATCACGCAAATACCGCTTATACGACCTGGGGCGGGGATTCCGGTGAATTGTCGGATTTTCAGAAGTCTCTGTCCGACGGCCTCTATAACAGCTTTGTAAACTACGTTCAGTCCCTCGGATATGATCTTGGTTCGGACGGACGAAGCGGCAGCTTTTACAGCGGATTTGTATCCGCATACGAAGATGCTCTGAATGTTTATCTGGACAGTAAGACAGACGACAGTTCCGAAAAGCAGAATATTTTAAAACAGCTCGATCCGGACGGCGCTTTCTCTGTCTGGGATGATGCAGATAATAAAGCAAAAATTACCGGCCTGGATGATTATGCAAATTCAAATTTAAGCCGTGCAAAGCTGCCGCCCGCTTTTGATTCTCTGGATTATTCCAGTAACGAAGCTGCCGCCTTCGGTAACGCTGCAACCGATAAAGCCCATTTCAGCACTTCTGTGATGGATGTATTGAAATCTCTTTCCGACCAGACGGATGCGGAACCATATTACGAAAGCTATGCTGCGGATATAGATGATTCCATGCTTCAGAGAATGTATCTGATGAACCCGATGAATTTCATCGGAACGGATGAAACCTGCGATCTGGCGCCGTACTGGCGGGTAAATGTCGGTTCAAAAGACGGCGATGAAGCAACCGTTGCAGCTTACACCATGGTACAGGCTTTAAGAAATCATACAGATAAAAGTGTCAGCTATCAGGTCATCTGGGGGCAGGGGCATGCCGCTGTAGAATACAATTTTCAGGATGTCATGGATTATGTGCATCAGATCTGCAGGTAAAAATAAAAAGCAGAGTAAAAATTTCTTTATTATGGTAGCGTCCGGCTTCGGCCGGGCGCTGTTTTTCTATGCATCAGTATTCAGTAAAGGCGCCAGCGGCGCGTTTAACTGAATTGTAAAATAAACCAGATGGTTTACGATATGTAAGAAAGGCAAGAGGCAGTAAAAATATCCGATTAGGAGAAATACTATGGTATATGCAGACACTCACAAATTTGTTGTGCTTGTGAACAAAAATCTGGAAGTTGGCAGGGCAATGAATGCCATTGCTCATTCCTGTGCAGGATTGGCTGCTGTCGCACCGGAAACATTACGCGAGAAGATGAGTTTTATCGATTTCACGGATAAGAATAATGCCGTTCATCGCAGCATTTCCGGTCTTTCGCTGATCGTGCTGCGCGGCACAAACGGTGAGTTGAAAAAAGCGCGTCGGAAGTTTATAGAAAACAACGTTCTTTTTACGGATTTCATCGAGACCATGACAGGTGACACGTACAGGGAACAACTCGAAAAAACAGCAGACAAAGAGACAGAGGGAATGGAATACTACTGCGTAGCCGCATTCGGCGAAAAAGCCGTCATTGACCCGATCACAAAAAGATTCTCCCTGTGGCACTAAATTTCAGCCGAAACCAGTAAAGAAGGAACGGCCCGGATCTGCATTTCTGCTTTTCCGGGTCATTACTATCATTCTGTTTTTCATTCATCATTCTGTTCTGATTTCAAAAGATCTTCAATTTCCGATATCAATCCGCTCGATTTTAAAGATTACCGGTCTGGTTCCGTCATTGCAGCAGGCAATCATGATCCTGTCGTCCTTCATCCAGCCATGCATGATTGCGCCGCCCTGCAATGCCGAATAGATATACCGGCTTATAGCGTCCCATGCTTCCGAACAGAAGGGAACCCCCTCAGTGCCGCAGTGCATGGTTCCCGGAGAAAGCAGAACACCATCGTCAGGCTTTCCGCTCTTAATTAATGTACCGGCTCCCATATGCCAATAGTCATCCCGCTCATCATTTCGATAAAACATAAATTCATCCCCGACATTAAAGCAGGGGCATTTGCCGCTGTCCGGTACTGCACAGTATTGAGTCTGCAATTCCGGAAACAACTTCTTGTCCAAGATCGTGACCTTTGCTCTGTATTCCATAAAATTTTTCTCCTTCCTACAATAAATTCCTATGCGGGTAAATTACCATCATACCAATAGAATCTATCGTACTTTGCAGACTCAAAGGATTTGCTCCTGACGAACTGTTATCAACCCTCTGTCTATATACTTTTACTGCAAGACCAACGGTTCCCATGCAGGTATATTGAGCTGGTACCCCAGAAGCCGCTACGCCTTTTCGATGCTGTACACGCCGCTTCCTGCAATGTGGTAATCTGTATCGTCGCATTCCTCCGGATTCTCTTCATTTCAGATTTTTCTGCCATTCCGCTAACCGCAAATCAGGATCCTTTAGCTTTTACGCCTACATTATTTTCAATCCAACAATACCACATATTATCAGTGCAATGCTAATTATCTGCGCTGTATTCAGAACTTCCTTAAACAGAAATATTCCCAGCAGTGATGTTCCGACAATCCCAAAGCCCGTCCACATTGCGTATGCCATTCCCAACGGAAGCTTTTTTAATGCCTGTGATAAAAATATGGCACTCAATAAATAGAAAATAATTGTTATAACACTCGGAATAATCTTTGAAAAACCATTTGCAAATTTCATCGATACAGCCCATGTAACTTCAAACAGACCTGCGAATAATAACATAATCCACTGCATTCCGGACCTCCACAAAAAAAGCTTCGGATATCCATACCTTCAAAGGCCTAATGGTATGGTTCCAAAGCTCAGATTTCTCTACTCGGCAGCAGAAGCAACAAAATAATTTTATCCGATTTTTAAATAAATTACAACAATTTACAGCCTTCAATATCCGTCTTCAACCGTTTCGTTTTTTCAGATTCATATGATCTGATGACCTGCTTTTTCCAATGCCTTTAACGCTTCTCCATAGTCAGCCTTATGTACAAGAACATAATCTGTATTGTATGTGGAGACAGCAAAAATTCCGATTCCGCAATCTGCCAAGATAGTTGATATTTCAGAAAGAATCCCGATGAGAGAAAAGTCCAGCACGCCTTGTATTCTCATCGCTTTCCATCCATCATCCCGTTGTATTGTGTTGGAAGGAACCGAACAGGTAAGGCACGCAAGTGAACATTCTTCATCTGTCTTCCCGATAAAGGAAAATTCATCATCCAGGTTCGTTTGAGAATAATCCTCAACCTTACAGACAGAAAAGTCTCCGTCGATTTTTTTGATTTCCATTTCATGTTCCTCCGCAGCTTTCAGTTCGCTGAACTATTCTTCCACTAATTCTATCTTATCGCCGAAATAAAAGAAACAGCACAGCCAGGAAGTCCTTGTGAAAACCGATGATTGTGGAACCTGATGTCTTATCAAGTCGCCCGTCGGCATTTACCTCCCGTCACCTCCGGTAAACATTGCTTTGATATTCTGTGCCGGGAACCGATTTTGTCCCTGCGTAAAGCGTGAAAAACTGCTGAAAATAAAATTTGTTTTTCTTCTCTTCGGAACCTCTCCTGTTCCGAAGAGAAGGAGGTGCGGCAAATCGGAATTTATCTGTATGGAGCAATCGCTATGCTCTTTCCGAATTACACACTGTTATATGCCTCAGACAAATAGACCTCATGCAATCACTTACTATCGCGGATTGAATCCTGATGATAATTTTGAGAAGGACCTGCTTCCATGATCTCTGCATCAAAGTTTTCAATTGCCTGCTTTCTTAATGCAGTTGATTGCATTCAGACTTCTCGGATACCCGATAAACGGCAGGCATTGCGATACTACCTTGATCAAAAAATTTTTATCGTTCCCAATGCGCATGTTGGCCGCCGCGTGGCTGGTAAGTTGCGGCTCGCAGCCGCCCTGTGCAGAAAGGAAACAAAAGGTGATCATCTCCCTCTGACGGTAGTTTAATCCGCTTCTCGTGTAATAATCTCCAAAGCAGTTATCGGTGAGCCAGCGGTTAATATGCCGTGTCTCCATGTCACCAGAATTTGCAAAGCCGCGCATTTTCTCACCGAAAATATCCACCTGCGCCTGTTCGCCTTTCTCCAGCCGGTTTTTTGCCGTGGTACCCGTCTGTGGCGCAAGAGGAAGCGTAACACCATGATCTGCGAGCACTTCGTTGACCGCTTTCAGGAATGGGAATACCCGCCCGATTCCAAGATAGGCTGCTGATTGATAGACGATTTCCTTGATTTCTACGGGCGACACGCCGAAATTCAGCGCGGCCGGAAGCATTGCCCTGAATTCGTCAATGCCCTGACAGCCGATCAGCGCGGCGAGAATCGCTGTCATACGCGTCTGATCATCCAGATCATCGCTGTTCACAACCTCGTCAAAGGCAAAATTGTCGAAGCGTTCAATAAATTCCGGGTCTGTCTCCAAAAACTTCGAGACATAGCCGGGAAACATTTTTTCATGGTACTGTTTTGCGTTTCTTGTCATCGGCATATTGATCCTCCTGGTTTGCTGCGTTTCCTGTTTAATAACCGAGTCTGCTGAGCCAGCCCTGAACCATGGAAAGCGTCTTACTTTGATCGCTCTGCGCCGTCCTGCCGCTGATAGCCAGTCCCTCAAGCGGCTCAAGTCCTGTCGCTTTTCCGATGGCGGCCATGGTGCCGGCAAGACCGCTGCCGCCGTTCGTGTCAAACGGGATCACCGTTTTTCCTCTCCAATCATAGCTATCCAGAAAAGTATAGACCGGCATAGGCATGTCGCCCCACCAGATGGGATAGCCGAGAAAGACGATGTCGCAGTCCGACCAGTTATCGACGGCCGCGGCAAGTTTCGGACGCGTCCCCGTCTCCTTTTTCGCTGTGTCCGTGAGTTTGTCGTAGGTATCTGGATATGCCTCCGCGCGCTTGATGTGGAAGAGCTCGCCGCCAGTCTCGGATGCGATCATCTCCGCGACGATCTGCGTGCTGCCTTTTTGCACGACGCCGACGTCATACTGTTCGCCGGCCTGGGAGAAGTAGGCGATGAGAATTTTCGGCTTCGCATCGGTGGACGCGGCGGTTTGCGCCGAGGACGCGGAGGATGCCGGACTCACCGATTCCGTTGTTTCACCGCTCTCGCCGGAAGCTGCATGCGGCGCACTTTCCGAAGAGGGCTGTGCGACGGAGCCGGCTGCCTGGCCGTCCGGATGGTCGCAGGCAGTCAGGCCCAGCAGCAGTATCAGGCTCAATAAGTACGGCAGCGTGATCCTTCTCATGTGTTTATTCCTCCCGCCGGAAAATCCGTGGACGCGGCCAGTTCCGTCTGTGTCTTATAATCCGCGATGCGCTGCTCCAGACGTTCGACAGTGGCCTTCAGCGCCTGCGAGCCGAGCACCATGCGGAGCGGTGCGGGATTCCTGTCGACGCTCCCGATGATCCGCGCGGCCATTCTCGCGGGGTCTCCGGGCGCGAGACCCTTTGAGGCGTCAAGCATGTTGAGAAAACCGTGGCAGGAGGCATATTCCGGCATCAGATTTGCCACATGGGCGCTGCCATAGCGGAATTCCGTACGCGCTCCGCCCGGCTCGACGATGGTGACGCCGATGCCGAACTGCGAAACTTCCTGCGCGACAGATTCACAGAAGCCCTCGATGCCGAACTTCGCCGCGTGATAGAGAGAATTTGCCGCGTACGCGACCTGCCCGCCGTAGCTGGATATCTGGATAATTCGTCCGCCGCCCTGCCTTCTCATAAACGGGAGTGCAGAACGAATCAGCTGAATGGAGCCGGTCAGGTCCGTCGCAATGATTTTGTCGATGTCCGCATCGGACAGTTCCTCGGCGCATCCGAATAAGCCATAACCTGCATTGCTCACGACGACATCGATCTTCCCGTGTTTTTCAAACGCGTCCTTCACGGTCTCCCGGAGCGCGGGCACATCGGTCACGTCCAGGATGCGGCAGTCGAAGGTATCCGGGAACTTTTCGATCAGGTCTTCCGCTTTTTTCGTGTCCCGCACGGTTCCGACGACCGTATTTCCGGCTTCCAGCAGCTGACGCGACATCTCCCTGCCGAAGCCGCTGGATACCCCGGTGATCAACCATGTTTTGTTCATTTTACTGTCCTCCCTGTCCAATCGGAAATTTTCTGATAAGAATCGATGTCTTTCCCCATCTGATATGCTTCGTCTTTGACCGGCAGCCCCAGCACGTCTCCCTTGTCCCATACTCCGCAGCCATAGAGAACGTCCTTTTCCTGCGCGCCGGGGAGGCAGGAGAGATATCCGCGAAGTCCCGCAAGCGCGCCGTCCATTGCTCCTCGATCCGGATCGGCTGCGGTCAGGAAAAAGTAAAACTGCTTGTCCTGGATCTCCGTAAAGCGTGGCAGACAGCGGTCGATCAGCATTTTGAGCTGAGCGCTCATGCAGTAGAAATAGACGGGACTTGCCAGTACGATGATGTCAGCCCCGATCATATCATCCAAAACAGCTTCCGCGTCGTCCTTCTGCACGCACCGGCGCGTGTTGCCGCAGGCACCGCAGGCCAGACAGGGCGCGAGCTTTTTTTCACGCAGACAAATCTTCTCCGTTTCGTGTCCGGTCTCTGCCGCGCCCTGCAAAAAAGCGTCGCAAAGCATTTCGGAATTGCCGCCCGCGCGGGGGCTGGAACTGATCGCCAGTACTTTCATAAAACCATCCTCCTGTCTCTTTCTGATTCAATTATATGGTCCAGACCCGACAGGAGCAATTTCAGTTCAGGCCGTTTTTGATAAGTAGTGTTTGCTGGCCAAGTTAAAAATCTTTGAATTTACTGTATTTGAGAGTTGTACGGGACTATAATAGAGCAAGGAAATCGAAAGGATCATATCGTTTTTCTTGCACCAATCCCCGTAAAAACACCTCAATGGAGCCCAAAACAGCATGTATAAATTCGGTGATAAACTACAGCATTCGTTTCTGGATTTTAACCAGCCGATCGGGATGCATCTGAACCCTGAGAACCGGTGGGTCAAGCTCGCGGATCAGATTCCGTGGGATTACTTTGAGACAAAATACGCATCCCTGTTTCCGAGCAGGACCGGGAATGTAGCAAAACCTCTTCGCACTGCACTCGGAGCGCTGATCATACAGACAAAGTTCCAGTACGCTGACCGCGAACTGGTTGAACAGATCAGTGAGAACCCGTACCTTCAGTACTTTATCGGTTTACCGGGCTATCAGGAGAAACCGGCGTTTGATCCGAGCGATCTTGTAGATTTTCGGAAACGGATCAGTCTGGAGATCCTGAACGAGGCGAATGATTATATCATCGGAAAAGCCAAAAAGAGCGACGATGAAAATTACAAACCTGGAAACGGTCAGTCCGGAGGAAAAGCAAAGGATCCGGAAAACGTGGAAGAAAACAAAGGAACCATAATTGTAGATGCAAGCTGCTCACCCTCCTATATCAGATACCCTCAGGATTTTTCCCTGCTAAATGAAGCACGGGAAAAACTGGAAAAAATGATCACCCGCTTCAGCAAAGCGTATCATCACAAAAAGCCACGGACCTATCCGAAAAGCGGAAGAAAATCTTATCTCGCACTTGCAAAATGCAAGAAGCGCAGCAACCGGAAAATACGCAGGACTGTACGTCAGCAGCTGGGGTACGTCCGCCGTGATTTAAGATACATGGAAGCATTCATGGCAGAAGGTTATGCGCCGACAGCAACGGAAATAAAACAGCTGCTTACAATCTTCAAGCTGTATGAACAGCAGGAATACATGTACAGGAACAAAGTACATTCAGTACCAGACCGAATCGTCAGCATCAGCCAGTCATTCCTGAGACCGATCGTACGGGGCAAAGTAAAGGCACCTGTGGAGTTCGGAGCCAAATATGATCTGAGTCTGAATGAAGACGGATATGGCAGAATCGAAAAAATATCCTTCGATCCGTACAACGAATCCACTTGCCTGATCGAATCAGTAGAACGTTACCATGAGCGGACGGGACGGTATCCGGAAAGAGTTTTAGCGGATCAGATCTATCGGACGCGTGAGAACAGAGGCTACTGCAAAGAACACGGAATCCGTTTATCCGGTCCAAAACTGGGACGTCCGTTCAAGGACAATAAAGTTGGTACAGCAATCGAATACTCGGACAATACGGACAGGATTGAAGTGGAGCGGTATTTCAGTCTGGCGAAGAGATGCTACAACCTCGGACTTATAAAAACCAAACTGGAGGAAACAACCCTCACCACAATCGCACTGTCTGTGTTGGTGACAAATCTGTTCAAGGTATTGTCACGCTTAATTCTTGAAATCATTTATAGCTTGCAAAATTGGTTAATTTCAGACCGCCAGGAGTTGAAATTTTTGGCTTCTACCGGTTAACCAGCTAACACTATTTATATTTTTTCGAATGGAAGGATGTGGCGGATATAGCATGTTTCAGATGCGAAAATGATGTTTCTATATTCCATCGCAAATGGTAAAAAGTCTTCAAATTATCAAGGCTGTGGTTCTCTGGCAGATTAGTGACGAGATTTTCATATGCGCCATCAGCTATTTGAAAACGTACAAATCTTAACCTGAGTGTGTATTCGCCTAAGCTTCCTACTGGAAGAAAGTCAAAATTGACATTTGCCTCAAGACATCTATATTCATTCCCCTTATCAGGTTGCAAGCATTTCTTCTTTGAGTGAGATCTTGTAAGAATTCGCTCAAGTGAAATATCAATATCGCCAGATTGAAAATCTTCTGCACCGAGAAGACGGAGAGCATTCAAGTCTTTAACTCGGACAAGAAAGAAAATGCCGTTTCTGATAGCATGAGCATAGAAATTATAAGAGCCGAATCCTCTATCAGCTATAAACAATGGTTTGTACTGTTTTTTACATTGAAATTGATCTGCCATCTCGCAGATTGCTTTGTACTCATTTTTCTTCTTGCCGGGTTGAATAACCGCATCAAGGTATTGCCTGTTGAGGATATCATATAATGCAGTAACGTGAATAAGGTTGAAGCCACGGTTGGATTTACCATTTGGTTCAAAGTATGTGTCAGGATTGCCGGGATCAAGAAATATATTAAATTCCGATCCGTCGCATGCTATTGGTAATATATCGCCATATAACTTTGGCGGGAAATGAGAGTTGAACAGATTTAACAGATAAGGGAACAATTCTGTTTTTAACTTTTGACGTTGCTGATAAAACGCAGAAGGTGTAGGAATTTTCTTAGAAAGACCATAGAACTTAAGTAACTCCATGTCCATAGTATCTTTTTCCATTGAGAGAATAAACGATAATGCAGACTGAAAGTTGATTTTTCTATTCCGCGTCATATCAGAATCCGGGTGTGCGACAAACAGATGCCGTAAAGTAGCCATGCTTTCAATGTCTTGCTGCAGTAAAGCCTTAACTTGATTTGAGAAATTCATAAAAATGTGCCTCCTTTGCATTTGTGAGTGTAAAAAACATCTCTAATTGCAAAGGGCCCGAACTCGTTGAATAAAGAATATTCAACGAATTCGGGCCGCACAAAACGCAGCCTGTGTCAAGTCTTTTTGCTGATTTTTATAAAAAATATGACGCAGCTCAATTTTTTGAGTTACACCATAGGTGTTCATCTTAACTAAATGACATTGGTTCACACCTGGGTGGAAAGCGCTGCATCTTCGTGCAATACGGAGAAATTTCTAAAATCCGGTTTACCAATCCACCTTCTTAATGATGAAGAGGAAATTTGCCTTTATCCGTTGCGTCTCCAACATCTTTAAGGTAGAATTAGATTAACATAAAATGATGACGATGCAGGTGGGTAAATGCAGCGTCATCAAAAAAAAGGGTTAGAGGAAATGAGAAAGTTTAAGATTTCAATGCTTCTTTGTATTTCTGTTCTTATGATCTGTCTTTTTGCATTCAGTTCTTTTGCCATGCCCGGTGATGTTAACCAGACCAACTCCACGGCAAATATGCGTTCCGGTCCCGGCCGGAAATACCAGAAAACAGGGTATGTGCCGGCAGGCGCAACGGTGGGAATCCGCGAAACGCAGAACGACTGGTCCTATGTGGATTATAACGGTCAGCTGGGCTGGGTCTACAGTCCGTTAATTGGTGCGGAACAGCCTTCCGAAAACACCTCCTCTTCCGACCTGGTGGAGCACACGGTTACCAGAAAGGTGAATCTCCGTGAAAAGGCGGATATTACCAGTCATGTTTTCGTGGTGCTGAATCCGGGCATGAAGGTTGATGTGGAAAGCGTAAGCGGCTCCTGGGCGCACTGCTATTATGAAAATTACGAGGGCTACTGCTATGCAGCCTACATTGAAGGTCTCGCTGCCGCACCTGCTTCTCTGGAAACCGGAGAAACAAACGGTCCCGGAAATTCTTCCGGCAGCAGCCAGTATGTTACGCCCGCTCCGCCGGATAATGAAACGGATTCCGTTTACAACGGCTTTGACTATTCCAACGTGTATGATTATTCCTATTACCGGAGCCACAATTCGGATCTTGTTTCCGCACTCGGAAATGATTCCCGGAACTATATCCGCCACTTTGTGGAATACGGCATGGACGAGGGCCGGCAGGCAAACGCCCGCTTTAACGTATACTCATACCGGAACAGCCACACCAGTCTCAAGAACAAATTCGGCAACAGCCTGAAGCGCTATTATCTCTACGCCTGCGGTTATTACGACTAAGCAGAAACGTTATTCAGTAACCGCGCCACTACCCATCCGGGCACAGGCGGCGCGTTTACTGAATACTGATGATCGAGTAGGAGACAGCTTTTTGACTCCTGCCCGCCGCGCGGGGAGCGATGCTGCGTCAGCAGCATAATTTCCTTTTGCTCTCCTGCGCATAAAAAACGGGATCCGCAGATAACGGACCCCGTTTTTTATGGCTGTCTTTATTTGATTTCCAGTAACCTTGTATCGGAATAGTTCGCCTCCGGAAGGTGATAGACAATCCCGAGCTGTTTCTTATAATATGCCGCTGCCTTGTCGTAATCGACCGACTGTCCGTCATCCTCCAGAATGTCCGCCGGCATATCGGTGCTGATCAGCGTCTCTTCGACCTGACTTCCGTCATAGGTGATCCGGCTTACTCCGTAGGCGCCCATGTGCGCTGCGGAAAAATAGAGGTTTCCGTCCGCATCGCTCTCTATGATATCGGCCGCGTGGCCTGCAGAGAATTCTCCCTGCTCGACCGCGCTGGTCCCGTCATACGTATAGACGACATAACGGAAGGCAGCTTCGCTGTCACCGTCATGCACCAGCAGTTTCGGAATGCCGTCATGGTCCAGGTCATGCACCGTATAGCGGATCTGATCAAAGGTAGAGGCATATTCCGCCTGATTGTTTTGCTGTGCCTTCGCGACCACGTTCTTATACGCGGTCTCCATGTCGGCAGGCATGCTGAGCTTCGGAATGGACGCAATCCACTCTCCGTTATCTCCCACGGCATAGCCGTCCGGAGAAATATTGTCCGTCTCCATGACGCCGTCCTTGCCGAAATAGTACCATTTTCCGCCGTCGTTTATCCATTCCGAAACCGCAAGCTTTCCGGCGCTCTTCTGATAGCTTTTCTGCGTGTAGGTGGTGCCGTACTGATCCTGCACCTTCTTTTCGGACCACGTTCCCGCAAATGCGGTCCCTGCCATGAATACCGATAACGCAACTGCCGCGACGCCGATCAATTTCCCATTCTTCATTTCCTTTCCCTCCTGATCTTTATTTTAATTTTTCCAGAGACTGTACTGCGCTTTCATTCCGTCCCATATGACTTCAACCGGGTCGGACTGCGTGACATTTCCGAACACATCCGTTATGCGGAATGAATAGGCATAGGTCCCTGCGGGTAATGGCTTCTCTTCCACCGCCGTGCCCGGTCCCGCCGTTATGGTTCCGGTTGTTACGGCATCCATCTTCAGGTCCGTATACTGCATGGTATTTCCGTCCTTCTCAATATAGGTCCGTGTAAGGATAATGTCCAGCGGCGAACCGAATATTCCGCTGATGTCCGCGGCATTTCTCTCTGCCGCGCTTCCGGTGCCGTCCGCTTCGTCCCACAGACCGAACACCCGGTAATATCCCGCATCCGAGGCCGATGCAGTCGCGGGAATGTTCATTCCCTGCGCGGATGCCGTCCTGACGGAATAGGCTGCGCGGAGTTCAAAGGTCCTTGTCTTTCCGTTTTCCTTAATCTGAACCGGGATGCCGTAAAGCGTGTAGCGGCCCGTCTCCCATTTCTTCTGCACCGCGCTCATCATGCCGTTTACGGCAGTCCACCTGCCCGTGAACTCGCCCCTGACGGTTTTCCTGGCGTAGTTCACCGGCTGTGTGTTCGGACTTGTCCCGAGCGCAAGCCAGTTCCCGGTCTTCTCATCCTTCCTGTACAGGCAGTTCTCGATCGTCTCGATCGCACCGGCCGCATTGGTGATCTGAAGAACCGGCATGCCTGCTTCGTCAAGCGCAATATTTCCTTCCGCAAGATAGTTTTCTCTCCTGATGTCCGGAACCCGTTTCACCTTTTCATAAACCCATTCCGGCGCTGTCCAGGAAACATTGGCTGCATCGAGAAAAGCAAGACAGGACGCGCTCTTACAGTTTCGCGCATAGTGATCCAGTTCCTCTGTCTTCGCATTCGGCGCATACCAGAAGGACAGCCCGTGCGCACCGCTGTGCATGGTTCCCTTAACGGAATAGACGACTGCATTGTCCACGGCACTGATCACATCTTTGGCCGTACTGTCCGCAAGACTCTTATTCCGTAAACGGGACGCTGCATCATAAAGATCGGTCATCTGCGGAACGGAAAAACGCTCTGCAGGCTTCATCTCATCCGCATATTCCCGGAACCTGACCGGGTCCGCGAGGAGGCCTCTGAGTTCGCTGAACATCCGGTCAAAGGCATCGCTTACCGCAGTGATCTTTTTTAAGTCAATGACCGAGAACGTGAGAAATGCGGACGCCGACGCATTTCCTTCTTCCGCGTACTTCTGCTGCACCGCGTCGCAGAAGGCTTTCCCGAAGCGTTCTCCGCCGCAGGAAGGTACATCGTAAAGGTACTGAAGCGGGCTCTGATATGCGATGTCTCCCGCGGCCACGCTCTCTTCCGAGGCGATCAGATAATCGGCCCAGGGCTTTACCGTTTCCGCAGCCTGAAGCGATGCCATGCCTCCGGCATCCGTTGCGACTGCTTCAAAGTGCGTGCCGGCATCCTTCAGGGCTCTTCCCAGGTCCTCCAATGACATGACGGATCCCCTGTACAGTTCGTCCGTGATCAGTCCCGTACTGTTTCCGCCGCTGCAGTCCCACAGATAAAGCATGTATTTCTTCGCCGGATATGCTTTCACGCCCCATTTGATGAAGTCCGTAAGGGTCTCTGCCGCCGCCATACTGGAGATCGCGGTCTCCTGGTCAGGCGCAAAGCCGCCGGCTCCGTAATGATAACGCTGCAGTTTTTCGGACGATATGGTTAAGCCCGTCGTCTCCTTCGCCTTCCAGGTCTTTGCCCCGCCGGTCTCGATCACGACGTTCACGGAAGTGTTCGGAGTCGTCTTCTTTATTTCCTCCAGCACGCGGGTTGCCGCGGCCTGTTCGCTCTCTTCTCTGCCGCCGCTTAAATAGAGTAAGACTGTCCACTCTGCATTGGAAACCGTCGCCGCCTTTACGGCTGTGGAAGATGTCGCGACCGGTATTGCTCCGGTCTTTGCCGCCGCGGAAGATTTTGCCGCATCCGATGCGGTGGCCGCCGTCGTGTTTTTTGCCGCCGTGGCTTTCGATGCTTCGGAGACCGTCGATTTACTTTCTTCCTTCGTTTCCTGCTCTTTCTTCTGTTCTCCCGCTGCCTCCGTTGTTTCGGAAGCGCTCTTCTCTTCCGATGCGGCCGTTCCTTCCAGGGCCGATTTCAGTGCGGACTCCGCCCCGGCGATTTTCTGAAGCGCTTCTTCCGATAATCCGCACCCGGAAAGCATGCCGGCAATCATCATTCCCGAAAGCATGACCGCCAGATATTTTCTGATTTGTTTTTTGGTAAACATAGCCTTACCTCCGCTTTGCATTCCACTGAGCCCATTATACCGTAAATCTTCATCCGTGCGCGCATACAATCGCGGATAGCAAGAAAAAAGACACCACGCCGGCATGATGTCTTTCAACAAACCATATTAATCTTCTGAAGCTGCGAATTCCATGTTCTTAACAAATAGGGGTATACCCGTTGCTTATGTTACAGGAAAAAATTACCATTATTATTGCAAACAACAGGCACAAAAGATAAGTCCTTATATTTACAAAAGTATGAACGACAATGCAAGGATGCCATAATATCTTTTTTAACCATAATTTGAAAACAAAGGTTCCAAGAAATAATAATTGAAATTACGCATACAGAAGTTTATTAATTTCTTTACGGATATAAATAAAGCTCTGCGAGTCTTTCAGATCCAGACTCCTTTTATGTGTTAAATATATATTTTCAAGTTTTATTATTTTTCCCGGCCTGGCTGACATAACATAGACTTTATTTGCTAAAAATACTGCCTCGTCAATATCATGAGTTATAAACACTATCGTCGGATGTTCCTGCTCCCATATTTCTCTTAACAATAATTGCATCATACATTTCGTGTGAGGATCCAATGCACCAAATGGTTCATCCATTAGTAATACGTCTGGCTGATTGGCTAAAGCACGAGCTATAGCTACTCTTTGCTTCATCCCTCCTGATAATTCTTTAGGGTAACATTTAGCAAATTTTTCTAATCCAATAACATTAAGATATCTGTCTGCGATTCTTTGCTGCTCCTCCTTGGATAATTTTTTTATTTTCAGGCCAAATTTAATATTATCCTCTACTGTCATCCATGGAAATAACGTATATGTTTGAAAGACCATCCCTCTGTCCGGTCCCGGAGCAACTATTTTTTTGTCATTTGCTAAAATATTACCTGAAGTGGGAAAATCAAGTCCTGCCAGCATATGGAGTAACGTTGATTTCCCGCAGCCAGATGGACCAACAATACAGACAAAATCATTTTCAAGAATGTCTATTGATATATTTTCCAAGGCATCAATTCTGTTTTTCCCGGTAAAATATGTTTTACAGACATTTTCTACTCTAATCTTACTATTAGCAATATGTGCAGTAATAGGTATCCCGTTAACATCATTTTTTATTGACATATATCTCCTCTATTCTGCCCAAGGGAACATTTTTTTAATTGCAAATGCAAATACCCTGTCTGTAATCAAGCCAAGAATACCGATAATAAGAATCCCGGAAAATATGCTTTCCGTTCGTAAATATCTTTGTGCCTTTAAAATATTATAGCCAAGCCCTGACTTTGATGCTACAAGTTCAGCAACTGTAAGATAGGTCCAGCCCCATCCGATCATCATTCTTAATGTAAGCATCATTTTGGGTGCCATTGCAGGAATAAGTACAAATAATATAGTCGACCATCTGGTAGTCCCAAGAGTATAACTCGCCGATAAAAGGTCATCCGATACACTTCTGGCATCATCCGATATCATTAAAACCAGTTGAAAAAAACAGCCCAGAAAAACAATATCAATTTTTGCGATTTCTCCGATACCTAACCAAACCATTACAAGAGGTACAAAAGCAGGTACCGGCATATATCGAATAAATTCACAAACAGGTGAAATGATTGCATCAAAATTTCTGAAACTACCGGCTAAAATCCCCAGAGGAACGCCCAGTAAAACAGATATAAGAAATCCCATTGTTATACGAAATACACTATACCGCATATTTACCCATAACGTTCCATCTTTTGCTGTGTTAACAATATCATTGAAAACTTTACCTGGTGAAGGTAAAAAAAGTTCCTCAACAATGCCGCTTGCACAAATCACAGCCCAGGCTGCAAATAGAAAAATAAACGTTAATGCAGCATATATGGTATATCTTTTTTTTGAAATCGGCTTTCTCAATCTATAATCATATTTATTGTATGTCATACATTTCTCCAATTATATAATTGCATCTTCACCCTTTTCACCAGTATGTATTCTTATGCACTGTTCAACAGGAAGGACAAATATTTTTCCATCTCCGCTTATTCCGTTGCTGTTAATCTTTAAAACGATTTTTATAAGCCTGTCAACATCCTCGTCCTTTACAATTATGTCGATTATTCTTTTTGCTACTAAGATATCATTATGTATGTATTCATCTGCTTGAGAATCTGGATATTGTGGTTCAAATAAAACTCCGTTTTTTCCTTTACCCAAAACTTTTTTTGTACTCATGGAAAAAAAACGATTTTCAGTCAACGCTTTTTTTGTTTCATAATATTTATTTGGTCTGATTATTATTATTACATCCTTCATAAAGTCCTTTCTATATTAAGCCAAAACTCAATATTCGATTTTTCAAATAATCAAATCACAAAATTCAGATTCTTTGATTTTTCTCTGTCACAGTAAATTTAATTCTTGTGTTGCTTATCTGTGCAATATTCCTCCGAGTTTATAACTATAATTCGTATTTCCCCGAGCTTACTGTAACAACTTTATCTACAGGCAAAATGAAGATTTTACCATCTCCAAAATTCCCATCATGATCTGCTTTGGATTCTTGTATAATAATATTTACAACTCCCTCAACACTTTCATCCGGGACCACCAGCATGAGCATTTCTTTTGGTAATTCATCATAATAAACTTCATTAACCTTTAATCCGCCTTGCTTTCCTCTCCCCAATATTCCAAATTTCGTAACTGCCCGAAAGCCTTCTGAACTTAACTTGGTTAAAATAGCATCACTCTTTTCAGGCCTGATAATTGCTTTAATCATTTTCATATTAATATTTACCTCTTCTGTTTTTTCATTTGGTAATTTTAAAAAAGGCGATAATATCACATACATGACATCATCGCCTTTAAACTCACTGATTTAAAACTGAATTGAAAATATTGTAAAATCCATTTACGATTTCTTCTGCTAGCATTTTCCCTTTTTCAAATGAGCTTGAACGAGCCGAAGCTAATGGTCCAGATGAAGGGGTCATTCCCGGATGTACCGGATAAAGAAAATAATTGCCAGGAGTAAACGGCTCTTCATCTACATATCGCTCCATATGCACCAATTCCGGTTTGTAATACATGATCATTGACGTCTCTGTTAAAGCTGCATGCTCCAAAGCCCAACTGGTGAATGGAACTTCATCAAATAATATATTTACCAAAGTTTCCGGAATATTATCCCACCAGCTGGACAGCACAATTTTTATATCGTATTTCTGTGTTACCATATCCATTGCTTCAATAATAAATGGTTGATTCTCAAAATGACCATTTACTATAAATATCTTTTTTACTCCATCTCTCGCGAATTCTGAAAGTACATCATATATTAAATTTATCATCGTTGTACCGGTAAGATCAATTGTTCCAGGAAAAAGTGGTCCTCCTCCGCTTGTAGGTTGCGATTTATATCCATAAGTAATCGGGGATGCTACTATTCCATCTATCTTTGCAGCCAGATCCAAAGCCAGACCTTTAGAAATAATGACATCCGTTGATAATGGCAGATGATATCCATGCTGTTCAGTTGATCCAACTGGCAGGATAACTGTTGTTTTATCCTTAATTTGTTCGAATTCTTTCCAGGTTATATTTTGTAAATCCCTGTCCATTTCTCCTCCTTTATTTTATTTTCATTTCGTCTGTGGATAATTTATTATATGATCCACAGAAATTTTTACATACTGCAACTTGCACAAAAAAGAACTCAATAATGTAAATAAACTACAAATCAGATATTTAATAATTTAAAAGCGTGTAAACCGATCTGAATTAAAAGGAGCTCATTTTGATCAATTAAATCCATTTCGACTATTCTCCGTATTATTTCAAATCGATATATAAACGTGTTCCTGTGTAAATGGAGTTCTTTTGCTGCTCTCGTGATGTTATAACGATTTTGTATATACGCCTCTAATGTGTTTAAATTTTCAGATTTATTCTCTATATCATAATGAAAAAGCTTAATTATTGGTTCTGCCAGGGTATTTAACTTTTCTTCACTGCAGCTGCTCCATAGAAAATAATCAATTCCCATCTTTTGATATGTAAAAATATTATTATCGGCTTTTAATTTCTTACCTAAAGAGATCATTTCGATCCCTTGTTTATATGATAAAGGAATATCCTGAACCCTCTCTGTAATATTGCTTATTCCAATCATTATATTCAAGGCATATTTTTCTAAACTTTTTTTTATATTCAGGCTTAACAGTTCTGCTTCTTCGAACAATTCATTATTTTTATCATTCTTACTGGCAAAAATGAAGATAGAAAAATTATTATCAAATTGTATTTTATAGGTTTCCCTAGAGTAACCGGTTGTAATATCATTTATTGTTCTGCTAATAGTATTTCTTACATTGTACTTTTTAACATAGGAACCATTGTCAAATCCGTCTATTTGAAAGTCAATACAGATTCGTTTACGGTTGTAGGGAAAACCATACAAAATTGAGTAATGTTTAATGGTTTCAACATCAGCATTTTCCGGTAACAGTACCATGTTGATGAAGCTTTTTTCAGTTTCACCGCCTTTTTTCCCAACCATATAGTTTTTCAGGAAAAACAGATTTATTACACTGCAAACTTTTTCAATCAATTTATATTGTTCACCGACAAGTTCTTTCCCCATATCATAAACAACAAGAAATCCCAGTAAACTGTGATTATACTCGATTGGTGCTATAGCATATCTTTCAGTATCTTCTTCGGTTTTGTTAATTATGAAATTAAACGTTTTAAATTTGGTTTCATCATATTCAGTCAGCAGTTTATCGCAAATTTCTTTTGAAAAGGCAGTGTATTTTTCATCTAAACAGATTGAATTCTTTGTTATTCCTTTAGTTTTGTTTTCATTTTCCCATCCTAAGCAATGTAAATCTCCATTCAGAATATACACAGGACACTGAATTATTAAATAAATATAATACATAATAATTTCCAAATCCGACTCCGATAGTATTGCTTCCATCATCTTTTGAAAGAGGTATTGTATTCGTTGATTTTTTTCCAGTTTTTCCATAAACATATTTTGATAAACAGCAAATGCAATATCGGAAAACAGCAAAGAATAATCCAATTCAATTAATGGAAGATTGTACTGATTTGCAGCATCAATCAGTTCCTCTGGTATTCTGTCATGATAGTAGTGTAATTTAATTCCCAGTGCTGCACATTTATGTACCACTAATTCCAATACAAACTCAAAATAGTGTCCTTCCATAACAGACGTAAAGTAACCGGCGGAAACAACAAATTCTCCGCCTTTCATCCAATCCGTAACATGTGGAACATCAATTATCGTAAAACCGGTTATCATATTACTTAGCCCGTTAAATCCAGCTATACAATGCATTCCTCTGCTTTGTTCTACTGCAAGAAGTTTTTCCACTGTAAAGTCATTCATAATATCACCCAAAATCATATTTTTCTGATTTTAACTTACGCTCCGACTGCTTTTTTTTATGGAATAAGGCTACTCCACAAATGTGAAGCAGCCTTATATAATCGATTTATTCTTTGACAGCTTCATCAAACGAAGTATTCATTACATTCTTTGGTGGAATATCTTTTGATATCGATCCGGTTTTCTTATAAAAGTCACAAATTGTAGATACTGCCTTATATGCTAATCCTCCTTCAGATAAAGCTGTCTTTGCTTCACTTGGCTTATACAATTTAACAGTTCCAAGTTCTGTTTCAACTTCTTCTTTACTTACGCCTAAATGATCAGCTACTATCTGATTAGCTTCATCTTTTGTTGCGCTGTCAAACAAATATATTCTTCCTTTCTCTATTCCGGAAATAACTCCTGAAATCCACTGAGCTTTTTTATCTGCGTTTTCTCTGGAAACAACCAGGACATCCAAGATTGTTCCTGGCGCATCTTTACTTGAAAATATCATGCTGCCTACACCTGTACTGGACGCCTGTGAAAGATACGGTTCCCAGGTTACAGCTGCATCTATTTCCTTTGCCAAAAAAGCTGCACCGGCATCAGAAGCATTCATATCGACCATTTCAATATCACTATCAGACATTCCGTTCTTTGTCAAAGCCTGTTCAAGTAAATAATGAGATACTTGATTAATCTCGACGCCTACCGTGTGTCCCTTTAACCCGACAACTGATTTAATACCCTGCGCTGCCACAATTCCATCTGCACCGGCAGAATCATCCGTTACTGATACTATTTGTGGCATATTATTGCTATAACGATCTGCTACCACTAAAGCTGCATCCAAAGTACCTCTGGCAATATCCGCTTTTCCTGAGGCTACAGCATTATAAGAATTTGTTTGATCGTCAAATTCCAGCATTTCAATATCAATCCCATAATCCTTAAAGAATCCTTTTTTTATAGCTACATACAAGGGTGCATCTCCGATAAAAGCATTCTCCGCGATTGTAACATGTGTAAGCTTCTGAGCAGATGCTGTTGACGAAGCAATATTAGCATTGGCAGAAGTTTTTTCAGATGTTGATCCCTGTGTGGCTGCCCCTGTAGTACTTACAGTCTTAGCAGTTGTTGCTTCCTGTGATTTACTCAATTTTTCTGTTCCTGCTGAAGCTGATTTGGGTGTACTTTGATTTCCACATCCATTTAACGTGAATATAATCGCAAATACAGTTATTATTGAAAGCGTTTTTTTAATTTTCATTATTAATTCCTCCTGTTATAAAAAACGAGAACGATGCATCTGCAACGTCCTCGTTGTACAATTAATATGATTTTTTTACTGCCAGCATCGAGATAAATTCAAATGCCAAATTTGCTGCCAAATATGCTGTAATTTCACTACAATCATAATCAGGTGCTACTTCAACAATATCATTGCCAACCAAATTAACATTTTTCAAACATCGAACAAATTCCAATGCTTCATAAGACGTAAATCCACCAACTTCAGGTGTCCCTGTCCCGGGTGCGTAAGCCGGATCAACAAAATCAATGTCAAACGTACAAAATGCTTTCGTATCCTGAACCCTTTCTGTTATTATTTTAAGTAAATCTTCAGGCTCCATAGAATGAAGTTCCGTAGCTGAAATAACCTTAAAGCCAAGGTTCTCTGCCATTTCAAATTCATCAGGGTAATAACTTGATCCCCTCTGTCCTATTTGCACGGAATGATTTGGATCAATTAAGCCCTCTTCAAGAGCTCGTCGAAATGGTGTTCCATGATTAAATTTTTGTCCGAATACATCCATGCACAGATCAAAATGAGAATCAAAATGTATTAATGACAATTTACCATATTTCTTTGCCAATGCTCTTAGTACACCCAGGGTAATCGAATGATCTCCACCCAATATTAAAGGATAAGTATTGTAAAGAATAATGTCGCTTATACTTTTTTCTATTGCCTGATAACTCTCATTAATATAACCTGGAGTTATCGGAGCATCCCCAAGATCTGCTCCCAAAAGATTTTTCAAAACATTAATATGCAAAACCGCATTATTGGGCTTTATCATTGCAGAAATTTTACGTATTGAATTTGGTCCAAAGCGAGAGCCGGTTCGAAATGAAGATCCAGTATCAAACGGAATACCAATAACTGCAAAATCCAATCCTTCAGATGTTTCTTTTCTGGGAAGCCTCATAAAATTTCCCATATTACAAAATCTGGGAGAAGCCGCTGCATCTGGCGGCTGATAATTGTTCATCTATATTCCTCTCTTATCCACAAATATTTCCACAAACGAAAGGGCGACGGATTTTATCCATCGCCCTTGATTTAATAAAGCTTATAGCACAATTTATTCAAGCTGTCAAGAATAGATAGCCTGAAAATAAGTTCAAAATAAATTGCCTCAGATATATCTTACAGCAAAGTATATTGATAATTGATTTACCGCAGCGGCGGCGCATTTTTCTCCGTGATCTCCTTAATGTTCTTCTCCAGATCGAACTCCGTTCCCTCGCCGTCGTCATCATACATCCGGTACACGGCTCCGGTGCGGATATAGGAAAGAGAATGCAGATTCCCGGTGTCGGTTCCTTCCGCATATTCCGCGCTACTGCACACCGGCACAAGTTTTTCCGGTCTCACAAAAATCAGGACCTCGTTCAGCTTCACGCGCACATAATGATCGCCCTTTTTCAGAATTTCCTCGTCCCAGTCGTCTATGCTGCGGAAGCGGTACAGTTTCATGTCTTCCGGAAGATAAACATATCTCCCGGTTTCGTTCTGCCGGTAAACCGGTGCGATCATCATGCTTTCGCCCACCAGCAGCTGATCCTCCACGGTCCCTGCCCGTCTGTCCTCCGGATAGCCGAAGGAAAGCGGCTTCATGTACATGCCGTCTGTCAGGGCTGCCTTCACGAACTCGCTGTAAATGTACGGAAGCAGCATATAGCGGAGTCTCACGATGTCCGCCAGCTCCTTCTGTGTTTCCGGGAACTCCGTCAGCTCCTGCCGCCTTGTTCCGCGCGAGGAGTGGTTCCGCATGAGCGGCGTGAAAATGCCGAACTCTGTCCACCGCATCAGAAGGTCCGGTGTGGTGTCGTCCCCGAAACCGCCGATATCCGTCCCGCTGTAGAGGAAGCCGCACATATTTAAGGACGGCATCTGCCTGATTCCCAGTTCCAGCTGCGACCACCACGCCCGGTTGTCTCCGGTCCATATGCCCGCGTAGCGGTGCATGCCGATGCAGGACGCGCGCGAAAAGAGCAGGAACCGTTTCCCGGGGCAAATCTTCTCCAGTGCTTCCGCCGCTGCCCTGGTCATGTTGAAGCCGTAAAGGTTATGGACTTCGTCGTTACGGTATTTTTTCCCGTCCGCCCGGTGATAGAAGGAGCGGTAGTCATCCGGATGATTGGCCATTTCCCCGATCATGTCGCGGAACTCGAAAAACGAATTCGCGTCGAGGTTCATCTGCCTGTACGCTTCCACCTTTTCAAAGATCTTCTGAAGACGCTTTTCGGAATAGAAAATGGCCGGCTCGTTCATGTCGTTCCAGAAGCCTTCTATGCCGTCGTCCGTCAGGACCCGGTAAAGGTTTCCGAACCACCGTCTTACATCGCTGTTCAGGAAATCCGGCAGGACTGATTTTCCCGGCCAGACCGCAGCCACAAAATCATTCCCGTCCGCATCCTTGCAGAAATATCCTTTTTCCGTGCCTTCATCGTAGACGGAATAGCCCTTTTCCTTCTTGATGCCCGCATCGATAATGGGGATCAGGCGGATGTGATTTTCCTTCATCTCCCGCACAAATCCCGGGAAGTCCGGAAATGTTCTGCCGTTCACGGTGAAGTCCCTGTAGTGGTCCATGTAATCGATATCCAGATAGATCATGTCGAGCGGGATATGGTTCGCGCGGTGTTTCCGTACGACCTCGCGGATTTCGTCCTCGTCCATGTAGCTCCAGCGGCTCTGCCCGTAGCCGAACGCCCACTTCGGCGGGATATAGCTTCTCCCCGTCAGATGCCGGAAGTCCGCCACGATTTTTTCTTTGCTTCCGCCGGAAAAGACATAGAGAAAATAACCGGGATGCGCAACCTGCACCCGAAGGACATCCGGTTTCGTGTAGCCGATATCGAACCGGACATTCCCGGGTGCATCGATGAACATCCCGAAAAGTTCTTTTCCGTCTATGATGAGGAAGTTATGCGCGCCGTAAAGCGAGTGCTTTCCTTCCGTGTGCGTGGAATCGTCGGTGCAGTTACTCTCGTACACCCACCCGCGCTTATTGATGCCGCGGACCTGTTCTCCGAGTCCGTATACGATGTCTTCTTCTGCCATGCCGCAGGTAATCTCAAGGCCGTCCGGCGACACCTGCACGTACGGCACTCTGTTTTCTTTTTCTTCCGGTACCGTTAAGACGACAGCACCGGTTTCCATCGGTTCTCCGAAGCGGAATTTTCTGATCATGGCATATGGATCCTTTTCTTTACTCTGTTTCGGTTATGGTCCCGTCCTCATTCCGCACAAACTTTTTAAAGAAGTCCCACGCAAAAGAAGCTTCGCTGTAATGCGGCTCATGCGTGGCATTGGTGATCAGGATCAGCTGTGCAAACGGGTTCTTATAGCCGCTCTTGTAATAATTGGAAACGGTCCATTTGGTCCCGTCCGGAATAACGGTATGGGAGTCTTCCGGTTTATATCCCCAGTAGGGCGTCTCGGAATAGTCCGGCTCAAAGTCCTTGTCAATCATCTCGTTGTAAAGGAAGAGCGAACGCAGACCGTACTGCTCGTCCGGCATGACCTTGTAGGTATCGTCGCTGTCCATATAAGCATATTCCATGGTACCCTGAATGACCTGGAACGGCATGTCGTAGCCGGCATACACGTTGTCCTTGTCCGGCATGTCCACCATCCAGCCCATGGCGGAGATTGCCGCAAAGAGCTGCGGATAATCGCGCGTCAGAGCAACCGAGGTGCCGCCGCCGTTGGAAAATCCCGTGGAATAGACTCTGGTCTTATCCACCGGATAGAACTGCGAAATATACTGGACGGTTTCCGCCATATAAGCTGTCTGCGTGTAGGTTTCGGAATTATCATAGACCGGCGCGATCACGATAAAGTTTATGTCTCTCGCCTTGTCCACCCAGCCGCAGTCCTTCGCGTCATCTCTCGGATCGCCTCCGGTGGAACACATATCAAGCACCAGAGGTACCTTGGTGTCGGGATTGTTGATGACCGCATCCGGCACGTAAACATAGCCGCTGCCGCCGTCCGGCATGGTATAGGCAATCTCATGCATGCCCCGTTCCGGATAGGTCACGCTCCAAGTGGAGGGAATGGCCTGTATGGGTGCGCTCACAGCTGTGCCGCTGCTCTCGTAGCTGCCGTTGGAAGGCTCTGCCGTTACGGCCGCGCCTGAGGCATCGGCTGCGGAATCTGCCGTGCCGCCTGTTCCGTCCGCCGCAGTATCCGTTCCGTTCAGGTTCAGTTCCGGGACCAGCAGATCTCCGTCGGACTCTGTTTCATCCGAGCTGTCCGCATTGTCCCCGTCTTCATTATTACCATTGTAAGTCTGGCCGGTCGCCGCCCTGGTAATCTGCGGCACACTGATGCTGAAAGCCATGACCGCAAACAAGGCAGCGATCAGAAAATGTTTTCTCACGAAAAATTGTTCTCCGTTTCTTATCGATTCCCATAACCCGAATCCCCTTGAAACTTTTCCGGACACAATACAAACCAAACTGTATTATAGCAGACACCGGGAGAACAATTGTTAGGATTTTATTAAAATTATGTGTCGGTTTCCCTGCGGCTTTTCAGGCCCTTAACCGCAGCAGTTCTCACCAGGAGGAACCTCCTCCTCCGCCCGAACCGCCGCCTGAGGAACCGCCGCCTGAAGAACCGCTTCCGCCACCGCCTCCCGAAGAAGAATGATCGACCGTCCCGGAGGAAACGGCAGTGTTCATGATCCTGTCAAAGCTGTAGTTCGTGAAGCTGTCTCTGCTTCGGTACCAGGACGGCGCCTCTGAAATGATTCCCTCGAACTTCTTAATCCATACATCCGTTACGCCGAGCACATAGGCAAAGGGCAGAATGTCGTAAAAATAGGAAGGGTTCCCGGCGGCCAGTGTTTCCAGCTGATTTTTCTCCGCATCCCTTAAGAAGGTTCTGAAGCCGCGAAGCTTCCCCAGAACTGCGGCACCGTATTCCGTTCTTCTGGGCATAAGTTCTTTTAAGACTGCCATCAGGACAATGCAGACCGCCGCGAACAGAAATGCTGCTGCATAAACGGGATCATCCTCAAATATCATAATCAGTCCTTTGATGAAGACAATGAGGACAGGAATAAACCACATGACCATAAAAATGGACATGACGAACTGCGCGGTTTTATTCTGTCCGTTTTTGCCGACCAGAAAGAACAGCGTCCCGGCTGTTATCATGATGAACGGTCCTACTATGGCGAAAGCCTCCGGCACATACCTCGCCATAAGCGCGACCGGGACTGCCATGGAAAGGATAATCAGACCGACAATCAGCAGGTTCACGGAAGAAGACTGTTTTTCAAAAAGTCTGCCGTCGGATCCTGTATTCCTTAAAATCTGCCGGATAACCTTAATAAAACGGTACTCCAGTTTTTCTGAGCTCACCCTGTCCGCTTTCGGCCCGGCGCAGGCAAAGAGTCCGTCGAAGAAAAGTTTTTCGTTTCGGTCCGTGCCGTCATACTCCTTCAGTTTCGTTACGGTAAAAGGACGTGTCTTAAAGAGTATCCCCTTTTCATCCTCTTCTTCTATGCGGAGATAACCTTTCGAGGCCAGATAGATCAAGAGCGACATGACATCCTTTTCGTTTGCCCTGCCCTTGTAGGCACAGGCGATGTCCAGGCTGTTCATGTGTTCCGGCGGATAAAATTCCACAGTTTCCGTGACCCTTCTGTCCTTTCCGTAACGGAACCAGAGAATGAAAATGACCAGAAGCGATATCAGAGGAACCAGAATAAGAAGCAGGATTGCCGGAAGGTCGGATATTCTTTTCCGCACGAAATATCCTTCCGGCAGTTCTATTCTTGCCGTTAGTCCTTCGTATGGAAAGAGGATCCCGTTATAAGCTCCGGTGATCTCGTTTTCCGACACGGTATAGTCCAGCACCGTTCTGTCATATCCCACGGACCCGGTCCGCCCTGTGGAAAAGCCGATCTGCGAATGATCAAACTCCTTCGGCATGCGGATGCGGAACGTGATATTTCCGATGCAGGTGTCCCAGTCGTCACCGATGACATTAAAATAAAATTCGTCCGCATTTTTCAGGCGGTCGGCACCGATGTCATAGGTATAGCCGATTGTATAAGTATGGCTTTCCTTCAGCATGCTGCCTGAACTGCCGATCTTTACGGCACAATTGCCGCTTCCGTAAGTTGTCTTTACGTCTGCCGGCTGACCGTCCTGCTGTACTTTGATATTTTTGACTGCGGCATGGTTTTCGGAAGTACTTCCGTCCGCTCTCCTTACGGTGTTCTGCACGGGGATATTCCGGATGATGCCGTGCCTTTCGACGCTGAAAAATGCGGTGATCTTTTCCGTGATGCTGAACGTGTTGTCATCGTTCACGGTGATATCAACGTCATAGGAATCCAGGACGTACGGAAAACCGGAAAACCTGCTGTTCAGACTCGGCGTGCGGTCTTCCGCCGCTCCCTGCGGCTGCCCTGCCGCTGCATATGTTCCCGCTGCCGGGACCAGGCTGAAGAGCAGAATAAAAGCCGCCGTAAGAAAAGCCATCATGCGGCGGCCGTTGTTCCCGGTATTACTTCGCGGATTTGCCATCGGATTTCCCTTCCGCATCAAAGCTGACACTGACGTTTTCCCGTTCTTCCGCCGCGGTTTCAAACATCTTTTCCGCAGAGAAACCGAACATCGGCGCAAAGATATTTCCGGGAAACATCTGGACCTGATCGTTGTAATTTCTCACTTCCGCATTGTAGTACTTTCTTGCATTGGCAATGTCCTCTTCGATCTTATCAAGCTTCGAGCTGAGATCCAGAAAACTTGCGTTTGCCTTCAGTTCCGGATATGCTTCCGCGACCGCAAAAAGGCGGGCAAGTCCGGCAGTCAGTTTCTCGTTGCTTTCCGTTTTTTCCGCGCTGCTCATGTCGCTGTAGTTTTTTGTTCTGAGACCCGTGATCTCCGTCAGAGCGGATTTTTCAAAATCCGCATATCCCCTGACGGTATTCACCAGGTTCGGGATCAGGTCCCATCGTTTTTTGAGGTACACGTCCATGGTCGCGAACGCTTCCTTCACCCTGTTGCTGCAGCTGACCAGTCTGTTATAGGTTCCCATGACAAAAATAAAGATAACCAGCAGTACGACAATCAGTATCACCAGTCCGTTCATCGTTTCCCCTTCCTGCCGCTGTCCGTGCGGCACATCCCCTGTTCCTTTCAGCCGGTGCTTTCCCCTGTCCCTGATGCGAACCGTCTTCCTTCCCTGCGGTTCCGGTTCTTACAGTCCCAGATCATAAATGCGGTTTGCATTGTCAAAGAAGATCTTTTCCGCACTTTCCTTATCCACGAGCCGGGATATGAATTCGACGTAGTTCTCGATATCCACGCCCGGATAATCCGTGCCGAACATGAAGCGGGAATCATCCTCCACGTACCGCATCCACGACCGCAGCATCTGCACATATCCGGACTGATACTCGAAGTACCGGTCCAGATCCACCTTTCCCTCCAGAAGTCCCGAAAGATCTGCCGCCACGTTCGGGTTCTTCTCCATAACCGCGGCCGCCTCCTGAAGAAACGGATTTCCGAAATGGCACATTACAAACTGCACATCCGGAAATTCAGATGCCACCTCGTCGATCGTCAGCGGATGACTGTACTTCAAGTTCCCCATAGACCCCGCCGTCATCCCCGTGTGAAACGCCACCGGCTTATGATATTTCTGGGCCAGCTTATAGTAGGGCTTCAGACAGCTGTCCGCGGGATAAACCGGGGAATAACCGATATAGATCTTGATGCCCGCGCAGGCTCTGCGCCTCAAATGGTCTTCCATCATCGCGATCGTTTTGGCATCCGGATGAAGCGACCGTTCAAAATCACCTACGCCGATGCAGTAGCGGAACGCCTCCGGAAAACTGTAGGCATCCGCCGTAGGCGCCTGATTTCCCATGACTATCCCGGCTGTGATCCCGAGCTTCTCATATAACTCTGTCAGAGGTCCCGCAGAAATCTTTCCTTCCGCTCCGTCGCCCTCTTCCGGAGCATAATCCTCCGGCTTGAACAAATGAAGATGCGCATCGATTATTTTCATGGTTCTCATTTCCTTCCTGATGATTGCTCTCTTCCGGTACCGTTTGCCCATGTCCGTTTCCGGCCGTGACTTCCGGTTCGTTTCCCGGTGCCCGTTTCCGGCCGTGGCTTCCGTTTCGTTTCCGGTCTGACCGCTACCGGCACGCGGTTTAATTCCGGTTACCGGTCTGTTATCAATTATAAACTTTCTTTCCCCTGAATGAAATGTCTGAAGAAGGATTTTTCAGGCTGCAGATTTTCATCCATCGAGTAGGAGAAGGCTTTTCGTCTCCTACTCGTGCGCGGGCCGCGTGCCCCGAAGGGGCTGAATTCCATGTACGGCCCTGCGCGTCAGGAAACCAGCTGCCCGGGGCCTCAGAATTCCAGCTCCCGCTTCCGGAACAGAAACACCGTCAGGAAATACCCGATCGCAATATAAACCAGGATCCCGATCAATGCCCCCGCGCTGAAATTCCCGATCATCAGCCGCGTGGTGAAAGTCTTGATGAAGGTCGTGAGCATGTAATTATCAAGATGCAGGAACTCGATCTCCTCTATCCCGGCGAGTAAGCTTACCAGCATGTTCAGGATGCCCATGGACAGCGCCAGATAAAGAAGCGTTCCGGGTCCCGTGCTCTGGGTGAAGAACATTAAGATCATGGCCAGGTTCACGTAGGAAACAACGCTGAGCCACACCTTTAAAAGTGAAATCAGGATCTCCGTTATCTGGTCCGTTTCCAGTCCCGCATGAAGAACGGCCCCCGCCGCAAATGCGACCAGGGCAAACAGCAGCAGATCGATGAGCGTCAGCACCGCTGCCTCAATGACCTTGCACAGCACCACAACCCGGCGCGGAATGCCTATGCCGATCGCGACCTGCATGGTCTTGGCCTTGAAGTCATCCGCATAGACCGTGATCAGTTCGACCAGTCCGAGGCCGGTCGTGAGCACGGCAATATACTGCTCCACATACAGCACAAACGTGATCGAGGTCCACAGGTTCTTATATGCCGCATAGATCACGGCGAGAAGGGCAGCGTAGATGATCGCCATGACAATGATCCGCGGCAGTCTCTTTATAATCCGCTTCAGATCGGCCAGCACGTAATTACGCATTTTTCTCCCCTCCCACCAGATTGAAGTAATAATCCTCCAGGCTGCGCGTCTCCTGCTCTTCCTTCAGGATGTCAATGCCGGCATCTGCCAGTACTTTCCTGGCGCGCTCCATATCGCTTACCTTGATCCTGACGGCATTTCCCGCTTCCTTCAGATCCTCCTGCGTGATCACTCTCTGAATGATCCCGTTGTTCACGATCCCGAACCGGTGCGCGGTGTTCTGCAGCTCTCCCAGGATGTGCGAGGAAATGATGACGGTCATCCCGTATTCGCTGTTCAGCTTTTGCACGAGATGCCGCACGTCCGCTATGCCCTGCGGGTCCAGTCCGTTCGTCGGCTCGTCCAGGATAAGAATTTCCGGGCTTCCCATCAGGGCATTTGCTATGCCGAGCCGCTGCCGCATGCCCATGGAATAGCTCCGGAAGGGACTCTTCGCCTGGTCCAGTTCCACGATTTTCAGCACCCGCTCCGCTTCGCCCTTGTCCGGGATGTTTTTCAGCTGTCTGTAATATTCCAGATTTTCCTTTCCGGTGAGGTAGGGGAAGAAATTGAAGCCCACGAAGAAACCGATTTTCTTTCTTCCTTCTTCCAGGTTCCCGCCGGTTTCCCCGATCTGCATTTTCCCGCTCTGATAATCCGAAAGACCGAGAATGATCTTGAAGATCGTCGTTTTCCCGGCGCCGTTTTTTCCGACCAGACCGAAGATATCCCCTTTGTTGATGTCCAGGTCCACTCCGTTTAAGACCTGATGCTTTCCGTAGCTTTTTTTAATTTCCTTCAGAGAAATCACTGTCTCGCTCATGCGGCCGTTCCCCTTTCTTTTCTCCGCTTACCAGACCATAATCCGCTTCTGCGGATCCAGATACATGCCGTCGCCCGGGCCGATGTCGTACGCCCGGTTGAACTCGTCGAACTGCTGAAGCGTCACGTTTGTCCGGAGGAATGCCAGCGGGTGCACATCCTCCGCATATCTGCGTTCAATGTCATAGGACGTTTTATGCCGCCAGTTCTCGGCAAACGAGGTGAAAAACAGACGGTAGTCAAAATCCGGTTTCTGCGCTGCCAGGGAAAGCATGCACTTCAGCCCGCCCATATCGGCGATCGCCTCTCCCTGAACGGCTGTCCCGTCATATCCGACGGCTCCCGGGAACGGCTGGATGGCATTATAGAATTTTACCAGGTTATTGGATCTTGTCTGGAACTTCTGCGTGTCCATGACGCTCCAGAGAGAATTGTAAAGTCCGTCCTTGTCGAACCGGTAGCCCGTCGTGTCAAATCCGTGCGTGATCTCATGCCCGATCACGAAACCGAGGCGTCCGAGCTTCTGCTCGTAGGGAGCATCGTCGCCGTAGAAAAATCCGTCCGCCATGATCCCCGCGAAAATATTGATGGAGTTGTTCTGCGCCATATAGAACGCATTTGCAATGGTGGTCGGCATGGCTGCGAGATCCCATCTGTCCCGGTTCACCGGCGCATTCACTTCCAGGGACATTCTGGAGGTGCGGAACTCATGGATGGCCGCGACCGCATCGATCAGGGTCTTATCCGGATCTATGGCAAGGCCGGCATAATCGGTAAAGGTATCCGGATAGACTATGCGGAGGCTGATGTTATCCAGTTTCTCCACGGATTTTTTTCTGGCCTCTTCGGAAAGCCAGGTCTCGCTCTGGAGCATGTCCCGGTAATGCGAAATGATTTCTTCCGTCATGACCCGGATGTCTTTCTTCTCCTTGTCGCTGCAGTAACGGGCAATATAGATCTGGTCCATGGGCTCCGCCAGATATTTTCCGATGAAGCTGTCGAGGAGTATGCCGGTCTCCTTTTCTTCCGCCGTCCGGTTCTTTTCCTCTTCCGACTTCGGATCGGTCCCGGGGTTCTCATCTTCTTTCCGCGAATTCTTTGTGAAAAGCGTCTGCATCATCTCGGATTTATCGAACGCCTCCCGGTCCAGAAGCGGCAGCATGTCGTTTAATGTGTGCACCGTAAAATATGCCTTCATCTCCGGCAGATACTGTTCCGTGTAAAGTCTCCCGACTGCCTTCACATAGTCCGGCTCGCAGACCGTATAGCGGTCCGACCGGTCCAGTCCGTAATGCTTTAAGATATCCGTAAGCGGATAGTTTCCCTCGATTTCCTTCAGTTCGTCAAAGGTAAAGGTGTTGTCCGCTTTTTTCAGGTACTTGACGGACCTCTGTTTGTCCGTGCCCGCCATGCTGTCCGAAAGCCTGATTTCGAAGCTGTAGGATTTCCGGATGATGTCCTCGATTTTTCCCGGATCCATACCGAGACGGTTTAAAAGATACCGCACCTTCTGGTTACTGTCCTGCTTCAGAAGATGTCCGTTCAGGGACAGTTCGGAATATTCGTCCGAGGACTTCAGCGTGAAGCTCTCCGCCGTGCCTATGAAAACCGTATTGAAATCTCTGTCCTCCAGAGGCGTTCCCACGTCAATGCCGACCGGATAAACCAGTGAAAAGTTCATGCCGTCTTTGTTTAAAAGATAGGAGGTCATTTCCTCCATGGAAGAAATATTTTCGATCGCTTCAAGATATGGGCGGATGGGCTCCGCTCCGAGTTCATTCCGTCTGTCCCAGTTTCCGGCCAGGCCGGAAAAAGTACCGACAAGATCATGGTCATGCTGCAGCATGGACACGGGAAGACCGGCAGGATTGCCGTCCGACTCTTCCGCGGTCACTGTCTTATCCCGGACGATATCCATCTTCCGGTCCCGCAGGACTTTTTCATTCTCAGTAAACATGCTGATATCCTGGACTTCATCGCTGAGTTTCGTTTTCAGCAGCCAGTCGCGGTTCACCGCCGTATAGAAATCATCCTTCGGATTCACCGGCGTATCTTCCTCGATCGCGCCGTCTATGTCGGAGTTGATCCATTTGGAATCCCCGGATATGGTTTCGCCTGCCACCACCGGCTTCTTCTCACCGAGCAGATATGAGCACCCGGAAAGTAAGGATGCGGACATAACAACGGCGCAGAACCGCCGCAGGACCGAATTCATCTTCTTCATCGTAAACTCCATCTGTCTGATTGTCTTGAAGCCCGTTCGACTGCAAGCGTCAGTTTCGCTCTATTGTTTTATTCTATTACATTTCCGGTGCTTTGTAACCATCTAATCCGAAATTTAACTCTGCGCCCGAACCAACTTTGAACCTGCGGACACACAGCAGGTTTTCATCTTTTCCCGCAAAGGAAACCGCAGATCCCGAAGCGGCTTAAGATCTGCAGGGTACACAGCAGATTTTTATCTTTTTCCACAAAGGAAACCGCAGATCCCGAAGCGGCTCAAGATCTGCAGGGTACACGGCTGGTTTTCATCTTTTTCCACAAAGGAAACCGCAGATCCCGAACCGGCTCAAGATCTGCAGGGTACACAGCAGGTTTTCATCTTTTTCCGCAAAGGAAACCGCAGTTTCCGAACCGGCTTAAGATCTGCAGGGTACACAGCAGGTTTTTATCTTTTTCCTCTGCAGAAAACAGGAGCACCCTCGAAACGCATAGGAGCCGAAGGCTCCGTAGTTTCGACGGGTGCTGCCTGTTTTCTGTCACCAAAAAGTCTCTCACCTGCTGTCCCCTGCGGCACTGCTGCCGTCCGGGATCTGCGTTTCCGTGTCCGTGTTGCGGTAGCGGCTCACATAACCGAGCTCGGCAAATTCCGCCTCCTGCGCTTTCCTTTCGCTCTCGTACCGCTCCGTCATCTCTTCCCAGTATGCCTTTACCGCACTGTCGGACCGGTGATCGGTGAGACCGTACTCCGAGGACAGGATATTTCCGAAATAGTCCGCCACCTTTTCCGCGCCGCTCACATTCAGATGCAGACCGCCGTCATAGGTATCCGTTTCATAATCGATCCCGATCTCATCCTTCACCTTCGCGAAATTAAAGTAGCGGATCCCGTTTGCGGAGGCAAAATCAGAAATCTGACTGTCCCATTCGTCGTACCACGCCGGATAACGCGACGGCGACTTGATGAGAATGAGCGTCACGTTCTTTTCCCTGCAGAGGTCCGCGATCTTCTGCAGATACTCCGCATTGACCGCGTTGAACGTCATGTTCTTCTGCTTATGATCCGGCGGATAGGTCGTGGTTGTTTTCACGTCCGCCCTGAGGTAGTAACCGTTATAGGAGACAGACGGCCGGCTGAACAGGTATCGGAAATCATCCGCGGTCAGGTCATTCCACCGGGAATGGAAACGCAGGATGGGAAACACATAGTCCAGGAAATGCTCGCCTTTGATCATACCGGCTCTGATCGCTTTTATCTTGTTCAGAGACCAGCGCATTCCGTCCATCGTGATGCGGTTGAAGGCATCCTTCTTCAGTTCCGTTCTGGTCATGGAGGAGACATCGAACACGACTGTCTGCGGGAGCTCAGTCTCAAACGTATCCTTCAGAATGTAGTAGGACTGGGAAAGCATCTGGTCGGAGCTTCCCCTCGTATAGGAAGTGATCCCGTATTTTTTCCAGAGTTCCACCGTGGAAATATCGGAATAGACATTGCTGTCTCCCAGGAAGATTACGTCATGCTTCGTGCGGTCCCGGTAGTACTCGGATATGAAGTTGCCTTCCACGATATTGTTCTCGTACTTCGGGACGAGAAGACGCTGCAGCAGGCCGAGGGCCGCAGCCGTAATCGCCAGCGTGACGGCAAGTACGGTAAGATGACTTTTTTTCATGCCTGCCTCCTAGAATTGATTGTACAGGAACTGTCCCGCATTGTATCCGGTTCCGTACGTTCCGAACACGATCACGAAAATAAACAGCGCGGAAACAGCCGCGCACTGCATGGAAAAGGATTCCTTCCGGAAGCTTCCGCCGCTGCTTCTGTTCCTTTCGGAAAGACTGACGAAAAGCATGAGGATGCAGCCAGAAAGTACCAGCACCATGTCCGCCGGACTTAAGTTCAGTTCCGCCATTCTGCCGTCAAAAAGCGCAGAGAATCCGGAGGAAAAAAGCAGGCTTCCGAACATCCGGAACGGCAGAACAGCCGTTTTGTAATAATCAAACATCTGCAGGCAGCTGACAAGCAGAAGCGTCCGGACGGCACAGAACACGGAATAGAAAGGATTCCCTTCCACAGGGAATTTCCGGTGGAACGCTTCATAGGCCGGTTCCAGTTCATGTGAAATCAGCAGAACCGCACAGTTCATCAGACCCCAGGCAATGCAGGACATGTTGAACCCGTGCCATATGCCGGTGATGAACCACACAAGGATACTCGCGCACCAGAGCGACACCCGGTCTCCTGCTTTTTTCCCGAAGCGGGAGCGTACTTTTTTGGAGAGCTTTCTGACCGGACTGCAGGTGGCCGCCGGATAGAAAATATATTCCCGGAACCAGGTCATCAGCGTAATATGCCAGCTGGTCCAGTATTTGGAAAGCTTCTGCGAAAAGAACGGCGTGCGGAAATTTTCCGGGAGCGTGATGCCGAACAGTTCCGCCGAACCGATTGCAATATCCGCGCCGCCCGTAAAGTCCGCATAAAGCTCTGCCGTATAAAACAGCATTCCGACCAGCACATAAATTCCGTCGAAGTGCTCCGGATTCGCGCCGATCAGAGCGACCGCCCCAGAAAGCCTGTCCGCGATGATCAGCTTCTTGAAGCAGCCCCGGAGTATGCGCCGTGCGCCGGACAGGAGTTTTTCATAATCAGCCTCATGCGGCGTGAACAGTTCTTCCTTCAGTTTATCGAACCGGCTGATCGGGCCCATCGAAATCTGCGGGAAAAACGAAACGAACAGTGCGAAACGAAAGATGTTTTTCTCCGCTTCATATTTGCCCTTCCGCACATCGATGAGATATCCCATAGACTGAAAGGTATAATAGGAAATCCCGAGCGGAAGCAGAAAATTATTTCCGAATTCCGTTTTATATTTCAACAGGATCAGAATGCCGAAGTTCAGGATGAGACAGGCATGGAACCAGATGCGGTTATCCTTCACGCGCTTCGCCGCAAACCAGGTGGTAAAAACAGTGACGCAGAGAAAGGCGGCAGTTTTCATGCCTCCGGAGAGATAAAAAAGGATACTTACCAGAAGAAGGAAGATCCAGCGGTGTTTTCCCGGCACGAGATAATAGAAAAAGCATGCCAGAAAAAGAAAGCCGAAGAATCCGGACGAAACCATGGACATATCCGGGCCTCCCAGAATTCATTCCGTTTCAGTGGAATATTTTGGAGGCGATTCTATCATCCGTTCCTTGAATTCAGCTGAAATTACAGCGGGAACCGTATCGACTGTTCAGGCCGGTACGGTTCCTGTGAAAAATGCTATAATAATAAAAGAAATAAAAATATTTTTGGGGAGGGTCCTGGAATGAAAAAATTAATGACTGTTTTTATGACCGTATTGATTTCTCTGCTGATTTCTTCTGCCGCATTTGCCGGAACCTGGAAACAGGACGACACCGGGTGGTGGTACGAAAACGACGACGGCTCGTATAAAAAGTCCGAATGGTTCCAGAATGACGACGGAAATTATTATTATTTCAATGACAGCGGATATATGCTTACAAACGACACGACTCCGGACGGATGCTATGTGGATGAAAACGGCATCTGGGTACCGGATGCGCAGGCTCCGGAAAACACGGGCGAAGCCGCGGGCGGATCAGGATCCTCCGTTTCATCCGGCTCTGCCGGCACGACCGGTTCCGGTACTGCATCCACCTATATTCTGAATATCAGTTCCAAAAAATTTCATTATCCTTCCTGCTCTTCCGTGAAAAAGATGAAGGACTCTAACAAGAAGACCTTCACGGGTACGAGAGAGGAAGCCATCCAGCAGGGGTACGCGCCCTGTCAGATCTGCAAGCCTTAACGGTTCAGGCGATATCGATATTCTTTCCGGTGAGTCCGACATACGCACCCTGACCTGCCTCAGCGGAATCCGCATGTGCAAGCAGCCACTTGTTTCTGGCCCGGAGGAGTTTGTCCTCCGGCGTCTTCGCCTGCATTTCCGGCTTCGCCGTGTTGGTTCCCTGCGGCAGTACGACCATGACTTTGAATCCCTTCGCCGCGTCCGTATGGCAGGGAGCATAGTGGAGCGTGGTCTCGTAGACCTCGACAAGGACGCCTGCCGGGACGCGGAACGCCTTCACCACTGATGTATCCAGCTTCCCGTTTACAATCTCCTCCATCTTCGCAAGCAGAAGGATGAACTCCTCCGTTCCGAGATTGAATTCACTGTCGCGGTGATACTCGAGACAGTTCAGCTTTGTGTTGTGTCCGTTGCACCACCCGAACTGAGCCTTCTGCCCGCCGTAAAGGGACAGCGCTGCTTCTTCAGCCTCCGGCAGATTCTGAAGCGCCGGTTCTTCCGGGACATAGGCCGTCCCGTCCGGAAGCGGCGTTTTGGTTTCCAGGGCATTTAAGAAAGGCCGGACATCCAGTCCCGTAATGATCTTTCCGTATGATGAAAATGCAGGATCCGTGATCTCGTAAATTTTCATGGCACATTTCTCCTTATTCGGGTTTTTCCTTGATTATACCTCTTTTACGGCATAACAAAAGACCAGACTGCGGAAAACGGCAGTACAAAAATCAGGGCCGGAATCATATCCGCAATCGGTATGTTTTTGATCTTGCTGACTCTTAAGCCCGCCGCGATTGTCAGGATGCCGCCGCATGCCATAAAATCCTGCAGCATGGCAGGCGTTATGACCGGACCGAGAAAAGAAGAAAGCATAAAAAGGACCGCGAAGACCGCGAGCATGAAGACAGCGACCAGAGCCACGGAAATCCCCAGGGATGCCGCAAACATAAATGCCGTAAAAAAATCAAGGACGGATTTTGACAGCAGTATTTCCGGGTTTCCGCTCATGCCTTCCGTCAGCACGCCGTATATGCCGAACCCGCTGGCACAGAAAAGTACGACGACCGTGATGAAATTATCCATATCAAAATTTTTCCGGTCCTGCACAAGACCGTGCAGGATTTTACCGAACAGTGCCGTGATGCGGGCTTCCAGCTTTAAATAATCTCCGCACAATGTTCCAAGGATGACCGCGATCACGACCGGCGTCATGGAATTTACCTTGATCACCGAATTGATCCCGATCGAAAGCGCGCATATTCCGAGGATAACCGTAACGGTACCTCTTGTTTTTTCGGAAATAAAACGTCCCGCCGCGGGTCCGAATAACCCGCCCAGGAAAACACTTAAACAGTCTGATATGATTCCGATCGGCATATGTTTTTATCCTTTTCCGAAATACCGGTTCAGGAAATCTTCCGCTTCCACATTCTGAAATCCGGGGATGACCACATCGGCCTCCTTCAGGATTTCCGGACTTCCGATTCCCACCGCTTTCATTCCGCCGTTGTGTGCGGCCTGTACGCCTGCCGCCGCGTCTTCAAAAACAATGCAGCGGCGGGGCTCTGTCCCGAGTGCCTCTGCCCCTGCCAGAAATACTTCCGGATCCGGTTTCGCCTTCGTGATTCTGGTTCCGTCTATGATCACGTCAAACAGTTCGGTTATACCAAGACGTTTCAGGATCAGGGGTGCATTTTTACTGGCGGAGCCCAGGCCCAGCAGATAACCGCATTTCCGGGCATCCTTAAGAAATGCTTCCGCGCCGGGAAGAATCTCCTCTTTTTTCAGCTTCTTTATGCAGGAAACATACAGATCATTCTTATGGCTGCAGCAGATTTCCTTTTCTTCCGCACTCATGCTGCGTTTTCCGATCTGCAGGATGATCTCCATGCTGGCCATCCGGCTGACGCCTTTCAGGCGTTCGTTGTCCTGAAGAGTAAACGGAATGCCCAGTTCATCCGCCAGTGCCTTCCACGCCAGGTAATGATATTTTGCGGTATCCACGATCACGCCGTCCAGGTCAAACAGCAGGCTCTTATATCCTGTCATCGCAATTCTCCTTATTCCGTTTCAGAAATTCCGCGGCTTCGCGGATGCTGTCGTCCGCCTGCGGGTATATTCCGCAGCGGTCCACAAAGGCATGCGCCACGCCGCAGTAATTGATCAGGGTGACCGGAACTTTTTCCGCTGCCAGCTTCAGGGCATAGGCTCTTGACTGCTGCGTCAGATAATCGTACTGTGCAGTGATGAGGAGCGTTTCCGGCAGGCGGCCGAAGTCGGAGTCCCAGAGCGGCGATATGTCCGCCCTGCGCGTATCCGTTCCCTCCGGAACATATCCGCCCATTCCTCTTTTGCTGGCCAGATAAATGGCCTGTATTCTCGGTTCAATCAGAGCTTTCTCACTGTCGTCGCAGATATAGTCGTTTAAGTCAAAGTGAAATTCCGGAAGTCCTTCCGTTTCCCTCACTGCCAGCGCCGCATAATAGAGGATCTGTTTGCTGATCATCCCGGTGCGTCCGTTCCTGTCCTTATGCGAACACAGGGCAGCCAGATTGCCGCCGGCGCTGTCTCCCGCGACCGTAATCCTGTGCCGGTCGATCATCAGTTCCTCCGCATGATCGTAAACCCATAAAAGGACAGACCAGCAGTCTTCAAAACCGGCCGGCCATTTGTGCTCCGGTGCCAGGCGATATTCCGGGTTCACGACCAGGACGTCCGCCTGCTCCGAAAGATATCTGCAGACCGGCTGCACGTTTTCTCTGTTCCCGTACTGAAAGCCGCCGCCGTGAAAATAAAGAACGCACCCCCGCGCCTCTTTCTCCGTTTCCGGACGGCAGAACGTGACGGGTATGTTCCCGCCCTTTCCTGCGAGTTCCGCTTCCCACTGCCTGATCGGCACGGAGGTGATATCCTTTCCTTCCGGTTTCTGCAGTCTGCGGATTTCCGGTATGTTTCCTGCGCGGATTGCCTTAACTTTTTCGCTGATCTTTCCGCCGCTCTCCCGGACTTCCTGTTCGATTTCTGCGCTGAGCGTTCCGATTTTTTCTCCCGGCAGCAGCTTCAGAACATGATTCACCCCGCTCTGCCGCCAGGTAAGCGCCTTTAATGTGTCTGCCATTTTTCCTGTCTTTCCGTTACAGATGCGTGTCCCATTTTCCGCAGAATGCATCCACGGGACTCTTTCCGCGGAAACCGCTGCGTCCGGTGAGCTTTTCCACAAGCTGATGCAGACAGTGGTCGTTGTTGCTGTAACAGTTGATGTAGGTTTTTACGCGCGGAAAATCCAGAAGATGGTACGGGTTTTCCAGTGAAACAAAAACCGTCGGGATGTCATTCATATAATGTCCGCAGTCTGCTCCCATCGGCTGCTTCCATTCTATGCGGACCACCGTCTGGTTGCTTTTCGTCGTCAGATTGGCCGCATACAGGATCAGATTGTATCTGTCCACGACTTCCTCGTATTTCGTTGTGAATCCTTCTCCGTACGGCTGCGGAACAAATTCATCCACCTCAAAGCCTTCCTGTTCCAGAAGCTTCTTAAGCTTCGCGCAGGCCGGAATGGATTTGTAGTTTCCCTCTCCTCCCGCGGCCGGTTCGATGGCATAGAATAAAATTCTCCTGTAACGCTCCGGCGTGATCGGAAGAACATTTTTTTCTTCCTTGACCAGCGTGATCGCCCTGTCCGCGCACTCCTCGGCCCAGGCCTGATGTTCGCTGCAGCCGATGATTTCCGCTGCCGCCTTCTCATCCGGTTTCTTTACGCCGGCATTCAGATGAAGCGCCGCCTTCACGGCCAGAATGCGCGTCACTGCCTCGTTCAGCCTTTCCTCCGTAATGGTCCCGTTCCGGATTCCTTCCAGCATGAACCCGTAATCCTCTTCCAGATTCCGCGCGAAGAGGAACATGTCCGCCCCGCGTGCAATGGTTTCCGGCACGGCCCTTCTGCGGCTCATGGCCAGCGTATAGCCGGCCATGGTGGTGGCGTCCGTGCAGATCATTCCGTTGAACTGAAGTTCTCCGCGCAGAAGTCCCTGCATAAGCTCGCGGCTTAATGTCCCCGGCATGATGTCTTCGTCTCTGATGCCCGGGTTCAGTCTCCTTGTCCATGCCGGCTGCATGATATGGCCGATCATGGCCGTTAAGGAGCCTGCTTCTATCCCGGCCCTGTACGCTGCCCCGTATGTTGCCATCCAGGTCTCGCAGTCCATGCTGTTGATGGATGTCACCAGATGCTGGTCCCGTTCGTCCTGCCCGTCTCCGGGAAAGTGCTTGATGGATGCCGCCATGCCGAGCTTCTGCACGCACTTCACATAGGCCTCTCCCATTTTCTTCACGCGCTGCGGGTCGCTCCCGAACGTGCGGGTGTTGGTAATCGGATTCCGGAAATTGGAGTCGATATCGATGATCGGCGCAAATGCCCAGTTGGCTCCGACCGCACGGGCTTCCCTGGCGCAGGCGGTCGCCATTTTCCGAACCATGCCGACATCATCCGAGGCCGCGATTTCCATGGGCGATCCGACAAGCGTCCCTTCCGTTACAATCCCGTTTCCGCCTTTTTCCAGATTGGCCGCGATCAGCATGGGGATCCTGCTCCGTCCCTGGATATCGTCTGTGGCCTTGATCGCACGTTCCGTCGGAATGACGCGGTACATGCAGCCGCCCGGTTTCATGAAGCCGAACACGTAATCAAACTCTTCCTTTTTCCCTTCTTTAAACAGCACGCAGAACAGCTGCCCTGCTTTCTCCTCGACGGTCATGCTTTGCAGCGTGTCGTTCACCCACTGAATCTGTTCCTCGTTCAGGAAAAAGGGATTTTTCTTAAGATCGATCATGGAAAATCAGGCCTCCGGTTTCTCCAGTTTGTACCGTCTGTAAAGTTCGTCCGGTGCTTCGTTCTCACAGGCAATCCTGCCGATCATCTTCAGCAGTCTGTTCTTCACCTCTTCGTTCTCGATCGGGTTCAGTTCCTTCGGGTCCGTCTTAAGATCGAACAGAAGATCATCCCCCTCTGCCTGCGCATTTGCATAGCGCTGATTCACAAGGCCTTTGATCTTCATGACAGGCATGCCCTTCGTGAAGGAGAACGGTTCATGCAGCTCCGTGGTCTTCATCTCGTCGACCGTAAAAAAGTTCCGCATATGCGTGGGCATGAGCGTATATTCATAGGCGTCCTGCGTAAAGTCCGCGACTGCCCGCATAAGCACATACCTTCCGTCCGTAATGCAGACCGGACCGCCGTGATATCCGAACAGCGCGTAGTCTCTTGTCAGTGCCTGGTCCTCGATGACTTTCCGCAGCGGAATACCGGTCATGTCCTTCGGGATCTCCGCGCCGAAATATTCCAGAAGCGTAGGCGCAAGGTCGATCGTCTGAACCAGTCTGTCGCAGTGGCAGTCCTTTTTCCCTGTCAAAGGATTCCAGATAAACAGGGGAGTGTGGACCAGTTCCTCATAGTTCGGCATATTGCCCTTGCCCCACCAGTCATGCTCTCCGAGCACGAAGCCGTGATCCGTGTTGACGATCAGCATGGTGTCCTTCCAGAGGTCCATCTCATCCATCTTGTCGAGGACGCGTCCAAGCTGCTGATCGCAGAAGGTCAGAAGCGAATAATATTTTTTACGCATCTTCTCGATCGTTTCCTTATCCTCACATACTTTCGCATACGGCGGCCAGTCCGGCGAAGCCTGCTCGTCCGGGCTTAGGAAGCCGTTCTGGAACGATTCCGGAGAAACGAACGGTTCATGCGGGTCAAAGGTTTCGATCTGCAGGAACCAGTTGTCAAATTTTCCGTTCCGGTTTAAGAAGTCCATTCCGTCGTCAAATGTCATGTGCATGGGATAGTCTTTTTCCGAATGCAGCTTCTCCCGGTTATGCATGCTCTGCCAGCTGCCGGCCATGCGGAAGGCCCGGAGCGTTCCCGTCATCGTCTGCGGAGAGAGCATGTTCGGAGCAAAACCTTCCGCATGCGGCGTCAGGTCCGCGACCCATCCGTCGCTCTCCTGTCCGCGGTTCACGTTCCAGCCCGAATAGCGGGTATGATAGGTGCAGCCGCCGTCCTCCACGTAATGATAATGATCCGTGGCCAGATAGGTGTAGATGCCCTTTTTCTTTAAAATCTCCGGCATGGAGTCGTCGAACGGCTCGACCGGTCCCCAGCTGCGGTGCAGAAAATTATAACGGCCGGTATGCAGTTCTCTTCTTGCGGGCATGCAGGGCAGGCTGCCCACATAGCTTTTGTCAAATGTGACTGTGTGTTTCTGAAGGCGCTCGAAATTCGGTGTTTTGACCGGTCCGCCGAAGCAGGACATCAGATCCCTTTTCAGGGAATCGTACATTACCATGACAGCTTTCATATTCTTCTCCTCCGCTCAGTGCATAAACGTATATTTTTTCAGACTCTCAATGACGTCCGGACGTTCCGTGAAAATATTCTTCCGTTCTTCCGGGTCCGCCGTAAGATCATAGAGCTCGTCCCGGTCATTCCAGTTGCGGATCCATTTATATCTTCCGTCGAATATCATCAGACAGTTGTGAAGTTCGCTGATCTGAACCGGCTTGAACGGATTCTCTTTGCACCCGCCCTCTTTTAAAAGCGGCAGCATGCTCTTCGCATCCATTTCATCCGGGTTGTACTTCACGCCGGCAAGGTCCAGACAGGTCGGCGCCAGGTCCATCAGTTCCACGAGAGCACTGCAGGTCGAAGCTGACGTCATGCCCGGCAGATGGATGATGAGCGGAACTCTCAGCGCACTCTCGTACATGGCGGATTTTTCCACCAGCCCGTGATCGCCCAGAAGTTCTCCGTGGTCCGCGCAGAAAATGACAGCCGTGTTGTCTTTTAGGCCTCTTTCCTCCAGGATATCAAGGATCTCGCCGACCCAGCGGTCTATCACATGCACGCTTCCCGCATAGCAGCGTTTCATGTTCTGTTCCTTGTCCCTGTCCATGCCGGCGGTCTGTTCTTTTGCCCGTTCCTTAATCCACTCCGGTTTTCCGTTCAGATCATCCTTAACTGCTTCCGGAAATTCCGTGTTCTGAAAACAGTCATAGTCCGCCTTCGGCGGATCCCAGGGATTGTGCGGTCCGGCAAAGCTTACCAGATAGTGCCATGGCTCCCGGTCTTTTTCCACTTCCGAAAGCCAGCTGCAGGCTGCCCTTCCTATGAAATTGTCCTGGAAATCATCGTCCGGAAGCGGGCTCGGTCCGGCAAAGTAACGCGGCTTCTTCCGCATATAATCCCGGTAATAGTCCCGCAGGGTTTCCAGAAGTCCCTTGTCGTTCAGATATTTCTGGTAAGGCCCCATCAGCTTCTTCTGTCCGTTTTCATCGAGAACAATGCGGGCGCAGTTCATCTTCCCTTCCGTCTCGTAAGCCTCCGTGAAGCCGTAATGGTAGATCGAGGGAAGATTTCCCTTCACACCGCAGTACCGGTCTTTTTTATGAAGATCGGTCTTCCCGGCAACGCCCACGCGGCAGCCCGCATCTCTTAACATCTGATAATAGGTCTTCTGTTCGGGCGGGAGGATGGCGTCATGGACGGGAACGCCGCACCGGCCCGGATATTTTCCGGTTGCCAGGGATGCCCTGCTCGGCGTACAGAGAGGGCAGGTACAGCTTGCCCTGTCGAAGGTGATTCCCCGGTCCATGATCCTCTTTATATTCGGTACGGGGATACGGTCTCCCATCCCGTCCAGCGTGCGGAAGCGGAACTGATCCGCCATGATCATCAGGATATTCAGTTGGTTCTTCATGCTTTTCTCCTTAAAAAAGGCGGCCGGAATTTCCCTGCCGCCTTTGATAAACTTCTGTTTTATACTGCTGCGGCTGATACTCTTTTTCTGCGTTCTTCCTTCGCCAGAGCTATCCGCACTCTCCTGTCCTTCATGAACTGGAATTTATCCTCGTTCATGCGGTAGATCATGAACAGAAGCCATATGGAATATTTGATGCAGGTCTGCAGGTAATTGCTCAAGCCGACGTTCGTGAACTTGGCCAGCCCCAGCACAAGGATCTGCACGCTTAAACTTCCTGCCAGAATTCCGATCACCGGATTCGATTTCTTGGCGAGCCATACACCGACTGCCATGGGGAACATGTTGGCGAACACCGTGCTGTTGGAATTCATTCCCAGGACCGGAACCAGGCTGCTCTTGTATGCCGTGTCGAACACGCCTGCGATCGCGACCAGCGCGCCGGCTGCGATATAGCACAGGACGGCATTCTTGTAGATGTTGATTCCGGAGTCGTTCGCGAGCTTCTGATTTCCCTGGATGGCCCGGCGGTTGTAGCCGAAGGTACTGTACTGGAACAAATAGGTCATGACTGCCATGATGATCAGCGTGACCGCGATGATGAACACGCGGTTCGATAAGATCTCGACGCCCTGCTGGCCGAACAGGTTCAGGCCCTGCTGATTGTAGAGGCTGAAGGAAATGCATTCGTAGACCAGCGAAATTCCGAGGCCCAGGACCATGGGAAGAATGCGCAGTTTGATGAACAGGAATCCCGTGAAGCCGCCTGCTGCCATTCCCAGCAGCATGCTGAAGAGCAGAACTCCTATTCCGCCGAGATGCAGGGAGAGCGCGATGTTTCCGCCAAGTATGCATGCCAGGAACATCTGCGAACCGGTGGACGTGTCCATTCTGCCGACCGGAAGGTTGCAGTTTAAGCCCAGGGCAAAGCAGAAGGAAGACACCAGATTTCTCATGAGCGATGTCCCGTCCACTACGGAATTCAATGTATGCGTGCCGCATATCGTGCTGTTTAAAATGTCCATAATAAGCCAGACAGTTACCGGAACCGCCACCGTATAGACGGCATTCCTCAGCAGAACATTCTTGCGGGCATTGTTTATCTTTACAGCCATTTCCTTTTCCTCCTTCTGTGAACCGGGTGCTGCCGAAGCTTATTTCGTCATCATCTTCTTGATCGAGTCATAACTGACATTTTCCATGATCTTTTCAATGTCTTTTCCGGTGACGTTCGGATTGGCGATCGTCAGCATGGAATCCACGAAAGTCTTGTTGGCAATCCAGTTGCCGGCGTCTCTGTCGTCCCAGCCCTTCATGTCCTCAAGCTGCTTGGCACTGGTGACGGCAATGAAGTTGAAGCGGTAGTTCAGCGGTTTCCCGTCCGCGCGGAGCGTCTTGGAAATATCTCCTGTCAGGGCATTGTAGGTAATGGCGAACAGGCATGCCGTCAGGACGGAACCCGATTTTACCGTTACCAGATCCACGCTGGGATTGCCGCTCTGATCCTTCGTGTTGAATGCCGTCGAAAGCGTGGTCCCGAGGGCGCCGACGCTTGCAACCTTGATGTCCTTCTTAAAGCTCTTCTCCACTTCATCCACAACCTTTGCGGACTGGTTATAGGTCTGTCCTGAGCTTAAGAGAACACCGTACTTGCCGCTCTGCAGCAGGGAGGAAACACCCGGAAGCCATGTATCCTTGTTGGGGGAACCGGGATACAGCGTGATCAGAAGGTTCTTGGAGTTTGCCACGTTCGTGGTTTCCGAGGATGCAATCAGCTTGTCGATCGGCTGTTCGTAGGTTATCCCGTATTTTTCCTGCAGACCGGTTAAGATCGCCCTGGTGATTTCGATGTGCTGCGTGTTGCCGCTGGATGCAAGGCTCGTGGAAACGAGAAATCCTTCGCTGCCGTCCGCGCTGGCGTTCTTTTCCAGCCAGTCCTTGTAAAGGGAACCGACCTGTTCGTTGTTGGCTCCGACACATCCGGCAAACTTCGGATAGGAATCGTTCAGGAGTTCCGGAGCCTGTTCATAGGTTCCGTTTACCGCATAAATCATGTTGTTCTGTTCGCAGAGCTTTGCCATCTGACCGGAAATGCTTTTGAAATCAATGACCGCATTTGCACCGGAATCCGCGCAGTTCTCGATAAATGCCTTGGTTGCCGCATCGTCCTTCAGCGTCTCGGAGAAAATAAATTTCACGTTATAGGTGGGTGCGATGAATTTTTCCAGATAGGCTCTTCTGGTGCTGACTTCATCATTGGCCTGCGCTTCCGCTATGCCGATCACATACTGCTTCTTCGGCTTTTCCGCCGTGCCGGCTGCCGTGGTTCCTGCTGCCGCACTGCCCGCTGCCTTGGTCGTTGCCGCTGCCGCGGCCTTTGTTCCTGCCGCCGTCGTGGAGGTGGAGGAAGTTCCGCAGCCGGTGACTCCCGCCATGAAGATCGAGCAGACCATCAGTACCGATAAAGCCTTTTTCGTTAAGTTCCCTTTTTTCATGATACGCTTCTCCTTTTATGGTTGATTTGAAAAGTTTTGTATGTGATTTGATCAGAACTGGACTCTTGCCGGAAGCAGGTTCTGGCGCTCGCTGTTCATGTAGACCAGTGCCAGGAAGATGACGCCGCGGATGCCCTGGATCATGGCCGAGGAAACACCCACCATCAGAAGTCCCTTGTTCAGTGCCGCGACCGTCAGGGCGCCGATCAGCCCCGCATATGCATTCGATCTGGAGCCGCCGAAAATCGACATGCCTCCGAGAACGGTTGCCAGCATGACATCCATGCCGAGTCCGCTTCCCGTTTCCACGCTGACTGCCGAAACATCGATGATGCTGAACACCGCCGAGAGTCCGACTCCGAGTCCTGCCAGAAGGAAACTGATGTAAGTGGCTTTCCCGTTGCTCATGCCGGTCTGCTTCGCGCAGTTCTCGTTTCCGCCGAGGAACCGGAGTTCCCGTCCTACCTTCGTAAAGTGATAAACCACCACGCTGAATATGAAGTAGGCAAGAAATGCGATGTAGCGGAAGCCGCCGTTTTCAAGCGCTGAGGAGGTTGCATTGGTGATCTCCAGTTTGCCCGCACCGCCGATAAACACCGTGCTGATGGAGCTGTAAATCTGCGTGACCACGATTGCGACCGTTATGGTCTTGATATTGCACACCACGCTCATGGTACAGTTGAATGCCATGATCGCGACTGCCGTAATGGTCCCGACCAGGATCATAAGAAGCGCGGAACCGGTGACGCCGTAAATCAGCACTGCAAAGGTTGCCGCAAGTCCCAGGACGGCGCCTATGGAAATATCCAGATTTCCGTTCGAGTAGATGAAGGCCACGCCGGTTGCGCAGGTTCCGATGATGATTGCCTGGCTGAAAACGCTTCTTAAAACCGTCGGCCGGAAAAATCTTCCGCTCGTCATGATTCCGAATATGACAATGATCAGCGCCAGCATGGCAAAAGGAAAAAGCATCAGGAAAAATCTGCTGTTCCGGACAACCTCCACCTTCTCTTTGAAGCTTAAGTTCAGTTCTTTGCTGTCTGTTTCCGCAGAAGCTTCTTTATTCATTTTGAGCGTCCCTCCTATATCATATATTCGATCAGCTTGCGGTCGTCAAATCCGTCCGTCCGGAAAAATTCTCCGGATATCTTTCCGTCTTTCATGATCAGAAGGCGGTCGCTCATGCCCATCAGCTCCGGAAGCTCTTCACTGATCATGATAATCGATTTTCCGTTTTTCTTCATCTCATAGATCAGTTCGTACATGGCTGCCTTTACGCCGATGTCCACGCCTCTGGTGGGACAGTCCAGAATAAGGATATCCGCATCGTCCGCGCACCATTTTCCGAACACGACTTTCTGCTTGTTTCCTCCGCTTAAGGCCCTGACCGGCTGATAGGCGTTCTGACACTTGATCGAGAGCGCCGTGATCTGGCGGCTCACATAGTCCTTCTCTTTTCTGATGCTGATGAACGGCCCGACTTTGTTCTTGTCATATCCGGAGGAAGCAATGTTACTGTATATGGATGCATTCAGTTCCAGGCTTTCCGTATCACGGTTCTTGGAAACATAGCCCATGCTGTTCCGGAATGCGACCTGTGCGTTCTTCACGACCGTTTTGCTGCCGGTGATCTCGACCTTTCCGTCGACCACCGGATCCAGTCCGTACAGCGCTCTTCCGACCGTGTGCATGCCGCAGTCGGACAGACCGCCTATGCCGAGGATTTCTCCCCGGTGAAGTTCCAGGTCGAAGCAGAGCAGATCCTTCATGGTCGTGATGCAGTCCGCCTTCAGAACGACTTCGTCGTCATAGCCGTCGTTGTCGTCGCGGTAATAATGGTCCTTCATTTCCCGGCCGACCATCTTCTGCTTGATATCGTTCGGGTTGAAATTCTTTTTTTCAATGTTATCGATGATCACGCCGTCGCGCAGAACGGTCAGCGTGTCGCACTGTTCCATCATCTCGTTCAGATCGTGGCTGATGATCATAACGGATTTGCCCGCATCGGCCATGTCGTGCATGATCCTGTAGATGATCTCACGGCCCTTCTGGCTCAATGCGGTCGTCGTCTCGTCCACGATCAGAAGATCTGGATCGTTGTAAACGCACTTCGCGATTTCGATCAGCTTCCGTTCCTGCATATCGTACATTCTCGCCGGGAGCGCCGGGTTGATGTCCGTGATGCCGATCTTCTGAAGTGCTTTTCTGGCTTCGGCTACAAGCGCTATCCGGTTGATGATCGGCCCCTTCATAAAGCGTTTGTAATTACCGAGGAAGATATTTTCCGCCACGGAAATATTTGCAATGGTACCGGCTTCCTGAACGATCATGCCGATCCCGGCTTCCTCCGCTTCCAGGACGTTCTGCGGGGCCCAGGGCTTTCCCTTATACTCCATTTCGCCGTGGCTCGGCGGCTGGAGACCCGCTATAATGGAAGAAACCGTGGACTTGCCGGAACCGTTCTCTCCGATCAGACCCCTGATTTCTCCTGTCTTCACCGTAAAATTCACATGGGACAGTGCGATGGTAACACCGAAGTTCTTACTGATGTCCTTTACTTCGACCAGCACCTTTCCTTTCTCAGGCATTGTGTTATGCCTCCTTTCGATCATTTCCGGATTGCAGGGCAGATCATCTCTCACCCGACTGTATGCATTATATGGGTTCCCCGGACTAAAATCTGTAAATTTCCCGCTGAACCGTTATCAAAATCACGACCTCTTTTCCTTTTCCGTCCCGGATTGTCAAAAATCCGATTCGTTTTTATCGATTTTACGATTCGGGAGATTAAAAAAATAACACAGGCAATCTCTCTGACATGGACATGCAGTAAAAAAAGAGGTATCTGCGGCGCATAGGGGCTTTTAAGCCCCGTAGCCGCAGATACCTGCTTTTTTTACTGCATAAACAGACAGACTGATCGAAGTGTTATTTTTTTAATCCCCTGCAGTATCCCATCAGAACGGGAAAACTCACTTTGTCCGCGATCATCTTCCGGACCTCTGCCTCCTTCTCCGGCGGAACCAGACCGCGCACCCTGGCCCAGAGCATTTCCGGCGTGAAGCGTTCATCCCGTTCGAACGGAACGATATCCGCCGTAGCCTCCAGCCATTTCAGCATTCTGTCTTTAAGACCTGCGATTCTGACTGCATATTCCGGATCGTCTATCCGGTTCTTCCGTTCTCCCGGGTCAGTCTGCAGATCATAGAACTCATCCCTGCCCAGCGTCCGGCTTACATATTTAAAGCGTTCGTCCCGGATCATGATTCCCTTGGCATGGCCTTCGTCGTCCGCCTGCGCCATCATCTTGGGCCAGTAGACCGTTGTCTTCGGAGCACCCGCGGGCCCGAAGGAATGATATTCATCACAGTGCGTCTCCCCCGGCTGTCTTCCGCCTTCCGAAAAGACACAGTCCCTTACCTTCAGGGAACGGTTTCCGATCACCGGCACCAGACTTTTTCCGAACTGTGTGTGGTCCGGCTGTACGCCTGCCATGTCCATGGCCGTCGCATAGAAATCGACAAGCTCGGTCAGGGCACTGCTGATCCCCGGATCAACCGGATATCCTTTCGGCGGCTTGATTAAAAGCGGAACTCTTGTAAGACATTCCTCAAAACTGTTCTGACATTTTTCGGGAAGACCGTAGTCCCCCGTGAAATCCCCGTGATCGCTCAGAAAGAAAACCGCACTGTCGTCATAGATTCCGGCACTTTTCAGTGCCTGCAGGAGCCGTCCGAACTGGGCGTCGACCTTCGCGCACATTCCGAGATAGACTGCCCGTAGCTCATTCCAGTCGTCTTCCGTATAGTCCTGCATATGCGCATAGCCGCGGATCAGATCCAGGATCTTCGCCTTCCCGCTGCATTCCTCCGGCCTGATCCGGGGAAGCAGTTTCTTCCTGTCGATCTCAGAAAAATAAGGATCCTCCACGCGGTACGGCGTGTGCGGAAAAATCAGTCCCAGGAAAAGACAGAGCGGCTTATCCTGCGGAAGATTTTTGATCCGTTCGATCGCCGCGTCGACCGCTTCGTCGTCTCCGCTGTAGTTAAGACCTCTGTCGTCCAGCTTCAGCTTTCCTTCGAAATGGGAATAATACTGCTTCCCGTCCGGATTGCCTCTTAAGGACGGGTTCTCCGGCCCCGGTCCCTGTTTCTTCTGTCCGCCGTAATAGATCTCATCGGCATGGCTTTCCGTCCAGCCCGGGATCTGTCCGGCAGTCAGGTCATTCCGGTCGTTCATCCAGACATAATAGCCGGCCTTCTTCAGTTCGCTGAACAGGGTGGACTCACCCGGTCTTAAAAGATGCGCCATGGTCCTGTGCCCGTATACATGCGGATAAAGCCCGGTAAAAAAACTGCACCGGCTCGGGACGCACACCGGATTCTGACAGCAGGCATTCCGGAACGACACTGCGTCTTCGGAAGCGAACGCATCCAGGTTCGGCGTTACCGCCGCCGGATTGCCCATGTGCGACATTGCATCCGCTCTCATTTCATCGGGATTGAATATGATGATGTTCGGACGTCTGCCCATTTGTCTTCTCCTTCTTTCAACTGCGTTCCTTCAGTTCTTCCGCGTGTGTGCGCCGCAGTTCTTCCGCGCAGTCGGAACGGCCTGTCTCCTCCAGATATCTGCAGTAATCGTACAGGTACCCGCGGCAGTGGAACGGTCCTCCTTCGGCGATCACGTTCCAGAGCGGATCCTCATGGGAATGATAGATATTGCCCAGCATGTTTTCCGCAACCCAGTGTTCCAGGTACCACGCCCCGTGCCAGCAGATTTCCGGATTTTCTGCGGACAGATCATGCGTCTCATGGGGATCGGCTTCGATGTCGAACAGTTCGTCCGCATGTGTCAGATGATATCCGTCGTGATAGGTCCTCATATACAGCCACTTTCCGAACCGCACGCTTCTCTGGCACACATGCGCGCACTGGCTTACCACCAGAAATTCCCGGCTGCTTTCCTTTCCGGAGCGGACGGCATCCGCGAAGCTGACTCCGTCATAGGTCACCGGATTCTTCTTTCCCACCACGGGATTGCAGGTAAACTTCGGAACACCGCCGATCAGATCGGTCAGCGTCGGCAGCAGATCCACATTGTAATGGAATCCGTTTGACACGGAGCCGGCCCTGCATCCGGGCCATTTGATGATTAACGGGATATGCGTCGTGGTATAATCCGCTTCTCCGTGTTCACAGTAGCTTCCCATTTCCCCGAGGTCTTCTCCGTGATCGGAACTGATGATGATCACCGTATCCCCGTAAATTCCCTGTTCCTTCAGTTTCCCGAACAGACGCCCCACCTGTTCATCCGCATAGCGTATGCCGGTATCATATTCGTCGATCATCTTCTTAAAATCCGCAGCATCCCTGACCTCCGTCAGCTGTCTGGGCGTCGCCGGGTTCGGCACGTTACTGTAGCCTGTCACTTCGCAGGCGCTGTGCGCTCCGGGTTTTTTCTTCCGGTGTTCGCTGATGATCGCATCCGTCATCCACATGTCCGGAACGGGAACGTCCGCAAACGGTTTCCCGTAGGCTTCCGGCGTACGGTACGGAATATGCGGATCCCACACATGGACATGCAGGAACCAGTCCTTTGTTTCCTTTTTCCGGTCCAGCCAGTCCAGCGCAATCGGGATAACCTCGTCTGCGCGTTCCAGTCCCCGTTTCCCGCCGTTGTAGCACTCGTCGAACCCGCCGTTGAACCACCATGCCGCATGCCGGTCCGGAAAGCTGCTGATCGACGCGGTCTTCATTCCCGCGCGTCTCATGACCGCCGGCAGATTATAGCGTCCGTTAAAATCCGCCATGCCGCGGTCTCTTCCTTCCCAGCGCATTTCCGCATTGACCCCGCCGTGTCCTACACAGCCCGTATGGATGCCGAAGCGTCCGGTCATCATGGCTGCCCGGCTCGGAAGACAAGGCGCATCCGAACAGTAGTAATCCGAAAACCGCACGGACTCTCGGGCAACTTCGTCAATGTTCGGACTGGTTTCCCTCTCGTAGCCGTAGCAGCCCAGATGATCCGGCCGCAGCGTGTCGATGTCTATGTACAATATTCTCATGAGCTTCTCCTTCTGTTCCGTCTGCCTGTTATTTCAGAAACGTGAATCGCGCGAAGTCAAAATTTCCTTCTCCCCTGAAGCGGAAATAAAGTCCGTGGACGCCGTTCAGTTCTGCGGGCACCGCTATGTCCTGCCACCCGGCATCGGAAACAGTGAATGCCGTTTCCGACCGCGGTGCTGTGTCCGGGCTGTCCGTATAAACGGACAGTCTGCCGTCTGCATGCCCTCTGACGGTAAGAGAAATTCCCCGGACCTTTTCCAGATCAAAATAACGGTAGCCGATTACCGTTTCGTCGGATATATTCGTGATATACTGTTCCGTTTCTTCTCCTGTCCCGCTGTGTGTGATAAAGGGAATGGCGGAAAGCTTCACGTTTCTGAAATCAAGCAGCTGCTCCGGGTTCTTCCCGTACAGAACGCAGGATACGGATGCCGGACAGGCTCCGGCTGTCGGAAGCGGCCCGTCATTCAGACCGGATGAAGTGATCTCAGCCTGCTCTATGCTGCCGTCCGGAAGCATGTGCACTCTCTCGGCGCACCCCTGTCTGGAAAAGGAAGTTCCGTGCGTATGGCGGTGATAGAACATATAGAGTTTTCCGTCTGCCTCGACAAGTCCGCCGTGATTGTTCCCGGGTATGCAGACCGGAACGCTGCGTCCCTTAAATCCCAGGTCCGCATTGTCCACGATGATCCCGCCGTAGGAAAACCCTTCGTCCGGACGGTCGCTTACCGCATAGCAGAGTTCGTGACAGACTTCGCTGGAATAGATCAGATAATATCTGCCGCGGATTTTCCGGATGGAAGGCGCTTCAAAATAAGCATGATTTTCAAAGGAAGTTCCCCGGGAATAAATATTCCGCGGGATGCAGATCTTCGGCTCCGACAGGGCTGTGAGCATATCCCGGTCAATGCGGACGGCCATGGCGCCGGGACTGATTTCCGTATGGAACCTTTCCGCCAGCATTTCCGAAGAGAATCCGTAGTAAAGGTATATGTTCCCGTCGTCATCCGCAAGGACTGCGGGATCATAGGGCATATATTCCGAGAGCAGCGTCCCGTCCTTCTTCTTTACATAGCCGTAAAATTCGAACGGGCCTGCGGGAGAGGTGCTGACCGCCACGCTGAACTGCCGCAGCATTTTCAGACAGTAAAACAGATAGTATCTTCCGTCCGGTCCTTTTACGACGTCCGGCGCAAAGAGCTGCAGAGAACCGTCCGCATTCGCCGGGTCCTGCGTCTTCCGGTAAATCACGCCTTCATACCGCCAGCTTTTCAGATCGTTTTCCGGTGCCGACCACGCGACGTAATCCTCCAGGCAGAAAAAATGACCGCCCGCGGTATCGTGGGAACCGTACAGATAGACGCGGCCGTTAAACAGCCGCGGCTCTCCGTCCGGCACATATTCATTGAGAGGCAGATAGGGATTAACCGCAAAGTGTTCCATCAATTAAAATCCTCCGTGACACAGCGGCCCGGAGGATTTTTCAGACAGTTATTTTTTTGCTCCAGGGGGCCCGCTCATCCATTGATCCAGCTGTTTCTGTTTTTCCGTGATTACATCATTGATTCCCGCTTCTTCCAGTTCGTTTAAAAAGCGCGGCAGTGCCTCATCCGGATCCAGATATCCGTTTGTCAGTACTCTTCCGTATTTTTCGGTGACTGTCCTGCAGCGGTTTACGGCAGCCTGGACAGGTTCGGAATTGAACAGGAATCCCATGGCGGGAGAACGCTTCGCGCCTTTTTCCGCCGGCGTCACATAACTCTGTCCCGTCAGTTTCCAGGAGCTGGCCACATTCCGGTTCGGCCACGCCCAGGTTGCCGCGTTCCAGGCATGCTCCGGAACCGGCTGAATGCCGGTGACCGTGTCCTTATCGATTCTTTTATAATCGGTATCCTGCTCTCCGTAAATGCAGAGATCCGCCGTTTCATGATCCGAGTACATCAGTTCCAGGAACTTCATTGCCTGACGCTTATACTGGCTGTCGGAAGAAATGCACCACACGAAATTGATCGAGGAACTGTTCGCAATCGGCTCTCCCAGATAAATCGGCACAAGATCCAGACCGGAGGAACGGATGGCGCTTAATACATTTTTGTCGTTCAGCCGCGTAAAGAAGCCGAATCCGTTGTAGATCTGCATCATCTTTTCGCCGGAATCCTGCGTGACCGCATCATTTCCCTGGATGAGTCCTTCCTCATTCCACTGGTGCATGCGTCTGCAGAGTCCCAGATATTCCCCGCTGCTGTAGAGATTTTCCACCCGGTTCCCGCTGTTATGAATAAGCACGCCGAGATCGTCTCCCAGCGGATCCTCTCCGAAGGTCTCATGGACCTGTCCGTAGCTGGACACTACAGGAACCATTTCCGGATAATACTGCTTCACCTTCTTCAGAAGCGCGTACAGGCCGTCCCAGCTGCCGATCGCCGCCGGGTTCTCGCCGAGCGCCTCCATGATATCCGCTCTCGCCAGAAAACCGATGCTGTAATTGAGTCCGTTGTTTGCCGGGACCGCGTAAATCTGTCCGTTGATGCTGACGCAGGACCACACCTCGTTGGGCGAATATCTGGTAATCCCCCGGTAATCATCAATATTGTCCCCGAGGGAATTGACATATTTTTCATCGATGCACTGGAGCAGAAACTGCGTGCCGACACAGCAGAACAGGTCCGGTTCATTTCCCAGAAGGATTTTCCTGGACAGCGTCTCGTTGTAGGAAAGATAATCCGTCTGCTCGATATTCACGGCAAAGCCGAGTTCCTTACGGGTCTTCTGACTGACCAGTTCGCTGATCCGCCTGCAGGCTTTGGCATCGGATATGCCGGCTGCCAGCACGTTCAGGGTAACTTCTTTTGCCGGCTTTTCCCCGTCCGCTAGATTGCCGGAAACAGTCTTTCCCGTGCAGCCGTTCAGCAGCAGGGCAGCAGCCGCGACTGCGGCCAGCATGTTCCGTATGCATCTCATCGGTCTTCTCATGTTATAACTTTTCCTCCGGTCGCTCTACCAGAAAAACGTTTTTTCCTATCAAAATACAGACTCTTCTTATGCATTGTCCGGATTCTGACGTTCTTCCTGCGGCGTCATTCCGAGATATTTTTTGTAGGTATAGGAAAAATGCGAGAAATTGCTGAATCCGACTTTGGCGGCAATAAAACTGATCGGGAGCGATGTCGTCTTAAGCAATGCCCTTGCTTCCTCCATCTTCCGGCTGATGATGTACTCCTTTACGGTATATCCTGTCTCCTTCTTGAAAATGCGGTTCATATAGTCCGGATTCAGATGGACATAATCGGCCAGCTCATCCCTTCTCAGCTCTCCGTCGATATGCTCGCCGATATACCGGTATATTTTTTCGACGATCGCCTTCTGATCGTCCGGCTCGGCCGGCGCAAGGAAAAACAGAGCAACATGATGCATGAGTTTTTTCATGTTCCCGACATTCTTCATGGCATTGCGGCACAGTTCCATGGCTTCCGGCGTACTGAATATTCTGTCCTTTTTATCTTCTCTTTCTTCTACCGCACCGTACACCATCTGCATGAAGTCCTGATAGAACATCCGCAGGGTCTCCGCGTTCAGCTGTCCCTTTTCCGCCATTCCGTCCAGAATGGCCGAGCCTTCTTTTTCCATGGCCTCGGTATAGCCTTCCTGCAGCATGGCTGCCCAGCTTCTGATCTGCGGAACGCGGTATGCCTGCCCGGAATGTTCCTTTTTCTCCATGACAAACACGCCGGCCTTCAGGGCGACATTGTTGTCCTTTTCCTTTACCAGCAGGTCCCACTGCTCCGGCATGGCGCTGACCGGAAGCGGTCCGTCTATATAACAGGCCGTGATGCAGTGCATGTACTGCCTGCAGGCGCTTTCCAGAAACACCGTCATTTTCTGCATTTCCTCCGGCGGTATTTCTTCCTCCGCATCATTCTGGATCAGAAGCGCCAGCACATTTTCTTCCATGAATGCCGAGAGCGGTTTCTCGCGATACGGTTCCAGGATTTCCCCGGCAATATTGCAGAGAGATCCGCTGACGAGCGTTTCCTCCCATGGCCTTTCCCCGTCCGACCAGCCGATCACCTGCGCAAGGATCAGATACCCGTTTTTCTTCCGCTTCGGAAATGCCCCCATGGTTTCGAGCGTCACAAGATCCCGCTCCGCTGAATTGCCGAGAAGATATTTTCTCAGCTCATTTCCGGCTATGGACTGTTCCTGCTGGTGAAAAGCCTTTCCCATGCGTTTCAGGTCATCCTGTTCTCTTCCCTGTTCGACGTCCTTCACTGCCTTTATAACCGCTTTGCGGACTTCCTCATAGGGCGCCGGCTGTACGATGTAGTCAAATCCGCCGAGTTTGATCGCTTCCTGGGCATAATTGAATTCGGCGTGCGCCGTCAGGAAAATACAGCGCGTCTCCATGCCCTGGCTTCTCATCCATTTTAAAAGATCCAGTCCGCTTTCCACCGGCATTTCAATATCGCAGAGCATGATGTCCGTTTTCTCCGCGAGCAGGCTCCTGCGGGCATCCACCGCATTGTAAGCGGTATCAATCCGGTCAAAGCCGAGCGCACTCCAGTTCACGCCGTGCTTGAGGCCTTCCACGACACTCATCTGATCATCCACAATCAGCAGTTTCATTCCGTTCCCTCCGCTGTTTTCTCACTGGTCGGAAAAAAGAAATCCACACAGGCTCCGCCTTCTTTTGTATTTGCAAACATCACCGCCATTTTTTCGCCGTACAGCAGGCGGAACCGTTTCAGCGTATTCGATATCCCGACATGATTTCCGTTGTCTTCCGCCGGGATCTGCTGTCTGTTCATGTCCTTCAGCTGCTCTTCCGTAAAACCGTTTCCGTTATCGCTTACCGTAATATTCACGAGCGGTCCTTCTTCCATGTTCAGCTTCCTTGCCGCTATGCGGACATGAAGTTCGCAGTTCTCGCGATATCCGTGCTTGATCGCGTTCTCCAGAAGCGTCAGAAGCGAAACCGGCGGCACCGGAAAATCATTCAGGCTTTTATCCGTGTCAATATCGCAGACAATATTCCGGTCCTGGCCTACGTTGCAGAGTTCGGTATAGTTCAGACACTGCTCGATTTCCCTCTGAAGCGCCACCGTATCGGCGGAAAAGGAAAAGACATAGCGGAGATGCCTGGAAAGAAGCAGAATCAGTTTCTGTATTTCCGCCGTATGCCCAGTCTCCGCCATTGCATAGACATTTTTAAGACAGTTCAGAATAAAATGCGGCCTGATCTGCATTTTCAGGGCAGCCATTTCCGCTCTGTCCGCTTCCATCTGTTTTTCATAGCTGTCTATCTTCAGATTCGTGATCTGGGAAATCATGTTGTTGAAGGTGTCGTTCACCTGTTTGAATTCGCGGTTCCGGTATATGGTGCTGGAGCGGGCGGTCAGCTCGCCGCCGCTTATCTTCTCCATGGTTACGACCAGCGAATTCAGCGGCATCAACACGGTGCGGTTCATATATCTCCAGGTGAGCGGAAGCACGATCAGGAGAAGCAGGATGAGGATGGTAAGTACCGGTGCAAGCGTCCCGGCAGATTCCGCGACTCCGCGGTCGGGCACCAGATAGACGAAATTCAGACGCTCCGTCGAGGAAGCGACTGCCAGATATTTCTTTTTATTCTGCATTACCGGTATGAGATCGTTCTCCGGACTCTTCGTCACATCCTCATAGGAAAATGCCGAATCGCCGTAAAGCTTTTCTCCCTTCAGTCCGTAAATGCCCGGTATGCCGTCGAAATCATAAAGCTGAACGGCCCGGTCCATGACAAGCTGCAGATCAATCAGGCTGCAGATATACACCGAATGATAACGGACCGCCCGGATCAGATATTTTCTTCCGCCGATATCCCGTTCGAACCACTCCTTGAATTCCAGAGGACCGTAACTCATCAGGTTTTTCATTTCCTGCTGCAGTCCGGTTCCCGTCCGGGACTTTTCGGCGGAATCGGCCCCGTAGATATTTCCGTACTGCGCCATGAAAAGGCCGTTCGGGACGCTGAGCATCATGATGGCGGAGACGTCTTTGTTGGCTGTTATAATTCCCGTAAAACCGCTTTTCACAGCGTAGCCGTCCAGATATGCCTGCGTTCTGCTGGTTTCCTCGCCGAGACGCCTGAATTCTTCGCTGTGCTGAACCAGATTTACCATATGATTTTCCGATGCGCTCATCTGCGCGCCGAGTGATTCCGAGAAAATACGCAGCGACGCTTCACCGGAACGGGCGATCTTTTTTTTCGTCTCCTGTACTGCGGAAACGGAATAGGCCCCGATGATAACGATGATGGATGCCGTCAGCAGCAGGAATATAACGATAATCCGCTGTCTGACTGTCTTGTTCTTAACTTCCGGCATGAACTTTTTCCCCTTTTCATGACAGGCAAATCGTTTCTGCTGAATCTGCCGACTCCGCTTTGTTTCCCGAAAAATGACACGTGCCGTGTATGACGGACGGTCAGTATCATTATATAACCATTTTGCGGAAGAATGTTCAAGAGATACCTTTGTATGAAAAAAACAGTTTCCGGAGCGCGGAAAATGACTGATTCTCCATCCGTTCCGGAAACTGTCTGCAGGACATTCCTGCCGTTCTGTCTGTTTCTGAATCCGCTAGATTTTTTTCTTCCTGACTGCCTCATCCATGGGAAGACCCGTGTCATAATCGAGCTGCCTCGGTTCTCCCTCTTCCGACTCTCTCTGCCGCGTGCAGCCGTCGTTCTCCCATGCCGGGACTTTATCTTTCCTCCATGGTCTTGCGGCCCACTGATATCCGCGGTAAAGATCTCTCGTTGCATTCATGTGTTCCAGAAGAAGATCGTGCAGATGATCTCTTCTGCCTGCATATTCCGGACTGTCGATCAGGTTATGGATTTCATAAGGATCTTCCTGCATGTCATAGAACTCATCCGTGTCCAGAAGATGGACAGCCAGCTTATACCGGTCCGATATGACGGCGCGCATCATCTGAAGACCGCCGAAGCCGTCGTGATCCACTTCGTACCGCGTGAATTCGCTGTACACGACATCGTTCACTTTTACCGAGGTATCATGGATCTGCCGCAGCATGCTTTTTCCCTCCATGGTCGGAGGAACCGGAACGCCGAAATATTCCAGGACCGTCGGCGCGATATCGATGTGCGATGCGGGCGCTGTCTCGACCTTGCCTTTTTCTCCGCCCTTGATGATGAAAGGAATATTGTCCACTTCTTTATATACCGTCGCATTCTTCATCTGCAGCCTGTGCGACCCGAGCATGGCTCCGTGATCGGATGTGTAAAGGATGCAGGCATCCGGCGCACATTCTCTGACCGTATCCAGCACCCTGCCGATTTCATGATCGACGAAGGAATTGCAGCCCAGGAAAAGCGCCAGCTTTTTTGACGGTTTGTTCAGTTCCGCGTCCGGCTCATGAAGCGCCTTTCCTGCCCAGAGTCTCTGCATAAGCGGCTTGGACTTCAGATCGTCATGGAAAGCCGGATTGTCCTTCATGGCATAATTTTCATACATCGTGCAGTACGGTTTCGGACAGATGAACGGTCCGTGAGGTTCGTCATAGGAAACCGTCAGGAAGAAGTCCTCTCCGCGAAAGCGTTTCAGAAAATCGACCGCGCGGTCGGAGCAGCGGTGGGCATAGGTGAATTTCCCGTCCAGATCCGGATCGAATGAGGTGTCCTTCTTCCGGGACTTCCTTCTCTCTTCGTCCGAAAGTTCCTCCAGATAGCAGCGCATGTCATACCAGTAGTCTTTGTCCCAGCCGTCCGGGCACACGCCCCTGCCGAAATAGTCCCAGCCGTCGAGATGCCATTTCCCTATGCAGGCACTGTGGATGCCTGCTCCGGTCAGACGTTCGCCCAGTGTCTTCGCATCCGAACGCAGCGCGACGCAGTTCGTCACCATCCCGTTCGTGTGCGGAAAGGTGCCGGTAAAAATGGCGCTTCGCGCCGGACCGCAGACCGGCTGACAGGAATATGCGTTTTCATATCTGATGCCTTCGGAAGCCAGACGGTCCAGGTTCGGCGTCTTCATGTCCGGGTTCCCGTAACACCCGAGCATGTCCTTCCTAGTCGTATCCGTCATGATCAGAATAAACTGCCTGCTCATTCCAAAACTCCTTTTTGAAACTGTAATTAAATCCCATGATGAGAGATGAACGCGCCGGCGGCGCGTTCATCTCTCATTCCATACTTTCCGTTTTATTTTATGCTTTTAATCCCCTGGAAGCAAGATAGCGCTTCAGTTCAAACGGCCAGTCCGTCTGAATGATGGTCACGCCGCGTTCCGCCAGAACGCCCCAGCCTTCGTCGCCGCCGTGATAAAGGGACTTCAGATCGTCATATCCGGCGCCGTAGATCAGGCGTCTGGCAAGGCTCAGCGAGTTGCACCAGGTACGGATGCCTTTTGAAGCCAGTTCCTCTGTCGTTTCTTTTCTGAATACCGGCTCGTCCGGTTTTTTCGGCAGAATTTCCAGTGCGGGAAGCTGCATTTTCTCTTTCATCTTATAAATGTTCGGCAGATCTTCATATTTCCGCATCATGGGCGTGAACAGGCAGTCCGGATGATTTTCCGCCCACTGTTCCGCCGCCTGATCTCCCGCATAGAACTTGAAAATGCACTGCCGTACCATACCGTGCTCCACCAGAAGATCATACACCTTGTCCCAGCAGTCCCAGCACTTATCCAGGACCAGAATGTTCTTATCCTTCAGGGCATCCAGTATCTCTTCAAAGGTGCTGATCTTTTCGACGCATATTTCGCCGACATAATTGTAAAGAGCCATCCCCGTGATTTCTTCGTACGTGTAGTCTCCGACTTTCCCGGGATTATGGAACAGGCGGTCCATCGTGTCGTCATGGTGCGCTACGATCACTCCGTCCTTCGTCTCCTCGAGATCCATCTCGACCATATCCGCGCCTTCGCCGATCGCGGTAAGAAATGCCAGCGGCGAGTTCTCCATGACGCTGGAGGAAAACTTCCCTCTGTGGGACGCGATCAGGATTCCTTTTTCCTGACAGTGAAGCACCCATTCTCTTTTTTCTTCCCAGGATTCCATCTGTTCTCCGATCATTTCACGGCGCTGTCCATGGCGCCCTTCACAAAATATTTCTGCAGCGAGATGTAGATCGCGATCGGCAGAATGACAACGATGAACGCCGCTGCCGCTGCCGCTCCCATGTCCTGCTTCGTGTCCGTGAAGAAGGTCGTCATTGCCAGCGTAATGGTGCGCATTCGCATCTTCTGCAGGAAATAGAGCTGGAACTGATAGTCGTTCCATATGCCGACTCCGGTTAAGATCACAATGCTGGTCGTCGTTGCCTTCAGGTTGGGCAGTATGATTTTGAAGAATACGCCCAGCCTGCTGCATCCGTCAATCAGCGCCGCCTCATCCAGTTCCTTCGGCACCGTCCCGATGAAATTCGTGTACATGTAGATGGACATCGGCAGGTGATAGGTCGCCGAAATCAGTATAATCCCCCAGTACTGATTGATCCCGCCGAGCGCCACCATTTCCTTGTACAGCGGGACCAGGACGCTTAAATGCGGGACCATCATGACGCCCACGATCACGGCAAGAATGATTTTGTTTTTCCTTGTCGTATGCCGCGAAAGCGGATAGGCTGCCATTGCGCCTGCCACCACGATGATCAGCACGGAAAACAGTACGATGATCAGCGTGTTGAAAATGGCCTGCAGAAGATTTCCCTGTGCCATGGCATGCGCATAGTTCTGAAAGTAAGGCTTCAGCGCCGGCATCCATCTGGAGCTCAGGTCCGACTCGTCCTTTAGGGACATGTTGATCATGATGTAAAACGGCGAAATATGAATGGCTATGATGAGAAGTGCTGCCAGCATTTTCAGCGCATTGTTCCGGTTTTTCCTGTTCAACTCAGCGCCTCCGCTTTCTTCTCAAACCAGCGTCTGACAACGGTGCCCATCACCATGATGAAAAGGAACAGGAACAGTCCCACCGTTGTTGCATATCCGGCGTTCTGATTCTGGAAATAGAGATAATTGATCAGCGTGGAAAGAGAATGCGTGGAATAGCCCGGGCCGCCGGAAGTCGTGGCAAGGATGATGCCGAAGAGCTTCAGTCCGCCGATCAGGTTCAGCACGACGCTGGTCGTGATGGCCGGAATGAGGAGCGGCAGCGTGATGTATTTCAGTCTCTGACGATAGCTTGCGCCGTCGATCTCCGCCGCTTCTTCATAGGACTCCGGTATGCTCTGCAGTCCGGCGATCATGACGATCATGGTCTTCCCCACGAACTGCAGCGCGTTGATGATGACGATGATCCACACGGCCCTGTTCCCGTCGGCCATCCAGTCGACCGGCGTCCCCCCGAACAGCTTTACGATATCATTGACCGCGCCGTGGTTATACTGCACCAGGAAATAGGAAATGTAGCCCATGATCAGCGAGGCGACCATGGCCGGAAGATAGACCACCACCCTCGTCAGCGTCTGTCCGCGGAATTCCTTCTGCAGTAACAGCGCATAGGCAATCCCCAGTACGGTCTGGATGGCAGTGCTTCCGACACCGTATATGACCGTGTTTTTCAGTGCGGTATAGAACATTTTATCCTGAAACAGACGTATGTAGTTGCTGAGTCCGACGTACTTGTATTTTGCGGAATATCCGTTCCAGTTCGTCAGGGAAATGTTGATTCCCGACAGCAGCGGATACACGACAAACAGGATCATCAGAAGCAGCGCGGGCAGATACAGAATATCGATCGACAGTTCTTTTTTTCGTTTCATAGATCCCCCGGCAACATTTTATTTCTGGCTGAACATGGTCTTGTAATCCGCTTCCATGGTCTTTACGCTTTCGTCCACCGTCATGCTTCCGCCGATCAGTGCGGAACCGATGGTGCGCATGGTGCTCCACATGCCGTTCGGCAGATAGACACGGTCGAATGTCGGCGCAACTTCAATATCGGCGTAAGTCGTATAGTCGTCCATGACCGTTCCGAGGTTCGGCTTCACATCCTTGATCGGAGACGGTTTTCCGCTTGCTTCGCAGACCTTCTTGATGTTTTCGGGTTTGGCAAGATAATTCAGAATTGCAAGACAGACATCTTCATGTTTGGTCTTTTTATAGATACCGTAGGCTTCGCGCTCGCCGCCGGCAAACACGCGTTTCTCGGATTCGCTCAGGGCCGGAATGGGCGCGAGACCGTACTTGGCGTCCGCATTGATCTTCGCGGCACGCTGAATGAGAGAATTGTCGGAAGCGACCAGGAACAGGACCTTGTTTTCCGCCATTCGGGCAGGAATATCAACCGGATCGCAGGTGGTGCAGTCCACGTTCAGATATCCCTTCGTCTTCAGATCGGAAAGGAACTGTGAAAGCGGCGCCCAGTTTTTCCAGTCAAAGGTTCCTTTTACAAGCTCGTCCGTGTATTTCTTGTCGGAACGGTTGGCAATAAAGGTCTGTGCGGAAATATCCAGTAACGATGCAGGCTGACGGTTGTCCTTTCCTGCAAGGAACACACCGGTATATCCCTTCGCCTTTCCTTTTTCGCAGATGGAGAGAAACTGATCCCAGGTTTTCGGCACTTCCACACCCAGTTCCTTTAAAAGTCCTTTATTGTAAAGAATGCCGCTCGAATCCATATTGATCGGCAGGACAAAAATCTGGCCCTGATCATTGGCGATGTTCTTCATGAACGAAGCTTCGATTGTCTTGTACCATGCCTGATCGTTTAACGGTCTTAAGTACTCGCTGTACCGCTTCACGGACCAGCCGTGCGTGGCAAAAATATCCGGCATGTCGTTGGAAGCCATTCTGGCTTTCATCAGCTGCTCGTAATCGGAGCCCTGCGTGGTGTAGGTGATCTTCACGCCCGGATTCTCCTTCATGAAATCCTGCAGGACCGCATTGACTGCCTTGTAGGTCTCCTCATTTCCGTTGGTGACCATTTCGATGTCGCCCTTTAAATCCGCTTTCTTTGCCGCAGCAGTCGTCGCGGCCGCGGAAGCCTTCGCCGTTGTTTTGGCTGCCGTGCTTCCTGCGGATGCTGCAGCCTTCGTGCCTGCCGCACTCGTCGCTGCCGGTGCCTTTGCTGCCGCCGTCGTCGTATTTGCAGCCTGGCCGCCGCATCCGAAGAGTCCCAGACACATGGACGCAGTTAATCCCGTCACCAGCAATTTCTTTCCGAATCCGTCCTGCATTTTCATATCCACCATTCCTCCTTTTTGGTAAAACAGCTTCATGGTTTTATTATAATTCCGGAGGAAATTCCGGCAGATATTCATTTTTACGATTTCGTTGCACTTTCTTCCTAATTTCCCCGGCATCCTGTTGTGACGCATAATTCCGTGCCGCAGGAAAAACAATCCTGTTTTACCTTAACAGACCGTACAGAAAAGGCATATCCAGGGACTTCCGCAGCACCTTTGCCAGCTGCTCATACTGAGCCTCATGGATTGCGGAAATATCCTTCCGCTGAATAGCCATCTCTCCTTTTTTTCCTCCTGCAAGCAGTGCGGAAAGCAGTGCATTGCCGACAGCAGCCGTGTCAAAAAAGCCGTGCAGATAGGTGCCTGCCGCGTTTCCTCTGAGACATCCGTTCACTCTTCCGTTATCCGCCGTGCTGAAGGTCTCCGCCCCCGGCGCGTATTCGCTATGCCCCATATGGATCTCATAGCCGCGGCAGCGAATGCCTGCAAAAGGCGCAAAGAACCCCGTGAGGTCCGGGCTGATCCTGACAGAAACCTGACTCATCAGTTTATCATTCCGGAAAACGGTTTGCATCGGAAGAAAGGCCAGACCCTTTTCCCGTCCGCCGCCTTCCGCATTTTCCGGATCCGAAATTTCCGTTCCCATCATCTGATAACCGCCGCAGATTCCAAATACCGGGATGCCACGGTCATGCAGAAGGCATACCGCATCATAAAGACCGGCCTTTTTCATCCAGCGGAGATCGTCCAGCGTATTTTTTGTGCCCGGAATAATTATGAAATCCGGAGTTCCCAGTTCCTGTCTGCTTCCGGCATACCGGACGGAACAGTCCGGGCGATTCTCCAGCGGGGCAAAATCGGTGTAATTGCTGATATGCGGCAGTCTGAGTACGGCAATATCCGGAACACTGCCCTGGGCCGCCCCGGAACGCAGTCTTTCGGAAAGCGAATCCTCCTCGTCAAGATCAAGCCTCATATACGGAACAATTCCCGTAAAGGGAATGCTGCAGTATTGTCCGAACTGCTTAAGGCCGGGCTTCAGGATGTCCGGATCTCCGCGAAACTTGTTGATGATGAAGCCTCTGATTCTCTTCCGCTCTTCTTCCTCCATCAGTTCCACGGTGCCGAGTAACTGGGCAAAAACTCCGCCCCGGTCGATATCCCCGACCAGAAGAACCGGCGCGTCCACCATTTCGGCAAGGCCCATATTCACGATGTCATTCTCCCGCAGATTGATCTCGGCCGGACTTCCCGCTCCCTCAATGACGATCACATCGTATTCCTTTTCCAGTTTCCGGTAAGCCTCCAGAATGACCGGAATCAGTTCTCTTTTGTATCTGAAGTACTCCTCCGCCGACATGTTGCCTGTGGACTTCCCGTTCACAATGACCTGGGTTCCGGTATCCGAGGTCGGCTTTAAAAGAACGGGGTTCATGCAGGAAAGCGGTTCAATGCCCGCCGCCTCGGCCTGCATGGCCTGCGCCCGTCCGATTTCAAGTCCTTCCTTCGTCACAAAGGAGTTCAGCGCCATGTTCTGCGACTTGAAAGGAGCGGCATGAATGCCGTCCTGCTTCAGGATGCGCAGAATGCCGGCCGTAAGGATGCTTTTCCCCGCGTTCGACATGGTGCCCTGTATCATCAGATTTTTTGTCATGAAATCTCTTTCCTCTTCTTCTCTTCATAGGCCAGCGCTGCCGCAACAAACAGATGCGCTGCCTTGTCCTGTCCGTAAAAATACAGATGCGGGAATCCCGCGTAGAGCGTCGGGCTGACGAAACACTCCCGGAATACATTTTCTCTGCCTGCCTTCCGGATCAGGAAACCTTCTCCCGGCCGGTCCGTGTCCCAGAAATGAAATTCATGAGCCCTGAGATGATCTCCTTTTTCGGCAATCAGACAGTCCTCTTCCGCTTTCATTTCCATGTAGCCGAAACGCTGCAAATGCTCTGTCTTCCGGAAAATGCAGGGAAGAACACCGGCCATGGGAAACATTTTCCCGTCTGCCGATTCCAGTCTGCTTCCCAGATAGAGAAAACCGCCGCACTCGGCAATGCAGGGAAGTCCCCCGCGAATTCTGTCCCGGATTTCCTCCCGCATGGTTTTATTTTCCGAAAGGTCTTTCGCATGAAGCTCCGGATATCCGCCGGACAGAATAAGGCCGTCCGTTCCTGCGGGCAGATGTCTGTCATGGAGCGGGCTGAAATAAAGAATCCGGCAGCCCAGGTCCTCCAGTATCTGCATGTTATCCGCGTAGGTAAAGCAGAAGGCATCATCCTCCGCGACGGCAATGCGGATTTTCCGTCTTTTCCCGGACACCCGTACGGAAAAAGCTTCCGGCTTTTCATCAAGGGGAGCCGCCTCTTTCGCAAGTTCCAGAATGCCGTTCAGGTCCAGCGTTTCTTCGGCTGTCGCGGCCAGGAGATCCGCCTTCTTTCTGAAATCGGGAATCTCGCGTTCCGGAACAAGGCCCAGATGCCGGCTTTCCAGAACCGCTTCTTTCCGGCAGGGCATATAGCCGAGCGGACGGATTCCCTTTTTTTCGGCCAGAGCCGCAGCCTCCGGATAGAGCGTGGACGGAAGACAGTTGAAGATGACGCCTGTTATCCGGTTTTTCCGGCGATAGGCAAGAAATCCCTGCAGAATTGCCCCCGCCGAACATCCGGTGCCTCTGCAGTCAACGATCAGGATCACCGGCGTATCCGTCATCTTCGCGACGGAAAAGCTGCTCTTTCTGCTGGTAAAGCCGATTCCGTCGTAATACCCCATGACACCCTCAATCAGGCACAGTTCCTTTCCTTCTTCATGTCTCCGAAGAAGCGTCCTGATTTCAGCCCGGTCCGAAAAAAACGGGTCAAGATTATAGGAAGGGATGCCCAGCACACGGCTGTGGAACATCGGGTCGATATAGTCCGGTCCGCATTTAAAAGCGCAGAGAGAAACTCCTCTTTTCCGGAAAGCGGCAAGAAGGGCGCACATCAAAGTGGTCTTTCCGGAACCGGATCCGGTCCCGGAGAGCATGATCCTGCCGCACGGTATTTTATCCTGCATTCCTGCCGCCTTTCCCTGTAATGATGGAAACAGGATTCTGCGCAATCATCATATGGAGTCTGCCTGTCTTTTTTCCTTTCGACACCGAGACCTGCATGATTTCCGGATCCATTCCCTTTTCCTCCATGACCCGGAGAGCTTCCGCTGCCGTCTCCTGCGCAATGGCATTCACGGTAATGCGGACCTCGGGATTTCTGGTCAGAAGAAATTCCACGATTTCCTCAAGATGTCCTCTGCTCCCGCCTATGAAAGCCGCATCCGGCGCGGGCAGGTCCTTAAGCGCTTCCGGCGCCATGCCGTTCGTGATCTTCAGGTTATGAAGTCCGAACTTTTTCCTGTTCTGTTCTATAAGGCCGGCGCCTTCCGGACTGCACTCGACGGCATAGACCGTTCCGTGCTCCGCGCAAAGCGCCATCTCGACAGAAACGGAACCGGTGCCGGCGCCGATGTCATACAGCACATCATCCGGACGGATGCGAAGACTCAGCACGGAAAGAGCTCTGATTTCCCTTTTCGTCATCGGAACATCGCCGCGGATAAATTCCGCATCCGCCAGTCCTGCCTTATATCTTTCTGCCGGATGCGGATTCAGAAAAAAGAAAACCGTCAGTCCCGGATATTTTTTCTGCGCCATCTCCGCGACAGCTCCGTGTTCCAGCCGCTCACCGGGGCCGCCCAGATTCTCCCCTGCCCAGATTTCGATATCCGGCAGTGCGGCATCCTGCAGTTCTTCAAAATACGGCTCCATCTCCGCGGCTGCCAGTACAAAAAGCTTACGATTCGCCGCGACCGCCGGAAGCAGATTTCCGTCTGTCCCGTGAAGACTTAAGAATGCGGAATTCTCCCAGGAAATGCCTGTCCTGGCGGAAAAAAAGGAAAGCGAGGATATGCCCGGAAGCACGCACGGCTGATATTCCTTCAGTTCTTCAAGCAGCGACGACGTCGCGCTGAAAAATCCGCTGTCTCCCGACACCAGAATTCCGATTTTCTGCTCCGCCGCCGTCCTGATGAGGCCGGCGGTTTCCTTCGGACGGTATTCGTTCTTGGTCCTGCGGTTCCGGATAAGATCTGAGAAAGATTCCAGAAGACGTTTTGAACCGATCAGAAGCTCTGCTTCTTTTATGGCATCGAGGGCCTCCCCGGTAAGGACCTCTGCCTGTCCGGTACCTGTCCCGATAATCCATATCTTCTTTCTCATGGTTCGTCCTTCCTTCCGCCTGCTTTTTTCCGCAGCATTTCGAGAATGCGTCTTTTCACCTCTTCCATGCCCAGTCCCTCTTCCCTCGGACGCCGGACGGAGATGACGCGGCACCCGCTCCGTAAAGCCGCGTTTACCTTTTCGTCAAATCCTCCTGCCCTGCCGGTCTCCTTCGTAACGAGACAGGTGATCCCGTATTTCCGGATGGTCTCCAGATTTTCTTTTTCCGAAAACGGCCCCTGCTTCTTTATGACATGACTGTCAGAAAAACCGGCTTCACGGCAGAGCCGGCCGGACTCGCTTCCGGGCAGCACCCTGGCATACACTCTTTCCGCGCAGTCCGGTATGTCCGCGAAAATCTTAAGTTCCTTGCTGCCTGTCGTCAGCAGGATGTTACCCGGTATCCCGGTCAGCAGCCCGGCGGCTTCTTCCACGCTGTTCACTCTTGTAACATTTGTTTCCGGCACATCCTCTTCTTCCCGCAGAAGCCGAAAGCACGGGATGCCCGCCTTCTCTGCCGCGCTGCGGATATTGGCGGTCACTTCCACCGCGTACGGATGGGTCGCATCGACAATGCAGAACGGCTGCACGGTCTTCATGCAGGAAAGCATTTCCTCCGCCGAAAGACGGCCCGCATGAAGCTCGATCCCGTCTTCTTCGCCCAGGCCGTCCTGCCGCAGAATATCCGCGCCGTATGCAGTTGCCGTGCAGACAGCGGCGCGGATGTTCTCCGACTTCAGCCACCGGCACAGCGCATGTCCCTCCGTGGTTCCCGCAAAAAGCATGATCCCTTCATTCATCAGTATGATAACCTCTGGGTGTGACCATATACGGTCCGATTTTTTCTGTTTCCGAATTTCCGATGAATACGGTTGAAAACATGTCTGCCTGTGCCGTCTTCAGTTCCCGCAGCGTGAGGATTGTCACGGACTCCCCTTCGCGGCCGATGTTCCTTGCGATCCCGCAGACGGTCTCCGGATTCTTTTTTTCGAGGAGAATCCCGCAGGCTCTTTCCAGATAATCCTTTCTGGCTCTGCTTGCGGGATTGTAAATGCAGATTGAAAAATCTCCTTCCGCAGCTGCCCTCAGCCGTTTTTCGATCGTGCTCCAGGGCGTCAGACGGTCGCTTAAGCTGATGACGGCAAAATCATGCGCAAGGGGAGCTCCCAGAACCGCCGCGCCGCTTGAGGCAGCCGTCACGCCCGGCAAAATTGTGACTGTGACTTCCGGATAGCCGGGAGAAAGGGAAAGAACCGGAGAAGCCATCCCGTAAATGCCGGCATCGCCGCTGCAGATCATGGCGACCTTCTGTCCCTTCCGTGCTTCTTCCAGGGCCATGGTACACCGCTTCATCTCCTGCGTCATCGGCGTTGTCAGATATCTCTTATCCGGATAATCGCGCCGGATAAGATCCGTATACACCGGATAGCCGATGATGACATCCGCAGCCGCCAGTGCCTCGTCCGCTTCCAGCGTCATTTTTCTGTGGCATCCGGGACCCGTCCCGATAATCCAGAGTTTTCGTTCCGTCATTGTTCCGTTTCTCCTTTCCGTTAAAAAATGACTGTGTACGATGCCTGCGCCGCCGCGATCGTCACGCCGTCAAAAGCCGTCTTGTGCATGACAGGGCGGGCTCCTCTGCCCGCAGAAAGCATTGCCGAACGCTCGCATACGTTATCCGTGCCCGTTATCCGTTTTACGAAACCGGAGGCTGTAAAATCCCCTTCCGTCCGATTCAGCGCCTCTGCCGAAAATGTCAGAAACGGAACCTTCAGAAAAGCGGCCAGCCTGCGGATACCATCCTCCTCTTTTTTGAGGTCGATGGAAGAAACGGAAACGATTGCCTCGGCCGGAATTCCGTTTTCCGCCATCCCCCGTTCCAGGTTCCTCCGGATGGTTTCAAAATCCATGCCTTTTCTGCAGCCGATTCCCACGTGCACTCCCCTGGGGATCAGATAAAGAGTTCTGGAAAAAGGAGAACCCTTTGCCGAAGCGCAAACGGCAATGCCCGGTTTTGAAACGTCTGTACCGGCTGTCATCTTCCCGGCTGCGTACAGTCCCTCCGGCAGTTTTCCCTCCACCGGAAATTCGCTGTAGAAACCAATGGTTCTGCCGGATACAGAGGCAGCGCTGATCTCTTTGCACATGTTTTCCGGCACACAGACCAGATGCCGCTCTTTCGCAAAAACATCTGCGGCAAAACGCCCTTCACGGTCCGTCGCCGTCGTAATGACCGGTTCTGCGCCGATCATGGCCGCCGCTTTCAGAGCAAGGGCATTCGCCCCGCCGATATGCCCGGATAATATCGGTATGCTGAATTTTCCGGCTTCATCCAGAACCACGACCGCCGGATCCGTATGCTTGTCTTTCAGGTACGGCGCCACGGCCCTCACGGCAATCGCCGCCGCCCCGATAAAAATCAGTGCATCGGAATCCGCAAAGGCTTTCTTTGTCCAGCTGTCAAGATCATCTTTCGTGACACGGAAAACCGAGGGGTCCGCATACGCTGAACGTACGCAGGCATCCGCATCGTTTCCGTCCGCCTTCAGCGCTTTCTCCAGTCTTTCTCCGATCCGGGCTCCGTTTTCCGTAAAACTGATAATCCGAATTTTCATTCTTTTCCCGTTCCTTTTCTGTACCCTGTCGTAAACGACGGATCATACAGCTTTGACCGGCCGTATCCGGTGCCCAGAACATTCCCGACGATGATCAGCGCCGTTCTGCTGATCCCGTTCCGTTCCGCGGCTTCCTTCAGCGTCCCGACCGTACAGCGGACCCTTTTCTCGTCCGGCCAGCTGGCCCTGCAGACAATTGCGGCCGGCGTATCCTTCGGATACCCTCCCCTGATGAGTTCGGCGGAAAGCTTCTCTGTCATGCCCGCGCTCAGGAAGATCACCATGGTCGAACCATGAGCGGCCAGGTCTCTGATCTTCTCCCTTTCCGGAACTTCCGTCCGTCCTTCCATCCTTGTCAGGATCACGGACTGGGAAATATCCGGCAGCGTATACTCCAGATTCAGGGCAGCTGCCGCACCGCAGAAACTGCTGACGCCCGGACAGTCGTCATAGGAAATCTTCCTTTTATCCAGCGCATCCATCTGTTCCCGGACGGCACCGTACAGACTGGGATCGCCGGTATGAAGACGGACGGTAACGAGGTTTTCCTTTTCCGCTTTTTCCATTTCTGAAAGGACCTCTTCCAGAGTCATTCCGGCGCTGTTGAAAATCCGGCAGTCCTTCCGGCAGACCTTCAGAAGAGCCGGATTGACGAGCGATCCGGCATAAATGACGACATCGGCATCCTCCAGCAGTTTTCTGCCGCGGACCGTGATCAGATCCGGTGCTCCCGGTCCTGCTCCTACAAAATGTACCATATTTGCTCCTCTCAGTCTGCATCACCCGGCGATACAGCTCTTTTGTGCATTTCCAGAACAGCTCCGGCTTCGGAGGTACGGCACAGCGTCCCGTATTCATTTGAGAAGACGACAGCCGCGATCCGAAGCCCCTCGCAGGCTCTGGCTTTCAGGTGCTGTTCGATCCTGTCCGCCAGCATTGCCATTGTCTTTTCACAGAATCCGTTCTTCCGCAGCACTTCGATTGCCGCATCCGTTGTCACACAGGCAAGAATCTGAAGGGCGGTTTCCCTGTCCGCACCGGCAAGCAGGGCACATCCTGCCAGAGCCTCCATGCGTCCGTCCGCATACCGCGAATGGGTATTCATGATGCCCGAGGCCAGCTTGCACAGTTTACCGATGTGCCCGACCAGGAGCATGCTGTGCAGGCGGAATTCAAATCCCATATCGATCGTCTCGCCGATGAAATTGCTGCATTTCACAGTCTGTGCCGGATCGATTCCCAGTACATTTTTCAGATAATCCGCCCCGTAATTTCCGGGTACGACAAGCAGGTCCTTGTCTCCGGCAGCAGCATGAGTGCTGATCTCCGCATGAATTGTCTCCACCAGTGCCCGCTCGCTCATCGGCTCCACGATGCCTGTCGTCCCGAGGACCGACAGCCCTCCGACAATGCCGAGCCGCGGATTGAAGGTCTTTTTTGCCGCTTCTTCGCCGCCGGGAATGGAGACCGTTGCCGTCAGGCCGCCGGCATACCCGGCCAGTTCTTTTTCCCGGTTCAGTCCTTCCTCGATCATTCTTCTCGGAACAGAATTGATGGCTGCTTCCCCGACATTCCGGTCGAGGCCCTTCTTCGTCACCACGCCGACCCCGTCTCCGCCTTCTATCCGGATTCCTTCTCCGTTCTTTTTTACCGTCGTGAAAATCTCCATTCCGTCCGTGATATCCGTATCATCTCCGGCATCCTTGCGGACGGCACAGCATACCTCCCCTTCCTGAATGGAAACGATGCGCACAGGCAGATGCAGGACCTCTCCCTTCGGTACGGTGATGCTGACTTCCGGGAGCATCTTTCCGGTCAGCAGGATATGGGCCGCCGCTGTCGCCGCGGCAGCCGCGCAGGTACCGGTCGTGTAGCCGCACCGCAGCTTCCTGCTTCCGAGGTAAATATAACGTTCCGTCATATTTTTCTCCCGTCCTGATCCGCCATATACAAAACCGCATTGCAGATCGCAGCGGCTACATTGCTGCCGCCCTTCCTGCCGCGCGACACGATCGAAGGAACCGGATCCGCCAGGATCATTTCCTTCGCCTCAACCACATTGACAAAACCGACCGGTACGGCGATGACCGCGATCGGATTTACTTTTTTCTCCTGCATCATCCTGTGCAGGGAAATCAGGGCCGTCGGCGCGTTGCCGACCGCATAGAGAAAAGGCTTTCCCATGGAGGCCGCCTTTTCCATGCTCACGACGGCGCGGGTCGTGTTCCGTCTTCCGGCTTCCGCGGCCACATCCTCATCCGACATGAAACACAGTACTTCACCGCCAAATTTCTCCAGAACGCGTTTGTTGATACCCGCCTTTGCCATGTTTGTATCCGTCACAATGGACACTCCGCCGCGAAGGGCCTTCCTGATCAGCGGAATGACTCCGGGCGTAAAGGAAAGCGTGTCGGCGAATTCCAGGCTGGCCGTTGCATGGATGACGCGGAGAATGACCGGAGCAAGCTCCGGATCAAGCTCCCGGTTCAGTTCGCTGCGAATGATCTCAAAGCTTCGCCGTTCGATATCCATCGGTTTTATATAATCGTTCATAGGTCTTCCTTCCTTACGATCATGCCCGCTTTTTCCGCTTCCGATAAAAGATCGCCAAGACGGCGGTTTTCCGGTCCGGTCTCGAATCCCGCATTGATGACCCGGCGGCACTGCTTCATTTCCCGAAGCGCCTTCCGGTACGTTTCTTCCGAGATCTCGCAGAACGGTTTTTCGGCGACCACGGAGAAAGCGAGGGCGTTTGCAACCCGGTAATCCAGATCATTCGTATAAACGATCCCGGCCCTGAACGGAATTCCTTTCTTCTGGAGGAAACGGTAGACGGGAATTCCTTTTCCGCTGGAAGAAATGACAAAGACTTTCGGAATGCCTTCGGGCTTTGGCATTTCCATGCTTCCGAGCAGCGGATCAAATGAGCCGGTCCGGATTCCGTAGAGTTCCCTGATGATATCTTCCCGGAAGATTTCTTCCGGACTGCCGTAATGGGAAATCCGGTCTCCGCTGACGCACAGGATCATATCGGATACCTTCTCCGCAAGTTCGATCTCATGCAGCGACATTACGACTGTAATGCCTCTTTTCTTAGCCAGGTCCCGGAGTATGGAGAGCAGTTCCAGTTTATAACGGATATCGAGGAAGGAAGTCGGCTCATCCAGCACGATGATCTCGGGTTCCTGACACAGGGCGCGGGCCAGAAGGATCCGCTGCCGCTGTCCGTCGCTGACAGTCTGAAAGTCCCGGTCGGCATAATCCTCCGCATGGACGCAGCATATTGCTTCTTCCGCTTTTCGGTGATCCTCCGCGCTCAGAATGCCGAAGCTGCCTGTATACGGATATCTGCCCGTCTCGGCGATTTCACGGCAGGTCATCTGCTCCGGTCTGATCCGCTCGGTCAGGACGACCGCCATGCGTGTGGCCAGTTCCCTTTGAGGCATCTGCTGCAGATCCCGGCCGTCAATCAGAACCGTTCCGGCAATCGCGGTAAGCTGACGGGCAATGCTCTTTAGGATGGTCGATTTACCGGCGCCGTTCGGTCCGATCAGGGTAACGACATCCCCTTTCCGTATTCCGATGGAGATATCCCGGATCAGCGGTTTCTTCTGATAACCGACGGAAAGATTCCTGGTATCCAGATAATAATCCGGCATCTTAACGGCCTCCCTTCTTACGGACAAGCATGATCAGGACAACCGGCGCCCCGAAGCAGGCAGTCACGGTGCTGATACTCAGTTCCGTCGGTGCAAGAGCCGTGCGGGCAATCAGATCACATCCCATGCAGAAGACCGAGCCTCCGAGAAAAGAAGCCGGGATGACGACCAGCGGTTTTGAAGTGCACAGCGCCCTTTTCACCAGATAGGGAACGGCAATGCCGACAAAGGAGATCGGACCGGCAAATGCAGTCACCGTCGCGGACAGAATACTGGAAAGAAGAATCAGCATCGTCCGGAAAGCACCGATATTGACACCCACGCTCCGGGCATAGTCTTCGCCGAGCTGATAGGCACCCATCGGTTTTGAAATCAGGAAGGTGAGAATCACCGCCACGCCGAGGACTGCAAAAGCAGCCTGCACATTGCCCCAGTTCATGCCGGAAAAGCTTCCCCTGGACCAGCCGTGCAGATTGACGATATCGGAATCCGAAGCAAACGTGATGATAAAATCAGTCACGGCGGAACAGATATATCCGATCATGATGCCGCCTATCAGAAGTGCTGACATATTCCGGATTTTTCCGGACAGAAGGAGGATGAAACCGGTCACTGCCATGGCGCCGGCAAAGGAAGCGGCAATCATGGCATAGGAGGACACGCCTCCGAATCCACGCAGGAAAAAAACCATCACGACAGCCACGGCCATTTTCGCGCCGGAGGATATGCCCAGGACAAACGGACCCGCGATCGGGTTTGAGAAAAAAGTCTGAAGAAGGAATCCCGAGAGAGAAAGGCCTCCGCCGAGCAGGGCAGCCATCAGGACGCGCGGAAGACGGATCTGCCAGATAATGACGAAGCCGTCCTTCGAACTGTCCTTTAAAAAAATGATCCGAAGGATATCCCGCAGGGACAGACGCACATTTCCGACATTGATATTTAGAACGGCAAGCACACAGACGGAAACGGCAAGAAAAAGAAAAACCGCAAAGTATCTTGATCTTCTGCGTATGATGCTTTCTGCGGCATCAGACTTCCCGGCAGCAATCTTTTCCATTTCCTGCAGTCTCCTTTTCAGTCCAGTCTGCGGAGAAAGACCATGGTGCTTTCATTTCCGCCCGTCAGCATCTGATGGATATCAAGAATCATATCCGCACTGATGTCCGTCCGCTGGTACATGCTTTGTCCTATCGTCCATACTTCTTTGTCCCTGACTGCCCTGAATTCGGAAAAAACCGGACTCATCGAAGTCAGCCGGGAAAGGCTCTGCACCGCATCGATCGTGGAATCATAGATCAGATAGTCCGCATCCTTGGCAAACTCGTAAAACTGTTCCATCGTAATGCGCGTGACGGAACTGCCGTTCTCATCCGAAACAGCCAGATTCTGAAAAGCATACCGACCGCCCGCAAGTTCTATCATCTTCGGGATATAATCCTTCGGCCGCCGCACGACGACAGTCCCGTCCGCATTCATATAAAAATAGGCTATCTTTTTTTCCGTATTCGTAAAGTTTCCCAGATCATCGACCTTTTTTACCTGACGGTCAAAAAAGGCTTCCGCTTCCTTTTCTTTTCCGAGCAGGATGCCGTAGAACTTGATCCATTCCGTTCTCCCGAGCGGATGCATTTCATAACTGGACCGGTCCACCACCACAGGAATTCCGAGCTGTTCAATCATCTGGCTTACCTTCGGCGCATGCAGAATCATCGTCGATTCGATGGCTGCCCTGCAGCCGCTGCCGGTCAGAAGCTCGTAATTCGGTGCACTGTATTTGCCTGCATAGACAATTTTCCCGTCTTCCATGGCCTTCTTCGCATGTTCGACAGACCAGCCGTCCGCCTTTGTCCCAGACAGCGTGACCGAATCCACGGAATCCAGCGCGTCGAATAAGCTCATAACCGAAGAAGCCGCCAGATAAATATGGTCCAGCGGTTTTTGCAGCACGACAATGTTTTTATCCAGTCCCTGCGGGGCTTTTTTCCCCTCCGGGACCACCAGATACGACCTCTTGTCCTTCACTCTGATCAGAGTATAGCCGTCTTTATATTCATCCGCCGTGAATTCTGTCGCATACGACAGCGGCAGGCTGGATTCATACACGAGCCCCGGAAGAGAGACTTTCTTACCAGAATCCGTTCCGGATGCGGCAGCACAGCCCGGCAGGACAAACACAGCAGTCAGAATCAGCAGCACTGCCAAACCGGTTCGGAATCCTGCCTTCATGACTGTCCTCCGTTCGAAGTCTGTCTGATTGTTGTCGAATCCAGATAAATCGTATACTCGATCTCATGTGCCTTGCTCATCGCCGTGGTATCCGCAGCGACCGGCATCTCATAATCCAGTTCCTCAACAGGAATAAGGAAAACGGAATTTCCCCCGCTGTTGACCGGGCTGTATTTTCTGCCGTCCACGGTCATGCTGTTAAAACTGGAGCTGCTGAACTCCACCTTCAGAACAGCCTTTCCGCCGGAAACGGTCAGTACGGCCGGAGAAGCAACGGAAGCCTTGCCGCTTCCGCCCGAAAGCTTTGCATCGACGAAATATCCACCGTCGGACAAGCCGAGTTCCGCAATTGTTTTCATGGTATCCTTTTTCAGTGCTCCGGCAGGAAGCGAGGAAGACTGAAAGCAAAGCGATACGGGATCCCACTTCTTTGTCCGGTCATTGAAAACGGCGCAGGACAGATTCGAGTCAAGGACCCGGACCGGAATCAGAAAAGTTTCCTTCCCGTTTCCGGGAACTGCGCCGATCCGTCCGGACTCATCTGCCTTGTCCGGGGCTCCCATGAAAATACTGACATAATCGCTGCCTCTGACTGTGAGGGCCGCCGTCATCTTCCCGTCCTGCACGGACAGATTGCAGGTCTCCACCGAAAAAGAACTGCGGTCCGACTTCACTTTGATTCCGTATGTGCCGTCACTGACCCTCGTTCCGGAGACCGGTACTTTCCGGGCAGATGCGGCAGACCTGCTGCATCCCGTCAGAGCCAGGACAACTGCAGCCAATATCACAAGTTCAGAAAATTTCCGCTGTTTCAAACTGACTCCTTTGATAATCAGTCCAGTTTCAGACTGTCAAGCGCTGCTTTGGTATGGGAAACGTACATCTGCTGGACATCCGGAATTTCACCGAGTCCGGATATCTGTGCCTCCACGCTGTCAAAACATCCTGCCGCATGAAACTGGCTCTTCCAGGATTCTGCCTCATCACCTGCCATATCATTGTAGGCATGATCGCCTGCGACCACCATCAGCGGTCTTAAGACGACTTTCCGGTATCCAGCTTTCCTTACCTTCTCGATGACAGCCTGGCATGCCGTATCCGCCGGCTTTCCCTCGACCGTGCCGATGAAGACATTCTTATAGTTCAGGGCGGCCACCTGTGTCTGCATCTGATCGTAGGTTACATTGGCTTTATGGGAAGTTCCATGACCCATGAAGACAAATGCCGTTCCTGCCGCATCAGCCGCATCCAGACTGTCAAAGCCTGCTTTTTTGAAGGCCTGCCCCGTGATGGCGGCTGCAACATTTTTCTTATCGCCGTTGACGGCGGAAGCATCGGATCCGACCTCTCCGAGAAGCGGCTCGGAAATAACGACCTTTGCGAACTTATCCCCGTACTTTTTCACGGCCGCGGTCAGTTCATCATATTCTGCGCCATGCATCAGATGCGTCGGCTGCACGATCAGATTCTGCACGCCGTTCGCGGCGGCACGGCTCAGTGCCTGATCCATGTTATCGATCTTTTCGCCGTCACGCGCCTGAATATGATTGATGATGACCTGGGCGGTGAAGGCCCGGCGCACAGACCATTTCGGGAAGGCTTTCTGAAGCGTCTTTTCAATGCCTCCGATATCGGCCGTACGGCTGTCATTGAAGGATGTCCCGAAGCTGACGACCATCAGTTCATTTTCCCCGATCCCGTCCTCGTTAAGCGGATCATCCATGGAAGCATCCCCGGTGTCCCTGCCGAAATATTCCGGGCTTGCATTTTCCCCGGTTACCAGTGCTTTCTGCGCATCTGTCAGCGCATCCCAGGCTTTCTTCGCTTCTGCACACTGCATGTCCGTTTTTTCAGTTCTGGTCTGAACATAGATGGCATCGATCAGTGCCGCCGCCTTGTCTGCGGCCGCCTTGTCTGAACCGGAGGAGGCATCTTCCGGTACCGGATTGGAGACCTTTACCTTATGGTCATACCATTTTCCCTTTGTTCCCACAAGTGCAACATTGAATTCCTGATCGATGGCCGGAACCGGAATATCGAAACCGAATACCTCTTCTGTCGTTCCGTCCGAATATCGGACTGTATCTTTCGTCGGCTGAAGCACCGCAGCTCCCGGTTTCTGTGCGTCTGCCGCCATTCCTGCATAAAGATTCAGAATCTTTTCCGAGGACAGGCTGACATGGATCGTCATCTTCCCGCCTTTGACTGTCAGAATGCCTTTTCCGTTTTTGGCTTCACTGACATGGAGCATGTCATTGTCCGTCGTAAAGTCCGCGCTGTAGGTTCCGTCAGACAGAACTGCCGCCGATGCCGCAGTTGTTACAGCCGCGGCTGTCGTGCCTGCTGTTGCGGAAGCTGAGGCCGGAACGGCAGAGACGGCTGCCGAAGTCCGTGAACTGCCGGATGCCGGCGCACTGCCGCATCCGTTCATACCGACCGCCATGCCTGCGATGGCTGCCAAGACAATGATTCTGATGCATACCTTTTTGTTTATCATTTCCCATCCTTCTTTTCATAAAAAAAAGACCTTTGCCGAGAACGACAAAGAGCCTCATCAAAACGCCTCCCTTGGAGACGTCAGGTTACACAAGGGCCATTTGCTCGTGGCTGTGCAAGCAGATATTCAGGCAGGTCTCCTGACTCCCGGAAATGCTTTCCCAGCCTTCCCGGAGGTTTCTTCGCTCCGTTCCCGAAGAACCGCTCCAGTGACTATTTGCGAAAGTTCCGTACAGTACGCACGGTTTCCGACTTACAGTGACGAGTTCGTGCCGGATTCGCACCGGCTTCCCTTTTCACCCCGATTATGCACCGGGACACCTGAAATCATCTATATATTTATGGGTTCATCATAGAAGCATCCCCTCCGGATGTCAAGACTCGCATCAGGAATGACCTTTCTTTTTTCCGGAATTCATTATACAATGACCCCGTGTCTGACTTACAAACAGGGAGATGGCAGCTTGCTGAAATACTCATTATGCGGAATGTTCCTCGGCTTCCTTCTGGATCTGGCAATCGGTGATCCGAAGGGATGGCCGCATATTGTTCGCGGTATCGGAAAACTGATCTCATTTCTGGAAAAACATCTGTATCCCATGGAGAATAAATTCCGGGGCGGTCTCGTGCTTGTATTCCTGACTTCACTTCTCTCATCGGGAATTCCTCTTGCCGTACTGCTTCTTTCCTGGCATATTTCGGGATGGCTTTATCTTGCAGCTGACTCTCTCCTGGTCTGGCAGCTTCTCTCCGTTAAAAGCCTGGCGGATGAAACGCGGCCCGTGTATGATGCACTGGCTTCCGGCAACCTGCCCGGAGCACGGGCGGCTGTTTCGATGGTCGTCGGACGGGATACGCAGGATCTGGACGAATCCGGTACAATCCGTGCTGCCGTCGAAACTGTAGCGGAAAATACGGCGGACGGCATTGCCGCTCCTTATTTTTATATTCTCCTGGGAGGCCCTGCGCTTGGCTGCTTCTACAAAGCAGCGAATACCATGGATTCCATGATCGGATATCATTCGGAAAAATACGAACTGTTCGGAAGGGCCGCCGCCCGTCTCGACGATGTTCTGGGCTTCCTTCCCTCGCGGATCTGTGCCGTCCTCATGATACTGGCATCCGGTCTTACCGGCTACGATATGAAAAATGCATTCCGGATATGGCGCCGGGACGCCTCGCTTCCTGCAAGTCCCAATGCCGGCCAGTGTGAATCCGTCATGGCAGGCGCTTTCCATATCCGCCTCGGCGGCAATGCTTTTTACTTCGGGCATTTAAACCGGAAACCTTATCTCGGAAATGACGATCGTCCGATTGAGAAGGATGACATTCTGCGTTCTCATCGTGTAATGTACGCCACGGCCTTTCTCCTGTTCTTCCTCGCGGCAGCCGTCAAAGGAGGCATTATCCTTGCAGTATTTTGAACACGGGGGCAACCTTACCCTTCACAAAGGAATCAAATATGATTTTTCCCAGAATATCAATCCGCTCGGAATGCCGGGTGCTGTACGCGATGCCGTCTGTGCTTCTGCAGATGAATCCCTCTTCTATCCGGATCCCGACAGTACGCATCTTCGCGCCCTGCTGGCCGGACAAAAGGGAATTGCGCCTGAGAACATTCTCTGCGGAAACGGCTCGTCCGATCTGATTTTCCGAACCTGCGCCTTTTTCCGTCCGGAAACCGTCCTGATCCCGGAACCGGCTTTTTCGGAATATGAGCGCAGCGTCCGCATGTTCGGCGGCAGCGTCCGGCCATATATGCTGAAAAAAGAAAACGGTTTCCTGCCGGACCGGGAAATTTTCAGAATGCTGACACCGGAAATCGGTCTTCTGTTTCTCGGACATCCGAACAATCCGACCGGGAGGCTGGTACCGGAGGTACTTCTCCGGGAAATCCTTGAACATTGCAGCCGGCTTGGGATTCCGGTGATGGTCGACGAATGCTTTCTGGATTTTACGGATGGAAAGTCGGCTCTGTCCTTCCTTTCCTCCTGCCCCGGACTTCTGATTCTGAATGCCTTCACGAAGACCTACGGGATGGCCGGGATCCGTCTGGGCTATCTGATGGGGGAAAAGAAACTGCTTTCGGAAATCAACAGGTTCGGCGCTGCCTGGAGCGTTTCCCGTCCGGCTCAGATGGCCGGCGCTGCGGCGCTTTCCTGTGATCCCGCATGGACGGAAAAAACGAAACAGCTCGTAAAGAAAGAACGGCAGTTTCTCTCGGATGGTCTTTCCCGGCTCGGTCTTTGCGTTTACCCCGGCGATGCGGACTTCCTTCTTGTGGAAAGCCGCCGTTCACTTTACGCACCCCTGATGGAAAAAAGCATCCTTGTCCGTTCCTGTGATAACTTCCCGGGACTGGATGAACATTTTTTGCGCATCGGCGTGAAAACACATGAATGGAATAAGCACCTGCTTGCGGCGATTGAGAGTATACTGAAAGAAACGGAAGGATAATGCGGAAAATGGAAACACTGGAAGAGCTTTGGAAAAATATCAGGCCTTCGAATCAGAAAGCCCGGGAAAAATGCATCCGCAATTTCGATCATGTGGCCAAACCGGTCGGAGGCCTGGGACGTTTGGAGGAACTGATTGAAAAGATCGCCGCCGCTTCCGGAAACGCGGAAATCGATATCCTGAAAAAATGCGTGCTGGCCTTCTGTGCGGACAACGGGGTCGCTGACCGCGGCGTAACAGAAAGTCCGAGCGAGGTGACGACAGCGGTAGCCAACCTGATGGTCAAAGGCATTTCCAGCGTCTGCATCATGGCCGAATGCTGCGGCGCAGACATCTTTCCCATTGATATCGGCATGAAGACAACCTGTCCGGGCATCCGGGATTTGAGGCTGGGTGCCGGAACGGCGGATATTTCCGAAGGTCCCGCCATGACACGGGAAACCGCAGTCCGGGGCATCGAGACCGGAGCGGATCTGGTCCGCGAAATGAAGGAAAAAGGATACCGGCTGATAGCGACCGGCGAAAACGGCATGGGCAATACCACAACCTCGGCCGCGATGACTGCCGTCATGCTCGGTCTTTCGGCAGAAAAAGTGACCGGACGGGGTGCAGGGCTTTCAGACGAAAAGCTGGCGCTCAAGAAAAAAATCGTGGAACGCGCAGTCCGGATCAATCATCCTGACGCACAGGATCCTCTGGATATCCTCGCGAAACTCGGCGGATTTGATATCGCAGCCATGACCGGCGTATTTCTTGGCGGCGCGGCGTATCATGTGCCGGTCGTGATGGACGGACTGATATCTTCCGTGTCGGCGCTGACTGCAGTCCGGATGGCTCCTTCCGTGCGCGATTATATCATCCCGTCGCACCTCAGTGCCGAACCGGCCGCTGAAATTATCTGCAGCGAACTCGGAATCCGGCCGGTCCTGCATGCCGATATGCATCTGGGCGAAGGAACCGGAGCGGTTGCCCTCTTTCCCGTTCTGGACATGGCTGCCGCCGTTCTGACGAAGGCAGCCACCTATGACGATCTCTGACATTGTCCGCAGTAAAAACGGGGATCCTGCATTTTTAAAGTTTTAAAAGCGGAAGAACCGCAGAAAGGAGCACCGGTGAAATTTCTTCGTGCATTCTGGATGGCTGTCGGAACTTTCAGTATTTTTCCGGCACCGCACATGAAGTGGGACGACGAAAGCAGAAAATATATGATCTGTTTTCTTCCGGCTGTCGGCATCCTGCCCGGCGCCGCTCTTTTTCTGTGGTTTCATCTGTGTGTCCGTTTCAGTCTTCCATCCGTGCTTTTTTCCGCAGTGGCAGCCGTTCTGCCCCTGATTCTGACCGGCGGCATCCATATGGACGGTTTCATGGATACCTGGGATGCGATCGGTTCCCACCAGCCGAAAGAAAAAAAGCTGGAAATCATGAAGGACTCTCATGCGGGCGCCTTCGCGGTGATGTCCTGTGCCGTTTATCTGCTTCTTCTTTTCGCACTCTATGACACGGCAGGCACCGCTTTCCCCGCAGTCACAGTCTCCCTCGGTTTTCTTCTTTCACGCGCACTGGCCGGCATCGGCACGATCGTGCTGCCGAACGCCCGCGGAAGCGGCATGCTGGCACATCTTCAGGGAAAACAGAACAAGGGGAAAATGCTTTTGTCCCTTCTCCTTCTTTCGGCAGTCTGTGCTGTCTGCATGATTTTATCTTCTTTGCTTCCGGGAGCTCTGGCCGTCGGCCTTGCTCTCATATGGTTCCTTTGCTTCTGTCTGTTTTCCCGAAAAACTTTCGGAGGCATAACCGGCGATATCACCGGATTCTGCATTCAGATGACGGAATTCTGGATTCTTCTGGGCACAGTGATCGGAGGTCTGATCCGATGAAAAAATTCATTCTGATCCGTCATGGTCTGACAGCAGGGAACAAAGAAGGCCGGTATATCGGTCGCACGGACGAGCCGCTCTGTCCGGACGCCTTCGGAAAACTTTTGGAAACGAGGGAAATGCTGGCTGACGTCCGGAGTATCGCGGCCATATATGCCAGTCCGTACCGGAGATGTACGGAAACGGCTGCTTTTCTTTTTCCTTCCCGTAAAATCAGGATTGTCCGGGATCTGCGCGAGTGCGATTTCGGAAACTTTGAAGGAAAAAGCGCTGCCGAACTGGCAGACAATCCGTATTATGAAAAATGGGTTTCGGATAACTGCATGACCCCCATTCCCGGCGGAGAAGATGTCTCTGCCTTCCGGAAAAGATGCTGCAGTGCCTTTGCGGGAATTGCCGCGCAGCTGCCGGACGGGGAAACGGCTGCCGTTGTGACTCACGGAGGCAGCATCATGGCCATTCTGGAAAAACTGGCCCGTCCGAAAAAAGAATTCTGCGAATATCATATCGGTAACGGCGGCGTCTTCTTCTGTGATGATGACGGCAGCTGCCTTAACGTGACAGGAGGTTTCTGAAATGCTCGTTCTGGTCATGGGCGGAAGTGCCAGCGGAAAAAGCGCCTTTGCGGAGGCGGAAGCCGTGAATCTTTCCGAAAACGGACCGCTTTACTACCTGGCCACTCTGGATCCCGGTGGGCCGGGAAATGACAGCATCATCGAAAATCACAGGAGGCGCCGGGAAGGAAAAGGGTTCATGACGATCGAAGCAGGAAGAAACCTCGACCGTCTGGAGCTTTGGCATGCTGACAGTGCGACCGTTCTTCTCGAATGCCTGTCAGGCCTTCTGGCCAATGAAATGTTCTTCCGCCGGGAGCCGGAGGCAGAGGCCTTGGACCACGGGACTGAAAACGAAATCCATGTGACGGAAAAAACAGTCCGGGAAGTGCTCGCACTTTCCGGGAAAGTAAAACACCTGATCGTCGTCAGCGATCTCATCTTTTCTGACGGCATCACCTATGAAAAGGAAACAGCGGATTATATCCGCAGTCTTGGAATCGTCAATACGGCCATTCTGAAAGCAGCGGACCGCGCCGCGGAAATTGTCTGTACCTGCCCGGTCTGTCTGAAGTGAGGTGACGAAAAATGGAACTGTATATCGGAGGCATTTCACAGGGTAAGCTCCAATACGTCCTGGACGAAAAAAAGCTGCCGTCCTGCTGTGCGGTCGACGGAAGCAGACTGCCGCTTGATCCGCCTGAAGGCATCCGGATTCTTGAACATTTTGAACGGTACATAAGAAGACTCCTCGATGCCGGGAAAAATCCGTCTGACACGGTGCTTCTGCTTGAAAAACGGAATCCGGAAATTATCATTATTTCGGACGAGATCGGATGCGGCGTGATCCCGACGGACAAAAACGAACGGATCTGGAGGGATACGACCGGAAGAATGCTCTGTCTTCTGGCACCGCATGCGGAACATATCACACGCATCATCTGCGGAATCGGACAGAAGCTGAAATAAAGCCGGCTTTCAGAAATGAAACTATCTGCGCCGTAAAAATCCGCTGCATGAACGGGAGGGACAGCCTTGTTTAAAAAGTATTCTTTTTCCTGGCAGCTCTTAAGAACTTTTCTGATCAGCACCCTGATTCCCTTTATGCTTGTCACGACGGTTCTGGCAAACATCTATTCCCGGAAGTATAACAGCGACATCCGGACGCTCGTGGACTCCACGGTGGATTCCATGACGAGCAACATCGACACCTATCTGTATGAGCTGAAGCAGGTGACGCTTCTGCCGTACTATAACGACGAGATCTATAATTATCTGGAGGATCTTGCCGGGGACGTTAAGAATCCGGATATCGTGAATGAGCTTTCGCTGCGGCGCAATCTGGAATCCAACATGAGTTTCATCCGCTATAACCGCTCCGACATCAACGGCATCTTCATCGTAAAGGACCGGCGCTGTCTCTATTACACGGTCAACCGGTCCGACTGGAAAAAGCTGTCCCCGGATTATGATTACGCGGCGCAGTCCTGGTACCGGAATGCCATTGCGGCGGACGGACAGTGTCTGGTCCTCGGGCCGCACAAACCGGACTACATTACTCCGAACGACTCCGACGTCATCTCCCTGGTCCGTTCCGTTGTCGTACTGAATTCAAGGGAACCGCTGTACGTGATCAAGTTCGACATCAACACCTCGATCTTCGCCCGCATTTTCAGCGGCTTTTCCTTCCATGTGAATTCCAAGATCCTGATCCGGGACGAGAACGAGCACATTATCTACACGAACGCGGCGCTGTCCGAAAGCGATTCCGGAAAGCTCAGTTCGAAGCTTTCCGGCGACAGCATAAAGCTGAGCGACGGCGCGTACCAGACCTATTCCTATCCGATCGGCGACTATCCCTGGACCATCACCATTCTTCTTTCCCGCTCGGAAATGCAGTCGAAGACCAACCTCTTCTATGCGCTGGCACTTCTCCTTTATCTGCTCGGAACCGTCGTGGCCATGCTCTCCTACGTCACCATCAACCGGAAGATCGTCACTGCCATCGAGCATATGAAAAAAGTATTCCACGCCATCCGCCGGAAGGATTTCAGCGCCAGATACGAATACGTTTCCAACACGGAACTGGACGATCTCGGCAGATCATTAAACCACACGGCAGAACAGCTGGAAAACCGCATCCAGAAGGAATATCTGATGACCATCCAGCAGAAGGATACCGAATTCCGCGCGCTTGAGGCACAGATCCAGCCGCATTTTCTGTTCAACACCATCAATAATTTCATTGCGCTGAACCAGATCGGCGATCAGAAGACGCTGGAAAAATATCTCTATGCCCTGTCGGATATGCTGCGCTTCGTCTTAAGGGCTCCCGCCTTTGTTTCGCTTTCCGCGGAGCTGGAATTCGTGGACGACTACTGCGCGCTTCAGAAGCTCCGCTTCAGCGACCGGCTTTCCTATCGGATCATCCGGAATATTTCGGGCGAAAAATATAAGATCCCGAAGCTTCTTCTGCAGCCGATCGTGGAAAATTCCGTCATCCACGGCATAGAGCCGTGCGATCACGCCTGTCAGATCATAATTGAAGTCCGGAAGGAAAATGAGCGGATTGTGCTGTCCGTATCCGATGACGGAGTCGGATGCCTGGTGGATTCGATCAGGGACAGCATCGGCCTCTCCAACGTACAGGAACGGCTGAAATCGTTCTGTCCGGACAGCACATTTCAGATGACCGGGGAAATCGGCAGGGGAACCACCACCGTTATCACCATCCCGGAGAAAGACACAGAGGATAAGTCATGAAAATACTGATCGCTGACGATGAACATCTGGTACGGCAGTCTCTCTGCCTTCTGCTCTGCAGTCTGGGCGTTTCCCGGGATGATATTACGGAAGCCTCCAACGGAGCCGTCATGCTGGAAGCTGTCAAAAGCCGGCACTTCGATCTGGCGCTCGTCGATATCCGCATGCCGTCCATGGACGGTGTGACCGCCATCCGCAGATCGAAGGAGATCTCTCCCGATACGGATTATTATATTTTATCCGGCTTCGACGATTTCAAATATGCGCAGGAGGGCATCCGCCTCGGGATCCGCGATTACATTCTGAAACCTGTAAAGCCGGCGGAAATCGAAGCCATCCTGGAAAGAACCATCTCCGGTCTGGAGCAGAAAAAAGCTCTGCTCTTAAAGGACCTGAAGCTTTATACCTCCCTGCTCTTCACCTTCACGGACACAGCGGTCGCTTTTCCGGTTCCATGCCATCCCGTTCTGGTCGCGGATGATATTTGCACCAAATCCTTCTCGGCCTCCGAACTGCTGGCAAAGGATATCGACAGAATCATCATCATCCCGTACCGGCATGAGGGAAATCTTTTTCTCTTTCTTTTTGAGACGCCGGAATATCCCGGCTGTTACGAGGGGTTTCTGAATGAACTTGCGGAACAGTACAGTGATTTTCATACGCTGATCGAAGGAAAACCGCTGTCGGATAATCAGAAATGGAAAGAAGAATATGCCCGCATGCTTTCGATCAGGATCTCCCGCCCTGTCTATCAGAAACGGTCTCTTTACCGGAACAACATCACGAATGCCGTTCTGCCCGGGATGCTCTCTCAGATCTGCGAACAGTGCAGTGCGGGAATGCAGGCTTTTAAAGACGGGGACTATCAGAAATTTTCCCAGTTCGCGGATTTTCTGGGAAGGCAGCTGCCGGCTGCAGAAAAAGAATATCCTTCTTCTGCAGCAAACATTGCCGGATTTTTAAGAACCGCTTTTCAGCTGAACCCCTCTTCCGGAGAACCGCTTCCGAAAGAGATGGCCTTTCTTTCATCTACCTTAATCAAATCACGCTCCAAAAATACGGGGCATGATGAAATACTTCTCTATGTGCAGAACCACTTCCGGGAAGACTTGAGCCTCGCGGAACTCTCGGAAACATTCCGCCTGTCCCCGAACTATATTTCCTCGCTCTTCAAGGCCGAAGCCGGCTGCAATTTTGTCAGCTACTTCACGTCTCTCCGGATGAATGAAGCAAAACGTCTGCTTCTGGAAACCGGCATGACGATCAGGGAGATCGGAGCGGAAACCGGCTTCGGCAACACCAGCTTCTTTATCCGTACCTTTAAAAGGACCGAAGGAATCACGCCGACCGAATACCGGAAGGGCAATGCGGAACCTTTACCGTAACATCTCATCCTTTTTCGAGAGGATAGCCAGGGCAGCCGTGCAGGCCGGGCAGTCGCAGTATTTTGCGCCCTTAGCTTTGATTTCCTTTGCATGCGCAGCCATCTTGGCGGCATTTTCCGCGCCGAAGACTTTCTTTCCTGCATCGGATTCCGCAAAGGCGATCAGACCGTCTATGGACGTGATATCCTCTTCCAGTTCCTTGATGTATGCTGCGGTTTCCGCCTTCTCTCCCGCGGTCCCGAGCGCCCCCAGCCATTTTTCGGCCTCTTCCCTTGCTTCCCTGCAGCAGGAATGCGCTGCCGTCAGTTCCTTTGTCTTCTCAACCACATACTCCTGTACTTTCTTATCCATGCTGTTCTCCTTTTCATTAAATGGACCGGTTTTTAAAAACCGGATGTCCGTCAGTTGTTTCAGCTATATTCTAGCACGGAACCGGAAGCCCTGAAAGCACACGGCACCTGTTTTTTCTGCCTCGGAAAATCGTCTTTCCCCTGCGGAATAAACCGTCATTTTACAAAGAACTTTGAGAGCGTGCCGTAGAGTTTTTCCGGAGAGACCGGCTTGGAAATATGACCGTTCATGCCCGCATCCATGCACCTTCTGATGTCGTCGTCAAACGCATCGGCGGACATGGCTATGATCGGAACCGCCGCGGCATCCGCCCGGTCTGCATTTCTTATGCTGCGGGCCGCATCGTACCCGTTCATCACCGGCATGCGGATATCCATCAGCACCGCATCGAAATATCCAGGGGCAGAACTCCTGTAGGCATCGCAGGCGGCCTGCCCGTTTTCCGCACAGATCACTTCCATTCCCTTTTCTTCCAGAAGCGCCCTAGCGATTTCCGTGTTCATCGTATTGTCTTCAACCAGAAGGATTCTCCGGTTCTGTAAACTTTCCCAGCCCTGCTCCGGCTGTTCGTTTTCCTTCTGCCTGTCTTCCGTTCTTTCAAAATCCATGAAGAGCGTAAATTCCGTGCCTTTTCCGACTTCGCTCTTCACTTCTATTCTGCCGTTCATCACATCGACCAGCTTTTTCACGATCGAAAGTCCCAGCCCGAAGCCGTCCGCATCCGAAGTCTGGTGCTCCTGCGAAAACGGTTCAAAAATCTTCGGGAGAAATTCCGGCTTCATCCCGCAGCCCGTATCGCGGACCGTGACCTTGTCATGGATCCTGTGCTCATCCAGTGAAAGACATTCCACCAGAAGCTCCACTCTGCCGTTTTCAGGCGTGAATTTTATCGCATTGGAAAGAAGGTTGATCATGATTTCCTGAACGCGTTTTTCATCCGCAAGGACCGTCACGCCCGCTGCCCTGCTGCCGTCAGAAATAAAACGGATATGTTTTTTATCCGCCGCCGGTGCTATGACGGAAGCGATCTTTTCCCTGATCACGCCGAAATCGGTCGGTACCGGCTTCAGTATGATATCTCCGGATTCGATTTTTGAAAGGTCCAGCGTATCGTTCACAAGCGAAAGCATGATGTTGCCGGCGCGGCCGATCTTGGCGAGATACTCTTTAATTTTTCCGCTCTCGGACGCATTTTCCGCAAGGTGCGTATAGCCGAGGATTGCATTTAAAGGCGTCCGCATGTCATGACTCACGTTCGACAGAAATTCCGTTTTCATGGCATCAGCATGGCGCGCTTCCTTAAGAGCTTTTTTCAGTGCGTCGGCGTGCTCGCGTTCTCTCTTCGTCTCCTCCGTGATATCGCTTTCCATAAACAGGATTTCCGTTTTCCCGCCATCCAGATACTGATAGGTAATGTTCTTCTGGCGTTTATCTCCGGAAGGGACGCTGCACTCGCACACATAACTGTACTCTCCCTGCAGATGCAGTGCTTCCACCACGGTATGGAAGGAGATTTTTTCCCGCTCCGTGCCCGGTTCCTCGAGGTCGTGCAGACTGCCCGCTATCCCGTTCACCGCGTCGTCATAATTTCCCAGTGGCAGCCGGATGGAGGCATCGGATTTCACAGAAGTATACTGGTAGTGGATGGTCCCGGATTCCGCCCCGATCAGCGCTATGAAGTCATATTCGCGGTTGGTGACCGCCGAAATAACCTTCTCTTCTTTTTCCTGCCGGTCTATGTCCACGGAATAGACGATCGCCTCGATGTCTCCGTCTGCCGGATTCTTCAGCATATTGACAAAAATATGAATCAGATGTGTTTCACCGCTCTCCACCCGGCGGTGGATTTTCAGGGACAGCTGTTTTTTCTGTCCGGCGAATGTCTTCAGAAGATTTTCCCGGTTCAGTGTTTCCCGGAACTTTTCCGTTTCCTGCGGCAGCCTGACCACGGTACTGAACATCCGGAACAGCTCATCCACGGTACTGTTCCTGCTGGCCTCTGCGATTTCCGGCGGCAGTCCGTGCTCTCCGCTGTGCGTGTTGTCCGTCAGATTCAGGCGGAGAACGCAGAGTGCGTCCGCACTCTCGGTCAGAAGCTGCTCCATGGTTTCTTCATATTCCCTGTATTCGTCCTGGTAGCGTGCTCTTTCCACAGCATACCTGGCATTGGTTCTCTGCTGGATGGACACATAGATAATCAGAAGCGCGATTGCTTCGGAAACACCCATCAGCGGGAGTTCCTGAACCGCATACTGAACCATGGGACCTATGATGGGAAACAGGAAACAGAGCAGGAACATGATGTAATCCTGCCTGTGTTCTTTTCCGTCTTTTTTTGCCGCCCTGAATGCCGTGATCAGGATTGCCTCTATGAGATACAGATATGAAAAAACGATATAGAACGGGAAAATGCTGCCGCGGGTATAATAACCGTCCGCGGTTACGGAAAAAATATATCCGTTGAAAAAATTGCAGACAAGCGCTGCGATCTCAATGACCGGACCGGCAAAAAACCATGCTGCCGCTTTTCCGGAAGGCGGATCGTTGTTGAACCAGTAATAGGAATAGACTGTCCAGTAATAACAGAGAATGGAAAGCATGGCGTAAAAAACAAACATCGTGGTCCAGAGTGACGCATTTTTCCACCCGGCCGGCTGGTCCTGCAGCAGCCACTGGATTCCTTCCGACAGAAGGATTACGGCGCAGCTGTAAAGCATGGAAAGAAAAATTCTTCTGCTGTAGTCTTTTTTGGGTTCAAAATTTGCGGCAATTGCCAGCGAAAGGAGAATACAGAGGCCGACAACAGGCAATGCGGCTTTTATGAAAAACCCCTGCGATACCGCCATTTCCTGTCCTCCTCCGGTTTAAAAATCTGGTTTTATCCGAAATCGCCATTACATCTTTTTTCTATTATATCACAGGATGCGATTATGCGTAATTTATTATATCTATACTGATTTTATGCAATTTCAGGCTGCATCATTTCAAGCGCGCGGCGCAGCCCGGAACTTTGACAGTTGAATAAGGCTAAAAACTCGGATCTTTGACAGTTAAATAAGCGTAAAAACCCTGCGAGCCTTGAAAAGGCTCATTTTTTTTGTCAATTTTTATAAATAATTGTTGCGTACCTTATGGGTACTGTGTTATACTATATATAGTACGG
>Ga0183095_10221_pt3 | contig 128138 bp, 111 predicted proteins | sample BioMet4_FD_130346 | JGI IMG/M metagenome (GOLD analysis project Ga0183095, IMG submission 130346) | Microbial communities from bioreactor (seeded with sewage sludge) at LBNL, California, USA - Biofuel metagenome 4 (v2) (version 3) | ecosystem: Engineered > Bioreactor > Anaerobic > Unclassified ...
GCTTATACCATAAGCAGAAATTGCATAACCGCCAACAGTTTCAGGGATATAGCGAGGACGAGTAAGCAACAACGTATAGTCTTTTTCACTGCTTGAACCACCTACTTTAATATAAGGAGTATTTTTCTTTCCATAGTCACCAGAAACAGACATACCAGCCTTTAACCATTTACTAACGCTAACATCTACACCAGCACGGTAATTCCAACGATTATAATCCAGATTACCTAAATTGGCATTTTGATCAAAATAAGAGATTCCCGCAAAATAGTTAGCCTTATCCGTTGCACCACTTAAATTAACGTTATGTTTTGCAGTTGTTGCTACCTTCCAGTATTTATCAAGCAAATCATAATTCAAACTTTTCATAGCCTCCAACTCGTCAGCCTGATAAAGGCCTGTTTTACGATTCAGAAGAGTTGAATTAGTTGGGTCAGCATCAGCTACAGCATTATAAAGACGACCGTAATTATAAGAACTCAACATTTTAGGACGAGCAACTTCATCGGCAAAACCAAATGTTCCTGAATAAGAAATGTTTGGTGCACCCATTTTTCCTTTTTTAGTTGTAACCAGGATTACACCATTTGCAGCACGGGCTCCATAAACAGCAGCCGATGCATCTTTCAATACAGAAATACTTTCTACTTCTGAAGGATCCAGGTTGTTGAACGCTTCAGCTCCAAGATTTTGTGTAGTATTACCTACCTTTACATCGTTTGGATAAATATAGCCATCGATAACAAACAATGGTTGTTGAGCTGCACTACCAACTTCTGATAAAGAATTGGTATCACGAATGTAGATTGTAGCATTCTGGCCCGGACGAGACATACCGCCGCTAACACTAACACCATTGATTAATCCGCTCAATGTGCTAGCCAAACCACCTGCAGACAAATCTTTAATTTCATCCATAGGTACAGTTGCAACAGATCCGGTTAGGTGGGCTTTCTTTTGAGCGCCATAACCAACAACTACAACCTCATTTAAAGTTGTTTCATCTTGCTTCATAATGACGTCACCACCAGTTACAACCTGGCTTTTGTAACCAATAAAAGAAACTGTTAACTTAGCATCTTTAGGTACAGACAAGGTATAATGTCCATTAAGATCTGTAACTGTTCCTTTTGAAGGTACACCTTTCACGGTAACAGAAGCACCAATGATAGGCTCTCCGTTTTCATCAACGACAGTTCCCTTTATTGTTTTGTCTTGAGCTAGAGCCGGCATAGCAAAAAATGCCATCACTAAACTCAGACATAAACTGATTATATATTTTCTTTTCATATTAATTCTTCTTAGTTTGCTTATTAATGATTATTCAGTAGGCAACCAACGTGGATCACCACATCTTGCAGTTTGATGATCGGCACTTGTTACAGTAAAGTCACCTGTTGCTGCACTATTGAAAGTAGGCTCTGATTGAATTGCAGTATTGCTCTTGTCATAAGTAAGTTCTGCAGTAGAGAAAGCTCCATTATACCAATATGAGTTTTTACTGAAAGATGTAATCATACCTGTACCACCTCCCATAAAACGACGGCAAACTTCACCAGAACCGCAGTTATAGAAAATATTTTGTGCCAGATTAAAATAAACTTTATTACTTCTCATGCTATTGTAGTTACCCATTTGTCCCTTATTAGCAATATTGTAGAAAGTATTATTATAGAAATTCAGACTTCCAGAAATAAAGCCAGGTCTATCAGGACGCGCAGAGCTACCATATTGAATGAAATATTTATTTCCTGTAGCACTTAGATCATAAAAAGTTGAATTTTGAGCTGTGAAATCATTAATAGCTCCATCTCCTTTATTAAAGTAGATATATGCAGTCGATGTTTGAGCCGAATTACATTGGAATACATCATTCTTCATAAGGAATGTCTTCACACAATATTTCTTCTGATTATTGTAGAAAATATAGCCTTTAACACCTGTTACCTTACAAGATTGAACAACAATAGGATCTGTTATAATATAATAACTACCAGTGCCTAAAGGTATAGCAGGAGTTGCACTTAAAGATAAGAACGAAGCATCTGCTGCAAGGCCATCTTGAGCACTACAGTCAAAGTCGATAAACTTAATCTTCAAACCTGCAGAAGTACAAAGTCTTGCTGCCGCACCATAAGTTACCTTAGGATGATTGATTTTATCTCCACGGAATGTAACCTTATGATTTCCGAAATCAACAACCCCAGACATGGTATAAGTACCTCCAACTTCTAAATTATAAGCCAGCTCATCAGCACTATCCGGAATAGGATTGTTTGCAAAATATGCTGTTATATCAGAACCGTTAGGAATTGTTGCATAAGTTGGTAACAATGTAGAATAAGAAACTTCAGTTGAAGCCTGAGCATCACTATTATTATATTTAGTATTGCCCATTGTCTTAATAACAACCTTATACTTCGTATCTTCCTCTAATGCACGTGTTGCAGAACAACCATCTACAATCTCATTTTCTTTACCAACAGCAACCGGATTATTAGGATCATCAACAATATACAAAGAGAACTGATATCCACCCGCACCATAAACCACCGGCCATTTAACAGCGACTTTAGCGCCATCTGCACTCGGTGTAATCACAATATCTTCTGCCTTAGGAGATTCGAGAGTAGTGTTCACTACATCGGATGAAAATTTTTCATCGCTGTCGAATCCATCATTGGCACAAGATACAAAAAGAAAAATACCAAGGCCCAATGTAACCAAGGCATACATTTTTCTTCGAAAGAATAGCATAGTATCCTTTACAGAATAAACTTTTCTTTTTCTCATTGACAAAATTTTAAATTTAACATTAACAAATTATATTTCTTTTCTATTTTCAGTAATTTGTTCCATTTTTCTTTTTTGATTCATAGAACTTAGATTTATATTAAAAGGTTTCATTTTGAAATATCTGTTTCAGATAATTAATATTCATCCCAAAATTCATTTTCACATTACGTGGATCATTCTTATCTCGGGATCTCTCAACAACAAGCCATCCGCCCCACCCCATCTTATCAAGGGTTTCTTTCACTTTATTCATATTCAATCGTTTATTGTATTGTAGTAAAACATCATCTGTGTCGGTGCAATGTATTTGGCAAATACGGTTCTTGCCGAGTTTCTTAAGCTCTTTATACAAATTGCGTCCAGCTACAAGCGGATTCTGAAAATTATAATAGATTTTTATAGCTGGTGAATTTATTTCCTTCAGAAGTTTAATATCTCCTTTGGCATCGAGAGATGTTTCAATACCAATTACGACTCCTGCTTCCTGAGCCATATTTCCTACTACCTTTAAGCGATTTACTAATTCTGAACGGATTTCAGGATTCTTTGTTAAGTCACACTCAACTCCTAGTGGAAGAAAAGCTATTTTTGCTCCCATAGCAATCATAGTTTGAATGCAATCTTGAGTGAGTTCTTTATAATTAGCTCTTTTCACAAAAGACTGTGAATAAAAGCCCGACATTGCAATTGAAGGGATTTCCAAGTTATATTTGGCTGCTTCTTCTTTAAACAGTTTCTGAAAATGAACCTGTCTCAGTTTGTTATCGAATGAGTCACGATTTCCCAAACCGCCCATATCAACTTCAACGCCATCTCCATTTAGTTCTCTAACTAACTGGAATGAACCAATTTTTTGTCTTTTTAAGATCATCCAGTCACAAGCTGCAATTTTATACCTGGATTTTTTATTTTCAGCAGATGACATATTTCCCCCTGTCCGACTATAGAGACTGAGAGATAATGACAGGACAAAGCAAAACAAGGCTATACGTCTGAAAATAAGCCCATTTATTAATTTCATATTTCTATTTATAGAGTTGGATTCAAAAAGATATATTTTTCACATCACTATATAGGACGTACTAAAACAGTATCTGTAATCACTAAGATTAAAAAAAAACAAAAAAATATATCACCTGCTACTATTAGTCTAATTAGTTGCTTATAAATAAAATAACAAGTAGCAGATAAATTTGTTTTACGCTTTATCTGCCACTAATTTATTAGATCTGCCACCAATGATGTAGTTGACATGAAATTTGGTTTCGTGTTTTTTTAATTACTATTAAAACGTTTAATTTAGCTTAATCAACTTTTATTTTTGATATACATCTAAGCACCACTTTGATATACATCTAAACATAGCTTTGATATACATCAAATACTAGTTATGATGTACATCAAATTAAAAATAACTAGCGAAAAGTTTATAAATTATAAAGCAGAGCCATTAAAAAAATATATGCAGATACAAAAATACATATAAACAATTGAATTTATATAAAAACAAAAAGTGGAAGTACCCACCTAAGGCACTTCCACTCAATTTCTCTCAAAAAATAAATCTACTCTCTTCTAGTTAAGGTTTACGACCAAAATCTTTAATTAATTCCCTGTGGAAACGCATTTCAGCTCCCTGAACTTTAAAAATCTTTTCGCAGGAAAGAATTCCTTTAAATCTATAAAAATAAGCTTTTTCCAATTTATCGGAAGCAATACGAGCATTTAAAACATTGGTTATAATGGCTTCATACTCTGCTTCAGTCATTTTTTCCTTTTTTCCTTTTCTTATCTGAGACCACGCTCTATCATTCAATGCTCTTTTCTTATCCTGCAACTCAAAATAAATTGGGAAGAATTTTACTGCCTCATCTTGAGTCAACTCAGCTTTATCCGTTATAAAAGCCTCCTGTTTCTGACGAAACTCTTCCGGAGACATCTTTGACCTATGGCCATCTTGTGCAAAGGCTCCTATTATTCCAATAAAAGAAACCATTAACACTAAAAATAATCTTTTCATATCCTTTCTCTATTTATAGCAGCCTCTATTCAGCTTCCGTTAAACATTCATATAAGGAATAATCATCCATCATTGAATGATCAATCATTGTTTCCACATATCGATCTGTTACTATTTCAGTTTCAGCATGTTTAGACATCTCTGAAGAATCACTTCCTGATGTTAAATTCAACATTATACGAACGCCCAATAGCATTCCTGCAAAAACGGCCGTCATATAGAACCATGGCTTTACTCTGCTCCACCTTGTGATGTGATGTTTTACAATAGGCTGACCTACCTTCTCAGGCAGTTGTTCCATAATGTTCTCTTTGAAGTGATCAAAGTAGCCATCGGGGACGGTAAACGGGTTACCGGTGCCGCACTTTCTCAATATTTCATCTTCTTCTTTCATATCTTATCTCTCCTTCTCTATATTTCTTAGACTCTACGTAACACAAAAGGTTTAAAAAGAATCTTTTAAAAAACTTTCTATTTTCTTCACCGCATGATGATATGATGCTTTTAATGCCCCAACAGAGGTACCAAACACATCGGACATATCTTCATATTTCATTTCCTGAAAATATTTCAGGTTAAATACCATTCGCTGTTTCTCGGGCAAAGTAAGCAGCGCTTTCTGCAATAACATTTGTGCTTCATCTCCCGAAAAGTAAGGATCTCCTTCCAATGTACTCACTGCTTCGGCCTCCGGTTCGTCAATAGACATCATTGATGATGCTCTCTGTTTATTCAAAAAAGTAAGGCATTCATTTAGCGCTATGCGATACAGCCAGGTCGAGAGTTTTGATTCGGCCCGAAAATAATCTATGTTAGTCCAGGCTTTAATAAAAGTATTCTGCAACAAGTCATTCGCATCTTCGTGAGAGAGCACCATTCGCCGGATTTGCCAGTAAAGCTGCTCACTGTATTGTGCTACAATTCTGGAGAACGCCTCTTTTTGGGTATCCTCATGCTGCAGCAGTAACAATACTTCTTTCTCATTATAAGATGGAGTCATATTCTTTTTCTGTTATATTTTTCTTAGTTCCTTCAATAAAGGCCTGTCAAATTTATAAATATCATCGCAATAATTCAGTTTGCCATCTTTAGACATAACTATGGTATAATAATCTAAGAAAAGCGGAACTGCTTCCGGAAAGCTAAACGCTTTCATTGGTTTATATTCTGGCAACTCCAATAATTCCTTTCCTTGCTTTGTTTTAGGAGGAACATCAATTGCAATTCTTATTTTATCCATCATCTTTTCATCCTTTTTCTTTAAAAGGAAAAAAGCAAAATCGAGCGGTTTCTCAAGTCGCACGCAACCATGACTCAACGCTCTGTTTTCTTTCATAAAGGCCCAGCGCGAAGGAGTATCGTGCAAATAAACTGCAAAAGCATTTGGAAAACGAAAAATCAGTCGCCCTAATGAGTTACCTTCTCCTTTTTCCTGCTTAACACTAAACGGTATTACTTCGTTTTCGTAACTTGTCCATTTTACAGAAAGCGGATTAACTTCATTTCCTTCCGTATCGTAAACCTTCATCTGATGCTTTTCAAAATAAGCAGGATCTGCAAGAAATGATGGTATAATTTCTTTGCGGATAATTGATTGAGGTACATTCCAGTAAGGATTCATCTGCATATAGACAATTTTACTTGCCAGAAGAGGAGTCTTATTTTCATAAGTTCCGCAACATACCTTCATTTCCAACAAAGAGTCAACTCGTTCATCCACAGCCTTCAGAGTAAAATTCGCAATATTCACTTCAACATATTTAGACCCTTTACTCATTCTTTTCTGCCATCTTACCCGTTCCATATTCACTGCCAATATGTTTTTATAATAGCTTAATGGCCGGTTTAGCATTCCAATGGTATAACTACCAATAGTATTATTCACTGGCATATTATTACTTCTTCGGAATTCATTGACTGCATTCAACAAATCGGATGATAACGAAGAATAAATACTCTCTGCATGCTCAATCCGTGTCAGATATCCTAAATTCATAAGCCGCTCTGCAATCAAAGGCAGCACTTCATTAACATCTCCTTCTTTTAGTACCAACTTTCCAATATCCGGTATCTCTTTGAAAGAATTGCTTTTCTGAGCAGCCAACCTAACGTATTCCTTCTGTAAACGCAAATAAAAAGGATCTTTTGGCTGAACCGTCATCATAAAAGTATTCAAATCTCCTTTTACTGCATCTAAAGCATTATTCACAAATTTCCTGTTATATCTCTTCAAAGGAATGGAATAGTAAATCTTCATCTTTGGCGGAGCCAGCGAATCTCTGACTTCTCCCGGTTTAAGTTCTGCTTCATCAATATTATTTAGTACCCTACCCGGACTAATAAAGCCATAACTCATTCCACATACATAACGAAGATATGCAGCAGACAAATCATACTCCAACTCAGCCAGTAGTTTGTTAATGTTATCTGTCTTCTTAATATCCAAAGAACGCAATTTCCTGAAATTTGCTTTAATTTTAGACACAGAAAACTTTTCAGGGTTTAATCCATGTACCCTGGAATTTTCAAGCCAATAGAGTAATTGTTCTATTCGAGTCCAATCTCCGTACGAAGTAAGCCATAAAGAAGAGCCCTCTTTTGCATAATAATGGTATAATGCCGAATCTTTTGCAGAATGAACACTTCTCTCTACGCAAAGTTTCAATAGTCTTTTATGCACCTTTTCTCCATCTATCACAAAACGTGGATCACTCATCTTTTGAAAATACGATAAGTTTAAGTAATCCAAAGAATCGGATTTATCAAGATTACAACCGCACATAATCAACATAAAGAAAGATATAGCAAGAAACAGGCGTTTTGTCATACTTATTATTCGTTCATCTTTTTAATTCATTACTGCAGACAAAGATATAGTTTTTGCGGAAATAAAAACGAAAAATAATGCATCTGTTAAAAAGATCACCCACAAAAGCAAAGCTGATGTGGGTGAATATAAGAAGTTATAAAATTCTATTTTATGGCTACCTTTCGGGCTATATTCTCTATTTTGAGAATATACCAACCTTTAGGTAGATTTAGAGTAATTACCTTATCTACTGAATCTATTTTTATGGAAGCTACTTTCATTCCTAAAACATTATAAACTTCAAGAACAGATCCAGGCGTAGCATTTAGTACACGGACAGTATTGCCGATAACAGTTAAAGTAACAGAAGTCTGCTCATTATCAATGGGTAGAGATTTTCGTCCTTCCTGAGCATAAACAACAGGATAAGACAGAAAAGAGAAGATTATTAAAAAACACAGAATTATCCTCTTCATCTGTAAGCTTCATTTTACTTTATGAAACAAATGTAAACATTCCGATTTTCTTATACAAATATTATGGTTTAAACCTCTAAATATTTATATACAAACCTTCTTTAGCAAGCTGACATACCGGAAATATCTCTTTTGCTTCCTGCAAAAATATTAAATCATCCTCATATCGGGCAGAAAAATGTCCTAACAATAGTTTTTTAACATTAGCAGTAAGAGCAATCTGTGCAGCCTGTCGAGCAGTAGTGTGATAAGTTTCTTTTGCTCTGGGAAGTTCCGCCTGAGTAAAAGTGGCTTCATGAAACAAAAGATCGACACCTTGAATCTGATCTACTATCTTTTCAGTATAGATAGTATCAGAACAATATGCATATCTACGGGGAGGTGTTGCAGGAATAGTAAGGCGACTATTAGGAATAACTTCTCCTTCGGGAGTTATAAAATCCTCACCATTCTTTATACGATTCATCTGAGAAACAGGGACCTGATAAAAGTCAATCATGTCACGAATAATATGATTTCTTTCCGCTTTCTCCTCAAAAAGAAAGCCACAACAAGGAACACGATGCTTTAGAGGTATAGTAGTTACCGTTAACGAGCGGTCCTCGTAAATCAATTCTGGTTTTTTAGTACCAAAGGGGATTAATGTTACTTTATATGGAAGATGCTGACAAAAGTAATCAAGCACCGGATCGAGATATTTACTCATATCCTTATGCGCATGAATACAAAGCTCTGCTGTACGCCCCAGCATTCCAAATGTAGAGATAAGACCAGGCAATCCAAAACAATGATCACCATGAAGATGAGAGATAAAAATATGATTCAGACGTGAAAACTTTAGTTTAGATCTGCGAAATTGCATTTGCGTTCCTTCGCCGCAGTCTATCATAAAGAGCTTGTCTCTCAGGTTTACAACTTGAGAAGTAGGAAAATGACGCGTGGTAGGCAAAGCAGAGCCACATCCCAGAATATGTACATCAAATTTTTCCATACTACTTGTTTGAAACGAAAGGGGCTACCGAAAACGGCAACCCCTTCAGATTTTATTTATAACTAATTAATTAGTCTTTATCAGCTTCCATTTGTTCCTTCAATGCAGCTAATGCATCGATATCACCTAATGTAGTAGAAGCAGCCTGGTTTGTTATTGCAGGAGCAGCTTCTTCTTTCTTGCTAGTAGTTTTCTTTGAAGCAGCTTTCTTTTCTGCTTTCTCTTCTGCCTTAGCAGCATCTTCGAAAATACGGCTGTGAGAAAGAATGATTCTCTTAGCATCTTTATTGAATTCGATTACTTTGAACTCTAGTTTTTCGTCTAACTGAGCTTGTGAACCGTCTTCTTTTACAAGATGTTTAGGAGTTGCAAAACCTTCAACACCGTAAGGAAGAGCTACAACAGAACCCTTATCAAGCATTTCGATAATTGTTCCTTCGTGTACTGAACCTACAGTGAATACTGTTTCGAATACATCCCAAGGATTTTCTTCCAATTGTTTGTGGCCTAAGCTCAAACGACGGTTATCTTTGTCGATTTCAAGAACCTGAACATCGATATCTGCACCAATAGTAGTGAATTCAGATGGATGTTTAACTTTCTTAGTCCAAGAAAGGTCAGAGATGTGGATCAATCCGTCAACACCTTCTTCAATTTCTACGAATACACCGAAGTTAGTGAAGTTACGAACCTTAGCAACATGTTTGCTACCTACAGGATATTTCTCTGCGATAGTTTCCCATGGATCTTGTTTCAGTTGTTTGATACCCAAAGACATCTTACGTTCGTCACGGTCAAGAGTAAGAACAACAGCTTCTACTGTATCCCCTACCTTCATAAAGTCTTGTGCACTACGTAAGTGTTGAGACCAAGACATTTCAGAAACGTGGATCAAACCTTCAACGCCTGGAGCAATTTCAATGAATGCACCGTAGTCAGCCATAACAACTACTTTACCTTCTACCTTGTCACCAACTTTCAGTTCAGCTGAAAGAGCATCCCAAGGATGAGGAGTAAGTTGTTTCAAACCAAGAGCGATACGTTTCTTCTCGTTATCAAAGTCAAGGATAACAACGTTAAGCTTCTGATCCAATTCAACCACTTCTTTAGGATCGCTAACACGTCCCCAAGAAAGGTCTGTAATGTGGATCAAACCGTCTACGCCACCCAAGTCGATAAATACACCATAAGATGTGATATTTTTAACAGTTCCTTCAAGAACCTGTCCTTTTTCAAGTTTGCCAATAATTTCTTTCTTCTGTTGTTCAAGTTCAGCTTCGATAAGAGCTTTGTGAGAAACAACAACGTTTTTGAATTCCTGGTTGATTTTAACAACTTTGAATTCCATAGTCTTTCCAACGAATACATCGTAATCGCGGATAGGTTTAACATCAATCTGAGAACCTGGTAAGAATGCTTCGATACCAAATACATCAACGATCATACCACCCTTAGTGCGGCATTTGATGAAGCCCTTAACAATTTCTTCTGTTTCAAGAGCTGAGTTAACGCGATCCCAAGAACGAGCAGCGCGAGCTTTTTTGTGTGAAAGGATCAACTGACCTTTCTTGTCTTCCTGATTTTCGATGTAAACTTCAACTTTATCACCTACTGTTAATTCAGGATTGTAGCGGAATTCATTCAAAGGAATAATACCGTCTGATTTGTAACCAATGTTAACAACAACTTCACGTTTGTTCATTGAGATTACAGTTCCGTCAACAACCTCGCGGTCATTAACTTTGTTAAGCGTACCATCGTATGCTTTTTCTAGTTCTTCGTGGCTAGCACCGGCAAAGGTTTCACCGTTTTCATACGCATCCCAGTTGAAATCTTCAACAGGAGCAATGTTCTTTAAGTTTTCCATTAATAATTTGTTTAAATACCTTTAATTAAGTAAGACATTATATTGACTATATAAATCGGGTGCAAAGATAAGAAAATTATTAGAAATAAAAAACTTTCTATTAGGATTTTATATTCATCCAAAAGGATATAGCACATTATATCTCAATTTATTAAGCCATAATACGCCCCACAAAAAAATACATTCCAAATAAAAAGAAAAAAGCAAAACTAAACCTCTTAGTCACCCTACTTTACTAAGACTCTTCGTACATAATCCGCTTTGATTTAATACACAAATCTGTTTTGTTGAAAATTCAGCAGGTTATATTTTTTATTCACGGAATATTTTTAAAGAAGGCTATAGTTTCCGTTCACGATAACATTATAGAGCTCAAGAGCAAAAGCGCACTTCTAGTTTTCAAGCTTCAGCAATACCTTTTGTATTGCAGCTTTAAATGCAGATTTTGGCATTGCTCCCTGGGCCATATGAGGTACACCATACATCGGAACAAACAGCAAAGAAGGAATACTTCGAATACCAAATACAGATGCAAGTTCTTCCTCTTCTTCTGTATTTACTTTATATATATAAATTTTGCCTGAATATTCTAAGGCAAGTTCTTCTAGAATTGGGGCAATAGCTTTACATGGGCCACACCACGTTGCATAAAAATCTACAATAGCAGGCTTATCACCCAGATATTTCCATTCGTCTGGGCTCTCTTTATAATTAGCCACCTTTGTAAGAAATTCATCTTTTGTTAGTGGAATAGTTTTCATCTTACTTCATTTTTTACATATTTAAATTATCATATTTATTTTTTTCAGCAAAAGTTACTTTCATCAGAAAAATAAAGCCAGCATTATTGTGAATATACAGAACTAATGAATTTAATTTGTAACATTACATTTTATATTATACTAATCTTCAAAAAATAAAGTTTGTACTTTATATAACAACCTAAAAACATATTTTGTTTTTAACAAGAAAAGCGAATTGATAAAAAGAATTATTTATCATATATAAAACGGATATTTTCAAAATAATAAAAATGCTCTATAAAAGAATCTAATATCTGATTTATCCAAATAAAACCATTTAGAAGAAAGATATTTAAGAACTAGCTATTACAAAAATAAATCCAACAAAAATCATCTAAAAAAACAACACAAATAAATACTGAATCTAAAATATTGTTATACATTTGCAAAAAAATAATTTAATAATTAAGTAAGCAAATTAAAACAAACGCACTCAAAACACTTATTTTACTAATCATATTGAATATAAATCAATTATATTATTATTTATTATAAATAAATATCGCATTGTTTTAGTAAGCTATAAAAAGAGAGTTTGCTTGTAACTAGACAATTAAATACAATATAACATTCCATCACTCTATTAAACACACTTTTTAAATTAAAAATTATGAAAGAAAATTTAGCTAAATCATCTAAAAAAAAGATTTCAATTTTCCTAACTTTCGTTTTTCTATTTCAAGTTATTTACATTCAGCCCATACAAGCATCAAACATCTTATCATCTGACAGTGAGATGGAAGCTCGTATTTTAACTAAAGAGAATAGTTCACTAATAAATACGGCCAATAAGAAAGAGACTATGACTATTCCTGCTAACACGCCGATCACGTTAAAAGTAGAGAATTCAATCAGCACAAAAAAAGCAAAAGTTGGAGATATCGTAACCCTTAGAGTTGCTTATAATGTAATGAGTGAAGGACAGGTGGCTATCCCTGCAGGTTCAATAGCAAAAGCTCAAATATCCTATTTAAAGAAACCAAAAATATTTGGCAAAGGCGGCGAAATAAAAATGTCTGTAGAATCAATCATCATGCCTAATGGCAATAACATCAAAATATCAGCTAATGAAATAAACGACCAAGGAGACTCAAAAGCTGCAGTTGCATGGGTGTGTTTTGGTGTTTCACTTATTATTTTGTGGCCATTAATCTTTGTTCCATTTTTAATTAAAGGAAAAGATGCTGAGATTAATGCAAATACATCAGTAGAAGCATTCACTACAAGCGACTTTTCATTATAATCAAGAAAAAACGGCACTAATATTGATGTCGCATTTCTCAATACATTCAATAATATCATTCTTTTTATTATACACAGAATTAGATATTCAATAAGCCAATAAAGTTATTTACAAAATAAAAGAGAATGCTCATAAAAACATTCTCTTTTATTTTGTAGAAATATATCAAAAAGTTGCAATCACATCACATCCATTTTTATTTTTTCAGGACAAATTACCAAAGGCCCAAGAACAAGGCTCTTCATTTTAATCAGATTCTATTCAGAATCTCTTTGTATATATATGACAGTAAGGCTCTGTACCACGAAGCTCATAATGATTCTGGTGATATTCCTCTGCTTTCCAGAATGTTGTAGCCGGAGTAACCTTTGTTACCACATGATATCCTTTTTCTGTAAGTACACCTATTAATTTCTCAGCGATTTCTTTCTGTTCTGGAGTTGTATAAAATATCTCGGAGCGATATTGATCACCAAGATCGGGTCCCTGCCCATCCTCTTGCTCCGGATCATGAATTTCAAAAAACAGTTTAGCTAATTCTTCATACGAAGTTTTAGAGGGATCAAATACTATTCGAATAGCCTCAGCATGTCCGGTATCATGGCGACAGACCTCTTCGTAAGAAGGATTCTCTTTCGTACCCCCTATATATCCTGATTCCACAGTAAGAGTACCCGGAGCAGTCTTCATCAGATGTTCAACACCCCAGAAACATCCTCCTGCAAAGATCGCAACCTCCGTTCCATTAACAGGAGCTATGCTATTTTTTTCTTCAATCTTTATTTTTTGCATATTACTAAACATTAATATTATAGTTATCAGCAAATATACTTGATTATTCTTAAAAAGTATTCTAAACAAACAGAAATGGAACTACAATTGTTCTTTTAATTTATATCTTTGTTCCAAGACATACTCACCTGTTTTCGGAAACTAAAAGCCTACAACAATGAAACTAACATATATTTATCACAGTTGCTATGCATTGGAATGCAACAAATTCACAGTTATTATAGATTATTTTGAGGATACGCTCAAAGCATCCGCGGCAGGACTTATTCACCAGTACCTGCTACATCGCCCTGGAAAACTTTACGTACTCTCCTCGCACGCTCACCCCGATCATTTCAATCCGGAAATTCTTCAATGGAAAAAGCAAAAAGAGGATATTCAGTACATCTTCTCCCGCGATATTCTGAACGCAGGAATAACGTATCAGGAAGATGCTATTTATCTGGATAAATTTGAGATTTACAAGGATAACCTTATAAGTATCAAAGCCTTTGGCTCCACCGACATTGGAATTTCTTTTCTTATTCAAACAGAAGGAAAACAAATCTTCCATGCAGGAGATTTAAACAATTGGCATTGGAATGAAGAATGCCTTCCTGAGGAGTCACAGGAGTATGAGAACAATTATCTGAACGAGTTGGAACTTCTGGCAAAAGAGGTTCATCATTTAAATCTGGCTATGTTCCCTGTTGATCCCCGTCTAGGAAAAGATTATATGAGAGGAGCCGAACAATTTATCAGCAGAATACCTACAGACATATTCGCACCTATGCATTTTGGCGAATCCTATAAAAAAGTTGCGGCATTCGCCCCTTATGCAGAAACAAAGAAATGTAAGTTTCTGAAATGGACATGCAAAGGAGAAAATATTACCTTCTGATAAAAACATAAAAGTTCAATAAAACCTTTTAAAAAGGCCACGTGCCATCACTCCATCACAAACGCCGATAACAGATTAAGATACAGTTATATACAACCGTGATGAATCTATTTTATCCCTCACAGAACCATCACAAAAAATTCTTTGGATAATAAATAAAAATCATTCGCCAATTATTTTAAGTTATTCACCAATTTTATGAAATAATTCACCTATTATTTTTATTTATTGGCGAAGGGTTAACCTTTCCTGGAGTGGTTTTACGTTTTCTGTGGTTATTACTAGAACTGATTGGCAATATTTTTATTTGACGCGCTTATAATTCCAGAATTTATATGTAAGTTTGCCTGGAAGATCTATTTGCATTCTTTCTTTCAGAGTAATCTTCATTATACAGGATTTTTCTAAAAGAGAAAAGAGCTCTTAGTCTTTTCCCAAATTTAAATTAAAACAAACTCAAAGAATTATAAAAACTAAACTATGGAAATAAAAAGCAGATTCGACCATTTCAATTTCAATGTGCTCAATCTGGAAAAGAGCATTGAATTTTACGCCAAAGCACTTGGTCTGAAAGAAGCCAATCGCATGACTGCAAGTGACGGTTCATTCATCTTAGTTTATTTAACAGACGGAAGTACAGATTTCAGTCTGGAGCTAACTTGGTTAAGAGATCGCAAAGAGCCCTACAATCTTGGAGAAAATGAAATTCACCTCTGCTTACGTATTCCGGGTGATTATGATAAAATTCGCAAGTACCACAAAGAAATGGGTTGCGTATGCTATGAGAACATCGATATGGGACTGTACTTTATTAATGATCCAGATGGGTACTGGATTGAAATACTGCCTCTGAAATAGTTTTTCTATTACAGGTCATTAAATCTGATAAGTTTAATAATATAATTATTATAGAAGCATAAAAGCAAAAATTACTCCTATTGGCTTTTTGTATTTACATAATTCTTCCTTTTAACAAAATGTTAGAAACAATATTCTGATATTAATATTCAAGAAATACACATTTCCCCTCTTATTAATAAATTTTTAGTCTAATCTCTGCACATTTAATAAAATTAAAGTTATCTTTGTGCGAAGTGTAAAAACAAATAATCTATAAGCACCAACATCACAAGAAACGCATTTAATTATGAACAAACAATTTTTAGAAGAACTCGAGAAAGGTACGAAGAACGCCCTTATCAAAAAGAGAATTATTAATCATTACATTTACAATGGTAATTCTACTATTACAGATCTTTCTAAAGAGGTTGATCTTAGTGTGCCAACTGTCACTAAGTTTATTAGCGAGATGTGTGAAGAAGGTTTTATTAACGATTACGGCAAACTGGAAACCAGCGGAGGCAGGCATCCTAATTTATACGGTCTGAACCCCAAATCCGGATATTTTATCGGAGTTGACATCAAACAGTACGATGTTAACATCGGACTGATTAATTTCAAAGGAGAAATGGTGGAACTTAAAATGAATCTCCCTTATATTTTTGAAAACACCACAGAATCTCTCAATAAGCTTTGCCAGTTAATCCTGAATTTCATAAAGAAACTAACCATTGAAAAAGATAAGATTCTTAATATCAACGTAAATATATCAGGGCGAGTTAATCCTGAGTCGGGTTACAGCTATAGTATGTTCTATTTTGAAGAACGTCCTTTGGCAGAAATTCTGTCAGAAAAATTATCTTACAGAGTAACCATAGATAATGACACCCGGGCCATGACTTATGGCGAATATATGGTAGGAGGAGTTAATAGCGAGAAAAATATTATTTTTGTAAATATCAGCTGGGGAGTGGGTATTGGAATTATCATAGACGGGAAAGTATACACTGGAAAATCGGGTTTCTCGGGAGAATTTGGTCATGTAAGTACATACGATAACGAGATTATCTGTCACTGCGGAAAAAAAGGCTGTCTGGAAACTGAAGCATCCGGATCGGCTATGCACCGGATGCTGATAGAACGCATAAAAGGTGGTGCCAGCTCAATTCTTTCTGACAAAGTACTAAAAGAAGAAATAGTAACACTCAATGATATTATCGATGCAGTTATGAAAGAAGATATGCTCTGCATTGATATCGTGGAAGAAGTGGGACAAAAACTTGGAAAACAGATTGCCGGACTGATTAACATCTTTAATCCGGAAATGGTTATTATCGGAGGAACAGTTTCTATTACCGGTGACTATATCACTCAACCCATTAAAACGGCCATTCGCAAGTATTCTCTGAATCTTGTTAACAAAGATTCAATTGTTATCACCTCAAAACTGAAAGACAAAGCAGGTATCATTGGAGCATGCATGATTGCCCGTAGCCGAATGTTCGAGAACTAAATATTTTGATTCCATAAATGTATTATGTATTTTTGCAGAAACTATACATTAAAAAACAATACATAATGGAATTTTCAGAAGACATAAAGGAAGCTTGCCGGATTATGAACGAGGGTGGAGTAATTCTCTACCCCACCGATACAATCTGGGGGATAGGTTGTGACGCGACTAATCCTGAAGCTGTCCGCAGAGTATACGAAATCAAGAAACGCATTGATAGCAAGGCGCTTATTGTTTTGGTAGATACATCCGTAAAAGTGGATTTTTATGTAAGTGATGTGCCGGAAATAGCATGGGACCTGATTGATTTAGCCGATAAACCATTGACCATTATTTATGATGGAGCACGTAACATGGCGCCCAATCTTTTAGCGGAAGACGGAAGTGTAGGGATCCGTGTTACAAATGAACAATTCTCCCACCAGCTGTGCCAGCGATTTCGTAAAGCCATTGTTTCCACCTCAGCTAATATAAGCGGGCAACCCTCACCTGCTGCTTTCAGTGAGATAAGTGAGGAGATAAAATCTGCAGTAGACTATATAGTGAAATACAAGCAGGACGACCAATCTCCAGCAAAACCATCCAGCATTATTAAGCTTGGAAAAGGTGGAGTCATCAAGGTGATTCGGTAATAAAAGAAAATCTTTTAATGAAAATAAACCAGAGAAAACAACTCATCAAATATCTTTTAGGAGATTATATTGCAGCTAATATAATCTGGATTCTTGTGAATGTTTTCCGGTATGACTATATTGCATCTGCCACTGGCTTTCATGACTTGGACACTTATCTCTTTTCAGGGAACGTGATTGCCGGCCAAATTATCATTCCTTTCTTCTGGTTAATGTTGTACTATTTCTCGGGATATTATAACACCCCCATGAGAAAATCCAGATTATTTGAGCTCAATAAGACACTTATTTCAGTGGAAATCGGAGTACTTATTGTCTTTTTTGTGATAGTAGTTAACGATTTGCCACGGGATTATCATGTCTACTACCAATTACTGGGAATACTTTTTATCGGACAGTTTGCACTAACTTACGGCATAAGGGCTATTATCACTCAAATTCTTACAAAAAAGATTCACTACAGAAAGATAGGATTCAACGCACTTTTAATAGGAGCCGGAGAACGCGCTTTGAAACTTGCTCAGGAGTTGGATTCACAACCGCAATCTCTGGGCTATCTCATTAAAGGATTTATTGATACAGGAAAAGAACCTTGTGTTATACAAGAGAAGCCAGTATGGAAATGGAAAGATATTGAAACGATTATCCGTGATCAGGATATAGAAGAAATTATTGTCGCTCAGAATTCCACTGATGAAAAAGAGCTCTTCGAGTTACTAAACGGGCTCTATTGTTTCAATCTCCCCATCAAAGCAATGGCTGGAGAGAACAGCATACTCTCCCGAAGCATAAAAATGTCTTCCATATATGCATCTCCCATGATAGAGATCACCAGAGATAACATGTCTGAAGGAGAAAAGAATATAAAAAAAGTACTCGACCCGATTATTGCTGCATTAGCACTACTTTTACTTTCTCCTGTTTTTGCATGGCTGGCATGGAAAATAAAAAAAGGTTCTGCCGGAAAGGTCTTTTATAAACAAGAAAGACTTGGCTATAGGGGAAAGCCATTCACTATCATTAAATTCAGAACGATGGAGATGAATGCAGAAAAAGGAAAGCCACTGTTATCCTGTGAGAGAGACAAAAGGATAACTGAATTTGGAAAGACAATGCGAAAATATCGTCTGGATGAACTGCCTCAGTTCTGGAATGTACTGAAAGGTGAAATGTCCTTAGTTGGTCCACGGCCTGAGCGAAAATTCTTTGTAGATCAGATTGTAAGTAAAGCTCCCTACTATTATCAGGTATTTTCTGTAAAACCAGGCATCACCTCTTGGGGAATGGTAAAATATGGATATGCAAATACGGTAGATAAAATGATAGAGCGTCTGCAATATGATTTAATCTATCTGGAAAACCGCTCTCTGGGCATAGACATGAAAATATTGATATACACTATTAAAACAATACTTACCGGAAAAGGTATGTAACAAAAAAGATGAAAACAGAGAAAATCAGTTTATTGCAACAATTTATATTTTGGCGCGAAAAACATATAAAGGAAAGTCAGTTTATCCTTTTTCTAAGCTTTGTGGTTGGAGTCTGCACTGCCTGTGCAGCAATAATTTTAAAATTCCTGATTCATTTGATTCAGGAATTTCTGACAGACAGTTTTAACACAACAGGAGCAAACTACCTTTATCTGGTTTACCCGGTAGTTGGTATTTTGCTTACAGGTTTATTTGTACGCAATATTGTGAAAGACGACATCAGTCACGGTGTGACGAAAATCCTCTATTCCATTTCGCGCAGGCAGGGAAGAATCAAACGGCACAACATCTGGTCCTCAACCATAGCCAGCGCCATTACCATTGGATGCGGTGGATCTGTAGGAGCCGAAGCACCAATTGTACTTACCGGTTCTGCCATAGGTTCCAATCTAGGAAGTGTTTTTAAAATGGAACACAAAACATTAATGTTACTCATTGGATGTGGAGCTGCCGGAGCAGTTGCAGGAATATTCAAAGCCCCGATTGCCGGAGTGGTATTTACACTGGAAGTGCTGATGATTGATCTTACAATGGCTTCACTTCTCCCTTTGCTCATTACTTCAGTTACTGCTGCTACAGTATCCTACATTTTCATGGGCACAGAGGCTATGTTTAAATTCAATCTTGACCAGACTTTTGAGATGGAACGTATTCCTCATGTTATCCTGCTTGGAATATTCTGCGGACTGGTATCTCTATATTTTACACGGGCATCCAATTTCGTAGAGACTATTTTTGGAAAACTAGAAGGACCATATAAGAAACTTGTACTTGGCGGAGCAATGCTAAGTATACTGATCTTCCTTTTTCCTCCCCTGTATGGTGAAGGGTACGACACTATAAATTTATTGCTTAAAGGTACAGCTTCCGGTGAATGGCATACAGTGATGAACAACTCCCTTTTCTATGGAAATAATCATCTGTTATTAGTCTATTTATTCCTTATCATCGTATTTAAGGTTTTTGCCTCAACTGCAACCAATGGAGGCGGAGGATGTGGTGGTATTTTTGCACCAAGTTTATTCTTAGGATGTATTGCAGGATTTATTTTCTCCCATTTTTCAAATGAACTGGGACTCTTCATTGATCTTCCTGAAAAGAATTTCGCATTAATGGGAATGGCTGGAGTAATGTCCGGGGTAATGCATGCGCCACTACTAGGTATATTCCTCATTGCGGAGCTAACTGGAGGATATGATCTCTTTCTACCTTTAATGATTTGCTCCGTAAGTTCCTATCTTACCATCATTATTTTTGAGCCTCATAGTCTTTACTCCATGCGTTTGGCCAAGAAAGGGCAACTAATTACGCACCACAAGGACAAAGCAGTGCTAACACTGATGAAGACAGAGAACGTAATAGAAACAGACTTCCAGCAGGTTTCTCCTGAAATGGATCTGGGAGAACTGGTTAAGGTAATTTCACTGGCTAAAAGAAATCTATTTCCGGTAGTAAATAAACAAGGAGCATTGCAGGGAGTTGTTTTATTGGATAACATACGAAACGTGATTTTCCGGCAAGAACTTTATCACCGTTTTACTGTAAATAAACTGATGACCTCCGTTCCTGCCAAGCTGTTTATTTCCGACTCCATGGAACATGTAATGCAAACATTTGACGAGACTCAGGCCTGGAATCTTCCGGTTGTGGATGAAAAAGGACATTACATGGGCTTTGTTTCAAAATCGAAGATATTCAACTCATATCGGGAGCTTTTAGTTAACTTCTCGGAAGACTAATCCAAACAATTAGCCACATTTAATAGGAGAAATAATTTAAAGAAAAAAGAAATGGAAAAGAAAGACCTGAGAATAGTATATATGGGAACGCCCGACTTTGCCGTGGAATCCCTTCGTTGTCTGGTAGAAGGCGGATACAATGTGGTGGGTGTCATTACAATGCCTGACAAACCGGCCGGACGAGGACATAAGGTTCAGTTCTCACCCGTAAAACAATATGCCCTGGAACAAAACCTCCCCTTACTTCAGCCCGAACGATTAAAGGACGAATCTTTTATAGAAGCCCTTCGGGAATGGAAAGCCGATCTGCAAATAGTCGTTGCCTTCCGCATGTTACCCGAAGTTGTGTGGGCTATGCCTCGTCTGGGAACATTTAACCTGCATGCCTCTCTTCTTCCGCAGTACCGTGGAGCAGCTCCTATTAACTGGGCTGTAATTAATGGCGATACTGAGACGGGCATTACTACCTTCTTCCTTCAGCAAGAAATAGACACGGGGAAAGTAATTCAGCAAGTGCATATCCCAATAGCTGACACAGATAATGTGGGAGTGGTACACGATAAACTGATGGTATTAGGAGGGAAACTGGTTATTGAAACGGTGGATGCAATTCTTGAAAATCGTGTAAAGCCTATTCCACAGGAAGAAATGGCTCAATCGGAAGAGTTACGCCCTGCTCCGAAAATTTTCAAGGAAACCTGCCGTATCAACTGGACAGGAAACGTTAAACAAACTTACGACTTTATACGCGGGCTCTCTCCCTACCCTGCAGCCTGGACAGAACTCCATCAGGAACAGGAAGCACCCGTTATAATAAAAATATTTGAAACAGAAAAGATAGAAAAGACTCCTGAGGTTACTCCGGGTACTATACAAACAGATGGCAGGACCTATCTGCACATAGCTGTTGCAGACGGATATCTATCAATAAAATCTCTTCAGCTGGCTGGAAAGAAACGGCTTGCTATTGATAATTTTCTGCGTGGATTTAAGTTTTTAGATGAAATGAAGATTGAATAAAAACAAAACAATGTTTTAACAATTTTAGAAAAGTACGTTAAGTCTCAAACATTAACGCACTTTTTTTTGTTTTTATTTTGTTGTTATAAAAATATTACTTTTATTTGCATAGTCTAACAATGCGTATTAACCTCTAAAACCCAATAGCCTATTGATTAAACATTACTCTAACCAAAACAAAAGACGTAATGAACATTTTGAAAGAAATGACCGATGAAGAACTGGTAGTTTTATATTCAAAAGGAGAAAATAAAGCTTTCGATACACTTCTAAACCGGTATCAAAATAGGTTATATTCCTATATCTATTTCATTGTAAAAAACACGGAACTGACTGAAGATATTTTCCAGGAAACTTTCGTTAAGGCAATTATGACCATCAAACTAGGCCGATATACAGAGAATGGAAAATTCCCTGCATGGCTTACTCGTATAGCTCATAACCTCATTATTGACAACTACCGTCAGGAACGAAATGAGAATCTGATTTCCAACGACGATAGCGAAATAGATATACTGAATAATATGAAGCTATCTGAAGGAAACATAGAAACAGATATTATCAACGAACAAATTCAGGATGATGTCCGGCATCTGGTTAAGCAGCTTCCTGATAATCAGCGAGAAGTAGTTTATATGCGCTTTTATCAGGATCTTAGTTTCAAAGAGATTGCTGAAATAACAGGAGTAAGTATTAATACTGCTTTGGGAAGAATGCGTTATGCCATCCTGAATCTCCGCCGCATGGCAGAAGAAAGAGATGTTATTCTAACCCTCGATTAAAATATTTATTTCATAGGAATACTAAAGTTTTGTTTTTTGCGTTTCTATAAAAAACAGAGAAATTAGTATGCCTATGAAAAGTAATTCTACTCAAACTATCACTCAACAGAAAAGGGACAAACAGGTTAATAAAGAGAAGAACATGCTACGCCCAAGCGCTGGAACAGTAACTTTTTTGAAGTTGTTTGCTCGTAATTATCAAGTTGAGCCATCAATGCCTGAAGGTTTGCAAGGAATCATCCTCGGATGACCCATTATATATTTTAATTCTCCTGTACAAAAGGATAGATTATTCTGTACAGGAGGATATATCTTTTTGTACAGAAGATTGTATTCTTTTGTATAAGGGAACAATTACTACCTGCCAATAAATAAAAGAAGCCCGAATAAAAAACTCAGTTCAATTATTTTGTTTATTTTTGCAAACCAAAACATACAGCAAAAGAGTCATGAAACACAAAATATCCCCATCACTGCTTGCTGCCAACTTTGCTAATCTGGCAGATGATATTGAAATGATTAACCGAAGCGAAGCCGACTGGCTGCATCTTGACATTATGGACGGTGTATTTGTTCCAAATATCTCCTTTGGGTTTCCCGTTATTAAATCAATCAGCAAAATTTGTAAAAAGCCGCTTGATGTACATTTGATGATCGTGAACCCCGAAAAATTTATTCCAGCAGTAAAGGCTACTGGAGCAAAGATTATGAATGTGCACTATGAAGCTTGCCCGCATCTTCACCGGGTAATCCAGCAAATCCGCGAAGCTGGAATGGAGCCGGCCGTAACCATTAACCCTTCTACTCCTGTCTTTCTGCTAAAAGATATTATCAAGGAAGTATACCTGGTGCTGATTATGAGCGTGAATCCCGGATTTGGAGGACAGAGATTTATTGAACATTCGGTAGAGAAAGTAAAAGAACTCAGAATGTTAATAGATGAAACCGGTTCAAAAGCACTGATTGAAGTGGATGGCGGCGTAAATATGAAGACTGCCCCACTGTTGCTGGAAGCCGGTGCCGACGTACTGGTAGCAGGCAATGCCATCTTTAGCACACCTTTACCCGAAGAAACTATTCACCAGATGAAAACATTGTAAACTTACTGTGCAGCCTCCTCTACAACTGCACAAATATCCCTTTGTCCGATTTCTTGTACCCTTGATACTCGGGATATGTTTTAGTCATTCATTTCTTCATGAAACAGGATGGGTAGAAGTTGCTATGACCATACTTTGTCTTTTATCTGTTTTCTCCTTTATTCTTTACCATATTCTCAAGAAATACACATTCAGATGGCTTACGGGAGTCTGCATTTACCAGCTGCTATTCACCATTGGCACAGGAATAACGGAATGGCATTTATCTTCCGTGCACTACCAGTGGACTGCGGAAAAGAGTGTTTACAGAGTTCTTCTCACGGAAAAAACAAAAGAGAAAGCGCACAGCATATTATGTCCTGTTACGATAATAACAAGACAGGATTCTTCGGGCATATTCCCGGTAGAGAAAAAAGTATTACTTTATCTGACTAAAGATTCACTCAGCCAACAAATAAAACAAGGAGATCAATTGCTGTTTTATGGTCAGATCAAGGCTCCACGTAACAATGGCAATCCGGAAGAATTTGATTATGCCTCTTATCTGATCCATCAGGGAATTAGTGGTACAGCCTTTGCCTATAAGGGAAACTGGCAACCGGCAGGACACAATTCACAACTCACACTAAAACAAACTGCGCTAGATTACAGAGACTTATTACTTAATAAGATAAAAAGTCTGGGATTCACCGGAGACGAATATACGGTACTTTCAGCTTTGGTACTGGGATATCAGGACGAGCTGAGTGAAGAGATACGGGAAAGCTATTCCATATCCGGAGCCAGTCACGTACTTTCACTTTCAGGGCTACATATCGGTTTCCTTTACTTCCTGCTGGATTTTCTTCTGGGTTTTGCCAACAGACAGAAAGGTACACTGATTGCCAAACAGTTAATTATCATCCTTCTATTATGGGGATTCGCCTTTCTCACAGGACTGCTCTCGCCGGTGGTCCGTTCAGTAATCATGTTTTCACTGATCGCCCTTTCCAGGATACGGAACAATCATCCGGTGACACTGAATACCCTGGCTGTCGCCGCTCTATTAATGCTGGTCTACAACCCGTTCTATCTATACGATGTCAGCTTTCAACTATCGTTCAGCGCGGTAGCCGGAATCGTACTTATCCAACCCTGGCTTAATAGCTGGATAAAGTTAAAGAGTCGTATCGGGAAATATGTGTGGGGGCTGATGAGTGTATCCATTGCAGCACAGATTATTACCGCACCCATTGTTCTTTATTATTTCTCCCGCTTTTCCACTCATTTCCTACTCACCAATATCATTGTAGTTCCATTGGTGTCGGTTATTATGTATCTGGCGGTTTTTACACTTTGCCTGGGTTTTGTATCTCCCCTGCAAACTATGCTAGCCTTTTTATTAAAAGAATCAATAAAGTTTCTGAACGGAACAATAGTCTTTGTTGAACATCTGCCCTACTCCTCCATTGACCGGATTTTCCTGAGTCCAACTGATGTTGTCATTTTCTATCTTATTCTTCTTTTTGCCAGCGTCTATTTCATTGCCCAAAAACGTTGGGCGCTGTTTTGCCTGCTGCCCTGCATATTAGCACTCTTTCTTTTTCATACGGAAGAGAAATACCGGCAACAAAATATTTGTTCCATTGTTTTCTACAACGCCCGAAACTGCCCCACCATTCATTTGATTGAATCGCGGGAAAGCTCCTATCTCTTTTCTGCAGAAAAAGACAGCGTAACAGAAAAGTTGCGTTATGCCACCCAACGCTACTGGGATAGAAATCTATTAAACACTCCCAAAGCTCTTCCTTCGTGCTATTACGGAAAACATATCTGGAGAGATCACGACATGCTTTGCTTTAACGGAAAAACTATCTGCATGATCAAAGATGACACATGGCGTAACAAGGTAGCCGATAAACCGTTAAACATTGATTATTTATATATCTGCAAGGGGTATAAAGGAAAACTGGTGTGGCTAATGCCCCTTTTTAAAACGCAAAAAGTGGTGATCGACTCTTCTTTAAGCGATTACTATCAGGAAGCATTAAAAAAGGAGTGCAAACTTTTAGGAATAGGCTTTGTTGCATTATCTGAAAAAGGAGCCTATCAAATAACTCTTTAATGCAATTTAATTTGTACTTTTGCAACTCATTATGAAGAATAAACAGTTATGTTGACAAAAATTATAGACCAGGCAAACATTGATCTTTTCGGAGAATGGCTTAAAGACACCGAAAAGGTTGTTATTGTAACGCATGTATCTCCGGATGGAGATGCAATGGGTTCCTCTTTAGGACTTTATCACTTTCTGACTTCACAGAAAAAGGTAGTAAATATAATTGTGCCCAATGCCTTTCCGGAATTTCTGAAATGGATGCCTGGAGCTAAAGATATTACTCTTTACGATCGGAAAAAGGAGCTTGCAGATAAGCTTATTGCTGATGCCGATATGATTTGTTGCCTTGATTTCAACGGATTAAAACGGATTGAGGAAATGGGTAATGCCGTAAAAGAGGCAAAAGCCCGTAAAGTAATGATCGACCATCACCCATTCCCCGACGACATTTGTTCCATTGTTATGTCACATCCGGAAATATCATCAACATCCGAATTGGTTTTCCGGTTAATCTGCCGCCTTGGATACTTCGATGAAATTACCAAAGAAGGTGCAGAATGTATTTATACAGGTATGATGACCGATACCGGCAGCTTTACTTACAACTCAAACAATCAGGAAATATACTTTATTATCAGCCAGCTGATATCTAAAGGCATTGATAAAGACGACATTAACCGCAATGTATACAACACTTACTCCGAAAGTCGTCTGCGCCTGATGGGATATATTCTGCATACAAAGATGAAAGTATATCCTGAATATCATACAGCCATGATCTCCCTTACCCAGGATGAACTGAAGGAATTCAACTATGTGAAGGGCGATTCAGAAGGATTTGTCAACATTCCCTTATCAATCAAGGAAGTAAAATTCTCTGTTTTCTTCCGGGAAGATACAGATATGATCAAGGTTTCGCTGCGATCAGTAGGAGATTTTCCTTGCAACAAATTCGCATCTGAATTCTTTGGTGGAGGAGGACATCTGAATGCTTCAGGAGGTGAATTTTACGGAACAATGGAAGAAGCAATTAAAACTTTTGAGCAAGCTTTAAAGAAATACGATCAACTGTTATTGGCATAATAATAGTAATTTAAGCATTATTGCATGAAAACATTATGTTAATAACGATTGAATCATTACTTTTGTATAAATTTTAAGATATATATATGAAGAAACTAACAATACAACTACTCTATTTACTTATGTTGGGTTTTGCCTTTCAATCTTGCACTCAGAACTCGAAGACTTACGCTGAAATGCTCGCAGATGAAACCTCTGCAATAAATTCATACATCAAGAAAAATAACATCAAAGTAATAACAAGTGAGGAATTCTTAAAGGATACCACAACTGCAGAGAACGAATACGTTTACTTTTCTGACAGCAAAATATATCTACACATAGACAAGAAAGGAACTGACCTGTTTAAAAGCAATGACGTTATTCTGACTCGTTTTCAGGAAGTAGATATTGCTACCGGAGATACGACGTTAACCAACTACTATGACAATACAAGTGTGGATCAGTTCAGATATACAAAAACCAGTTCTGCAACTTATGGACAATTCTTCCTGGAACAAAGCCAGAAAGCATACATGCTAAGCGCTTATGGAACTGCTGTTCCTGCTGGCTGGTTAATGCCACTTCAATACGTGGGAGATGGAGCTAAAGTTAAGATTATAGTGCCATCTGATAAAGGACACAGTACAGCACAACAATATGTAACACCCTATTTTTACGAAATAGAATTTATAAAATACTAATATCTATGACACTTATTAAATCAATTTCCGGTATCCGTGGTACAATTGGCGGACATGCCGGAGAGGGACTAAACCCACTTGACATTGTAAAATTCACTTCCGCTTACGCAACATTAATAAGAAAGACCTGCAAATCAAAAAGCAATAAAATTGTCGTAGGCCGCGATGCCCGTATCTCCGGGAAAATGGTTAATAATGTAGTTGTCGGTACTTTAATGGGTATGGGCTATGACGTAGTAGATATCGGCCTTGCCTCTACTCCAACAACAGAACTTGCAGTTACCATGGAAGGTGCTTGCGGAGGTATTATTCTTACTGCCAGTCACAATCCAAAACAATGGAACGCATTGAAACTGCTCAATGAGAACGGAGAATTTCTGAATGCAGCAGAAGGAGAAGAAGTTCTTCGCATTGCTGAAGCTGAAGAGTTTTCTTTCGCTGAAGTAGACAGTCTGGGAGCTTACCGTGAAGATTTAAGTTACAATAAAAAGCATATTGACAGTGTACTTGCACTGAAACTTGTTGATGTGGAAGCTATCCGCAAAGCCGATTTCAAAGTAGCCATCGACTGCGTTAATTCTGTTGGAGGTATTATTCTTCCTGAATTATTTGAAGCTCTGGGCGTAAAGCATGTTGAAAAACTATATTGCGAACCTACAGGTAACTTCCAGCACAATCCTGAACCGCTTGAAAAGAATCTGGGAGACATTATGAACCTGATGAAAAGCGGAAAAGCTGATGTTGCTTTCGTTGTTGACCCAGACGTAGACCGCCTTGCCATGATCTGTGAAGACGGAAAAATGTACGGAGAAGAATATACATTGGTTACTGTTGCCGATTATGTATTGAAGCACACTCCGGGAAATACTGTTTCAAACTTAAGTTCAACCCGTGCACTTCGCGACGTAACCCGTAAATACGGACAGACTTACAATGCTGCTGCCGTAGGTGAGGTTAACGTGGTAACTAAAATGAAAGATACAAATGCTGTGATCGGTGGTGAAGGCAACGGAGGAGTAATCTATCCTGAAAGCCACTACGGACGCGACGCATTGGTTGGTATTGCTCTATTCCTTAGTCATCTGGCTCACGAAGGAAAGAAGGTTAGCGAACTGAGAGCTACTTATCCTCCTTACTTTATCGCCAAGAACAAAGTAGAGTTAACTCCGGCTATTGATGTAGATGCTATTCTTGCAAAAGTAAAAGAGATCTATGCCAAAGAAGAAATCAACGACATTGATGGCGTAAAGATTGACTTCCCTGATAAATGGGTTCACTTGAGAAAGAGTAATACAGAACCAATTATCCGTGTATATTCTGAAGCCTCAACAATGGAAGCTGCCGAAGAAATTGGTCAAAAGATTATGGATGTAATTGCGGAACTGGCTAAATAAGAGTCATCCCTTACAATATAAAACGAGCGAAGAAGCAAAACCTGCTTTCTTCGCTTTTTTTATTGTCCGGACTTTCTTATCTACACCCGGGTGTAGATAACCTGTACACCCGGATGTAACAAGCTTCTCCATCCGGGTGTACGAATAACTTCCACCCGGGTGTACCGGGATTTATCACTTCTGGAAAATAAAAATCTGATTAATTGGTACAATACATACACTTAAGAATCTAAATAATAGATGCTTATACAGTGGAAAAACTACATTATGAGCAAATAACATCACCTGAATTAAAGAAGAACCACCAAAATCAGGACGAGACAAAGTGCTAGACTGCTAGATTACTGCTAGACTTCCATTGACAAGTCTAGCGCCTATATCACACTCATAAACAGCAATTTATACACCTCGTGCTAGACTGCTAGATATATTTCTCATTTTTAATTTTTATGAGAGAAAGATGAGCAGATACAAACAGCAAGGAAAGACTTAATGCTTTTTTGAGGAGAACAGCGAAGAAACCCAAAGCAAAGCAATGGCGCCTACGGTTGCTGTTACTAAATGTCCGATAGAGCCTGAGGTATAAATACCAAGTAAACCAAAAAGCCAGCTACCCAGTACACCACCTATTATTCCAAGAATCAGGTTCACAAAACAGCCAAAGCCACCACCTCTCATTATCTTGCCGGCTACATAACCGGCTATGATGCCAATAACAATACCACCCAACATACCACTATTCTTTTTAAGGTTATACTATTTCTTAAGTTATCATTCAATACCGGGAAGCAAATTCACTCGCTTAATCTCGCCTTCGAAATTTGGCGTAAATACATCTTTCCCTATGTTTTCCTTTATTTCCTGAATGCCCCAGAATCGTCCCCCAGCCAGTTCCTCTTTACTGGGAGTTATCTCACCATTATAGATGGTTTTATATACAAAGACAAGTTCTTTTTCTACTTTAGATTCGAACACATAGCTGGTAACAAACTGAGGTTCGTATTCGGTAATACCAAGTTCCTCGCTTACTTCACGCTTCAAGGCCTGCTCAGCATTCTCGCCTAAATCAATATGTCCGCCTACCGCTGTATCCCATTTATCGGGCTGAATATCTTTCCATGCCGGACGCTTCTGCAGGAACAACTCACCTTTATCGTTGAATACATGAAGATGCACCACCGGATGCAATAGCTTACTACCGTTATGGCACTCCCCTCTCGAAGCAGCTCCGGTTATATTTCCCAGTTCGTCTACCAACGGGAACATCTCTTCATTATTATCTTTATACATAAGTCTATCTCTTTAAGGAATCAGTAATGAACTATCTCCATAACTCAGGAAGCGAAAATCGTGACTCAGCGCATAATCGTATATCTTCTTCCAGTCGCCATGCACAAAAGCCGAAACCAGCAATAACAAAGTACTTTGCGGCTGATGGAAATTAGTAACCATCGCTTTTACAATATGATATTCATATCCCGGAGCAATAATAATCTGCGTACTGCTATGCAGCACTTCCAGTCCATTACGATTCATATAAGCAAGAATATGCTCAAGAGCCTCAACAGCTGTCAGATCCGGAAGAAACTTATACGGTTGCCACTGATGTACATGAAGTTCTTTTTCAGTAGCATCAGGATGCCGACTTAAAGTTACGCCCATGTGGTAAAGACTTTCGAGTGTGCGAACCGATGTTGTTCCAACAGCTACAGCCCTGCCTTGGTGAGCAATAAGTCTTTCAATGGTTTTTTTTGTAACAGAAATAAACTCCGTATGCATTTCATGGTCAGCAATCTCCTCACTCTTAACAGGACGGAATGTACCGGCACCTACATGCAAAGTCAACTCTTCCAGCTCCACTCCACGCTTTTCCAAATCCTGCATTACTCCTTCAGTAAAATGAAGTCCGGCTGTTGGAGCAGCCACCGACCCATCAATCTTTGAATAAACAGTCTGGTAGGTTTCCTTATCACTTTCCTGAGTTTCCCTGTTGAGATATGGAGGAATAGGTAGTTCGCCAACAACTTCAAGAATCTCAGCAAAAGTAACTTCTTTATTATTCCATGAAAAATAAATCCAATGACTTGTGCCACGACACTCTCCCCGGGTAGCTTTCAATACCACTGGCATTCCTTTAACCACAATCTCACGGGTAAGAGATCCCTCTTTCCATTTCTTCAGGTTACCAATCATACAAAGCCAGCTGCATCTCTCGGTCTGCTGAAAAGAAAGTACATAATCATTCGGAGAAATAGGTTCCAGGCAGAAAATCTCAATCAAAGCACCTGTTTTCTTGCGGAAATGCAAACGTGCCTGAATCACCTTCGTATTATTAAATATCATCAGACTTCCCGCCGGAATCAGTTCCGGAAGAGAAGTAAAAATAGTTTCACTTATCTCTCCGTGTTTATACACCAACAACTTCGACTGATCTCGCACAGGAAGTGGGAACTTTGCAATACGCTCATCCGGCAGCGGATAATTGAACTCACTTATCTTAATATGTTTTGTTTCTTCCATCTTTTCTTTGTCTATCTCGGCAAAATTAGTGATATTTGACGGATAATTGAGCAAATTTGCTCAAAGAACTTTAAACGTAGAAAGAATATGGCTATTAAAGTAGGTGATAAAGTGCGCTTCCTGAGTGAAGTAGGAGGCGGAATCGTATCAGGATTTGTAAACAAAGATATAGTAAATGTAGAAGATGAGGACGGATTTGAAGTACCAATGCCTATCCGTGAATGTGTAGTTATTGAAACGGACGATTATAACTTAAAAAGAAAGCCCGCTGATACTTCTAAGTCTGGTTCCAAAGAAGTGAAATCCGAAACAAAGGTTGAAGCAAAGATTGAAGCACCTCAAATAACTTCCCGCCCAGTAGAAACCCGGGAAGGCGAAGCATTGAATGTTCTTCTGGCATACGTTCCGGTTGATCCCAAGGCTATCTCCACTACTCCTTTCGAGGCTTATCTGATAAACGATAGTAACTATTATATCTATTACAATTATCTCAATGCAGAAGGAAAAGCATGGAACAGTCGTTCACACGGATTGGTTGAGCCAAACACCAAACTTTTCCTGGAAGAGTTTACTAAAGATTCACTCAATGAGTTGGAACATGTAGCTGTGCAACTAATAGCGTTCAAAGATTCCAAAACATTTATCCTGAAACCGGCAGTAAGCGTAGAACTTCGTATTGACACCGTTAAGTTTTATAAGCTTCACACCTTCCGTGAATCAGTCTTTTTTGAAGATCCATCCCTGATCTACGACATTGTAAAAGACAATCAGCCAGCAAAGCAAATGTATGTTTCCGCACAGGAAATAGAAGAAGCCTTACTTGCAAAAAAGAATGTGGACAGACCGGTTGCAACTCCCATTGTGAAAAAGGTAATAAAGAACGAAGTCATCGAAATCGATCTGCACATTAATGAGTTATTGGATGACACCAGCAATATGAGCCATAAAGAGATTCTTGATTACCAGCTAGGCAAGTTCCGTGAAGTTCTGGAAGAGAACAAAAACAAGAAAGGTCAAAAAATTGTCTTCATCCACGGAAAAGGTGACGGAGTATTACGCAAAGCCCTTCTTGAAGAACTGAGATATAAGTACAAAACCTATCAAAGTCAGGATGCTTCTTTCAAGGAGTATGGTTTTGGTGCTACTATGGTGACTATAAAGTAAATACTGTATTTATGTAAGCATACGTATTTAGAATATAAACAAGAGAATCCCGGCATAGAAAATTCTATACCGGGATTCTTGTCACATTATTCTTTTTCATTCATTCTACGAAATCATTAGTTTTCAGATAAAGCCTAATTGACATTCTTTTAATAGGCAACTCCCGTTTGCATATTAATTGTAACGGTATTGTCCGGTGTATTAATATCAGTCCAGATAGTATTCAAAGCCCAACTTAATGTGCCGGATGGATCAGCAGCATTTAGATAAGCAAGTTCGGTAGGTAATTCAGGAGGATATACTTCGTCACCTGCAAAGTGAGCCATTGCACCAGCTTTGAAGTAAGGTGCAAACATGGAATTATATGGTGCCGTTACGCCAAACTGGTTCAATAACAGATAGCTAAAATAAGTATCTAGGTGATCTGAAAAGAATTTCTTTGCATAGTTATCAAACGTAACTGTACCTACGTGAGCCATCAAGGCAGTAGGATATTGTGGTGTAAAGCTATAAGTATTTCCTACAACGGTTAGCATTCGATAGCTACAGGGATAATTAACTAATGACCCGGTTTCTACATCAAAAATAAATTTGCCGTTGTATTCTCTTTTAGTAATATCGTTAGCATGATAGTGCCCGGTGAGGATTATCTTCAATCCGGCATCTATCAATTCATTAGCATCGCTGTCAGAATTGTCATCCACATAACCATAATCAAGCATTTGCTGACCCTGGAAATGCTCAATCAAGCCGTGATGCATCATTCCTATTACAACCTTTCCCTTACTTTGAGCTTTGGCCAACTGTGCTTTTACCCATGTCATTGTTTCTGGTTTAATAACACCACTACCCGTGGCTATTGTTCCTGTATTCAAATAATACTTGTTAGCATCAATAGTAATTATCCAAAGCCCATTAATAGGTTCATTTACATAACTTAATGAATTCGGATCTTTGCAAATTGCATTTTTGAAGCCATAATTAGCATATATGCAAGGTATATTACTAGCCTGTACAGTAGGGACAGGAGTGGTTTTGTCATTATTATATCTTACTGCTTCCGGATTATTTACATCATGATTTCCAATAGTAACCACAACTTTAATTCCGTGTGAAGTAAATTGCCTAAGCATTCCGGCAACTTTTTCATGACTGATTCTTTCTCCATCTTTGGTAAGGTCACCTGCAATCAGTACTAAATCTGGTTTCTGCGCAATAATCTTACTTACGGTAACTTGCATCATATAAGCACTAAATTTCAATAGCTTTGGATCTTTGGTCAGATATTCCTGAAAAGCAGGACCATCTTTTACCAACAGTGATGGATCCATTACATGGATATCCGATAGAATAGCAATCTTAATTCCACTCTTTATACATCTAGTACTTACGGATGTTGTATCGAGCGATTCATCTGTGTTAGTTAATGAAGTAAAATCGTCGTTCTGACAACAATAAAAGAGTACTAGAAAAAGCAAAGAAACAAAAATACGTATAGACTTCATAATGAATAAATTTAAAGGGTAAATGTATTGCCGCCTTTAGTTTCTATATTTCATTATAGCATTAATCCTATAAGACAGTATGGTATTTCACATGGTAATATATAATTTTTGGTAGGCTTTTGCCGAATTACAAAAGCGGAAAGTTAGAAAGTCAGAAAGGTACGGTTCACACACATTTTCATGGATGTTACCGTTTGGCAACAACTGGCGGGTTCATAGTGTGTAGTTTTAGGTGCAAATAAATGGAACATAACTCATAATACTAAAACAATTACCTTGATTAAATGTTCTCGCAGTGATTCATTGAGTATATGTATGTCTCTGCCAAAGTATTTCACACAAAGAGCCTTTTAAGTAACACTAATACATGAGGGCTACCTTCTTATTATATGAGTTACAAAGAAATTCCGGACTACCAGTTAGGAAAATCCCACAAAGTGCTCGAAGAAAATAAGAAAAAGAAAGGTCAAAAGATTGTCTTCATTCACAGTAAAGGCGACGAAGTATTGCGCAAAGCTCTTCTTGACGAATTAAAGCATAAATATATGACTGACCAAAGTAAGGGTGCTTCCTTTAAAGAATATGGTTATGGAGCTACTATGGTGACAATAAAATAATTAACCATTAAAGGAAACACAGTTTATTTACATGTAAATGAGCTGTGTTTCCTTTTTCCTAAAACCACCATAAAATAATTTACATTTTAACTTCGCAATCTACAGTTATTATGTTTAAAAGTATATGATAGTTATATCTATTTTTTAATCACTTTGAATGAGTCACTTCCTTTCATTTCTTTTTCTTTCTCTGTATCTATCTTTTTGAATTCTTTTTCAAAATTTCCTTCAAAAGCCTGCTTTAATTCAGTGACCCCTAGTTTATCAATACAATACAAGAATTTGTTTAATGATTTAGAGCTATTTACTTTATTATAAGTAAAAGAATACCAGAAAAGTTGAGCTGCAAAATCATAGATTCCTAAATCCATCGAAATATCAGCATATTTGTAAATATCATTAAGATATTCGTCATTATTTTTGAAAAGCCCAGCTATCTCATTCCGTCTAAAAATTAAATACGATTCTTTTCCTGTACTAGCCCAAACATCCATTTTATAAAGTGGGTCAGATTTGAAAATATTAATTTTAGCTTTATCCCAGTTACGTCTGTCATCCAACTTTATTTCTTTATTTTTTATCCCTAGCGTGTTTTGAGTAAAATATTGTTCATATAATGCCCATGCAGAATTTGGGTAATTGTTTAAAATATTGCTATATATTGCAATTGCATTCTCATAATTTCCTTTATCGTTTTCTACTATACCTTTTTCAATTTCTGTATTTAGTTGTTTATAAAACAGGTCTAGTCGCCAAGATAATTCTTCTAAATATTTATTTGTAATTGAGGTTTTGTCAGAAAATGTTCGTACAATTTCTAAATACTTCTTGGCATAATCAAATTCACCTTGTGAGATATACATAAATATTTTTGTCGCGGGTATTAATTCATTACCAGAACTCATTTCCATACAAGCTCTCCAATAGTCACTATTGTTATCAGTTAAATTAGACGTGTACTGAGTCTCTGAAAAGTTCTTTTTTGATATCAAATTCCCGAAGTTCTTAATTCCCAAGAATTTGTCATCTACAATAGTTTGATAAGCGCTTAAGACAGGTAAAACTTCATTTGCAGCCCAAGCTTTATTTAATTCTACTTTTTTCTTTAAACTAGCAGCTTCATATTCTTTTCTTGATTTTTCAACTGGTGAAATAATTCCATCAAACACACTATTAACATCGTCAACTGTTACATTCGTAGTTATGAGAATAGGAAAATCAACCAGTTTCGTATTCTCAAATTTTATGGCATTAATCTGATCTACAAAGCTTTTTTCTCTAATAACATCTAAACTTGGCTTTGCATAAAGCTGAACTGTAGGTTTCTCATTTTTATGACTTACAATAAGTAGGGCTATTTTTTGATCTCTTGAAATACCATAAAATTCCTTCTTCATTAATCTTACAGCTTCGCCAAAGCTTTTGACAAACTTATCATAATCAACATTAACATCAGCAATTTTGTCGTTCGCCAATAAATTCAAAGAGATTTCCGGTTCGCTTTGAGCAAATATATTAATCCCCGTTAGTAAGCAAATTAGAAAGATTAAAGTAGTTCTTCTTTTCATAATATTTCTTATTTTTGGTTAATCCAATTTATTTTTTTTAAGAGATACCTAGATAGAGTTGAGTATCCAGGTATTTCTTAATCACAATTTCCTCGATGTTAAATACATTCATTTCTCACTTTAATTCCTTCTTTTTCAAGAGCTCTTTTGAGTTCAAGCCAAGTCTTGTCTCTAAGCGTCGCAGCAGGATATAGCTTATTTCTAAAGTCTTTGGTTATAATTCTTAAACAATTGGGCATTTTATCTCGAGTCTCAAAGACTATTTCTTTAATGTCAGTTAATCTGTAGATATTTTCTTTCCAAATAAAATTGTGATTTTTAATAATAAAATAATCTTCTGATAAGCCAAAAAAATTCATTAACCATGAATTAAATACAAACAAAGCAGTTCCCAAAAATCCAAATAAGATTAATACTCCCACTGGTGGTATTTTATCTCTTGATAATATCAAATATATGAAAAACATAATAATGCCCCAACACAAGGCCCCTCGTAAGCATGTAAATTGATTTCCTTTAAAATAGTTTACTTGTTCATATCTTAGTTCACTAGGATCTATTCTGTAATTTTCTATATAAACAAAGTCTTTCTTTTTAATTACAACTTGTTCTAAAAACAATTTTAGTTCCCATGTATTTGAATACATATCGTCGAAAAAGTATTTAGTTGTCCCATCCTTGAATCGAATGAGTGTTCCTTCCATTGGAAAGTTAAATATGAATTTAAATGGATTCTTCCCCGTCAAAACTACTTCTTGTATATCTGTAACATTATAAATCTCGGCAGATCCAAATTTAATAACGTTTTGATCCATTGAAATTATTGGAGCATTTTTTAAGTATTTCAAAATGGTATAAAAGGCCATAATATATAACAAAAGACCAAACACTGGCATGAAATAATTTTTTGGTTTAATGAAGTCGCCTCTATTAAGTTCTGAAATAAATATCCAAATCATTAATGTCCCTAATCCACAAAAGAAAAAGAAAGAAAATACGATAGAAAGATAAAATTTTAGTTTGTGTCTTTTTGTTGTAATTGTTGTCATTTTAAGTATTTCTTTTAAGCTATATTATTTGCTATGCGTTATTAAATTTACTTATTTTAGTTTCCCATTAAAAAACTGCCAGATCCTCGTGGCAAGGTTCATTATTTATTTCATTTGTCCATCTAAAAAATTATTTGGAGCATACCAATTATCTATAATTCATCCAATATTTTAATAGAGAAATTAATTCACATACAAAGAAAACGAATATTTTAATTACTTCAAAATAAATTGACTTATATAATATATATGGAGGACTGTCATCATAATCTATGTTTAAAATAAAAAACGATAGCATAAATGTAGCATTCTTTATTCCAAACTGAATCGTTAAAGTGTATTTCAGACTAACAAGAGGCTGAATTTATCTGGCATTTAAAATATTCTTGTAACTTTGACACTAAATTACACAAAACCAATTATCATGAAACTATCAATAATATATTTCAGCAAAAACGGCCATACCAAAGAAATGGCCGAAGTAATAGCCAATGGAATGAAAAGTGTTCAAGGTATTGAAGTAGGAATCTTCGATCTGGAACATGTTGATGATGATTTCCTGGCAGAAAGTAAAGCTGTAGTATTTGGCACACCAACCTATTATGCAAATACTTGCTGGCAGATAAAGAAATGGTTCGATGAGTCGAGAAACTACAAACTGGAAGGCAAGATTGGTGCTGTATTTGCAACAGCAGATTATGCACAAGGTGGTGCAGATACAGCTATTCTGACTATTATTAATCATTTGATGGTAAAAGGAATGTTGGTATACTCCGGCGGTTCCGCTCTGGGGCAACCATTTATTCACCTTGGCGCTGTTGCTCTGAAAGAAAACTTTGAGCAGAGCAAACCGATGTTCGAGGTCTTTGGACAGCGAATTGCAACCAAAGCCATTGAACTATTTGCTTCAAAAGAATTATAAAAGCAAAACTTAATCTCCAAGTTATCATTTCGTTGACTTTAACGAAATGACAAAGATTGATAAAGCAAGAGCCACTTCATTATTGATATAAAACAAATCAGGTTATGAAACAAATCAACACTGCCCTACTCTCTTTCGGAATGAGCGGAAGAGTATTCCATTCACCGTTTATTAATCTGCATAAAGGATTTCATCTTGCTGGTTCATGGGAAAGAAGCAAAAAACAAATTCAGGAGTTTTATCCCGGGACGCATTCTTATGATTCTTTTGAAGCTATATTGAATGACGATTCTATTGATTTGGTTGTGGTAAATACACCTGTCTATTCTCATTTTGAATATGCGGCAAAAGCTTTGAAGGCAGGAAAGCATGTGGTGGTGGAAAAAGCTTTTACCTCCACAGCGGCAGAAGCTGAAGAACTTAAAGCGATCGCCCTGGAGCAAAACAAACAGATTGCAGTTTTCCAGAACAGAAGATGGGACAGTGATTTCAGAACAGTAAAGCAGGTTATTGAAAGTGGTGTACTTGGAGATATCAATGAAATGGAAATTCATTTCGACCGTTTTAACTTGCAGCTGAGTCCGAAAAAGCACAAAGAGGAACCTAACCCGGGAGCTGGAATTGTGAGAGATCTTGGTCCGCACATTATAGATCAGGCTTTGTACTTATTTGGTATGCCGGAAGCTATTTTTGCCGATCTAAGAACTACCCGCCCCAATTCCGTTGTTGAAGATTGTCTCGATATTCTTCTTTACTATCCTTCATTCAGAGTTAGAATAAAAGGTGGATATATTGTAAAAGAGGTTCTTCCTGCATACATTGTTCATGGTACAAAAGGCTCTTTCCTGAAATCTCGTGCCGATGTGCAGGAAGCTGATCTTCAGAAAGTATTACTGCCTGATACTCCTAATTGGGGAACAGAACCGGAAGAAGAACAAGGTCTTATCAACTATGATAAAGATGGAACAACCATCCGCGAAAAGATAAAGACACAGCAAGGCAATTATCTGGAGTTCTATAACGGAGTATATAATTCTCTTACAAAAAACAGGCCCATGCCTGTTACAGTAGATGATGGTATCCGCGTGATGAAAGTAATTGAAGCCGCTTTCCGTAGCAGTGAAGCTAGAAAGGCAATAACTGTGATTGATTGAACATATAATAAAAAAGCATCTGTCACCTGATTATTAAGTTATTAATTGGTTGGCAGATGCTTTTTTAGAATAATCATTACTGTATTTCTAAATACTGTTTTAACCTATTCACTTAACCAGAGTTTTAGCCGGTCAAGAATCTCCTTCTGAACTTCCGGCTTCATTGTGCCGATACGAGTTCTGTGAGAGCCATCGGGCTGAACGTAAACTTTAATATTCTGCTTGCCTTTAATCCAGGTGCAACCGGAAGCACCCCACGGATCAATTCCGCCGTAGATAAAGATCATCTTAGGATCATTCTTTTTCAGGAACTTCATTGTGTTGTTATACAAAGTCTTATCAAAACGAATATTTCTTAATTCGTTCGGCAACATCAGGCGGCGAAGATAATCTTTAGTAGTCTTCAAAGACATGTATTTACGAAATGGTTTGATGTCATAGCCATAGTAACCCAGCTCATGGGCAGCCTGCACATTAAATGATGTATAAGGAGTTTGTTTTGAGAAATAATCAGGTTCAATCATTGCAATAAAATGATTAAAGATTTCCTCATTGCTGGCTGTAAGCGCAGGAATCTTTTCCATCGGTGTGCCCCATTGCCAGAAGCCAAATGCATACTCCATCACGCAATAATCGAATATATCTTCCTCTGAGGCTCTGAAAGCATATTTTTTCTCCTTACAATGTTTACGAAACAACGGCATCAGCTGAGCCTTGCGTTTAAGAACTTCCAATTGGAAGTCTTTTATTTTCTGACGGTTTTCGGCTGTAGAAACATTCTTCTCAATAAACGGTTCATGGCGGCCATCCTCTACTGAACGGTTCAAGGGAGCAACATATGGAACAGAGATATCTACATCATCTGGGAAATAAGCACGGTAAAAGAGTGTGGTCTGCCCGCCTTTGCTTATACCTGTTGATATCCATTTGCCAGGATAGATACTTTTCAGGACATTGCGCACCTGATGAAGATCATTGAGTGAATTCTCTACCGTCAGGTAATCCCAGTTACAGGGATCGGGCATGGATTTTCCAAAATAACGGTACTCCACGAATACTACATTTGTATTCAATAACTTTGAAAGTTCTTCAACATAGTTTTCCCGGGTTGCATAATCGGCCCAGTAGCCTTCGGTAACAATCACTGTAGGGCGATCGTAACCTACATGGCTAACGATTACCCGCTGAAGAAATTTACCAGCCTGAGGATGTTTATAATCCAGTGGATGCTCAAACATCATGGTATATTTTTCACTGTACTGTGTACTTTTCAAAGGCTCCACTCCGCTTACTCCGGGCAGTGCCGCCAATTTATTTTTCAGGTCTCCCTGCGCAGCGTTCAGTAACAACGGAAACAGCAGCAACAGCAGGAATAACATGAAACGGGATTCTTGTTTTCTCATTTGTAATTTATAACTTTAATATTCTGAATGCAATATTACATTTTATCAGTTAAACAGAATACAAAAATAATATAGAAAACTAATAAAATTATACATTGCTGTTAAAAGTGGCTGTTCCGGTAAAAGCACGAACTGATCTATTGCTGTATCACGATTCAGATTATATATCTGGTTATAAGATCGTTGTCCCGTGATAGATAGTATTTCACTCCTCACGGATCTATCACTTTTAAGGTCGTCCTTTTTGAAAAATTTTATTGGTGTATCATTCAGATTTATTCTCCAATGATTTTTATTTATTGGCGAATAAAATCAGATAATTCAGCAATTTTGGGGGTAACTTGATGAAAATGGTGGGGCTGAATGAAAAAGAGGGTGGTCAGCTATTGACACACCCTCATTTTTGCATTGGCAAGTATTAATTCTTACGACTTATGCATCCAGATAGATTGTACTTTCTTTCGGATTGCTACTATATTCATAGAAGAAACCACAACAAAAAGAGTTGTTCCAATCACAATCGCCGGTAAGATTGACCCCGATGCTAGTTGTGGGAAGAGCAAGGAAACAACACCCATGTAATAGGTACGTGTCCAGCAAACCAATAAGACGGCCAGAATCAGAACGATAAAGTTCAGCCCCAGCGTAAGTATCTGGTAAGGCAAGGCCACTTGTCCGGGACTATACCCTATCAACAGGAGATTCTCCAGCTTAGTGGTATTTTTCTGCAGCAACAGATAGATGCTAAGCATTAATATATAGAATGAAAGAACGCTGATCAACAGTCCCACGGCCAGTACAATACCGGTAATCAGTTTCAGGAAATAGGTAGTCTTTCCGGCATCCAGTTTATTATCTTCCGTTTCATACCCTTTTTTCTGAAAGAACTGCGCAATCTTCTCATCAGCCGGATTTTTCACTTCTACAATCAATCGGGAAGATTGTTGCTTCTTATCCGGAGCAAAAGCCTTGTTTGCCCAGTTCATAAATGTTTCAGGAACCAGAATCGTATTCAAACGACTGGAAAAGCCTACAATATTTCCTTTATACTTCTCAACCCGGTTATTTCCCCGAATTACAACATCAAGCTTAATCATTCCCATCAATCCTTCAGAGAGTTTAGGAAGACGACGAGCCTGTGCAAAACCAAAGTTATAAAGGTTCAGGTAGTTACGGGGAAGAATAATAGGAATGGTATGAGAATTTTCATCAAAATGCCATTTATCCAGGCTCACATCCACAAACTCATTGGGTACGGATTCAAAGAACATCTCTGTAGCAAGATGAAAGTCTGATTCCGCCATTCCAAATCCGGCTGTGACCGAGAACTGAGAAGGCATAAAAGAACCTACATTCTGGGCAAACGGTTGAGATTTAACTTCATTAATATCATCTTCCGAGAAAGAGTTGTTTGCTCCGGTAATAGAGCCTAATGCGCTTATCTTTTTAGTTACGATAATAAAATCTTTCTTGATAAAGCTGTCACCTTCAGTAAAGATTGGAGCAATATCCTTATAAAATTGCACACTCAGTGCCACAATCATCATTCCGAAAAGATTGGCAAAGAAAAAGCCGCTCAACTGGCCCAGACTAATATGCTGACGAAGAAGTTTCCAAACAAGTTTCATAGCTTAAATATTTTATTGTAGTTCAACTCAATGTGTTTACCAATAGATGTTACAATAACGCCTGCTCCCTGCTTATTGACTTCCTGCATCAAAAGTTCACCCATAATCTGACCGTTCGTCTCATCGAGGTGGCTGATAGGTTCGTCCAGGAATATAAAGTCAAAAGGCTGACACAAAGATCTTATAAATGCCACGCGCTGTTGTTGTCCAAAGGATAGTTTTCCTACTTTAGAATCGTACTTATCAGCAATTCCCATTGCTTCAAACAAATTCTCAATTTCCTGCCTGGACTTGTACTTAGTCAGGCTATTCTTTAATTGTATATTCTCCAGAGCTGTGAGTTCCGTGAAGAGTCTCATATCCTGAAAAAGCATACTCAGGGAGTGTTTCCGGATATTCACCCATTTGGAAACGGAATAAGACCGGATGTTATTCTTATCGAAACTGAAAGTTCCCTGATAATCATTCCGGTAACCATAGATATAACTACAAAGCGAAGACTTTCCCGTACCTGAATCCGCCTCAATCAGATAGATTTCTCCTTTGCGGAACTCCAGATTCTTTTTCCAAACATCCGAAACAATGGAGTCACGTTCAGCAAACACATTCGGTAAAGTTTGCTGTAAGCTTATGTTATTCATTGATGCATTTCAATTTTAGTCAGCGTTAACCAATCACTTGCCTTAATCCGGCAATGAGTTGCTTAAGCACATTTTGGTTTTTATCTTTAAAATAGATGTTACATACACTCTTTTGATTGTTCAGATTATATGCTTCTGCATACGAGAAACCTGAAAGCATGGTTTGAGCCATCACACCTTGAGAGCCAAAGCGGGAAAAGGCATTATTCACTATCGGTAATTTCAGGATATTTTCCATATCCAGAACAAAATAACCATTAGCGTTACCTTTTAAATAGTCATATTTAGCATTGGCCAGCGAGTTGGTTACATCCTTACCTATATTCTTGTATAGATTGTCGTCATTAGTTAAATAGAAATAGTCTGCTCTCACCCCAAAATGAATGGGTGAAGGAAACATCTTAGTCTTTACCACATATTCATTCTTACCCGAAGAGGCAATCGTCATTCCGGCCTCATCAAAGTCTTTTTTGAATGCGTAAACAATTCCGGCAGCCGAAGGATCTTTCACATCAGCATAAGCCAGGATAGAGGGAGTTCCGCTTTCACTGATATTGGTAAGTGCAATGGCAACATCTCCTTTCAATGATGTAACACTCTTCTTCAGATCAAATCCGGGAGTGAAACGAGATTCTTTCACCAGACCTTTAAACTCGGGACTTTTGGCAAGCATTTCATACAGTTTATCACCTTTCACATTGGTAGAAAGGTAAGCTAACGAAGATACAGGGAAACGTTTCAGGAAAGTATGATTAATCTTCCCTCCCATTTCACCCTGCTTCTTAAAATACTCCTTTAAAGATTCATTTTCCGTGTAATACTCTCCTTCGATAGCAATCTTTCCATCTTCAAAATTTATTTGAGCAAGCATCATCATTTCCCGCATATCCACATCCTCCGGAAATCCCATCATCATGGAAGCAGAGGTAAACTGAGGCATAGAAGCAAAAGAACCATAAAATCCGATATCGCTCTTCTTTTCGATCAGCTTCTGAAAACCTTTATTGGACATAATGCTGATACTCTCACTTTGATCCATCATTTTTGTGAGCTGTTCCTTTACAGGAATTGAATGGACGTTGGAAGTTCGCAGCACAATCAGAGTACTTGCATCGAATGCACAAATTCCATACCCTCCAAGGGCTACCGAAGAAAAATCACCGTTTCTCTCCACTGCATCACAAATTCCGTTTTGCTGCATCAACTTAAAGGCATCCTCGAGCTTATCCTGATCAGACACTTTAAACAGAGCAACAGGTTCTTCATTGGCTGTTAGGAAAATATAAGCTTTTTCTTCAAGAGAAAGACCGGCTTCCGAGGGATTCTGAATTATCTTTGCCAGTTTTTCATTACCTAGAACACTCGTCATATTCTTCACGATGGATTCTTTGTTATTCGCCAATCCACTCTTCTTTATCATCGATTGAATATCAAAGGAGACTACCAGTGAAGCATTTGAGGGAATAACTCTTGTATATTCTTTATCTTTGGAACATGAGCCCAGCAACAGCACTGCTACTAACAGTACTGATAAATTGAGAAAGAATTTTGATTTATTCATATGTATTTAAATATAAGTTATTGATTCATAAGATTCAGGGTGTGACATGCCACTAAAGCTGCCGTTTCAGTGCGCAGTCTGGATTTACCGAGACTAATTGGTTGAAAACCTTTTGAAAGAGCCTTTTCTACCTCTTCCGGGCTGAAGTCTCCTTCTGGTCCAATAAGTACCAGTGCATCTTCTCCTTTCCGAAGTGCGTCTCTCAGCAACGGCTTTTCGCCTTCATAACAGTGAGCTATAAACTTTTGTCCGGGGAAATCACGAGAAATAAACCGGTCGAAGTCGGTCATTTCATTCAATTGGGGGAGAGTTGCTTTCAAAGACTGCTTAATGGCAGAAATAAGTATTTTTTCAATTCGCTCATTCTTAATTACTTTTCTTTCTGAAAAACGACAATTAAGAAAGGTAAGTTCGTCAAAGCCTATCTCTGTAGCTTTTTCGGCGAACCATTCATTGCGATCCATGTTCTTGGTTGGAGCCATTGCAATATGTAAATGACATGGCCACGGCTTTTTCTGTGGGATTCTTTCAATAACGGAAACAAAACATTTCTTTCCGCTTGCCATACTGATTTCTGCTTTATAAAAGGAGCCGTGTCCATCAGTCAGCATAATCTCATCACCTTGCGAAAGGCGAAGCACACGAAGACAGTGTTGGGCTTCTTCATCGGTTAATTCGTTATTGACTGAAATATCGGGAGTATAAAATACATGCATTGTTTTTTGTAGTGTAATCTATGAATTTAAACGGTTATTTATTCTGTTCCTTTCGCTTTATCTCATCACGCAGTGCAGAGGCTAGTTCATAATTTTCTTCTTTAATTGCCTGCGCAAGTGATTCTTTTAATACTTCAAGCGTAGTGTTTTGTTCGGGTTCTTCTATCATTTCCTCTTCTACCTCAGGAATATATCCTTCAGTATTGAGAATCTGTTCGGTAGTATAGATAGGGCATTCAAAACGCAGAGCCAAGGCTATAGCATCTGAGGTTCTGGAATCTATCTTAAACTGTTCTCCATCTCTATTAAAAAAGAGATAAGAATAAAAGATTCCTTCCTTCGCTTTATAAATAATTACCTGTTCTAGTTTTGTTTGAAGATATTCTGAAAAAGTAACAAATAAATCATGCGTAAAAGGGCGGGGAGCATTGAGTCCTTTCAATTTAAAAGCAATAGCCTGTGCCTCGATGGAACCAATTATGATAGGCAACTGACGAGGTCCACCCACCTCTTCCAGGACCAAAGCAAAAGCATTTGCCTGTAACTGACTATTGGAAATATTTAATACCTTAAGTTCTACTTTATTATCCACGTTGAATCCTATTTAAGACTGGGAAGCAAATATAAGGATTTATTTTTGGATGATGTGGTTATTGGGAGGTATTTATAAAAAAAAAGGCTGTCTCACGACAACCAATCTTTGTTAACCTTAAATCTAATACCATGAAAAACATGGTGCAAATATATAGGATTAATGTTACGCAACATAATATTTCGATAAAAATCATCTATTTATTAACACTATTTATTACATTATTTCAGATTTTATCTTACTAAAGGCTATTCCACATATAAAACCAAACCTTTTAAATATTCTCCCTCGGGATGGTAAATATTTACTGGATGGTCGGCAGGCTGGGTCAGCTGATGCAAAATCCTCACACTTCTGCCCGACATGGCTGCAGCGGTAAATACTGCTGTACGGAAATTATCTTTGGTTACTACCTGAGAACAGGAGAAAGTAAATAAAATCCCTCCCGGTTTGATTTTTTCAAAGGCCTTGGCATTTAATTTCTTGTAACCCTGCAAAGCATTGCGTAAAGCAGCTCTATGTTTGGCAAAAGCCGGCGGATCGAGAATAATCAGATCGTACTGATCGCCCATTCTATCGAGGTATTTAAACGCATCTTCTGCATAAGCCGTATGACGACTGTCACCTGGGAAATTAAGTTCCACATTCTTATTAGTGAGATCGATGGCTTTCGCCGAGCTATCCACAGAGTGAACCAGGTTAGCCCCGCCACGCATGGCATAAAAAGAAAATCCACCGGTATAACAGAACATATTCAACACAGACCGTCCTCTGGCATATCTCTCCAGTAATGCACGGTTTTCACGTTGATCAACAAAGAATCCTGTTTTCTGTCCTTTAAGCCAGTCTACATGAAACTTCAGGCCATATTCCTGAGCTACATTATCAGAACTTCCCCCTTTGATAAATCCATTTTCCTGTCCAAGCTCCGCCTTGAAAGGAAGTGTTGTTTCCGATTTATAATATATATTTTCAATGGCATCTCCCATTACCTGAGAAAGCGCATTGGCAATATCCATCCGGTAAACATGCATCCCCACAGAATGAGCCTGCATAACTGCGGTTCCGGCATATATATCAATAATCAGTCCGGGAAGGTTGTCTCCTTCGCCATGTACTAACCGATATGTATTATTTACAGGATTTCCAGCCAATCCAATTCCTTTACGCAGATCATAGGCAACTTCGAGCTTTCTAGCCCAGAAATCCAGGTTTACCTCCTCTTGTTTAAAAGAGAGAACCCTTACAGCAATACTGCCTATTTGAAAGTGACCTAAAGCAATAAACTCTTTTTTTGAGGTATATACATCTACAATTTCCCCCTCTTCAGGTTCTCCCTCGAAGCGGCTGATTGCGCCTGAAAAAATCCAGGGATGGAAACGCTTCAACGATTCTTCTTTCCCTGATTTCAGATAAACTTTTTTGTAAGTCATTTATTTATTCTTTTTCTTTTTCTTCAATTACCGGTTCTACTATCTCCTCTTTCACATAATTACCCGTTTGATGCAACTCCTGAAGTAAGCTATAAATTTTCAGACAAGTCCATGCATCTGTAGCGGCATATATCTGCTGTGAAGGGCTTAAGGTCTCTGCTTCCCAGTTGGACAAGCGTTGTGCTTTGGATATCTTGTGACCAAAAAGGATTGCATAAATCTTTTGCAGGCTTTTATCCTGTATACCGAATGGCTTCACAAACTCCTGTAATTCTATGCAGTTCTGCTGCCTGAAAGATACCCTCTTGCGCAAGGCCAGAAAATCATCTTTTAGCGAAAGTCCGACTTTAACAATTGACGGATTTTCCAGTAAATCAATCAGTGCCTTATGAAGACCTATCAGGTTTAAGCGAAAAAGGAAACAATAATCGTCCGTAGAAATCTGCAACAAAGAAACTTTATGCGATTTCCCTTTAACAAAAGAGGGCTTTGTTTCGCTGTCTATACCCAAAACAGGATAATTGCTCAAGAAAGCCACCGCTCGTTGGGCATCTTTTTCCGTACAAATCACTATTATTTTGCCTTCGAAAGAAACCTTAGGCATTTCAGAGATATCTTCTTTCGTTATTGTTCTTTTTACAATCATAATTCTTCGTTCGTCATATCTTCCTCTTCATCTTCTTCAGTTTCGTCTGCATTATCAACATTGAACTTTACGTCGTGCAGGGCTCTTAAGGTATTTACCAGTTTTTGTCCCCAATACAGACCAAAATGCTCTTTGCAAATAGCTAACGAATCATGCATTGTTTCATCAAGTCCCAATTGAAAGACAAAAATAAAATCCTTCAAATCCTGATAAATATCTGCTAAATCCTCTGATATACATTTTTTTATAGGTGTGTCACTATAAGCCATTTCCGGAAGAAAAACTTCCAGATAGTCATCTTTTTCTCTTAATACAGAGGCGACATTCATTCGCATCAGTTCATAAATTTCTTCAGTGACATAAGTTTCCGGTGCATCCTCTCCTTCCATCTCGCATTCGGGTAATAAAGATGCTTTAAGATAAAGCAATGGCAATATCTTTAAAGTAGTATCAACAAAAGTGCTTCGCTTTGAACTCTCTGAGCGTTCCAGAAAAGCACAAAACTCGGCCGCTACGGTTACAAATTCAACAACGTCTCTGCTAAATATCAATTGATGACTCTTTTCCATATTTCTATTCAATTAGGGCGCAAAGTTAACAAAAAAGGGGTAATCTAACTGCAAATCAATGTATTTTAACTTGAAATGTAAGTACATCGTTTTTAAAGTAACCATCTATCTATGACTCACATAAAGGATTTTTATATCTATCTACACAGAATTCAGCGATCTTTTGTACTAAAAAGCTATTATCCTGTACAGAATAACGAGCTTTCAGATACAATATCACAATAATAATCCTTAGAAGAATTTTTAGTTGATTCTTGGCCCCAACTGATGTTATTTTATTATTTTTGCAGAATCAAATTATAAAATAATATTCTTCATGGCAAAGAAAAAAACAGATAAGAGTCCAGTTGCAGCGTCGGTTCCATCCAATAAATTTACTGCAGCCTTTCAAAATGAAACCATTCATTTTGTCCTGGGCTTAATATTGGTGATATTTTCGGTCTATCTGCTTCTGGCTTTTACTTCTTTTTTCTTTACCGGAGCAGCCGATCAAAGCATACTGGATAATCCCAATACGGATCAACTGGCAGCGATTAATAACCATATAAAAAATTATGCCGGTTCAAGAGGTGCTCAATTAGCAAATTTCCTGATTAACGACTGTTTCGGAGTGGCTTCTTATTTAATTCTGCTATTCCTTTCTGTTGCTGGCATGAAACTGATGCGGGTCCGTAACTTCCGCCTATGGAAATGGTTTATGGGCTGTGCTCTGATGCTTATCTGGTGTTCCGTGTTTTTCGGCTTTGTATTTATGAATAGTTATAAAGACAGCTTTATCTATCTAGGAGGATTACACGGATACAATGTAAGCAACTGGCTGATTTCGCAAATAGGCATTCCCGGCATCTCACTACTTCTACTGGCTACAGCACTCTGTTTTCTTATTTATCTGAGTGCTCAGACAATAATCTACATCAGACGTTTACTGCAGCTTAATTTCAGGAACAAAAAAGAGAAAATACAGTCTATTTCCTCCGAAGAAAGCGCACAAGCCTTTACAAACCCGGAACCCAAAACAGTAAATTTTAAACTGGATCAAAGTTTTGAACAATCAGCAGTGGTCAAACCTATGGAGATAAACGCTCCGGTAGATGAAATCCCGGCTGATGACTGGGTTAAATCAAACGTAATAAATGAGGAAGAAGTGAATAGCCCAAATTCTTCTGAAGAGAATGAAGAAGAATCGGAAGATAATGAACCGGAATTTAAAATAGAATCTCTGCACAACGGAGATGAAGAGACTTACGATGCCTCAGGTCTGGGACAGTATAATCCAACACTTGACCTTGAAAACTATCGCTTCCCGACTCTCGACCTAATGAAACGGTACGACAACAACGAACCGGCCATTAACATGGAAGAACAGACAGCTAATAAAGATAAGATAATCAGCACTTTGAGAAGCTTCGGAATCGAAATCAGTTCGATAAAAGCTACCGTAGGCTCTACTGTTACCCTATATGAAATTACTCCGGAAGCGGGAGTACGCATTTCTAAAATCCGCGGACTGGAAGATGATATTGCCCTCAGTCTTTCGGCATTAGGAATTCGTATTATTGCACCGATTCCGGGAAAAGGGACCATTGGCATTGAAGTTCCAAACTCCAATCCAAAGATTGTATCCATGCAGTCCATTATTTCTTCCAAGAAATTTCAGGAATCTACTTACGATCTTCCTATCGCTTTTGGTAAAACCATTACAAATGATATCTTTATGGTGGATCTTTGCAAGATGCCTCACGTACTTGTGGCCGGAGCAACCGGTCAGGGTAAATCTGTAGGACTAAATGCAATTATTACATCCTTGCTTTACAAGAAACATCCGGCTGAACTAAAATTTGTGCTAATCGACCCGAAAAAAGTGGAATTCAGCATTTACTCAACCATCGAGAAGCATTTTCTGGCTAAGCTGCCAGATGGTGAAGAAGCGATCATAACCGATTTCACCAAGGTGGTGCAGACATTAAACTCTCTTTGCATTGAGATGGATTCACGTTACGATTTGCTAAAGAAAGCTCATACACGTAATCTTAAAGAGTATAACGAGAAATTTATTAACCGCAGACTGAACCCGGAAAAGGGACATAAATTCATGCCCTATATCGTGGTGATTATTGACGAGTTCGGCGACCTGATTATGACTGCTGGTAAGGAGGTGGAACTGCCAATTGCCCGTATTGCTCAGTTGGCACGAGCTGTGGGTATCCACATGATTATTGCCACCCAGCGACCAACGACCAACATCATTACCGGTACTATCAAAGCCAACTTCCCGGCACGTGTTGCATTCCGTGTTTCGTCCATGATGGACTCACGTACCATTCTCGACCGTCCGGGAGCCAATCAGCTGATCGGTCGCGGAGATATGCTCTTCCTTCAGGGAAGTGATCCGGTTCGTGTGCAATGCGCATTTGTTGACACACCGGAAGTGGAACAAATCACTAATTATATCTCCCGTCAGCAAGGTTACACCACTGCATTCTACCTGCCTGAATATGTGGGAGATGAAAGTGAAAGTTCCGTTGGGGATGTAGATATGAACCGCCTTGATCCCATGTTTGAGGATGCTGCCCGGCTGATTGTAATTCATCAACAAGGCTCAACTTCGCTAATTCAACGTAAATTTTCCATCGGTTACAACCGTGCCGGACGAATCATGGATCAACTCGAGAAAGCTGGTATTGTAGGTCCGTCAGAGGGAAGTAAAGCCCGACAGGTTATGTGCATTGACGAAACCGATCTGGAAATGAGATTGGGCAACTTAAGATCATAAACCATTATCAAGCAATAAAATAACTAAAGGATAAAAATAATGAGAAAGTACATTATTACATTATTGATCAGCGCATTAGTTCTTCCCTGTTTTGCACAGAAGGATGCGCAGGCTAAACAAATTCTGGACCAGACATCAGGCGCCTTTGCAAAAGCAGGTGGCATAAAAGCTACCTTTAATATTAAAACAGGAGGTGAACAGGCCAAGGGAGTACTACAGCTGAAGAATAATAAGTTCTTGCTGAATACGAATGATGCAATTACCTGGTTTGATGGAAAAACTCAATGGAGCTATTTAAAACACAGCGAAGAGGTAAATATCAGTCTTCCAACCAACGAGGAATTGCAAAGCATGAATCCTTATACCTTACTCAGTATCTATAAAAAAGGGTTCAATTACAAATATAACGGTACCGTTGGGAACAACTATAAAATCACACTTACTCCTGAAAACAAAAAACATTCCATTGCACGCATTGTTTTGTTGATCTCGAAAAGTAATTACCAGCCTCAGCACATTACTTTGGAACAACAAAATAACAAAAGTGAGATTACAGTGACCAGCTATCAGACAAAACAATCTTACCCCGATTCCTTGTTTAAGTTTAATAAAAAGAATTATCCAAATGCGGAAATCATTGATTTAAGATAATAAAGAAATAATATGGAAGCTACAGAAAAGACAAGATGCCTGATTATCGGTTCCGGACCGGCAGGCTATACTGCTGCAATTTATGCAGGACGGGCAAACTTATCTCCTATTCTTTACGAAGGATTACAACCTGGAGGACAGTTGACTATAACTACTGATGTGGAAAACTTCCCCGGTTATCCCGATGGTGTGGACGGTAACCAGTTAATGGACGACCTTAAAAGGCAGGCAGCCCGTTTTGGCGCAGATATAAGAAGCGGACTTGCCACTGCTGCCGACCTAAGCCTGGCTCCTTACAAGATAACAATTGATGGAGAAAAAATAATTGAAGCACAAACTGTAATCATTGCTACTGGTGCTACCGCTAAATATCTGGGACTTGCTGATGAGAAGAAATATGCAGGAATGGGTGTCAGTGCATGTGCTACCTGTGACGGATTCTTCTACCGCAAAAAAGTCGTTGCAGTAGTAGGCGGTGGTGATACAGCCTGTGAAGAAGCAATTTATTTAGCAGGATTAGCTAAAAAAGTGTATCTTATCGTCCGAAAACCTTTCCTCAGAGCATCAAAAATCATGCAGGAGCGTGTACTAAATCACGAAAAGATTGAAGTTCTGTTTGAACATAATACATTAGGACTCTTTGGAGAAAACGGAGTAGAAGGTGCACATGTGGTAAAACGCATGGGTGAACCAGATGAAGAGAAGTATGATATTGCCATTGACGGTTTCTTTCTGGCAATAGGTCATAAGCCTAATTCAGAAATATTCGCTCCATATCTGGACACCGATTCTATCGGGTATATTATCACCGAAGGAGATACCCCGCGAACAAAAGTTCCTGGAGTATTTGCGGCAGGAGATGTAGCCGATCCAGTTTACCGTCAGGCAACAACAGCTGCAGGCAGCGGATGCAAAGCTGCTATTGAGGCTGAGCGTTATCTTGCAGAACATAAATTATAGTAAGAAAAGAGGTAATTGACAACATTCATAAACTTCAATAAAAAGTTTAAACTTAACTCATTTACTACTCCCCGATAAAGTTTTTCTAATCCTTATCGGGGAGCTTTCTATATATTGATAAAAAAAATTACTTTCTTTGTGATTTAAATACATTTATCTGCGACAAACTAAGGATGATACACTTTAATATCTAAATTAAAATAGCATATGAAACATTTATTCAGACATTTATTTATCACGTTGTTTTCAATCTGTGCAGGTTCTGCTTTTGCACAACAAAAAATGCCGCCAATTCCTATTGACAAAGATGTGAGAATTGGGAAACTGGACAATGGATTAACTTATTACATCCGAAAGAATACAACTAGAGAAAAACTGGCCGATTTCTACATTGCACAGAAAGTGGGTTCTATTCTTGAAGAACCTCAGCAAAGAGGGCTGGCTCATTTTCTGGAACACATGGCATTTAACGGAACAAAGAATTTCCCTGGAACAGAGAAAGGTTTAGGCGTTAAAGAATGGTGTGAGAGCGTGGGGATAAAGTTCGGTGTCAACCTTAATGCATATACCAGCATGGAGCAAACGGTATATAATATATCAAATGCTCCTGTTACCCGTGAAGGAATCACCGATTCATGTCTATTCATCCTGCATGACTGGTCAAACGCCCTGCTATTAACAGACAAAGAGATTGATAAGGAGCGTGGCGTTATTCATGAAGAGTGGCGTTCACGGAATAGCGCTCAGCAACGTTTTCTGGAAAAATCGTTGCCTATCATATATGCAGGAACAAAATATGCAGACTGCTTACCAATTGGTTCCATGGATGTAGTTGACAACTTTAAATACAAATCTCTTCGGGATTATTACGGGAAATGGTATCGTCCGGATTTACAAGCAATTATTATTGTCGGGGATATTGACGTAGATGCTATCGAAGCAAAAATAAAAAAGATTTTTTCTGATATTCCTAAGCCTGTAAATCCGGCTTTGCGCACTTATTTTCCTGTTCCAGACAATAAAGAACCCATCGTTGTTATTGATAAGGATAAGGAACAGACTCACATGCAGATTATGGTATTTAATAAGCATGAGGAATTTCCGGATTCTTTAAAAAACAACATGCAATACCTGATGTTGAGTTATGCAAAAGGAATGATAAGCAACATGTTGAATGCCCGTTTTGAAGAGTTGGTTCAGTCTGCAACCCCACCATTTATCAATGGTTATGCTTACGACGATAACTTCTATGTTTCAAAAACCAAAGGAGCATTTACAAGTATTGTTTCATGCAAGGAAGACGGAGCAGAGACTGCACTGAGTTCTTTGCTTCGTGAGATAGAAAGAGCATATCGTTTCGGCTTTACCGAGTCAGAGTATGCACGTGCACGCGCAGAATATCTTCGCAGCCTGGAATCTGAATTCAACGAACGAAACAAAAAGAAAAATGAGGATTATGTTGATCAATATGTAAGCAATTTCACAAATAATGAACCCATTCCCAGCATAGAAGATGAGTATAATCTAATGAATCAGATTGCGCCTAACATTCCTGTAAACATGATTAATAATATCATGAAGTCTTTCATAGCAGATAGTAATCAGGTTGTTACCGTCTTCGGGCCGGACAAGCAAGGATTGGTTTATCCCACTAAAGATAAAATACTTTCTATTCTGAAAGATGTAAAAACAGAGAAGATCACTCCTTATGTAGATAAAGTATCTAACGAGCCATTAATTTCCAATATGCCAAAACCGGGTAAGATTGTTTCTGTTAAAGAAAACACAATCTATGGAACTACCACACTCAAATTATCGAACGGAGTGAAAGTAGTTATTAAAAAGACCGATTATAAAGCTGATGAGATTAAGATGAAAGGCATCAGTTTAGGTGGTAATTCCTTGATGCCAGACTCTGAGATAATTAATATCAAAGAGCTGAACAGCGTTGTTCATCTTGGAGGATTAGGAAATTTTAGTGAAGTAAATCTACAAAAAGCATTAGCCGGTAAAAAAGCAACAGCAAGTTCTTTTGTCAGTACAAACACAGAAGGCATTAATGGAAGCTGCTCACCCAAGGATCTGGAAACCATGTTACAGTTGACTTTTCTTTCATTTACCGCTCCAAGAATGGATGCAGACGCCTTCACATCTTTCAAAACCCGTACAAAAGCATCCATATTGAACCAGGAAGCTAACCCAATGACAGCATTAAACGACTCAGTTACATTTGGTATTTATGGCAATCATCCAAGAGCAATCCGTATAAAAGCGGACATGATTGATAAGGTTGATTATCAAAAATGTATGGATCTGTACAAAGACCGCTTTAAAGATGCCAGCGACTTCACCTTTATGTTTGTAGGTAATGTTGACCTCGAAAAAGCCAAGCCGTTAATTGAACAGTATCTTGGTTCACTGCCATCCATCAATAGAAAAGAAAATTTCAAAGATACTAAGATGGATATGCGTAAAGGAATATACACCAATGTATTCAAGAAAAAACAGGAAACGCCCAAAGCAACCGTACTTGCTCTCTATAACGGGAAGTGTAAATACACCTCGGAAAATGACATCAAAATGAGTATGCTTAGTCAGATACTCAACATTGTTTATACAGAAAAAGTACGTGAATCAGAGGGGGGAACATATGGAGTCAATGTATATGGTAATATTAATAAGTTCCCAAAGGAAGAGTACATATTACAGATCTATTTCCAGACAGATCCAGCCAAGAAAGATAAATTGACAAAAATCATTTTTGATGAGGCAGACAACATTGCAAACGCCGGGCCATCAGAAGTAAATCTGGCTAAGGTGAAAGAGTATATGTTGAAAAAATACAAAGAGAACCAGAAAGAAAATGACTATTGGTTAGGTAATCTTGATGAATATTTCTATACCGGGATAGACTTGAATGCAAACTATGAAGCAATTGTGAACAAAATAACTGCAAAGGATATTCAGATATTTGCCAAAAGTCTGTTCGATCAGAAAAATCAGATAGAAGTAACTATGACTTCTCCAGACGCTAAATAATCACAAATATAATAAGGGGGGAACATTCTAACAAAGAAAAGTTTCCCCACTTATATCTCATATTCTCAAAAACTTAATCTACTATGCTTTTAAAAGAATTACGGAAACATGGAAAACTAGCAGCAAAGCGGCATCCCATGTTCGAGAAAAATAAGTTCGGAAAATTCATTCTCTACTTTATGAAGCTCTTTTGGGCCGGTTATTTTATTTTCATTGGCATATTATTAGGATTTGGGCTTGCTGAAGACTCTCCTACCATGGAACCTTATCACATTCTCAATAAAGGAATCTTTATTATCCTTATCATTGATTTTCTTCTCCGCTTTGCTTTTCAGAAAACACCTACTCAGGAAATAAAACCCTATCTGCTGTTACCTGTTAAAAAAAACAAACTACTTAATTTCCTCCTTTTAAAATCAGGAGCCGATGCCTACAATGCATTCTGGCTGTTTATGATTGTTCCATTTGCTTTTATCACAGTCTTAAAGTTTTTTGGAGTAACGGGAGTCATCACTTACTGCCTGGGCATTTATCTGCTAATGGTTCTCAATAACTTCTGGTACCTGATGTGCCGGACTTTAGTCAACGAAAAAACAATATTTGTACTGATTCCCATCCTCTTCTACTCACTTCTGGGAGTGGCTGAGTTTACGTTAGGTAATCCCATCAGTACTTTCACCATGAACTTAGGCGAATTCTTTATAACAGGAAATCTGCCCGGATTCATTGGCGTGTTGATTGTCATTCTGGGATTAGTATGGATTAACCGCTACATCATGATTAAAAACCTCTATGCCGAACTGGCCAGAACAGAGGATACCAAAGTGAAACATGTCTTAGAATACAATTTTCTGGAACGCTACGGCGAAGTTGGCGAATATTTCCGTCTTGAACTCAAACTGCTATTCAGAAATAAAAGGAGCAAATCCATGTTTCGATTGAGCTGCTTCCTTATCATCATGCTAACCGCAATGCTCTTCACTCCTTCCTACGAAGGACCATTCGGCAAAAGTTTTGTAGGGATCTACAACTTTGCCATACTGGGTATTATGATGCTCACTCAGGTAATGAGTTTCGAGGGGAATTATCTGGATGGTCTGATGAGCCGCAAAGAGTCTATTTTCAACCTGTTAAGAGCCAAATATTACTTTTATAGCTTCGCAGTGATTGTACCTTTCATCCTGATGATTCCAGTAATTGTAATGGGAAAGATATCATTGCTGATGGCAGTATCCTATAGTTTCTTTACTACTGGATTTATCTATTTCATTATTCTTCAGCTTGCTGTTTATAACAATAAAACCACCCCACTGAATGAGAGTCTTGCAGGCCGTCAATCCACTGGAACTGGTTTTCAAAGTTTAGTCAGTTTAATGGCTTTTGGTGTTCCGATGCTGGTCATTAACTTTCTTAGAATCGCGTTCGGAGAAACAACCAGTCTATGGATACTATTGGTTATAGGAATGGGACTGACATTTACCTCACACCTTTGGATCAGGAATATCTACAAACGTTTTATGACAAGAAGATACAAGAATATGGAAGGATTCAGAGATACAAAATAAGCTCTATTCTGAATTATCATCAAGAATCATTTAAACTTCATTTTAACCATGGCAACAATAACAATCAATCATCTGCAAAAGAATTTCGGTGAGAAAAGAGCCGTCGATATTGAAAATTACATAATTAAGAGCGGCCAGATACTGGGACTGGTAGGAAATAACGGAGCCGGAAAAACCACCTTTTTCCGTTTGATCCTCGACCTGCTGAAAGCGGACAACGGTTCGGCCCACATCAACAATATTGATACAAGCGATAGTGAAGAGTGGAAACACCTTACAGGCGCTTTTATTGATGAAAGTTTTCTGATTGATTATCTCACTCCCGAAGAGTATTTCTATTTCATTGGAAAAATGTACGGATTGAAGAAGGAAGAAGTTGACGAGCAGTTAACCACCTTTGAACGTTTTATGAATGGAGAGGTTGTGGGACAAAAGAAATATATCCGGAACTTCTCTGCTGGAAACAAACAGAAAATAGGTATTATTTCAGCCATGATTCATCATCCAGAGCTACTTATTCTGGACGAGCCATTCAACTTTCTTGATCCAAGTTCTCAATCCATTATTAAGCATATCCTCAAAGATTACAATGAACAAACCGGTGCCACCATTCTTATCTCCAGTCATAACCTGAATCATACCACCGATATCTGCCCGCGTATTGCTTTGCTCGAAAACGGAAAAATAATCCGCGACATTGATAATATAGAGAATAGTGCGGAAAAAGAGCTGGAAGATTACTTCAACATAGAATAGTCTGATGAAAAAAGACCTGTATCCTCTCCTGATATTGGTACTATTAACAGGATACTTAAGTTCTTGTGGTACCAAGGCCCCGGCCTTTGACTATCAGTCATTGGCTAAAGCTTCAGTCAGATTAGGAATGGATATCAGTATGGAAGATAACAAACAGTTGTATCTTGAAGTGGCTCACTGGATTGGAGTTCCTTATCTGTCGAAGGGAATGGATGAACATGGAATCGATTGTTCGGGCTTTATCTATCAGGTATACAAGAAAATATATAAAAAGAGACTAAAAAGAAGTACTGCTGGGGAATTAGAAAAGAACTGTTGTCTTATCTCCAGAGACCGCTTAAAAGAAGGAGATCTTGTATTTTTCAGCAGTAAACAGTCAAAAGGAAATGTAGCCCATGTAGGGATCTATCTCAAAGAAAATAAATTCGCTCATGCCAGTTCCAGTAAAGGAGTAATTATCAGTAGCCTGAAAGAGAATTACTATATAGCCAACTGGATAACTGGAGGACGAATAATAGAATAACCTAATTACATACTTAATAAATACGATTATGAAAAAAAGATTAGCGGTTGCATGCATCTTATTCCTGTCAATCACAGTCAATGCACAGTCACTCCTATGGGAAATTTCCGGTAATGGCCTGACAAATCCATCCTATATATTCGGGACACATCACTTTGCCCCCCTTTCTATTCTCGACAAGATACAAGGATTTAAGAAAGCTTTCGATGCTACCACACAAGTTGTTGGCGAATTAAACACAAAGGATGCACAGTCTCCCGAGAACATTAAAAAGATGCAGGAAAAGATGTTTATAACTAACGATACTACTTTGCAGTTACTTTTCAATGAGAAAGAATTAGAGATGATAAAAGCTTTTTTTAAAGCTAATGCTGGAATTGACTTTACTAAGGCGCCCAAACTAAAACCTGCATTAATCAGCATTATGGCAATAAGAATTCTTTCTGACAGAACACTTCCAGGTTTTGATCCTAAAAAACAACTGGATAGCTACTTTCAAGTCAAAGGGGAAGAAAATGGAAAGAAGATCATAGCTCTTGAAACGATAGAATTTCAACGGGATTTAATTTATGATTCTCAATCATTGAAACGTCAGGCACGTGTGCTGGTTTGCCAATTAAGTGACACAACTAAAGTGTTCAATTGGCTTAAAGAAGTGAACAAAGCCTATCTATCTTTCGATCTTGAGAAAATGGCTCAATTATCAGAAGAAAAAGAAGGAACCAGTTGTGACCCTCTGCCAGGGGAGAGAGAGAGCATGATTGACAATAGGAATAAAGACTGGGCTACCAAGCTTCCCTCGATTATGAAAGAAGCACCCTCTTTTGTTGCGGTAGGTGCAATGCATCTTCCCGGAAAAGCAGGATTGATCGCTTTGCTTAGAGAGCAAGGTTTTAAAGTTGAACCTGTAAAGTAGCATATTAAATGAAAAAACAGCCCCGTATTTCATTTTAATATATAAGAAAGCAATAGAGTCCTAATTTTTATTCGGGATATAAATTTCATCCTTTAGTTTTCCTGTTTTCGTCTTATAAAAATGAGCTTTGGTATAATAATACTACAGAAAGCAAGAATAGACAAATAGATACCGAATTTTATTCACAACTTTGCAGCATCAAAACAATAATTGACTTCAAGATGAAAAGAGACACAACTACCGAAGACATTATAATTGAGGCACTGATTTATATTGAATGGCATATCCAGGAAGGTATCAAACCTACTGATATTTCAAAAGAGATGAACTGCCCTTACCAGTCATTTAAACAGATATTCAACGATATTACAGGCTTGAAACTACCCGTATACCTCCGATTGCGCACACTAATAGAAGCTAAAAAAGAATGGAATATGAATGAAAGTATAGAGCAAATAGCCATAAAATACAATCTCCCCCCGGAGAGTCTAATCAGATCCTTTAAAAAAGAATTCGGCTACAGTTTCTTTGATAAAGAAGCAAGACCCACTTATTCCAAACTAATTGGAAAGGAACTAATAGAAGCAATAAGCAATGCAGCATAAAGCTAATCTTACAATGATGTTAAAAACAAAGATAAAACAAAAGAGTTAGCTTAAAATATCCTCGAAATATTTGTTCATTTAAAATAGAATCAGTAATTTTGTGCCCTGATTATTCCGCGTTAAGGTAAATAAGTGGTGTTAAGTGAATTAAGATCCACCTTCCGGAGAGAACCTGTATAACAAAATATAACAGATGTACGTAATTGTAGAGATCAACGGACAACAGTTCAAAGCTGAAGCCGGAAAAAGAATGTATGTTCACCACATACAAGACGCTGAAAACGGAGCGACTGTCGAATTTGACAAAGTATTGTTAGTAGACAAAGATGGTGCAGTGACTGTAGGAGCCCCAACAGTAGAAGGTGCAAAAGTAGTATGCGAAGTAATTTCTCACCTTGTAAAAGGAGATAAAGTAATCGTATTCCACAAGAAGAGAAGAAAAGGTTACAGAAAACGTAACGGTCACCGTCAACAATTTACAGAGTTAAACATTAAGGAAGTAGTAGCTTAATCAAATTAAATTTTAAGAAGAAATGGCACACAAAAAAGGTGTCGGTAGTTCTAAGAACGGCCGCGAATCGCATAGCAAAAGATTAGGCGTAAAGATATTCGGTGGAGAAAGTTGCAAAGCCGGTAACATTATCATTCGTCAAAGAGGAACAGAACATCATCCAGGTTTAAATATGGGTATGGGTAAAGACCACACTCTTTATGCTTTGGTAGATGGTATCGTAACATTCAAGAAAGGAAGAGAAGATCGTTCATACGTTTCTATCATTCCAGCTGAGACAACTCAAGCATAAACAAAGAAATTTGTTTTTAATGATATAAAAGTTCCCGTAACAAATTTAGTTACGGGAACTTTTTTTATTATTTAAAGGATTAGAAAGATTATAAATATCATCTTATCTGATTTTTATTTATCTTTGTGGCTCTTAACAAAAAAAACAATAAAACAGTATAAGATATGCTTACACTTAAAGTTATTACAGAAAAGACCGACGAGGTACTTCGTGGTCTGGAAAAGAAACACTTTAAAGGCGCACAGGAAGCCATTGACAAAGTGCTGGAGTTAGACAAGAAAAGACGTGCCGCACAAAATGAACTGGACAAGAATCTTGCCGAAGTTAACGCTATTTCAAAATCCATCGGAAAACTGATGAAAGAAGGAAATAAAGAAAAAGCGGAATCGGCACGCGCCAAAGTAAGCGAAATTAAAGAAGGAAACAAAGCGTTGGAAACAGAGATGAATGATGCTGCTGCAGATCTTCAGACTCTCCTTTGCACCATTCCTAACCTCCCCCACTCTTCTGTTCCCGAAGGCTATGGCGCCGACGATAACAAAGTAGAAAAGATGGGTGGAGTAAATCCCGAACTTCCTGCAGACGCAGTTCCTCACTGGGATCTTTGCAAGAAATATGATTTGATCGACTTTGAACTTGGAGTAAAAATCACAGGTGCCGGCTTCCCTGTATATAAAGGAAAAGGCGCTCGCTTGCAAAGAGCATTGATTAACTTCTTCCTCGACGAAGCCCGTAATGCAGGTTACCTGGAAATTGAACCTCCTTATATGGTAAATGCGGCTTCCGGTTACGGAACAGGACAATTACCCGACAAAGAGGGACAGATGTATCACGATAACCAGGATGATTTATATCTTATTCCTACAGCAGAAGTTCCTGTAACTAACATATACAGAGATGTAATCCTTACAGACAACGAATTGCCTATTAAAAATTGTGCATACTCTGCTTGTTTCCGTCGTGAAGCCGGTTCTTACGGCAAGGATGTACGTGGACTGAATCGTCTGCATCAGTTCAACAAGGTGGAAATTGTCCGCATTGACAAACCGGAGCACTCTTATGATTCACTAAAGGAAATGATTGCTCACGTAGAAGGATTAGTTAACAAGCTGGAACTCCCCTACCGCATTCTTCGTCTTTGCGGAGGCGATATGAGTTTCACTTCTGCCATTACATTCGATTTTGAAGTATTTTCTGCAGCACAACAACGCTGGTTAGAGGTTAGTTCAGTTTCTAACTTCGAATCTTACCAGGCTAACCGTCTGAAATGCCGCTATCGTACAGGTGATAAGAAGACAGAACTTTGCCACACGCTGAATGGTAGTGCACTAGCTTTACCACGTATCGTTGCCGCATTGCTTGAAAACAACCAAACACCTGAGGGTATTCGTATACCAAAGGCATTGGTTCCTTACACAGGATTTGATATTATCGACTAAATACCCCTAACAGGGATTTTTATAAAGAAAACAAGAGCGTTTTACTATGTTAAGTGTAGTGAAACGCTCTCCTTTTTTCACCTCCATCGTTTTGATATGAAAAACAATAAGATTACCTTTGCCAATAGTGACATTCTGTAGTTATAAATCTAATATAAATATCACATTCTTACTTTTATGAACAAAATAATAAACAAAGAACATTTCTCTGAGAAAGTTTTCAAGCTGGAAATTGAAGCACCGATGATTGCTCGTTCCCGCAAAGCCGGACATTTCGTAATTGTCCGTGTGGGAGATAAGGGTGAACGTATGCCGTTGACTATTGCTGGTGCTGACAATAAAAAAGGAACAATCACCCTTGTTGTCCAGGAAGTGGGACTTTCTTCCACCAAACTATGTAACCTCGAAATTGGCGATTATATTACTGACGTAGTAGGTCCATTGGGACAAGCAACCCACATCGAGAAGTTCGGGACTGTAGTCTGCGCCGGTGGCGGTGTAGGTATCGCTCCGCTACTCCCAATCGTTCAGTCGCTGAAAGCTGCCGGTAACAAAGTTATCACAGTATTGGCTGGACGTACAAAGGAGCTTATCATCCTGGAGAAAGAAATGCGCGAAAGCTCTGACGAAGTAATAATCATGACCGACGACGGCTCTTATGGCAAAAAAGGGTTGGTAACAAACGGTGTGGAAGAAGTTATTCTTCGCGAAAAAGTGGACAAGTGCTTCACTATCGGACCGGCAATCATGATGAAGTTTGTTTCTTTGTTAACTAAAAAATACGAAATTCCAACAGAAGCTTCCCTGAACACTATTATGGTGGACGGAACAGGTATGTGTGGAGCATGTCGTGTTACTGTAGGCGGTAAAACCAAATTCGTTTGTGTTGATGGTCCTGAGTTTGATGCTCACCAGGTAGACTTCGACGGCATGATCAAACGTATGGGAGCTTTCAAGGAAGCTGAAAAAGAAGAAATCAAAAAGCTTGGTTCACCGAAATGTGAAATTACCAAGAGCCAGCATGCAGAAGATCGCACCGCTCCTTGGCGCGAAGAATTGCGTAAAAGCATGAAAGCAAAAGAACGTACCGATATTCCACGCGTCCACATGAATGAACTCGATGCGGAATATCGTTCACATAACCGTGAAGAGGTGAACCAGGGATTAACTCTGGAGCAAGCCATGCAGGAAGCTAAACGCTGTCTGGATTGTGCTCACCCTACTTGTATGACAGGTTGCCCGGTGGAAATCAATATTCCTAAGTTCGTTAAGAACATCGAACGCGGTGAAGTTCTCGAAGCAGCTAAAACATTGAAAGAGACGAGTGCACTTCCTGCTGTATGCGGTCGTGTTTGTCCTCAGGAAAAGCAGTGTGAATCACAATGTTTCTATGTACAGAAAATGGGCAAAGAGGCCGTTGCTATTGGACACCTTGAACGTTTTGCAGCCGATTACGAAAGAGAAAGCGGACAAATCTCTGTTCCGGATCTTGACGAAAGCAACGGAATCAAAGTAGCTGTAATTGGGTCTGGACCTTCCGGACTTTCTTTTGCCGGTGATATGGCGAAGTATGGATATGACGTAACTGTCTTCGAAGCATTGCACGAAATCGGTGGAGTACTTAAGTATGGTATCCCTGAATTCCGTCTGCCAAACAATATTGTCGATGTAGAAATCAACAACCTGGAAAAGATGGGTGTTACTTTCGTAAAGGACTGTATCGTTGGAAAAACAATATCCGTAGAACAATTAGAGAAAGAAGGATTCAAAGCGTTCTATGTTGCTTCCGGTGCGGGTCTTCCTAACTTCATGAATATCCCGGGAGAAAACTCACTCAACATCCTTTCATCTAATGAATATCTCACTCGCGTAAACCTGATGGATGCAGCCAATCCTGAATCAGATACCCCTGTTGCATTTGGAAAGAATGTTGCAGTTATCGGTGGTGGTAACACAGCCATGGACTCAGTTCGTACCGCCAAACGTTTGGGAGCAGAACGCGCCATGATCATTTACCGCCGCTCTGAAGAAGAAATGCCTGCACGTCTTGAAGAAGTGAAGCACGCCAAAGAAGAAGGCATCGAGTTTCTTACTTTGCATAATCCAATTGAATACATTGCTGATGAACGTGGATTTGTAAAACAGGTTATTTTGCAAAAGATGGAACTTGGTGAGCCAGATGCATCCGGACGCCGTAGCCCGGTTGCTATACCAGGCGCTACCGAAACAATCGACATCGACCTGGCAATTGTCAGCGTAGGTGTATCTCCTAACCCCATTGTTCCCAGCTCCATCAAAGGTTTGGAAGTAGGAAGAAAAGGAACCATTAATGTAAATGAAGATATGCAGTCGTCTATACCTACCATCTTTGCCGGTGGAGATATTGTACGAGGCGGAGCAACCGTAATCCTTGCAATGGGTGATGGCCGTAAGGCAGCTGCTGCAATGGACAAGAAGCTTAAGGGTGAAGCAAACGCATAAAAACTGTTCATTCTATAAATTCAAAGAGGCTGGGCTTTAACAAAAGTCCGGCCTTTTTATTGAGAATTTAAGTGTGCGGGCAACTATGCCATTTTTTTGTTTTCTAAGGGGGTGATATAAAACTTCCCGCAGCTGATAATCAGCTCTTTATTTCTAAAAATAAAATAGTAGGTCAGAATTCAATATACATTTATTAACACACCAAATTCATTGTTTCTATATGTCTTTATGCGAGGGAAACTTTTTTGACTTATAAAAAACTGTTCCTGTACTTTTTCAAATGATTGAGGAATAATATGTGAACTATTGGTTTATGGATTCTATTTTGTGGTGAGGTAGAATTTAAATCTCATACAGCCAATCGTATTACTTCATAAAAACAAAATAAACAGCTAAGACCAAACAAGCTCCTGCAGCGATATGATTCCAATGCAATGTTTCACCATTAAACATCATTGTAGAAAACACCGTAAAAATAACCAGAGTAATCACCTCCTGAATAACCTTTAACTGCATCAAGGTAAATGGGCCGCCATTTCCTACAAAACCCAGACGATTAGCCGGAACCTGACACATATATTCTGCTAAAGCAATACTCCATGAAAACAATACTACACCATATAAAGGCCAATTACTAATGACCTTATCTTCCTGTAATTTTAAATGACCATACCAGGCAAATGTCATAAAAACATTCGATATAACTAAAAGTAAGATAGAATAAATTCCTTGCATAACGTATAATTATAAAACCTTATATATTAAATATTTTCAACCGGCAACAGCTCACTCTGAATGTTGTTCATACTTCCCCAAAGACTGTAGCGAGCTTCCGGATTCATCTCTTCAAACAGTCGGAGAACCTTTTTCATCTCGGAGCGGTGAGATTGTGTTTCAAACGGACAGTTCTTTTTCTGCTTCTTGAAATTGCGTATCTCCGCCAATGCAATAAGATCTGCTTCCGGAATCAGACACATGGGACGGATTACCGTCATATCAAATTTCCTCATCACCAGTTTGGGTGGCATGCTGCTAAACGCCCCCTGAAAGACCTGATTCATCAGCAGTGTTTCCAGAATATCATCCATGTGGTGACCTAACGCTATTTTATTGCATCCCTGTTCTTTCGCCACAGTAAAAAGAGCCTTTCTTCTGTTCCAAGAGCAAAGGAAGCAACGGGATTTACGGGTATCGGTAGATTCATCGAAAGAAGTTTCACTATACACAAAAGGAACCCCAAAAGATTCCGCATAACTTTTAAGATACTCCACATCAGACTGATAGGGAATGTTAGTCATAGCAATGTATACTGCCACCACAGAAAACCGTGGTTTTAAGATCTTTGAACGCCGTCCAAGCAACTCCAGTAAAGCCAGTGAGTCTTTTCCACCGGAAAGACCAACAAGAATCTTGTCTCCTTCCTCAATCAACCCATATTTCACTATCCCTTTACTAAACCGCGTTTCCACACGCCTGTATATTTTCTCTTCTTCTGTAAACTGCGCCATACTTTAAAAATTGGGTGCAAAATTACATGAAAACTAGCTGAAAAAGCAGACTAAAGGGTGTTTTAAAGAAGAATTAACATAATAGAATATGTTCCATTCGGATAATAAATAAAAACTTCGTATTTTTGAACTTCGTAATTTAACAGAACCAGGATGAAAAAGAAATATGTAATATTTATTCTTCTTTGCCTGTCGGCTTTTACTCTGCCGGCACAAACGCTGGAAGAAGCCAAAGAACTATTCAAAAATAGTCAGTTTGAGCAAGCAAAGCCCGTTTTTTTGAAATATGTAAAAAGCGCTCCGGGAAATCCCAACTACAATTTCTGGTACGGAGCCTGTTGCTACGAAACCGGAGAAAAGAATCTAGCCGAGAAACATCTGGTTATAGGTGCAAATAAGAAAATACAGGAAGCATATCGGTACTTAGGACAGCTTTACAGCGAGCAATATCGTTTTGCAGAAGCAGAACAGAACTACAATTCATACATTGCAATGCTAGCTAAAAACAAAATATCAACAGAGGAATACGAGAACACTTTAAAGAAAATCCGTTTAGGTGCTCAGATGATCAAGGGAGTTGAGCAAGTTGCTATAATAGACAGCGTAGTTGTTGACAAGAGCAACTTCCTGAATGCATATAAAATCAGTGAAGAATCAGGTAATCTTTTCACATACAACGATTTTTTTCAAAAAGAGGAAGAAAGTGAAGGTACGGTTTATCAAACAGAACTGGAAAATAAAATCTATTATGGATATAAAGGTAAAAGCAATCATTTAAATATCTATACCAAAACCAAATTACTGGATCAATGGAGTGAAGCATCTCCACTTCCCAAATCCATCAATTCTGGAGTCGATGCCAACTACCCGTTTGTAATGTCAGACGGGATCACTATCTATTATGCATCCAAAGGAGAAGGCTCCATGGGAGGATATGACATCTTTGTCACCCGTTACAACAGCGATACTGATAACTACCTCAACCCCGAAAATGTGGGCATGCCTTTTAATTCACCGTTCAACGATTACATGTACGTTATTGATGAGTTTAATAACCTGGGCTGGTTCGCATCCGATCGTTATCAGCCAAAAGGTAAAGTATGCATCTATATCTTTATCCCGAATGAATCTAAACGGATTTATGACTATGACGCCGCAGAACCGCAAAAGCTAGTCTCTCTAGCTAAAATAGGTTCATTGGAAGACACATGGAAAGGCAGAAGCACAGATGTAAAATCAGCCAAAGAGCGACTTGCAGCTGCAAAAAGTCAAAAGCCCAAAGTTACAGAGAAAAAAGAGTTTGAATTCATTATCAATGATCAGCTCACATACACCCGAACAGACGACTTCACCTCTCCCAAAGCAGTTGAAATGGTAAAGGATTGGTTACAAGCTCTTTCAGATTATGACATGCAGGCCAAGAGACTGGAAAAGCAACGGCAATTCTTCAACGAGTCTAACCAGGAAAAAAGGAAATCTCTCGCACCCGGCATTCTGGATCTGGAAAAGAGAGTGGAACAGATCGGAGAAGAGATCAAAGCACTGGAAATCAACATTCGCAACGAAGAAAATAATTTCCTTAGAAAATAGATCCGCTTTTAATATTTTTACTTATATTTGGCAAAAAGAAAATATATGGATATACTGATTATCATTGGACTCATTATTGCCGGGATCATCTTATTTCTGATTGAATTATTTGTCATTCCAGGAATCAGTCTGGCGGGAATTGGTGCATTTTTCTGCCTCATCTACGCTAATTATTTTGCTTTTTCCAATCTGGGTAACACAGCCGGATTCATTACACTGGCAGCATCCGCAGTTGCTTGCGTTATTTCATTGATTATATTCATGAAATCCAAGACTCTGGACAGAATTGCTCTGAAAAAAAATATAACCTCTACAGTAGATAATAAAGCCGAACAAAGCGTTAATGTGGGCGATACCGGTAAGGCATTTACCCGCTTGGCATTGATCGGCATGGCAGATATAAACGGGCACCATGTGGAGGTTCGTTCTATCGACGGATATATCGACGAAAAGACACCGATCATCGTCACCCGTATCGAGAACGGAACCATCCTGGTAGAAAAACAAAAACAAGCACAATAAACTAATACAATAAAAAAATGATTAATCCTACTTTTCTGACAATGATCCTAATAGGAGGAGGTCTTATTTTCCTTGTTGTCTTCTTCCATTACGTACCATTCTTCCTTTGGCTTTCAGCGAAAGTATCGGGAGTTAGTATGTCGTTAGTACAACTTTTTCTGATGCGTATCCGTAACGTACCGCCTTATGTAATAGTACCCGCAATGATCGAGGCCCACAAAGCCGGCCTCAGCACTATCACCCGAGACGAGCTCGAAGCCCATTATCTGGCAGGCGGACATGTAGAGAAGGTGGTCCACGCACTGGTTTCCGCATCGAAGGCAAATATCGAATTATCCTTTCAGATGGCTACAGCTATCGACCTTGCCGGACGTGATGTATTCCAGGCTGTTCAAATGTCAGTAAACCCCAAAGTATTGGATACTCCTCCCGTTTACGCAGTTGCAAAGAATGGTATTCAGTTGATTACCAAAGCACGCGTTACCGTTCGCGCCAATATAAAAAGATTGGTGGGTGGAGCCGGTGAAGACACCATTCTGGCACGTGTAGGTGAAGGTATTGTTGCCTCCATCGGTGCGGCCGACAGCCACAAAGATGTACTGGAACATCCTGACAGCATTTCTAAAGTTGTGCTGCACAAAGGACTCGACCAAGGTACTGCATTCGAGATTCTTTCTATTGATATTGCCGATATCGATATTGGTAAAAACATCGGTGCCGAACTGCAGATAGATCAGGCAAATGCCGATAAAAACATAGCTCAGGCTAAAGCAGAAGAGCGTCGTGCAATGGCTGTGGCTTCCGAACAGGAAATGAAAGCCAAAGCACAGGAAGCACGCGCCAAAGTAATCGAAGCAGAAGCCGAAGTACCAAGAGCTATGGCCGACGCTTTCAGAAGCGGCAATCTCGGAATTATGGATTACTATAAAATGAAAAACATTGAGGCAGACACTTCAATGCGCGAAAATATTGCAAAACCGATAATCTCATCACCAAAGAAACCTTTGACTGGCGAGTAACTAAAAGTAAACTTATATGTGTTGCCATGGTTGTACTTCAAAGTAACTATGGCAACATTTCTTTTATATATCAACTTAAAACAATAACAATATGAAATATTTTGCGGAATCAGAACTTATCATTAACCCTGACGGTTCTGTTTTTCATCTACACCTGAAACCGGAAGAACTGGCAGACAAGATAATATTGGTTGGCGACCCAGACAGAGTAGCCACCGTAGCCGCTCACTTTGAAAGTAAGGAGTGTGAGGTAGAAAGCAGAGAATTCAGAACTATCACCGGAAGCTACAAAGGGAAACGAATTACCGTTCTTTCTACCGGAATAGGTTGCGACAATATTGATATTGTGGTTAATGAGCTCGATGCACTGTCCAACATAGATTTTAAAACCCGCGAAGAAAAGAAAGAGTTCCGCCAACTGGAACTTGTACGTATAGGCACTTGCGGAGGACTTCAACCCAACACCCCTGTGGGAACTTTTATCTGCTCACAGAAATCCATCGGGTTCGACGGACTGCTCAATTTCTACGCAGGAAGAAATGAAGCATGTGATCTGGCTTTTGAAGAAGCATTCAAGAAACACATGAACTGGTCTCCCCTACTCTGTGCACCTTATGTGATTGATGCCAATGCTGAACTTATTTCCCGCATCAATCAGGGAGACATGGTGAACGGTGTAACAATAGCAGCCGGAGGATTTTTCGGACCACAAGGACGCGAACTTCGTGTGCCGCTTGCCGACCCAAAACAAAACGAGAAAGTAGAGTCTTTTGAATACAATGGTTATAAAATCACCAACTTCGAGATGGAAAGTTCGGCACTGGCAGGACTGGCCAAACTTATGGGTCACAAAGCCATGACCGTGTGCATGGTTATTGCCAACCGTCTTATCAAGGAAGCAAACCCTAATTATAAGAACTCTATTGATACATTAATTAAAACCGTACTCGACAGAATTTAACAAAATGATAAACCAGGATACAATCTGCGCCGTTGCCACCGCACAAGGAGGAGCCATCGGCATAATCAGAGTCTCAGGACCCGAAGCCATAGATATAACAAGCTCAATATTCGTACCTGTGCAGGAAAGAGTGAAACTGCAAGGCAAGGAAGCTTACACCCTTACTTTTGGTAGAATCTGCAAAGGAGAAGAAGTGATAGACGAAGTACTTGTCAGCCTTTTCCGTGCTCCCCACTCTTATACAGGTGAAGACTCCACAGAGATATCGTGTCATGGTTCATCATACATTCTGCAACAAGTGATGCAGTTGCTTATAGAAAAAGGCTGCCGTTCCGCTCTTCCAGGAGAGTTTACCCAACGCGCCTTTCTCAATGGCAAAATGGACCTCAGTCAGGCCGAAGCTGTAGCCGATCTTATCGCCTCTTCTTCCGCTGCCACTCATCGCCTTGCCATGAGTCAGATGCGTGGCGGGTTCAGTAAAGAGCTGACCGACCTCCGCACCCAGCTGCTCAATTTTGTTTCAATGGTAGAGCTGGAACTCGATTTCAGCGAGGAAGATGTGGAATTTGCCAATCGCGACGCACTTCTTAAACTGACAGAGAATATAGAACACGTCATTACTCGTCTGGCAGATTCCTTCAATGTGGGTAATGCCATAAAGAACGGTATCCCCGTAGCCATTATCGGAGAAACAAATGCCGGAAAATCGACACTGCTCAATGTATTGCTTAATGAAGAAAAAGCCATTGTCAGTGATATTCACGGTACTACCCGCGATGTTATTGAAGACACCATAACCATAAAAGGCACACTGTTCCGCTTTATCGACACAGCCGGCATCCGTGAAACACACGATAAAATTGAAAGCATCGGTATTGAGCGTACCTTCCGCAAACTCGATCAGGCAGAAATTGTACTCTGCATGATTGCTGCAACCGACAGCCACGAGCAAATAGAACAACTGGCTGCCAAAATCAAGCCAAAGTGCAAAGGCAAGCAACTCATTATGGTGTTCAACAAAAGCGACCTCATCACCGAAGAACAGAAAAACGATCTGGAGAAACTGGCAATCAAGCATAAATCAAGCCATATCTTTATCTCGGCAAAGAACCGTGTAAACACCCTTGAGTTGGAAGACTTGCTTGTAACAACCGCCAATCTCCCAACCGTTACTCAGAATGATGTGATTGTAACCAACATCCGCCATTACGAAGCACTGATACATGCCCTCGATTCTATTCACCGAGTAAAAGATGGATTGCATAATAACATCTCAGGCGACTTCCTTTCACAGGACATTCGCGAGTGCATGCATTATTTAGGAGAGATTACAGGAACTATTTCTAATGATGAAATCTTAGGGAATATATTTTCACATTTTTGTATCGGCAAGTAATTGGTGATTATCATCGATTAGCATATATCACTATTGATAGTTAAGGCGTTCATTTTGAGCGCCTTTATTTTTTTATATTATTGATATTAATCGATAATAATGCTTTTTTAGCTCATTTTTGTATTGCATTTGTTACTCAATGTTTTTTGAGTGACAAATGCGTCAGCAAGGTCTTTGAAATAAGAGACAGACTAATTTTGTTTATTGACAAATATATATTATATTTGTATCAGATACAATAATATTTAATATCATTATTTACCCCATTAATAAGATACAATAATATGCAATTAATTTATGATTTTGATATTGATACACCTAGTGAATTATTAGCTATTCTTGCGGATAATATGCAAAAGCGTAGGCTTGAGAAGGGGCTTTCAAGGGAGGCTCTCACGGCACTTAGTGGAGTCCCGACCCCCACTATTGCTAAATTTGAACAAAAGCACACCATATCTTTGGCATCCTATGTGGCATTAGCAAAAGCATTAGGCTACTCCAAAGCTATAAAAGAACTGCTTTCCGAGCCTCTTTATAATACGATGGAAGAACTTGAGATAATTAATAAGAACAAGAATAGAAAGAAGGGGCGCAATGAAATTAGTAAATAAAATAATAGTAACCTATCACAATCGAACTGTTGGAATACTCAGTATGACACCAGACAATCGTTTATGCGCATTCCAATATGACAGAGATTGGTTAGCAAATGGTTTTTCTATATCTCCACTTGAGCTACCTTTGAAACCTGACTTATTTATAGCTAAACCAGAACCATTCTGGGGAAATTTTGGAATTTTTGAAGACAGCCTACCCGATGGTTACGGGCGTTACCTGCTTAATCGTTTATTAAAAAAGCAAGGGGTGAATGACAGCGAGCTAACCCCTTTACAGAGATTAAGCATTGTCGGGACATCCGGAATGGGTGCTCTATGCTATATTCCCGAAACTTATATTGGTGAAGAAAAAGCACTTCCAGAGTTGGATAATCTCCAGCAAATGGCTTTAGAGGTACTATCCGAAAAGTCAGACAAAGATGAGGATGTTTTATATTTTAACAGTGGTAACTCTGGAGGATGCCGCCCGAAGTGTTTACTACACGACGCTGATGGATCTTGGTTGGTGAAGTTCAGGCACACATATGACCCCAAAGATATGGGTATAATGGAATATCACTACAATGAGATAGCCCGCCAATGCGGTATTACTGTCCCCGATTTCAAGCTAATGGAAGGAAAGTACTTTGCTACTAAACGCTTTGATATAGAAAACGGTGTCAGACTACATATCGCCACAGCAGGAGCACTACTCAATGAATCTATTATACAACCCAAATTGGAGTATAAAACATTGCTTCACTTGACCGGCTACCTTACCCAAGATCCTAAACAGGTAGATGAGATATTTCGTCGTATGGTTTTCAATATATTAACCGAAAATAAAGACGACCATGCTAAAAACTTCAGTTTTATATGCAAAGAAAGAGTCTGGTCGTTAGCTCCGGCCTACGATTTGACCCGATGCAGTAACGGATATAATGGAGAACACGCTACTACTGTCAACAATCATGGAAATCCGACAATCGAAGATATGCTTATAGTTGGTGAGAGCATTCGCATACCTCAAAAAAGAGGAAAAGATATGATTTTGAATATCGCAAAAGGATGTTCAGAGATATTATCAAAGGATTATATTTCAGCCCTAAAAACTTTATAAATCTGCTTTCAAATTCAAATTTCGCAGCGGCGAAAATAACCGCCGCGAAATTTAAACAAAGCCCAATGCAGCAAAAAAAAGAGTCTGACAATTCTTCATGATGAAATCACACCGCACAAGTACCTTCACCACCAAAATCATTCCCCGTCTTCCCATTATACTCCGGATGCCTTTTTAGCCAGACCACTGCGTACGAACAGGTAGCTACAGGTTTATATCCATTTTCCAGAGCATAGTCATAGGCAGCTTTAACCAAAGCTGAAGCTATACCTCTGCCTCCTAATTCTTCAGGAACAATCGTGTGGCGAATATCCAAACCGTCATCTACCAGCCGGTAAGATACATAGGCTGTTACGCCATCAACCAGTGTTTGGAAAGTTCCTTTCTCCTTATCATGTTCTATATTCATATCCTTTCTTTTTTTGTCCACCCAAATATAATCAAATTTCAATGATCATTACAGATTTCAATACAGAAATATAACTGATCTAATTGATCATATATCAGGTTTCATTTGTTATAACAATATAATTCCTTAAAATCAGAGCTCATGGCACAACACTACAAATGGTGGATTTTAATTATCTGTTTGTTATCTATCTATCCAGATACATCATTAGCACAGAAAACAGCTATTTTTCCGCCCGATTCATTAATTACAATAGGATATGCCACCGGAAAGCTAAAGAACGTTTCGGGATCGGTAGAGAAAGTTACGGAAAATCAGATGAACCGGGAACAAATAACAAACCCTTTGGATGCTATACGTGGACGGGTGCCCGGATTGACTATTCAACGGGGAACTAATAGCCCGGCTGCTCTGGATGCTGTACGGCTACGTGGTACAACCTCATTAACCAGTGGCAATGATCCGCTGATTATTATAGATGGAGTTTTCGGTGATTTAAGTATGCTTGCTTCTATTTATCCCACTGACATAGAGAGTTTCACGATATTGAAAGATGCATCTGAAACAGCACAGTATGGTTCGCGGGGTGCCTCAGGCGTAATTGAAGTAACAACAAAAAAAGGAATCAGTGACAAAACAAGAGTGAGCTATAATAATAGTTTCGGTATTGCCTCTGTTTATAAGAATCTGAAAATGCTTTCTGCCGATGAATTCCGGAATGTGGCGAGCGAACGAAACATCTCCATTCTGGATAAAGGTAACGATACTGATTTTCAAAAAGAAATAGAGCAAACCGGATTGCAGCAAAATCATAACGTTGCTTTCTATGGAGGGACTCAGGCTTCCAGCTATCGAGTTTCCGTGGGGTTTATGAATCGCCAGGGAGTAATTTTAAACGAAGATCTGAAACTATTGACTTCCAATATGAACATGACACAGGAAATCTTCGATGGTTTTGTAAAATGTGAACTCGGAATGTTCGGTTCTGTACAGAAAAACAGAAATCTGTTCGATTACCAAAAGACATTCTATTCAGCAGCTACTTTCAATCCAACTTTCCCCAATCATAAGAATCCCGAAACAGATTCATGGGACATGATAACGAATGCCAGCCAAATTACCAATCCACTGGCTTGGATGGAGGTAAAAGATAATGATGCAAATTCTCATATTAGTGGTCATGCCCGACTGACATTCCATCTTTCCGATAACTGGAAACTGGCAATGTTTGGTGCATACACTAATAATATTGCAGAGAATTCACAATATCTGCCTACTTCAGTCTGGGCACATGGGCAAGCTTATAAAGGAACAAGAAAAAGAGAATCACTACTTGGCAACATGATGCTAACCTACAAAAAGAACTGGAAAAAACATTTCTTTGATGCACTGGTACTGGCAGAATTGCAAAAAGACACATACACCGGTTTCTACACTACAGTGACAAATTTCAGTACAGATAAGTTTGGATATGACAATTTGCAGGCAGGAGCAATCCGCCTGTGGGAAGGCACAAATTCTTATTACGAGAATCCTGGTCTGGTATCATTTCTAGGACGTTTTAATTATACCTTTACTGATCGCTATATCCTTACTGTTAATACACGTACAGATGCCTCATCCAAATTCGGGAGTAATCATAAATGGGGCTTTTTCCCCTCTTTTTCAGCAGCATGGGTAGTGAGCGAAGAGAAGTTTATGAAGCGCTTCTCAATGGTAAACAACCTGAAATACCGTATCGGATACGGTTTGGCCGGAAATCAGAGTGGCATTGATTCATACACAACGCTGAATCTGGTAAAGCCCAACGGAGTTATTCCTGTGGGAGCTTCTTCAGTAGTTTCGCTGGGGGACATCAGGAATACAAATCCAGATTTGAAATGGGAAGTAAAGCATACCTTCAATACAGGTATTGATGTTGCTTTGTTTGATAACCGTTTGTTACTTTCGGCTAATTATTACACATCGAAGACAACAGATATGCTCTATCTGTATAATGTTAGTGTACCACCTTTCACCTACAACACATTATTGGCAAATATCGGTTCTATGCGAAACAGTGGAACAGAAATTGCAATAGGAATAACACCTTTGAAAGCTAAAGATATAGAACTGAATATCAACGCCAATATCACTTTTCAGCAAAACAAGCTGTTGTCTTTGAGTGGTTATTACAAAGGAGAAGCAATTTCCGGACCGGAGTATAAGAGTCTGGCAAGTCTGAATGGTGCCGGATTTCACGGAGGATACAACAACATTGTATATCAGGTGGTGGGACAACCCTTGGGCGTGTTCTACCTGCCACATTCTAAAGGACTGAAAACTAACAGCAACGGCGAATCAATGTATGATATTGCAGACCTGAACGGCGGAGGAGTAAGTCTTGAAGACGGAGAAGACCGTTATGTAGCAGGACAGGCAGTACCAAAAGCGTTGTTAGGATCTAACATCAGCTTACGTTACAAACGCTGGGATATCTCAATACAGATCAATGGAGCTTTCGGACATAAAATCTATAACGGAACTTCACTGACTTATATGAATATGAATATTTTCCCGGATTATAATGTGATGAAAGAAGCACCACAGCGTAACATCAAAGACCAGACAGCCACTGATTACTGGCTAGAGCGGGGTGACTATATCAATTTCGATTATTTGACTGTTGGGTGGAACATACCTGTGCAAAAAGTAAAAAAGTATATTCAATCGCTTCGTCTAGCCCTCACCGTTAATAATCTGGCTACAATTACGGGATATTCGGGACTTTCGCCCATGATTAACAGCTCAACGGTAAACACAACGCTTGGTCTGGACGACAAACGAGGATATCCTTTGGCAAGGACTTATACGCTGGGATTAAATATTAATTTTTAAAGGAGGACATTCAAATGAAACGCCAGTATATATATGTTTTCTCATGTGCTGTTTTGATAATGCTATCTGCTGCGTGCAACAAATTTCTGGAAGAAACCCCGCGTGACAAACTGCCTGAAGAAGAGGCTTACAAAACACTTGCAGATATTTATCTCAATGCAGTAGCTTCGTTGTACACTTATGTAGGCGGATATAGCGATAGTCAGGGATTGCAGGGCACAGGACGCGGTGTTTATGACCTGAATACCTTTACTACAGATGAAGCTATTATGCCTACCCGTGGTGGCGACTGGTATGACGGAGGATTCTGGCAAGGATTATTCCTGCATAAATGGGGAACGGACAATGACGCCATTCAGGCTACGTGGGAATACCTTTATAAAGTAGTGAATCTATGTAACAAGTCTTTAGAGGAAATTGATTATTTTGCAAAGACACATTCGGATGCCGAACTGCTGGCTTACCGGGCGGAAGTAAGGGCAATGCGTGCTATGTACTATTATTATCTAATGGATTTGTTTGGCAGAGTTCCACTGGTACTTTCATCTTCTACCCCAATGAAAGAGGTAGTTCAGAAAGAACGGCAAGAAGTGTTCAACTTTGTGGTGGCAGAATTACAGGCTACCGCCCCCCTATTGTCTACCGAACGAAGCAATCAGCCAGGTGATCATTACGGACGTCTCACTCGTCCGGTTATTTATTTCTTATTGGCAAAGTTGACTTTAAATGCAGAGATCTATACGGACAATAACTGGACAGATAACATACGTCCTGACGGAAAATCAATTTACTTCCAGGTAGATGGTAAAAAGTTAAATGCCTGGCAAGCAACTACAGCCTATTGCGATATGATAACCTCAATGGGGTATCAGCTAGAGCCACAATACGAAAACAACTTTGCCGTGTTCAATGAATCTTCAAAGGAGAATATATTTACCATTCCAATGAATAAAACAATGTATACCAATCAGATGCAATATCTTTTCCGCTCCCGTCATTACAACCATGCCAAAGCCTATGGACTGGGAGGTGAAAACGGCCCGAGTGCTACTATAGAGGCTCTCAACACTTTCGGTTATGGTACAAAGATTATAGATCCTCGCTTTGATAAATGCTATTTTGCCGGAATCGTATATGATCTGAAAGGAAACGTCGTAAAGCTGGACAACGGTATCGTCCTGGAATATTTTCCATGGAAGGTACTCTTAGATGTTTCAAACACTCCTTATGAGAAAACGGCAGGTGCACGTATGAAGAAATATGAAGTAGATGTTACAGCTACCAAAGACGGTAAGTTAATGGAGAATGACATTGTTTTGTTCCGCTATGCAGACGTACTGCTGATGAAGAGCGAAGCCAAGGTCCGCAATGGTGAGAATGGAGACGCCGAACTGAATGAGGTTCGTGAGCGCGTTGGCGCACCTGCCCGGAAAGCAACCCTTGAAAACCTGCTATCCGAAAGACAACTGGAATTTGCCTGGGAGGGATGGAGACGGCAAGACCTGATACGCTTCGGCCAGTTTACAAGAGCATACAGCAGTCGCCCTCAACTACCAAACGAGGAGAACAGATACACAACCGTTTTTCCTATTCCCGAAAAAGTAAAGGGGATGAATACGCAACTCGTTCAGAATATAGGGTATTGATATTCTTCTGTTAGCCAAAGAAAATACTATGGGCAAAGCGTTATAAGACTTAAATACTTATTTGCCAGCTAATCCGAAGAAAAAGTAATCATATACCCGATAATTAGAATAATATAATAAATAAAGCACACCCTTTTATATATTTTATAATTGAAAATATTCAAGTGTATTTGAAAATTATTATATTTGAGAAAAATATTCAGATATGATTGAATTATTAGAATCGATAAAGAAGTACAACTTCTGGAATAGCAATACGGTTGAACTGGGTTACGAGCGGATAAATTATACGGATAAAATAGCTCAATATATAGGTAACAAACTGGTAAAAGTATTGATTGGACAGCGCCGCGTCGGTAAAAGTTACATTTTGCGGCAGCTTGCAGCCAGACTATTACAGCAAGGAGTCACGGCAGAGAATATTCTATATATCAACAAAGAGTATATGGAATTTAATACGTTACAGTCGGCTGAGGATTTACAAGCACTATACTTAGAATACCGCAAGGCGTTAAATCCATCCGGCAAGGTCTATCTATTTATTGACGAGATTCAGTATATTACTCAGTGGGAACGTTTCGTTAATTCTCATTCACAGGATTTTGCAGAACCTTGTGAAGTCTTCATCAGTGGATCAAATTCAGATTTGCTTTCCGGTGAACTGGCTACCTTGCTATCTGGACGATATGTCGAATTTGAGATTCTTCCATACAGTTTTTCAGAATATTGCGCTGTAGAAAAGAAAAATATGGACAAAGGAGTTTATCTGTCATACTTGCAGAGTGGAGCTCTTCCCGAATTATTCAATCTCCCCAATGATGAGATGAAGCGAAATTACGTATCCTCCATCAAGGATACTGTAATGTTGCGTGATATTGTCAAACGATACAAAGTTAAAGACGTAAAATTGCTGGACGACTTATTTGTCTATCTGATAAATAATGCTGCAAACATTATTTCTGTAACGAATATCATCAACTATTTTGCATCTAAAAAGCGTAAAACAAATTATGAAACACTATCTGCCTACATCAGTTATCTTGAAAATTCATTTCTGATACATCGTGCAGAAAGGTACAACATCAAGGGAAAAGAAACTGTGTCGGGTAATTGCAAATATTACATCAACGATTTAGGGTTTCACAACTACCTCTATGCCGGATTCAGTTATGGTATAGGTTATCTCTTGGAAAATGCTGTTTATCTTGAACTAAGACGTGCAGGTTACCAAGTTTATGTTGGCACCATCAAGGATAAAGAGGTTGATTTTGTAGCAGTACAAGGTGAGCGTCGACTCTATTTACAGATATGCTTTCAATTAGTTGATTCGCAAACCTTAGAACGTGAGTATTCTTCATTAAAAATCATAGATGATAATTTTCCGAAGTATGTAATAAGCATGGATGAGTTTCATCTACCAACCAATGAAGGTATTGAACACATTACACCCTGGCAGCTGAAAGAAGTTTTATATTAGATAGATTAATATATAGATACGACATAATAAATGACAAATAAAACAAAATATCTTATGTAGGTCAAACATGCTCTAAAAAAACAAAAACTGGATTTTTAAATATTAAGATACAGCATGTCGCTTATTAAGAAATGAATGGAAAAAGGGTCCTACAATCCACATTCAATGGTAATCCTATAAAAGAATATGAGTCTGCGATGGAGGCATCTCGCCAATTAAGTTATAGTTTCGGCGGAAATTGATCTCGTTGAACTTTAAAAAGAAGAACTATGAAACACTCTCATGTATATCAACATTATGCACTTAACTCAAACGATGAGTTAGTCAATATTGATAGCACAGTAAAAGATGACGTCAAAAGTATTTTTGCTGGTAAGTGCGTAGATATTGGCATGGCAAGTCTGACAGCACTTCTTACAAACAAGCGATGGGGGTGCCGCAATATCTGTATCTTCGGATTCCCAGCCTCATACATGGCTAAATATTCAAGGCTTGTGCCTATAGTTGATATAGAGAAATGCGTGAACTGCGGATTATGTGAGACGGATTGCAGAACAGGAGTGCGCCTCTTGCACTATATCAAGGATAATAAGGGACTTGTAGCCGACTCTGAGTGTATAATGTGTGGAAGCTGCTCTGTTGTCTGTAAGAAGGATGCAATAAGTTATCAATTTGTATGGAACAGGAAAAAATTCATGAACGATAGATAATTTCTTTATCAAAAAGAAAATCAAAATTATCGAAAACTTTTCTTAGGCTATTAAAAGCAACATTGAAGCTGGGCTATGAGACTTTTAAAAGATGATGCATCTTTAGATTTTAAGAACCGATAATTAAAAAACATATATAAAATGAATCTATGAAGGATTAAACAAATAACAATATGAGGTCAAACGATAACAATAATATCATTATCTATCAGGATGAGAACGGCGTTACAAAAGTAAATGTCCGCTTTACCGATGAAGATGTGTGGCTCACCCAGAATCAGTTAGCTAAGATTTATGATACGACTCAGCAAAATATTGCTCTTCATATCAAAAACATCTATGCTGATGGCGAGCTGAATGACAACGAGGCAACTCACAAAGATTTCTTGTTAGTTCGCCAAGAAGGCAACCGTAAGGTTCAACGAAACATTACCCATTATAATCTCGACATGATTATAGTCATTGGTAAAAAGGTGCAATCTGAAGTGGCAACTCACTTTAGCAGTTGGGCAAAGAAACAATTAAGCGACAAAGGCAAAAATTGCGATCTATATAGCCGAAAATCTCTATCGAAAGAAGAAATAGAACAAATCAAGGCCAGAAACAATGAATATTGGAAAAGCATGACAGCAAAGGCTTCAGAAGTCTATAAATGCAAAATGAAAAGGCTTAGTGACGCCAAGTGTGAAGAAGATACTCGTTTGTTAAAAGATTTTAGACGCGACGACAGTTATAATGGTAATCCAGCACCACACCACATTATGTATAAGTTAGGAAATTCATTTTTAAGTAAAGATAGTTGTAGGGCTTACGAATTTCTTATTGAATATGATATATATGAACCTAATGTGGGAATTTACTACGGTTGTAAGGGATTAACCCTCAAAGGAAACCATAACAAACAAATTGAAAACTTCAACAAAGAATGGGAAAAAATAAGAGATAAAGTTGCAGAAGTATTAACGAATACATTCCCTGGTAAAAACTTTACATATAGATTCAAATGTACAGACAATGCCAATAATAATACTTATTGGCCATTTTGGATAACACTCTATGAAGATGAAGATATCGTAGGAGTAGCAGTGCGAGCTCTTCGCATTATAAAGGAAGTATATAAAAGATATATCAACCTTGAGGAGACCCAAGAAACCAGTACTTCTGAATGTGAAAACGCAGAAAAGAAAGAGCCCAAAGAATACAACAGGGAACTGGCGTGCTTCGAGACGGTAACCGCCTTTTCAGAATCTGCATATCAACTTTTGCTAAAAAAAATCCGTAATGACTACAACAAAAAGATTTTTGAGAAATTTATTATTTCACTAACGAATGAGAAAGGTATTCACAAAAATGATATTTATGAAAAGGCATATGCTGTCGATTTATCCGGTGTAGATTTTGCTTATCGTATCGTAGCACTTTTTAACCGCTTCAAGAATAAAGATTCGCTTGCCGAAGTCAAAGTTCCATGGGAAGCTGTTACAAATGTCTTTCTAAATAAGAATGATAAATATTTCGGAAAAGATACTCTCAAAAACTCGTACAATAATTACAACAATAATCGAGACAAAAATGACCCTACGCACAAAAAGCATTTGATTCAAGCAGAAGATAAATTGTTAAATCTAATTTAACACATTCTTACGTAAAAAAGTTTTTTAACATCAGCACTATAAATTTGCACTCATAATCAAAATGGTTGTGGGTGCTTTTTATATCATCCTGTAACAATTAAAAAAATAAAAATTATGGAAGACCAAAGATTCCCAAGAAGTGCTGAATTTGCTCCGTTCTTACGTTCATTTATGAACAAGTATTCAATTACAGTTGACGAGCTTGCAATGGCTATGTCAATGTCTAAGTATACCATTACACGTTTATCAGAAGGTAAAAGCTATCCTACTGACGCTTGTAATGCAGAGTTCTGTATCATGTTTACTATTGTATCCGGCAAAAGTTTTGATGCTTACAAAAATCTAAGTCGAAAAGACAAAGACGACTTAGTTGCCAAAATAGTGGCTAGTGGTGGATCAGTTTGTACCGTTGGAGGCATGATAAGTTTAATTTCTGCTTCAGGATTGGTTGCAGGCCTATCTGCTGCTGGAGTTACGTCAGGACTCGCTGCAATTGGCGCAATAGTTGGCGGAGGTATGGTTGCCGGCATTGCTTGCGTGGCTTTAGCTCCAATTGCAGTCGGCATCTTGCTGTACAATATCTTTAAGCCAAAAGAACGAATACCGTATTTCTTTCTAGCCTATAAAGATGAGCTTAATCCAAGACATGAAGTAAAACCATAATAGAAAAGTCATTATGAAGCAAAAAATAATAACTTTCTAATCTGAATTAGTGAAAGATGTAGATAGCACTCCCAGCCTGCACGAACATTGGTTTCGAGACGTATATGTAAATGTCCTGTTACTAGGTGTTATTAGTATTGTCCTGGCACATACTGCGGTACATCTGAACATTTATGCAATATTTGGTCGTAAATCCTCGCTATGTATTGTAGGTGTTTCTGCAATGGTATTGTGGTTCTTGACCCATGTTGTTCACCTAAAAGTGGTGAAAAAGAATTTAAAATCAAACTCTAATAAATAAAACAATTATGATTGAATGTCCAAATTGTGGCATGGATAATGCCTATTGCGACGGTGTAGAATATGTTTGCCCTGACTGTGGACACGTGTGGAACTGTTCTGAAATTTACGACGAAGACGAAGATGGTTTTGAGTGTCCAAACTGTGGCGCTAAAGAATATTTATACAAAGATTCAACTGGTCAAGCTGATTATGTTTGTGATAATTGTGGCCATAGATGGGATAAAGATGACGATGATGAATGAGAGGATGAGGATGAATAAGCAGCGATTTTTCGAACCTTTTGTTGGCGATAAGTATCAGGAAGGAATAAACGGAAAGAAAATCCTAGTGGTAGGTGCCAGCTTCTATTGTAATCACACAAAATGCCAGTTCTTTTTAAAATGCACAAATACAGAAAATAAGGATTCAAGCCAATTTGATGATAAGTGTCCAGAATATGTAAAAACAGGAAAGCAGCTTCACAGAGAGCCGACCTATTGCATCAATGACGCGCCACGCACGTATAAAACGTTTGCTGCTTATATATCTACGCTGATCGGTGACGAAAGTTATGAGCAAGCATGGAGCTATCTTGCTTTCACTAACTATGTTCAGTTCTTCTTGCCATGCAAAGGAAAATCTTTCAGAGATACCAGAATGACCGACCTTTCTGAGCGAGATTTTCACGCTTTCAATGAAACCCTAGTGGAGCTACAACCAGACATTGTGATTATTTGGGGTTGCGTATTCAATTCCCGATTGCGAGAAGAAAATGAATACATAGTCGACAAAAGCGAACTAGGCCAAAGCGAATGGTATGTGTGCCATATCAACGTGCCGGGCTGTCATCATGATGTTACACTGATAAATCCATATCATCCATCATCCAGTGCATGGCATTCTAAGATAGATACTTTTGATAAATATTTATCAATGGAGTTAACAAAGTAAATTTATTTATCATTCTAGCCTTAATGTTAGTCATGCCGTTATGCAAATAAAAGCATGACTAACTTTTTGGTATAAGCAGAACTCACATTTTTGCCTTATTAAGAGTAAAGCACATGGGAGAAATGTGTGATTCAGCATTTACTTCGCTATAAATTACGTCAACTGACGGTGGAATAGCTAACTAAAATCGAACATAAAGTTAATCTATTAGCTATCTTTGAAGCATAAATAATGTTATTCATTTCAACAATCATTAAAGATAATGTTACAACGAGCCATAGAAATAGCGAATAAAGCCCATAAAGGACAAGTTGACAAGGCCGGACAACCATATATAGAACATCCCTTAAGAGTGATGGATATGGGAACCACTGAAGATGAGAAAATTGTGGGTGTACTGCATGATGTAGTAGAAGATAGCGACTGGACTTTTGAAAAGCTGTTGGAAGAAAGTTTTTCTATCAAAATAATCGAAGCACTTCGCTGCATAACAAAGTTGTCAAAAGATGAACCTTATGATAAGTTCATAAAGCGCATAAAGAAAAATCCATTGGCTGTAAAGGTTAAAATCAACGACCTGACTGATAATATGGATATACGCCGACTAGCGTATATTTCCGAAAAAGATGTCAAACGCCTGCGTAAATATCTGAAAGCCTACAAGCAACTATTAGGAGTATCAACTTACTCTATCGAAGCATGCAGAGTTGAACATCCAAACGCTTACAAACCCTGGACACAGGAAGATGATGACAGATTGGAACAACTGTATTGTGAAGGCAAAACAGTAAAACAGCTATCAGAGATATTTGGTCGCAAAATGGGAGCTATTAATTCAAGGATTAAAAGATTAGAGCTGGAAGAAAAATACATATAATATAAGATGATATGCAAATTGAAAATAATATTATGAATACAGGCGAAATAATTTTATATCAAACATCTGATGGGCAAACCGCCATTGACGTACGATTGGAGAACGAAACTATTTGGTTAACACAAAAAACTGATAGCAGAATTATTTGGTACAGAAGTGCCAGCTATATCTAAGCATATTAAAAACATATTCTCAACAGGAGAATTACAGAAAAAATCAACGAAGCCTATACCTCATTTGCAAAAGATGCAGCAGAACAGGTAGAATAAGGTAATAAAAGCACTGATACTCGTGCTCGCAAAGCGTCGCTAGAAATTGAAAAATTATCTTATCTTTGAGCCCAGAACCATCTAATACAAAACCGTAATAAGACATGAGACACATTACAAAATCAATTATTGTTTTTTCATTTACTGTATTTTCATTATCCACTTATGCCCAGTCGGCTAAACAAACTAAGGGGTATAAGACCAGTGCTCTCGACAATTCTGCATGGAATTGTTCCGAGTGGATATCTGTTGCCAATGCTCCTGTAGTCACAGAGCGCATTAACGACAATTCACGTTCTGCAGATGGAGCAAACTGGTTTAAAAGTACTGTCAAAAACGATAAGAAAGTAAAGACAGCCCTGTGGATGACCACCGGACTGGGAGTCTACGACCTGTATGTCAATGGTACACCTATAGGAAAAGAGATTCTCAAACCAGGTTTCACTCATTATGCCAAAACCAAACGGTCGTTCACCTACGATGTTACCGATGCCTTCAAGAAGAATGCAGGTGCCGAAAATAGTCTTTCCGTACAGGTAACACCAGGTTGGTGGGCCGACAAGATTATCACTCCGGGCAACAACAATGGTATGATTGGAAAGAAGTGTGCCTTTCGCGGAGTGTTGAAACTCATCTTCACTGATGGTACCACAAAACTATATGGTACAGACACTAACAACTGGAAAGCAGGTATAGCAGGAAAAGTAAAACATGCAGCAATCTTCGATGGAGAAATCTTTGACGATGGAGAAACTGCAGGATACGACACTTCTGTTGCCCTTACCACTCCCGAAGTCAACAAAGAATTCAATGGCGTGATATTACCTTCTCAGGGTGCTGAAGTATATTTCCGAGAAGATCTGGCACTTAAACCAACAAGAGCATACATCTGGGATGACATAGAAGGGAAAAGCGACAAAGAATATGGTAAAGTGGTAATAACAAAAGAGTATTCCGATGGCAACATTATCACACTCATGCCACATCAGACACTTGTAGTTGACTTTGGGCAAAACTGTGCTGCAGTACCATCGTTTGTATTCCAGGCAGAAAAGGGAGTACAGATTCATTGCGAACCTGCAGAATTATTAAACGATGGTAATGGAGCCTACAGCAGAGGTATGGATGGTCCCGAAGGTAGCGTTCATCGCCTTAACCTTCGTACTCCAAACACAGGTATGATGCTTGATTATATCTTTGGCAACAACAAACCAGTTTGTTTCCAACCGCGCAACACCTTCTATGGATATAGATTTATCTCTATCGTTGCCACCGAGAAGGTCACTTTTAAAAGCATTCGTTCCATACCGATAACGTCTATCACCAAAGACATGGAGATAGGTAATATCACCACCGGCAACGAATCAATAAACCGACTTATATCCAACACTCTGTGGGGACAGCGCTCCAACTATCTGTCTATACCTACCGATTGCCCTCAACGCAACGAACGTTTGGGATGGACTGCTGATACACAAGTGTTTGCCGAGACAGGAACATTCTTTGGCAACACGCAAAACTTCTTCCATAAGTGGATGGGCGATATGCGCGATACCCAAAGTCCACAAGGAGGTTTCCCGGGTGTAGCACCATTTGGTCAATATTGTTCCGATGAGATTATGCGACTAGGATGGGCCGATGCCGGAGTAATCGTTCCATATACAGTTTGGAAACAGTTTGGAAATGTAGACATCATAAATGAGAACTGGACTTCCATGGAGAAGTTTATCAACCATGCTAACGAAACCCGTTACACTCACAACTTATTATTTGAAGAGAATAAAGGTTCACAGTGGGCCGACTGGTTAAGTTACGAACCATTGGAGACATGCAGTGGAAAGTCGAGAGATAAAAATGGGACACTTCCTGAAGCAGAAGAATACTGGAATTATCTTAGTGCAGCATACTGGTTGATGGATGCCGAGATGATGCGCGACATGGCTAAAGCCACTTCTCGTGACACAAAGAAATACGAGTTGATGATGCAGGAAGCCAAATCATATATCTTAGACAATTTCCTTACCACAGATGGCAAGTTTAAGTTGGACATTCTGAACACCATGCAGACCCCTGCCCTCTTTGCATTAAAAAATAAACTCATCAAAGGAAAGGCACGTGAAGAAATGATTACCCGTCTACGAGAAAATTTCAAAGCCCATGGCGACTGTCTGCAGACAGGATTCCTGGGAACATCAATCCTTATGCCTACGCTCACCGAAAATGGAATGATAGATGTAGCCTACAACCTACTCTTCCAACGTAAGAATCCATCATGGCTCTATTCTATAGATAATGGTGCAACAACCATCTGGGAACGCTGGAACAGTTATATGATAGAAAACGGTATGGGACCAAAGGGAATGAACAGTTTCAATCATTATGCCTACGGTTGCGTATGTGAATGGATATGGGAAACAGCAGCCGGCATCTCTGCCGACCCAGCAAAACCAGGATTCAAACATATCATCATGTCCCCTGTTCCCGACAAACGATTAGGTTATATCAATGCACAGTATAAGTCGGCTGCAGGAACAATAAAAAGCAGTTGGAAATACAAAGGCAACAAATGGATCTGGAAGTTCACCATTCCAAAAGGTGCAACTGCCTCTGTCACCATCCCTGGCAGTAAAGAAACAAAAGAGTACAAGGCAGGAACTTATACAGTTGTTGCAAATATGTAATTCTTTGTTTCAATCGAGTAGGAGGAATTTCACTCAAACATATAAAATGTATCTCGTGTGGAAAAAGGGTTACCAACAGTAGCTATCGGTATCTATCTGCGAATTCTTTATGCTCTGCAGTTAGATGATGATATTCTTCTTTTAGCCAAAGAAGATACTATGGGCAAAGCGCTACAAGACTTGAATCTGAAGCAACGGGAAAGAGCTTCAAAGAAAGGTTAATATTACTCACATATTTTATCGTTTGTGATTTAAGAAATGAGTCTATGACCAAAAAACAAGCAATACAGCTCTTTGAGCAAAAACAAGTACGCACAATTTGGGACGATGAACAGGAGAAATGGTATTTTTCTATTGTTGACGTAGTTAGCATCTTAACAGATAGTGCTGACGGCAGAAAATATTGGAATAAGCTGAAAAAGAGACTCAAAGAAGAAGGAAATGAAACGGTGACAAATTGTCACCAGTTGAAAATGCAAGCAGCAGATGGGAAAATGCGTTTAACTGATGTTGCCGATACCGAACAACTATTCCGTCTTATTCAATCTATACCTTCACCTAAAGCTGAACCTTTCAAACAATGGATGGCAAGCGTTGCAAGTGAGCGGTTAGACCAGATTCAGGATCCGGAACTTTCTATTGAGCAGGCTATGATGGACTATAAACGTCTTGGATATTCTGATAATTGGATAAACCAACGACTAAAGTCTATTGAGATACGTAAGGACTTAACAGATGAATGGAAGAAGCATGGTTTACAGGAAGGTATTCATTTTGCTACTTTGACTGATATAATCTACCAAACCTAGGCAGACAAAACATCCAAAGAGTACAAACAATTCAAGGGATTGAAGAAAGAAAAAGAAATAGCAAAAAATTAAGCACTTATAAATTCAGCTCAACAAAATTGATTATAAAGTATTTCTTCATATCTTTACAATCATAATTAATTACTGGTAAATAGTATCTTATTATAAACTAAAATGGTGCAACAAATTCAGCATATCGATGTGTTAAATCCATAAAACCCATTAAATTAAAAGGAAATAGTTGTTTTAATAGCTGAGTAAAGGAAGCTCAAAACGGTTTCAATTCGTACAATAATACCGACGTCAAAAACTTTAGTATAGAATAACAAAACCTCCTAAAGTCGGTAGACGAAATTTATTGAATAAAAGCAAATAAAAAAATATGGCACGTATATATGATAATATCGAGATTTCATTCACAGAAGGTCTAAAAGGTATAATTTCAAACAATGGTGTTAAAAGAGTTGATTTTTGTGTGGGATACTTCAATTTAAGAGGATGGAAAACAATTGTAAATGAAATAGATAAACTTCCGGGTGATTTTGTGTCTGAAAAAGATGAACGTATTTCTAGGACATGCCGTCTTCTTATAGGAATGCACAGACCACCAGATGATTTGATTAAATCATTTTACTCGATAAATAAAAATGATTTGATAGATACTGAATCTGTAAAAAAATGCAAACGACAAATAGCGAATGAGTTCCGCAAACAGTTAACTATGGGAATTCCAACCGCTTCAGACGAATGGACTCTTAGAAGGTTATCAGCTCAGATGAAGGAAGAACGGACTTGTGTAAAATTATACTTAAAAGAGCCACTTCATGCTAAATTATACTTAGCTTATAGACCTGATGACCATTTTAATAAGATTCAAGCTATAATGGGAAGTAGTAATCTAACTTATAGCGGTTTGTCGAAGCAAGGTGAATTAAATGCCGAATTTGGAGATAGTGATAGTGCTAAGAAATTAGCAAAATGGTTTGATGATCGTTGGGAAGATAGGTATTGTGTCGATATTACGAAGGAGTTGATTGAAATTATAGATGAAAGTTGGGCGAGCGACAATATTATTCCTCCATATTACATATACTTAAAAACTGCATATCATTTAAGCCAGGAAGCACGTAATGGTATTAATGAATATGAATTACCTACTGAATTTAAAGAAGATTTATTTGAATTTCAGGAAACTGCCGTGAAGTTAGCAGCACGCCATTTGGATAAAAGAGGGGGGGCTATGATTGGTGATGTTGTAGGGTTGGGTAAAACCATTACAGCTTGTGCTATAGCAAAAGTATATGAGATGAGAAATGCTTGTAGTACACTGATTATTTGTCCTGCTAATCTTCAAGAGATGTGGAAGAAATACATCATTAAATATGACTTAAAAGCAGATGTCGTTTCTATTTCTAAAAAGCTTGATTACAAGCATATGAAATATTACCGTTTAGTAATAGTAGACGAAAGCCATAATCTTAGAAATAACGAAGGGAGCAGATACAGAAATATCAAAGAGCTCATAGAATATCAAGGTAGTAAAGTATTGCTTCTTACCGCTACACCATATAACAAAGATTACAGAGATTTAAGTAACCAATTAAAATTATTCATAGGAGAAGATACTGATCTTGGTATTCAACCAGAAGGTTACATTCGTCAATTAGGCGGAAGTAGAGAATTCTCGATGAAACATAGCGAAGATTTTATTAGAAGCATAAAAGCCTTTGAAAGAAGTACAGATACTGATGATTGGCGGGAATTAATGAGATTATTCTTAGTTCGAAGGACTCGAACATTTATTAAGGATAATTACGCACCAACAGATCCGAATAATAATCGAAAATACCTCGAATTTAAAGACGGTACCAAATCATATTTCCCTGAAAGGCTACCTAAAGCAATAAAATTTCCTATAAAAGAAGGTGACCAATTTAGTCGATTATATTCTCAAGAAATGATGGATTTAATGGGGGCATTAAAATTACCTCGTTATGGATTGAGTCGCTATATATCGGAAAAAAAACAAGCAGAAGCTTCTGAATCTGAAATGCAAGTTTTGGAGAATTTATCTCGCGCAGGAATTCGTATGATGGGATTCTGTCGAACAAATTTTTTCAAAAGATTAGATAGCAGTGGAATATCATTTTTGATATCTTTATATCGCCACATCTTGAGAAATTCTATTTACTTGTATGCTATTGATAAGAAGCTTCCACTCCCTATTGGAGTCGAGAGTAATTTACCAGATGGATACAGAGACGATGAGGATGTTGAAAATTCATTGTTTGATGAGAATATAGACAAAAACAAGAATAACGAAGAATACAATGTGATTAGTTTTTGTGATGAGTATGAAAAATACATTAAACTTGGCGAAAAGCATTATAACATAATTTCAGCAGATAATAGAAGTAATGTATCATGGATTAGTAGTCAATATTTCACACGTACACTTAAACAAACTTTAAAGCAAGACTGTGACGTTTTAATACAAATGTTAAAATTGTGTGGTTTATGGAAGCCAGCCGAGGATCAAAAATTGAAGGCATTGATGGATATAATTGAAAACAGTCATAAAAATGATAAAATAATCGTATTTACTCAATTCTCCGATACTGCAAACTACATCGCAAATCAACTACAGAACATGGGGGTTAATAATGTAGGTTGCGTAACAGGTGAGACTGCCAATCCATCTGATATGGTCGAACGCTTTTCTCCTATTAGCAATAAAGTTGAGTATCCATTAACTTTGGACAAACAATACAGAGTACTAATTGCAACCGACGTATTAAGTGAGGGACAAAACTTGCAAGATTCTCATATCGTAGTAAATTTTGATTTGCCTTGGGCTATCATACGCCTTATTCAAAGAACTGGTCGTGTTGATCGAATAGGACAAACTGCAGAAGAGATTTTTTGTTATTCATTCTTTCCAGCAGATGGGGTTGAGAACATTATTAATCTTAAACGAAGATTAAATGACAGAATCAATGAAAGTGCAGATATTGTTGGAGGTGACGAAATCTTTTTTGAAGGTAATGAGCAAAATCTAACAGATTTATACAATGAAAAAAATGGAGTGCTGGATGAAGAAGATGATGGTGAAGTAGACTTAGCGTCACAAGCATTCCAAATATGGAAAACAGCTACAGAAGCAAATCCTAAATTAAAGAAAATTATTCCGAGCCTTAACAATGTTGTATATTCAACCAAGACTAACACTTATGGAACGTTAAAAGAAGGGGTTATCACTTACGCAAAAACACCTGAAGGTAATGATATGCTAACTTGGATGGATAAGAAAAACAACGTTGTCACTCAGTCTCAACAAACCATACTTAAAACGTTATCTTGTTCCATTGATGAACCAGCACAAACAGCCATAGATTCTCATCACGATATTGTTGCAAAGTCATTAGCCCTAATGCAACAACAAGAAGTGCGCACAAGTGGTATATTGGGTAGCAGATTTAGTACTAAATATAGGCTATATACACTACTTGACGGATATTGCAAACGTGAACAAGGCTCTTTGTTCTTAAGCGATGAAGTTAAATTAGCTACAGACGACATATACAACTACCCACTTCGTGATAACGCAAAATACATTTTGGGCCAACAACTCAAAAGAGGTGCAAAAATTGAGGATATTGTCGATATGGTAACAGAGCTTCGTAAAAACGATGAACTGTGTATCATTAACGAAGAAGATTCACAACATAACGAACCACAGATTATTTGCTCAATGGGATTAAAAAACATAGAATAGTTATGAACAGAACGCTATTTAATAGATATATCACAGATGCTAATTTCAGCACTTTATTTAATGAATTAGGTTGGGACAATATTCCTGCTTACCAATACGATGCGTCAATCTCTATTGATGAGATAAATTATGAGATGAAAGCTATTACTCGTAAAAGTGGATTTATTGTTTATACTTGCGAGGTTGATATAATACCTCAAAATGCTACGTGCCGTAAAATTGATATGCGATTGCGTAAATATTCAAACGACTACATCTTAATCTTTGTACAACGTAACAGCAAACATCATTTATGGATTGCACCTATTAAAACTGTTGAAAAAAGAGATTTAGTAACAATTGAATATGCAACCTCAGCGCAAGCCGATTTCTTATTTAGCAAATTAGACAGTATTAGTTTCGATATAGATGAAAATGTTACAATTGTCGATGTAACAGCTCGTATACATGAGGCTTTTGAAGTAAATTCAAGCAAAATCACTAAAGATTTTTATGCGGGATTCAAGAAGCAACACAATTCTTTTGCTTCATTTATACAAGGCATTGAAGTAGATGGTGATAAACAGTGGTACGCTTCTGTAATGCTCAACCGTCTGATGTTTTGCTACTTTATTCAGAAGAAAGGTTTTTTGAATTTCGATGCAGATTACTTGCGTCATAATTTGGAATTGAGCCAGAAGCAACGTGGCGAAGATAAATTTTTCAAAAGTTTCTATAAAGGTTTTTTGCGCGCTTTATTCCATGGAGGTTTGAATAATCCAAAGCACAATTCTGATTTTGAAAAGGTTTACGGACGTATACCATACCTTAATGGAGGTATGTTCGATGAGCATCAATTGGAAAAGCAATATGCCGATATAGATATTGCTGATGACGCTTTTGAAAATCTATTCGCTTTCTTTGATAAATGGTGTTGGCATCTTGACATCCGAATAACCGCTACCGGCAAGGACATAAACCCCGATGTGCTAGGTTATATATTTGAACAGTACATCAACGACCGAGCTAATATGGGAGCATATTACACGAAAGAGGATATTACTGAATATATAGGCAAAAACTGTATTATACCATTCTTGATTGACGAAATTACCAAAACTTCATCAGCTAAAGACTTCAAGTCAGAAGGTTTTGTTTGGAAAATGCTACGCGAAAGCGGAGATAAATACATCTACGATGCTGTTAAAAAAGGTGTAAAATTGTCACTCCCCGATTACATTGAACAAGGTATTAACACCTCAAAACCAAACTTATTAGAACGCCGTGCTCGTTGGAATGAAAAGACTGATGAACAACTGGCACTTCCTACAGAAATATGGCGTGAAACGATTGAAAGACGCTCTCGATATAACGATATAATAAATAAAATCAATGCAGGCGAAATCACACAAATTAATGATTTTATTACGTATAATCTCGATATCCGCTCGTTTGTATATGATTTGTTAGCAAATACTACCGATCACCTTTTCGTTAAACATTTCTATACAGCATTACAGAAAGTCACAATCTTAGACCCTACCTGTGGTTCTGGCGCATTTTTATTTGCAGCACTTAATATATTAGAACCACTTTACGAGATATGTATTTCTCGTATGGAAGAATTTAATACAACTAACGAGAAACTATTCACAAATGAATTAAGCGAAATAGAAAATAAATATCGTAGTAATATACAACACTTTATATACAAAAGCATTATACTTCGCAACCTTTATGGAGTTGATATAATGGTTGAAGCTACTGAGATTGCCAAACTGCGTCTATTCCTAAAGATGGTAGCTGTAGTCGATGTTGATAGACATGCAGACAACCTTGGTTTAGACCCTCTACCAGATATTGATTTTAATATCCGTTGTGGAAATACATTGGTAGGATATGCCACTAAAGAAGAACTAAATAAAGATTTAACCTATGGCGATTTTTTTGCCAATCAAGAGTTCAAAGAAAAAGTAGAGAACGAAATGGAAAAGGTTGCTATGGCTTATGAACGCTTCAAGGAGATTCAACTTAACCAACAAGATGATATAGTTGTATTCAAACAAGCAAAAATAGCTCTTACTGAACGCCTTGCAATCTTGAATGATGTTCTTAATCACAGATTGTATGGTATAAACAACGCGCTCACCTACGAAGATTGGCATTCTTCACACCAACCGTTCCACTGGCTAGCTGAATTCTATCAGATTATACAAGGCAATGGTGGGTTTGATGTTATTATTGGAAATCCACCATATGTGGAATATACCAAGAAAGATAAACAAACTCATAAAGCTATTTGTGATAAATATAAACTTGAAAAATACAAAACAATTAAATGTAACAACTTATACGCTTTTGTCATTGAAAGAAGTTGCACTATAATTAGAAATAATAATATTGGAATTATTGTTCCCTTAACAATAGCATCTAATAATAATATGCAGATATTAAGAAACTATATCTGTAATATTGGAACTGTTTATTTTAGTCACTATGAAATACGTCCAGCAAAATTATTCGAAGGCGTAGAACAGAGGCTGTCTATTTTTATCATCAGGCAAGAGACTTTCAAAAAAATATATAGTACTTCTGTTACAAGATGGCGTTCCGAAGATAGAAATTCGCTTTTTAGACTTACAAAATATGCAAAATCATTTAATAATAATAATATTTGGAGATTATCATCTACAATTGAAAGTCAAATTTATGCTAAATTTATTAAGCATAATCCTGTTTCTTTATACTTATCACAAACATTCAAAACAGAGAACAAAATATGTTATCGTACAGCAGGAGTTAGATATTGGATAATGTTTCTCTTAAATGGGTTTAACTCTGATTCACTAAGCAATAAAGAATCATCATTTATTGAAAGAGATATGGCTCCATTCTATATGAGTGTTTTTAACTCTAACTTGTTTTGGTGGTATTATGCTATCAATTATGATATGTTTAATCTTAAAGATTATATGATTTTCAATTTTAGATTAAATTATATATATGATAAAGCATTGATCGATTTGGCATATAAATTAGAATTAGACTTAGATAATAATAAAAATGAATTAATTACCAATAGTAAGACAAGAGGAACCGTAGCTTCGTTTGTATATAAGAAAAAGAAATCGAAGCTAATTATTGATGAAATTGACAAAGCCTTAACAAAACACTATGGGTTCAACGATGAGGAGCTTGATTTCATCATAAACTACGATATCAAATACCGTATGGGGGACGAATTGGAGGGAGGAGAATGAACAATAAAAGGCCATTAACTAAAGAAGGAAAGCAACGTCTACTATTTTCAACGTAAAAGATGATATTATCAATGTCAAGTAGAGTCGATGTTTGGATACATTATTACATGTTAATTAATAGAATAAAGAAACAATTCAATATTGAAAAAGCAACTGAATTGATAATCGTAGATGATTTACTTAGTCTTGCCATCTATATATCCTTTATATATATTGATTTAGCAAGTGTTATAAGGATATTCCTGTCTTCAACACTAAGTTATGAAAAACGTTATGAATTAAATTATAATGAATACTAATCTTGGAAATAAGGAATTAATAAAATTATCAATAGTAGCATTTCTTGCCTCTCGCACTATATCGTCGGAAACGGTACTAAAATGTTATGATTGGGCAACTGAGCAAAAAAAATTAGGCAATTGCGTAGTTAGCGGGTTTCATTCAAAACTCGAAAAAGATGTTTTGCACTTCCTACTAAAGAGTAAAACTCCAACCATATTAGTTCTAGGACGCGCGCCATACAAGAAACTACCCAAAGAGTTTGAAGTTGCAGTTAGTGAAGAAAGGTTACTAATAATATCAATATCTGACGCAATGAGACAATCAAACGAGACTGCTTTTGCTAGAAATAAATATATAATCTCTATTGCAGACGAGATAGTCTTCGGTTCTCTTAATAAAGAAAGTTCACTATATCCTTTATATGAAAAAGCTAAAGCTAATGGAAAACCGATAAAAGTATTATAGTTATGACAAAGTAAAAAGAATTATACACAGCAATCAATACTTTTAAAAAATGCAGCTTTAAATTCGAGCAATGAGCTACTAAAAAAATCACGAGTTGGAGAAAGAAAATAATCCCTCCTTTTGTTAACAGAAACCATAAAACAGGCACTTAGTCTGGTTCAGCATGAATTGAATTGTGAGAGAAATATTTAATCTGCTTTATTCTAAAGGCCTCGAATTCGAGGCCTTTAGAATAAAGCAGATAATACCTAAATTAGTCTCAAACTAAAAGCTTCAGAATATGGAATCAGTTTATTTTCCTGAGAGTAATTGATCCATGCATCTTCTTTGTGACTTTCGGCTACAATCTCATCTGTTTTCATAGGCTGGATGATACGAACAATCGTTTCCAAAGTCTCTTTTTCTTTTTCATCGAACAACGATAAATCATATTCATCACAAGTTAGGCGTGTGCTTTCCATATCGTGAGCAAGTACTATTTCTTTGTTTATGCCATCAATGTTATCATAAATGGTATTATAATGAACCGGAACCGGACCAAATTGAATAGCCTGATAATTAAGTCCGCTGATTGAAATACCGAAACGCTTGTAATGATAGAAGTCAGCATAAAACATTTCTTTATTCAATTTTGTAGGAAATATGGATTTGGAATTACATACAAAGTATTTTATCATTTCCATAAGTTTTTGAACATTAGGATGCTTAAAACCATTATAAACAGACCGCTTAATATCTTTATAAAAAAGACTCTGTTGAGCTGAACACGTTACTTTATCGGAAGCACAACTTATTGCTTCTGATACTTTTAGATATTCATCTATTTCAAATTCCTCCTTACTGGCTTCCAGAAGTCCTAAAATAACTTGTTTGTTTTGCATAGCCAGAATCATTTTCCCATTTGATTCAGATGGTATTTGTCCATTCTCATATTGGGCATACTGATTAGCTCCAAATCCTAATATTCTTGTTATTTGGGAGTAGTTCAACTTATAGCGTGTTCGGATTTCTTTGATTTCTTCAGGAAAAGGAATACCATGTTTTACTCTATACTGAGAATAGAGATCGTTGAATAAGAGTTCGTCCTGTTCCGTAGTAGTGAACTTTTCCCCAGTGTCTTCGCACATATAATAGCAAACATGTACCGAATATGTTTCTTTTCGGAACTCATGTTCTTCTACAGTACTAAATTCCTTAACCTTTCCACCGGTAAAAGGACTAACCATATCTACATATTTTTCCATATTCATTTGTTTTTAAATACTATTTGAATGCATATTTCATCGGAAATTCTGCTGTATGAAAAGAAATGCAAATGGTTCTGTTATTTGTATTACCCATAGATATCTTAATATACAATTCTGTACCATCATAATCTTTGCCAAACACCCACATATCTCCAAAACCAATAGCATCAATAGTCTCAACATAATCATCAACCTCTATCTCTTTGATAATTTCCTCTCTGGCATGTGGAGTGATGCCTAGTAATTTCAAAGCTTCAATATTCTTATCTCTATTCAAGAAAATAATTCCCCATAGGCTGAATTTAGGTTTGAATTGTCGGAGAAATGCCTCAACTTCTTGCTCTGATTTTACCATCTGTTCTTTTGAAAACAAAAATAAGGATTTCTAATCTATGAAACAAAGATATCCACTTTAAAGTTTAATATAATATTTATATTTAACTATAAAATGAAAATAATTGAAATAAAAGAAGATATTATACCTTACTTATTTAGTATAAAATAATAGTTCCACAATTTATCGCAATTTCTCAAATTCATCTCCCATATCCCCCACTAAAACACCTAAAAAGCCCTAACAAAAGGGCTTTCAACTAGTAGCAGATAAAAAAGTTCAACTTTTCATCTGCTACTAAATCAAAACTATCTCCCACTAAATTGGGCGTTCCGCAACATCATAATAGGTATTCCCGTTAATCCTTCGGCTGGGGATGTTTAGCTTTTTAAGGATACGCCCAAAATGAATGGCTCTTGTGGCGGTTAGCTTAATTCCACTTTTCTTCTGCAACTGAGTGAATATTTCCACGGCAAGAAGTTCACTGCTCTCCTCGCCTGTTTCTGCGGGGCGATAGTATTGGTGGAAGAGTTGCTCAGCTGCCGGGGTTTGTTCGAACTCGCGGTTTTTGTTCATAAGTATAGCCTCATCGTCAGCGTTAAACCAATAGCGTTCTCCGCTTTGCAGCTCACTGATTGCCTGGGTATAGAGCTGCTCGTGGTTAATGGGTTGTGTATCGTCTATCTTTCCGGTTAGCAGGATGCAGATGAAACGACGGCCACCGGATTCATCGGTCAGCAAGTCGGCATGATTACTGGTGGCAATGAATGATGCATAACGGCGAAGCTCCTGCACGGCGGTTTTGTGCGGCTTGCGGGTGTTCACCACCGGTTTCTGAAGAATGTGCTTCAGAAAGGCTTGATTGCCTGCACTAATTTGGTCGAACTCATCAATGTTGACCAGCGCAAACCGATTAAGGGAGAGCTCGGCATCGCGCTTTCTGCTGAAGTCGATGCTGTCCGTGTAGTAGGCACGCAACTGTGGCGGAATTATATTGAGGCAGAAGGTGGATTTTTTATATCCTTGCGGACCAACGAGCAATGGTGCTGTGCTATTCGCGTGCTTTTTATCTGTACCTCTCCAATGAGCCGTCATGCAGAGGAACCAGCGGTGGAAAAAGTTGGGCCAATGCGGATTGTCGCACGGCACTGTATTGGCTAAAGCACGAATACGATCTTTCCCGTCCCACTTGGGAAGTGCAGAAAGGTAGTGTTCAATGGGTGAAAATAGCGGAACTCTGTCTGAATAGACGTATCGTTTCACGTCTCTGTCCCACAGCTGCAGACCTTCGAACTGGGCATTGAGGGCAATGCTGTTCAATGCTCTGTCAGTAATGGGACGGAAATCGAAAATGAATGAGTTGCGCTCTCTGTATTCCACCTCGGTGGTCTGTGTGTTATAGCGGAATTCATAACGGCGTTTCATAAACTCATCGGCTTTCATCGCCATACTCTGCTCGGGGCGGATGCAAGGCTTTTCTCCAAAATTCTTCCCTATAAGATATGCGTTGTGAATGGTTTGCCTCAATTCTACTTCTTTTTCTTTCATGCCAAAATGAAGTATTGCGCCATTCACCACCTCTTCTTCGGGAATGCCCGACTTGAAACAGTTATTGGCCAATGCCACCAAAAGCGGCTTCACTCCTTCTTCTTTCGAGCAGCCGGGAGTTTCGCTCAATGCGGCACTTAAAGAGGTTTCAAACAGGGTGGAGACAACTCTGCTTCGTTCATATCCCGGAACAAGTCGCTGCAGAGGATTGCTCTCTTCCTGCACCGCCTCCTGATAGGTGGTTTCGGCAGGCATTTCTGTGGGCTGTTCCTGACGGATGGCCTGCGCATGGGGCGCAACATACAGTTCGGGATCAAAAGAGAGACGGCAACTATGCTCCAATGATGGCTTGTTTATTGTTATGGGAAATGGTATCTGAGACTGATATAACAGGACAGCACGACGATAGGCATGTGCATGAAACAGTTCCGCTTCCCTGTATGTTTGCGGCAGAGTACCGTCGGGAAGGGTAAATGGCACAAGTATCTTCAAAGTTTTGCCCGTAGAGCCGATAAACGCTGCTTTTGTCTGTGGAAAACCAGATGCAATGTGGCGAATGCTGGCAGCCTCATCCATGCCGGAAAGGTTGTTGACCTCCAGTAATACCAGTCCGTTGTATTGCTTCATCACCTGAGTTTCATTTTCTTTTTTAAATCCAGCGGCAAATAGTATCCGAGGGACTTTCTTTGCATAAATATTGCTTTCTTCATCGCTATGAATTTGTAAAGAATGTCGCATCATTGTAACCAAGCACTCTTTACCCTCATTTTTGATGTTATCTAATAAAGTTTCTAACTTTACCATACGTTGTGTTTTCTTCTCTCCAAGGCTTCTAATCTGTGTTATATTCATATCTGTTTTATTGTTTTGTGGCATAAAGATAATGCAAAAAAGAGTTATAAACCAAATAACAACAGCGTTATTATTTAATTATTTTTTACCGAAAAACAACAGGGGAATTAAGCTATTTACAGGCGTAACATAAGCAAAAACTTAAGGAAATATTAGTAAGCCCGCATTCGAGGGCCCATGGGCACACAGCCGTGAACCCATGGGCCCTTGAATGCAGGCTTATCGGTTCACGACTGCGGGCTTACTTAGCATTAAGGAAAGAATTATATAACAGACTAGATAAAACACGATAGTAGTAACCGACTTTCAGGAAGAGGCTTGAACCCTAAAATGAATGAAGAAAAGTAATCGCTGCACCCAAGCATTATGTCGAAAAAGAGCTACCTCATCACGGGTAATTCCGGAAGAAATCTTGCGGCTTTCTTTGGGCACAAAAAATAAAAATTGAGCTATTACAAACTAGTGACAGATGCAGGATTTAGTAGCAGATAAAATTGTATAAAACATTTATCTTCCACCAGATTAATCATCTGATTATAGGATTATTAGATGTATTTTAGTGGCAGATGGGAGATGATTATGCATTTTTCGTTTTTTTCTAATAGAAAAAGCGGATAGATCGTATTTAATCTATCCGCTTGTTTCAAAATAATTGCAATTGTAAAGTTTGCCAGTTCTTTACTTATTCAGTGCTACCTCTGTAAATACAGCTTCACCACCTTCGGCAAATATACCCCAGGGGTTCTGATTCATTTGATAAATTCGGTTACTCAATGCAATAACACCGTTTACGTAAATAACACAAACTGAATTTTCCACCACAATTACCACTTTAAATTGTTTATTTTCAGGTATTGTAAGAGGAGTTGAAGTACGCGTAGCCAATACGTTGCCGTCTTTTATGTAGTCCAGTTTCAACGTTTTACCAGTTAAATCGAATACCAGATCATGTACCTCACTGCGAGCACCTCCGGCACCAAACTCAAAACCAAAACGGGTAGCCGTACTTGCATTTACTGTAGCCGTAATTTTATATGTTCCTTTTTGACGATCAAACAGTGCTATGGCCTTGCCACTTGTACCATTCAATGTATAACTATTGTCTTGCACTTGTGCATTGTTATTTACCAAGGCCTTTAGAGCTACTACGTTGTTTAGTTTCTGATCAACCGATGCGGGGATAGTTACATTCAGCGTTCCGTCACTATTTTGTGCCAACTGGTGAACAACCAAAGAACCTGCCCAACCATAATCACTGGTATCATTATTTCCAGTACGAGTAGGACACCATCCGAATAAGAAACGATTTGTACCGTCACTTGCAGTCTTTCCGGCATAGTAAGCAATGCCATCCAGAGCTGAATAGGAAGGAACTTTCCAGTCGTTAGTTCCTACAATCCGATAACGATAGTGCACTTTGCGATCATTATTAGCCCAGTCCCAATTAGAGTAAACCAAATATTGGTAATTTCCCATAGTAAATACATCCGGGCATTCCATTACTCGTTCTCCATTATAGTAGAACGGTTCTTCCAGTTTCCAGTTCATCATATCGGTAGAAGAGTATTGTGCAATAACTGCTTGCCAGTCATTCACTGCTGCCACATAACCACGGGTAGTAATGAACATCTTATAAACGTTACCTTCTTTCATAACGAATGGGTCCCGGAATTCGTTAGCATCATATCCGTTGGCAGCCTGAAGTGAAAAATTAGTTTGCTTAGTCCAAGTCTTCATATCCTTTGATGTAGCTAAATAAATTTTCTCAGCAGGATTCAGATTTGCATTGTGTGCAGTGTAATAAGCATAATAGGTATCGCCCGCTTTTATTACCGAACCTGTACCCAAAGCATCTTCCTGGCTACCGTCTGCTCCGCAAGGAATTACTTCGCCGTTATCTTCATACGTCATAAAGTCGCTTGTAGTTGTCTTTGCCCAAGGGTGAAAAGTGGTTGCTCCATCACGTGCATCAAACAAGTAGAACACATGATATTTCCCATTTTCGTAAAAAGGCATAGGATCACCCACCCAGCCATTGGATGGTTTCCAGAAGGAAGCGTACGTCTGGTGTAAGTCGTTTACATCGAAATAAGAAGGAGCAGAAAGATCTGCATTTGGATCGTTGCACACGTATTCCTGATCACTGCAAGCCGTAAGGCTTGCAAGTGAAAGGAGAGTTGTTACAATATAATTAAGTTTCATAATTCTTCAATTTTATTATTTAGCCAGATAATTCAAAATATTCCCAGTCAGAGTCTCAAGGTTGTCAAGATAAGAATTAGCAGGTGATCCATCTTCATTATACCAGTCATAACTTTCCACAGCAATGGTGATAGTAGCTCCATTACCATTTTGACGTTCGTATTCAGTAATAATGGAACGTTGATTCATAGCATCGTCCCAATAGAAACTAGCTAGCTGTTTACCACCATTCTCGTTTTGCCATTTTGCTACGTCGAAATTGTAACCCGTCCATGTATCAAAATTCCAGATGGCATTGTGTCCTTTCACCTTCACTCCCTTACCCATGATATAGAAGCGTGATGTTTCTCCAATTTCCATACGCAAACCTTTAAAGATAGGATGGTTTTCGTGACCGGTGAATCTCATTCCCCAATTTTCGCCTAAGGTTGAAGGACTATTTCCATACCCCCAGTCATTATTCCACATTTTCCCCTTTTTGGCAATATCAAGTGACGTTCCCAAAGAAGCACCTGCAGAAGTAAGTAATAAACCTCCTCCTTGTGCGTGGAACTTCTTCAACGCATCTATAACTGTTGCATCGGTAGCAATAGACGGAATTTCAAGTTTATCAGGGTCACAATGATACCAAAGCACACCGTACTTACTTAAATCGGCCCCTTTCTTGATAGCATCAAAGGATATATATACAGGGTCTACAAAATTCTCAGATAACCAGTTCCATGCAGCTTTTTCATCCAAATTAGTAATTTCACCGGCAGTAGCAGCTTCTCCTAAGAATCCTACTGGAGTAAGATCAGTAGGCACTACTGTTACTTTATAGGTAAATGTTTCGTCCAGATAGGAGATATTGTAATTCACCGGACTCGTAAAATCAAGAGTCATTGCAGTTGGTGATACTATTTTTGCCCCATCGGTAATTGTAAATTTGGGGGTTAAAGCTGTAACATCTTCCCCTTTTGGATAAAGTACTGTAATAGTACGGGCTGACTGATCAATAACCCCTTTATATTTGCCGATTGAAAACGTTAGGATTTTTGTTTTATCACTTACGTGAGAAGCCACAACATTATAATCATGATAAAGATTCCCATTTACAACACGGTAAACTGTCACTTTTGATAGGTCAATTGGTCCTTCAGGATTTTCAGGGCTTACAATATGTGCACCTTCAGATAGAGTTATAACAGGTTTGATCTTGGTTAAATCGGTTGCAGAAGGGAAAACTAATTCAATAAGACCAGATGTTTCATTCAATGTTTCTAATTTAGCATTCGCAGAAAAGGTCTTTATTTTTACCTCACCCGAATTGCTTATTCCATTGTAATCTTCGCTACATGATACTAAACTTAATATCATTATCAAAGAAAAGAATATGTATATAGATTTTTTCATTTTAATATCTCTTTATAAATTGTAATTTGACTACATTATTTCCATCCTGGATTTTGCTTATACACCCCATTTGTAAAATTTATCTGTTGCTGAGGTATTGGAATGTATTCATCCTGATTCTTATCAAACTTGCCAGCAGAAAGGAATGAACGTCGGGCAGACTCGCTATTGAAATAATTGTTCATAACCTGACTGGCAATGCCCCAACGTACAAGATCAAAGAAACGATTTCCTTCCATTGCTAGTTCCAAACGACGTTCCCAACGAAGTGCCTGACGAGCAAAATCTTTATTCCATACACAATTTACTCCATTTTTATACAAGGAAATATTAAGATTATTTGCATACGGGATAAATGTGGTACTATTCTTGGCACGTTCACGAATCATATTGATAAGTGGAAGTGCTTCTTGTTCACGATTCAGTTCTATAAGAGCCTCAGCACGCATTAATACAACATCTGCATAACGTAGTACAATTCTATTTTTAGAGTTTCCATAAAATGGAGAGACATTTACGAAACAGTCACATGAAGGATCTACATTTTCTTTTAAAGAAGCATACAGACCATAAACAGAAGGATTTCTATTCCATTTCTCTTGATAAATTAACTCTTCATTGTACTTATAGGGTACTCCAGGAAGAGCAACTGTATGATATAAACGTGGGTCTACTTTATCAAGAGTTTTATCGTAATTTTTATTATTAAAGGAGTCAAATTCTGGTAATCCGTTAGCTGTTTTAAAAGAATTCACCAAATTTTGACTTGGTTTATGGAAGTCACAACAACCTAATCCCATTGGCACAGAAAGTACATCTCCCCAATTCAAGCGACCAAACATAGTACCGTCTCCTGTAGAATATTGTACTGCAAACAATGATTCAGGTCCGTTTTGATAGGCTCCCGGTAAAAAGTTACATGCTATATCCGGCTCTAACTTATAAGAAGAATTCATCACTACCTGGGTATAATCTAATACCTGATTTAAATCCTGAGCGTTTATTTCTGTCACACTATTTTTCTCATCCTGACGGTAAGCCTTGAAAATGTACGCTTTTGCAAGATAAGCAGCCGCTGCAATCTTATTGGCTCTTCCAACCTGACTTTGAGCTACCGGTAATAAATCGTATGCTTTTTGAAAGTCATTGCAAATAAATTCCCATTGTTTGTCATTAGGTAATGTATTAGGTACCTTATCATACTCATTCAACGGAGTATCTTCATCAACCAAAGGAATATGTCCAAAAACTTCTTTTAGCATAAAGTAGAAATGTCCTCTCAAGAAATACATTTCTCCCATACGGGCGTCTTTATTAGGAAATTGAGATTTATCCACACTTTTCAAAACACTAAGTGCAGAGTTGGCACGCGAGATTGCTTCATAAATAAAAAACCATAAGCCATCTGCTTCACCAAAATCTGATTTTATATTTTCTGATATTTCATAAAAATGAAAGTTTACAATATCATTTTCATCATTACCACCTTTATATGCATCATCGGAACGTACGTTACCATATGGCCAAAGACTGAAAGGTTTATCATAATGGTCGTTTCCTAAAGAAGAATAAGCTGCAGATACTAGTCCTTCTATCTGCTCAGGACCTTTAACCTGTTCTTCATCAAGGATTCCCTGAGGAGTTTCATCAAGAAAGTTACAACTATTGAGCATTAATGCTGAAACAGAAGCCAAAACTAAATATTTAATTTTTTTCATTGTACGAGGTCTTTTTAAAATGAAACATTAACACCAAAGGTCACTGTCAAAGGAATAGGATAACCCCATCCTGGATTTTCAGGGTCAACGCCTGTAAAATTTTTGCTTTTGATCGTAAATAGATTCTGAGCACTAGCATAGATGCGGAATTTTTCTACTTTTATTTTTTGCAATACTTGCTGAGGTATATTGTATCCTAACTGGATATTACGGAGTTTCAGGTATGAACCTTTTTCAACAAAATAAGAAGAAAAACGAGATTCATTATTAGTATCGCTATAAGATAATGCCGGAATATTTGAATTAGGATTAGTAACTGGATCCCAAGCTTTAAGAAGGCGAGCGCCTTTATTTGAACGGGTATCTGATACACTCCAGAAATCTGTTGTATATTTTACAGAATTAACTACATCTACATTTTGAATACCTTGAAAATACATTATCAAATCAAAGTTTTTATATGACAAATCTATATTTAAACCGTAAGCAAAATCAGGAAACGGATCACCAATCCATGTACGGTCTTTATCATTTACTACGCCATCATTGTTCAGATCTCTGTATCTAATGCGTCCCAAAGCCTTACCATCTTGTTTAGAGTGTTGATCAAGATCGTCTTGTGTTTTAAAAATACCGTCGGCCACATATCCATAGAATGAACCTAGTGGACGTCCCAGTATGTTATCATAGGTACCGTTACCACCATAAGATTTTTTCACCGATTCAGGCAGGTAAGTCACCTTGTTTGCATTGGTTGATATATTACCAGTTATGTCATACTGCAAACCTGAATTCATTTTTCCGCGATAACCTAATGTTAACTCAAAGCCTTTATTCTCCATAGCAGCACCATTATACCATTTATTTGCTCCTTCTCCCATGATTGCGGCATAGCCCGGTAAATAAAGAATATTTTTTGTTTTCTTAATGTAGTATTCAGCTGAGCCGTAAAGAGCTTGTCCAAAGAATCCATAATCAAGACCAATATTGGTTTGTGTAGTTGTCTCCCATTTTAAATCAGGATTTTGAAGTTGTGTTCTTTTAAAGCCTGAACTTAGCAATCCAGAACCTGTTCCATTCAAGTCATAAGCTGTCCCCCATACTGCATTCCATGTAGGATCTCCTTTTCCGTAATCAGTAACATAAATATCATATATTGCTGTATTTGCCATTTCCTGATTACCTGTTTGTCCCCAACCAAAACGAAGCTTTAAATCAGACAACCAGTCATGCGTTTTTTCCATGAAAGCTTCCTGATTAATTTTCCATCCAAGATTAAAGGCAGGAAACATACCCCAGCGATTATTCTTTCCAAAACGAGATGATCCATCACGACGTAATGTTACAGAAGCAAGATACTTTTCGTTGTATGCATAATTAATTTTACCAAAGTATGATTGCAGTGAATAGGCAGTAGAGCTACCAGTGCCTTCACTGGTTCCTGTTCCAAGATCTGGCCACATATAATCCGGAGTTTCTACAGCAAAGCCTTCACGTGAAGCTGAAAAATTGATATCACTCTGACGAAACATTTCCATACCTAGCATAGTTTCAAAACGATTTTTCCCAATTTCAAAATCGTATGTTGCAGTATTCGACCATGTCCATTTTGTCCAGTGTGCCTGCTCTATCAAGGATTTGGTTTTATCACTTTGGAGATAACCTGTTTGATAACTATATGTGAGCGATCTTTTATAAAAATTGCCATAATCCAAGCCAAAACTAGAACGAATATTCAGTTTTTTAATGGGTTGAATGTTTATATAAGCATTACCAAATGTACGCCAGTAATTATAACGGTTGTCTTTATTATCATTTACTAATCGGGCTGGATTTTGACGATCCGGAAGTCCGGTTATAGGACCTCCCCAGTTTTTCCCATCTTCTGTATGCACTGGTATAAAAGGAACTGCAATCAATGCAGCTTCAATTATCTGATATGGTTGAGTTACTTCGGAAGTTTTGTTTATTGTGAAATTCTCCCCTATTGTAACAATATCGCCCAATAGTTTATAGTCACTATTCATTCGGGCAGAAATACGATTAAAATCAGTGTATTTTACCAGTCCTTCATTATCATAGTAACTCAGTGATAAAAAACTATTTCCTTTTTCTGTACCATTGCTAACAGAAAGATTATACGACTGTGCGATGCCTGTGCGTGTAACTTCATCAAACCAGTTAGTATTTGCCGGTTTCATAGTTTTTGCATCGTCAAGATATTCCGGAAATAAAACGTTGTTTAAAACTTTGTTGCCTGCTGCATCAATACTTTCTTGATAACGGATACCTATATTATTATCATTAGCATCTTTTCCTGAATTTACAGAGGCTTTCCACATAGCTTCAGCATACTCTTTTGAACTAAGAATATCTATTTTATTAGTATAGCTGGACATCGTAACATATGAATCAAAGTTTACCTTGACAAGGCCTTTCTTTCCTTTCTTTGTTGTAACAACAATGACACCGTTTGCCGCACGCGAACCATAAATACTTGAAGACGATGCATCGCGAAGTACCTGGATACTTTCAATATCATTTCCATTTAGTTCGTGCATGCCTGAAGTAGTAGGAACACCATCAATAATATATAGCGGATCATTATTGTTCAGCGTTCCGATACCACGAATACGAATAGTGGCAGCTCCACTTGGTGTTCCGTCAGAAGTGACTGTCATACCGGCAACACGTCCTTGCAGCGCCTTCATCGGATTGTTTTCGGCTGCGGACATCATATCGTTCACTTTCACGACAGAAACAGCTCCGGTGAGGTCAGCTTTACGTTCTGTGCGATAACCTACAGCAACAACTTCATCTAATAATAGGGAAGATTCCTTTAAAGCAACATTAATAATAGTTTGTGCACCTACAATTACTTCCTGTTTATCGTATCCAATGAAAGAAAAGGTGAGTATCTCATTTTTTTGTACTGATAATTGGTAATTACCATCGAGGTCTGTAACTGTCCCTACTGCTTTACCTTTGACACTTACATTTACGCCAATAAGAGGCTCGCCGCCAGCAGCTGATTTTACGTTTCCTTTAATCGTAACATTCTGCGCGTTTAAGATACCACAGAAAGATAGAAGGAAAATCATAATGATAAGATTTCTCATATTTCATTATAGATTAAAAAGATTAACATTTTAAAAATTCAATTCTCAAGAAAAGCTTTCCCGGCTTAAATTTCATGTCGTAAAGGAAATAATTTCTATTTAGGTGAACTATAATTTTTGTTTCAAAGATGATTATTTTTGTTTCATGCATAAAATTTAATAGAACAGTGAATCATATTTAATACATTATGAAACAATTCTTATATCATTCTGTTTTATTATTTTCTTTCTTTGCAATATGCTTTCCCGGGCAACTATTTATTAATTGAATGTAATACCAATAAAAACATGATTTCACTAAGTAAATTATGCCAAACAGTTAAACGATCTTTTAGTTCCTTATTAATGGGACTGTTTACTTTGCTTTTGTCTTGTCAGGCTTCTAATCCACAATTAGTGATTAAACATTTGGGCGATGAACAAAGCATCGTCCAAATTGATGCACACAAAAAATATCTGCTCTTGCCAGTTCAGGAAACCTCAAGAGAAGCTAAGCTATACATGATTGTTGATAATGATGTGGTAAAAACTATCAATGTCCGTCTGGCTATAAATAAAATTGATTATTTTGTTCCGGTTGAAATTTCTGCTTATAAGAACAAGAGCATTACTTTCAACTTCCAATTCATTCCTGATTCTGCTGTATGCTGGAAAGAGATGAAACTAGCTGACTCTTTTGATACCAGGAATATTGAAGCCTTTCGTCCAGTCTACCATTTTACACCAGCTTACGGATGGATGAATGATCCCAATGGAATGGTTTATAAAGATGGAGAATATCATTTATTCTATCAACATAATCCATACGGCTCCATGTGGGGAAATATGCATTGGGGACACGCTGTAAGCAAAGATCTAGTGAATTGGGAGCACCTTCCTGTAGCTATTGCTCCCGATGCATTGGGAAGCATTTTTAGTGGTAGTTGCGTTGTTGATAAAGATAATACAGCAGGATTTGGCGCAGGAGCTCTTGTGGCTTTTTATACTTCGGCCGGTGATCGTCAGGTGCAAAGTATGGCGTATAGTCTTGATAATGGCCGTACATTTATTAAATATGCACGAAACCCGATTCTAACTTCTACTATACGTGATTTTCGTGATCCGAAAGTATTTTGGCATGAGCCTTCAAGAAAGTGGGTTATGATTCTTGCAGCCGGACAAGAGATGAGAATTTATTCTTCTTCCGACCTCAAGGAGTGGGCTATGGAGAGCCGATTTGGTGATGGACAAGGTGCACACGGTGGTGTATGGGAATGTCCTGATCTTATTGAATTACCCATTGAAGGAACCGAACTGAAAAAATGGGTACTTATCTGTAATATAAATCCTGGTGGACCATTTGGTGGTTCGGCAACACAATATTTTGTTGGTAATTTCGATGGAAAGAAATTCATAAACGAATCTCCGAATGTGAATAAGTGGATGGACTGGGGAAAAGATCATTATGCAACCGTAACCTGGAGTAATGCATTAGAAGGACGCCACATAGCGTTGGCATGGATGAGTAATTGGCAATATGCCAATGATGTACCTACGAAACAGTATCGTAGTGCAAACTCTGTTCCACGCGACTTAAGTCTTTATACTTACAAAGGTGGAACTTATTTGAAGAGTACCCCTTCTCCCGAATTACTGAAGTTACGTGGCGAACAGATAAAAAAGCGTTCATTTAAAGTAGATCGGACGTACAATGTGGATAAGTTAATGACAGATAATTCCGGAGCATATGAGATAGAAATGACTATAAAGAATAAGAATGCAGAAATCATAGGCTTTCAACTCTTTAATTCTAAGGGTGAAGAAGTAGATGTAACCTATAATTTGGTGGAAAAGAGTTTTTCTATAGATAGAACAAAAAGTGGGATAACGTCTTTTAGTAAAGAATTCCCAGCAGTAACAACTGCTCCCTTGAGAAATGATAAAGAGATGACACTTCGATTATTTGTTGATAAGTCCAGCATTGAAGCTTTTGGTGATGGAGGACGTTTTGTTATGACAAATCTTATTTTTCCATCTGAGCCTTACAATCGTATTAGTTTTTATGCGAAAGGCGGTTCTTATAATGTTACTTCGTTTACTACATATAAACTCGGTTTAAAATAATCCTAATTCATAAGTTAATTTATGAAAAATACAAAAAAAATATATGCTAAGCTTATCCCAGTGATGTTCTGTTTCTTCGCAATGGGATTTGTAGACCTTGTAGGTATTGCCACTAATTATGTAAAAGCAGATTTAAGTCTCACTGACACGGAGGCAAATATATTTCCTTCAATGGTATTTTTCTGGTTCTTGATATTCTCAGTCCCAACAGGTATGCTGATGAACCGTATAGGAAGAAAAAGGACTGTATTGCTGAGCCTCGTTGTTACAATACTGGCATTAATTGTACCTATTATTAGCCATTCATATGCAGGTATGCTGATTTCGTTTTCATTATTAGGGATCGGCAATACATTGATGCAGGTATCTCTCAATCCGCTTATTTCCAACATTGTAAGTGGAGAAAGATTAGCTAGTTCTTTAACATTAGGGCAGTTTGTAAAAGCCATAGCCTCATTTGTGGCACCAATTCTTGCAGCTTGGGGTGCAATACAATTTTCTTATTGGCAAATTCTGTTCCCCATCTTTACCATTATTGCAATTATTGCTATTGTTGTTCTTAGCTCTACATCTATTGAAGAAAAAAAGATTGAAGGTAAAAGTTCCAGTTTTGGCGAATGCTTCGCTTTATTGGGCGATAAACTTATTCTATTGTCATTCCTTGGTATTATGTGCCATGTGGGTATTGATGTAGGAACAAATGTAACTGCTCCAAAAATTCTGATTGAACGTTTGGGTATGGAATTGGCTGATGCAGGATATGCTACCAGTGTATATTTCCTTTTCCGTACCATAGGATGTCTATCAGGAGCTTTTATTTTGGCTAAAGTTTCCGGAAAGATGTTTTTCGCAATAAGTGTTATCATGTTGGCTCTTGGTATGGGTGGCCTCTATTTTGTAGATACAAAAATAACTATTTACGCCTGCGTAGCATTGATTGGTTTCGGGAATTCCAATGTCTTTTCCATTATCTTCTCCCAGGCATTGCTGCACAAGCCAAGCAAACAGAACGAAGTATCCGGACTGATGATTATGGGATTGTTTGGTGGTACAATATTTCCACTTGTGATGGGGATAGTATCCGATATAATGTTAGCCCAGATTGGTGCAGTTTTAGTTATGACCATTGGAGTTGCTTATCTTTTATTATTAACAAGAAACATAAAATTTTAGTATTATGAATAATATAATTGTTGGATTGGGTGAAGCACTTTGGGATATGCTGCCTGAAGGGAAAAAAATAGGCGGAGCACCTGCTAATTTTGCTTATCACGTATCACAATTTGGTCTTGAGAGCTGTGTAGTAAGTGCTATTGGCAACGATGCATTGGGGAATGAAATACTAGATGTTTTTCATGAAAAGAATCTGAAATATCAATTGGAAAAAGTAGACTTTCCAACAGGAACTGTTCAGGTGGAACTGGATGCTGAGGGTGTACCTTGTTATGAAATAAAAGAAGGAGTAGCATGGGATAACATTCCATTCACCGAAGCGCTGCAAACTCTGGCCCTCTCTACACGTTCCGTTTGTTTTGGCTCACTTGCACAACGTAGCAAAGTATCAAGAGAAACAATAAACCGGTTTCTTGACACGATGCCAGATGGAGAAGGACAATGCAAAATTTTTGATATAAACCTTCGTCAGAACTTTTATGACAAAGAGATTATTGAGAACTCTTTAAATAAATGTAATATACTCAAGATAAACGATGAAGAACTAGTTATCATCTCTCGTATGTTTGGCTATCCCGGCATTGACCTTCAGGACACTTGCTGGAAGTTAATCAACAAATATGAGCTAAAAATGCTGATTCTTACCTGTGGTACGAATGGCAGTTATGTCTTTGCTTCGGGAGAGGTTTCTTTCCTTGAAACACCAAATGTTAACGTAGCCGACACTGTTGGGGCCGGTGACTCATTTACTGCAGCATTCTGTGCTTCAATAATTAAAGGCAAATCCGTCCGGGAAGCCCATAAATTAGCTGTAGATGTTTCTGCTTATATTTGTACACAAAGTGGGGCCATGCCTGTTTTGCCGGAAACTCTTAAAAAGCGATTAAGATAGTCGAATTATTATAATACCTTAGCTTCTAATGGAGCATCTATTGCAGATGCTCCTCCTTTTTTTATCTTTGTACCTTAATTACATTTTGGAGAACACAATGAAATACATAACCTTGATTATTTTGTTTATCCTTACTTTCTTGTCATCTTCATGCAAAAAAGATTCTTCCAGATACATTATTGGAGTGTCACAATGCAGTGATGACGAATGGAGGCACAAGATGAACGACGAAATACTTCGTGAAGCTCAGTTTTACAGTGGAGTTAAGGTTGAGATACGCACAGCCAAGGATAACAATCAAAAGCAGGCTAAAGATATTTATTACTTTATTAATAAAAAAGTAGATCTTCTGATTGTTGCCCCTAATGAAGCAGCTCCTATGACACCTATTGTTGAAGAAGCATATAATAAAGGAATTCCAGTCATTGTAGTTGATCGCAAGATACTTTCAGATAAATACACTGCTTTCGTGGGTGCAGATAATTATGAGATTGGTAAAACCGTAGGTCAATACATCGCAGCACGACTTAAAGGAAAAGGAACAATTGCAGAACTAACCGGTCTGAGTGGTTCAACACCTGCCATTGATCGCCATCAGGGTTTTATGAGTGCTATCAGTAAATACCCCTCTATAACTTTGTTATGTAAAGAAGATGCCGGGTGGCTTCAATTTCAGGCTAAACAGAAAATGAATTCAATCCTTACTCGTTTTCCAAAAATTGATATAGTTTTTGCTCATAATGATCGTATGGCTGCAGGAGCTTATCTATCTGCAAAGAAGCAGAAAAGAGAAAAAGGTACAGCCTTTATAGGTATTGATGCTCTTCCTGGCAAAAATTTAGGTGTGGACCTGGTACTTAGAAATGTATTAGATGCAACTTTCATTTATCCCACAGGAGGCGACCGTGTAATGCAGATAGCTATGAAAATTCTTGAAAAGAAGAGCTATCCGCGGGAAACAATACTCAGCACAGCCGTTGTAGACAGGACCAATGCCCGGGTAATGAAGTTGCAAACTGACCATATTGCCGAAAACGAGAAGAAGATTGGACTTCTAAATACTCGCATAGATAATTATCTGACTAGTTATGCTACTCAAAAGATTATTTTATACGGAAGTTTCATAGTTCTGTTGCTTTTTGCAGGAATGTTTCTGATTTTATGGAAATCTCTGCATACTAAAAACAGATTAAACAAAGAACTATCAAAAAGGAATGATGAAATTACTAACCAAAAAGAACAGCTGGAATTGCAGCGAGATCAATTAATAGAGCTTTCTAAGCAGCTGGAAGAAGCCACAAATGCCAAACTGGTATTCTTTACTAACATATCACATGATTTCCGTACACCTCTTACCTTAGTAGCCGATCCTATTGATCAACTTCTTGGTGATAAAAGCCTCACTAATAACCAACAACAATCATTGCAACTGGTGAAAAAGAATGTAAATATTCTGCTCCGTCTAGTGAACCAAATATTGGATTTCCGCAAATTTGAGAACGGGAAGCTGGAGTTAGTATTAAATAAGATCAATCTCGCAGTTTCATTTGAAGAATGGAATTCGGCATTCCGCGCAGTTGTTAGAAAGAAACATATAAAATTTATCTATGATGTTCTTCCAAATACGGATTTTCATGCTGTTGTTGACGTAGAGAAGCTGGAACGGATTTACTTTAATCTGCTATCCAATGCATTCAAATTCACTCCGGAAAATGGAGTGATACATGTGAATCTCCTTACGATAGAGCTAGAAGAGAAAAAATATATACGTTTCACTATTGCCAACAGCGGCACTGCTATTTCTCCTGAACATATTCGGAACATCTTTGAACGATTCTACAAAACAGATTTGCACCACGAAGGTTCCGGCATCGGACTAGCACTTGTTAAAGCCTTTGTAGATATGCACAAGGGTAATATTCAGGTGGAAAGTGATAAACAAAGAGGCACTATCTTTACCGTAGACTTACCTTTTGAACAGGCATTGTTTTGTGAAGCAACTTCGGTTACAACTATTTCTTCCGAAACTCAACAAGAATTATTTGAATTACCGGACGAATTCTCTATTGATGAAATTCATTCTGAAAATTGTGAGACAGTACTTGTTATTGATGATAATCCTGATATCCGTTCTTATATACGCCAACTACTTCAGCAAGAATATGAAGTGATAGAAGCTAAAGACGGAACTGAAGGTATCCGTAAGGCTATGAAATATATACCAGACGTAATTATAAGCGATATAATGATGCCTGGCATGGATGGTATAGAATGCTGCCGACGTCTGAAAGGTGAATTACAAACCTGCCACATTCCTATAATTCTTCTTACAGCCTGCTCTCTTGATGAACAGCGTATCGAAGGATTTGAGAATGGAGCAGATTCATATATTTCCAAGCCTTTCAATTCATTGGTACTTACAACACGCGTCCGAAATCTTATTGACGGGCACAAGCGAATGAAACAATTCTTTGGCGATAATACATCCGAAAAAGAACCCATCTGCGACATAGATAAAATTTTTATCGGGAAGTTCAAAAAACTTATAGAAGAAGGGATTAGCAACTCTGAACTCAATGTAGAAGATCTGGGCAAAGACATGGGACTCAGTAGAGTGCAACTTTATCGAAAAATAAAAGCTCTGACAAATTATGCTCCCAATGAGCTACTTCGTATAACTCGCTTAAAGAAAGCATCTGCGCTGATGTCCTCTTCAGATATGACTATAGCAGAGATATGTTACGAAGTAGGATTTACTTCTCCATCGTACTTTAGCAAATGCTATAAAGAATATTTTGGTGAAAGTCCTACTGAGTATTTAAAAAAAATTGGAATTTCTCAGCCAAACTGAAATCCCGTCCGGTAATAGAGAAAGATGAGATTCGTGCAGTTTCTGTTGAGTTTGAAAATGTGAACTTTCGCGCCTCAGCATAGTTCAAGAAAAGCAGGATTTAGTAGCAGATAAAAATGTATAAAACATTTATCTCCCACCAGAATAACAATCTGATTATATGAATATTAGACCTATTTTAGTAGCAGGTGGGAGATGATTATGCATTTTTATTTTTTTTCTGTTGAGAAACAGTTGCTATTTCGTTACCCTGAATCAATCTTCTGATATTGGGAATGTGCATAACTATAATAAGCAGGGCAACAGTAAGTAAATAGTAAAAACAATAGGATATGGGAAAGAAAAGTCCGGTTAGGGGTAATGATACGCCCAAACAGATGGAACCAACAGATACATATTTAGTGAACCTTTTTACAACGAAAAAAATGACTACTGAAACCAGAACCTGTATAGGTGCAAGCAATATTGAAGCACCCAAAGTAGTATTCACCCCTTTTCCACCTTTCAGCTTCAGAAAAAAGGAGAAATCATGTCCCAGTATTGCTGCTAGTGCTATAAGATAGATGAAATAATCCTCTAGAAATATTATATTATTTTTTTTAAGCAGAATTGCAGTACCTACAGGCAAAAGACCTTTCAACATATCACAAACCTGTGTTAATACAGATATTTTTTTACCTGCCACACGTTCCACATTGGTCGACCCAATACTCATACTTCCCAGTTCGAGCACATTTTTACCAGTTGCATATTTTGTAAACAGATAACCAAATGGCACCGAACCCAGCAAATAAGCCACTAATATAAATAAGGCACTGATCAGCATATCATTATTTAATCTTATTTTTTAGGAAACCAAGGAATAAACGAACTTGTTTTACGAATGTATTCTGCATACTCAGGTTTTCTGTCTTTAATTGTTTTTTCAAGCAATGCCACACCCGACACTTTAATAATAAGCAAGGTCATAAGAAGCGACCCTATTACCGGTAGATAACTGCCGGCCGACAGGCAGAGCAATCCATACCCCCACCATACGGCGGAATCTCCAAAATAATTGGGATGACGGGTATATCTCCATAAACCGGTATTAAGAACTTTACCCTTATTTTTAATATCACTTTTAAACTTTGCCAGCTGATAGTCTCCTCCCGCCTCGAAAAACAATCCCGTAAGCCATACAAATATGCCGATATAATCAAGGAATGTAAGTCCATGTGGACTGGCATACATGTTTACTCCCAGCAATGTAACAGAAATAATCCACATAAGCACTCCCTGAAGCAAAAAAGTCTGGAAGAAACTAATCCAGCGATAATTCTTATCGCCATACTTTCTCCTGAACTCCTGATAACGAAAATCTTCTCCCTTACCAATATTCCTCCAGGCCAGATATCCTGAAAGTCTCACTCCCCAGATAAGTACCATAATAAAAAGAACTGTCTGAACAGGATAAAAGGTTTTAGTCGCAAAATAATAATATGTATTTGTCATAACAAAGCCAAGCCCCCAGAATAGATCTACTATGCTTACATTCTTAATAAATATGCTGATTATCCATAACACAGACATCAGACTGATGATTAAAATCAGAGCGTTTAAATAGATTTGAATCATAATATTACAGATTAAAGTTTATATTAACTATTCGAGTAATAAAGACACAGCTATAGACCCAATGCCGGCATTCATGCCTATAACCGGTGATATATCTACTACAGAAACCGGCTGTTTACCTGTGAGAGCATACATTTTGTTTATGTAAATATCGGCACCTTTTCTATTATGGGCATGCAAAACAATATAATTCCATACTTGTTGTCGCTCAGTAAGTGTGCGGATATGGTTTATCACTTTATTGATATTTGCTTTCTGCCCAAAGGTTTTCCCAAACAACATTGCATTACCTTCGCTATCCATGGAAACAATCGGATTTATACCTAGCAAAGTGGCCAGAAAAGCTTTATTCTTTGAGACTCTTCCCCCCTTAATCATATACTTTAGATCCTTAACACTGACAAATATTTTTAGATTCTTAATCCACTCCTCTGCAGATTTAACTATATCTTGTATTGGCATCTCTTCTTCTATGGCTTTTGCTATTTTGAGTACCAGCAATCCCAGAGCGCCCGAGAGGTTTTTCGAATCGATAACATACACTGGTTTATTAAACTCGCTCTTTATTCGCTCTGCGGCTTTCAGGCTATTAAGATAAGTTCCGCTAAACTGTTGCGTAAGATGCAAGGCAATAATGGCATCGTAGTGTGAGGCTAGTTGAGAGTATAGATTAGTGAATGTACGTTCGTTTATTTGCGAAGTTTTGGGAAGTTCATCACTACTGTCAAGTAAATCATAGAGCTGATCGGGCTGCATAGTCACCTTATCAAGATAATAATTACCATCCAAATTAATATTAAGCGGAAGCATATTTATCTGGTAATAATCAATAAGTTCCTGCGACAAATCACATGCAGAATCGGTAACCAGTGCAATATTCCACTTTCTATGCTTTACATATTCATTTTGGCGAACCATATCATCTACTTTTTGATAGGATATTGTTCCATAATTTTTAAGGGTGTTAAATAGCGCAGCCGGATGATTGGTATGAACATGTATTCGGCAAAGAGAATCGGATCCGGCTACAACAACAGAATCACCATTTTCAATAAGCAGCTTCTGTATATCGGATTTATTTAAAGATAAATCTCTTAAAAGGGCTTCTGTGCAATAACGAAAATTAATATCTTCATTAGATGTATCATCGGAATGTATAAGAGATATATTTTCATTTGATAGTGATACAATTTTACGGATATTATTACTTTTGATGAAATCAATAATACCCTCCATAAAAAAAACAAAACCTTTTGCTCCGGCATCAACCAATTTGCTCTTTTCTAAAACCTTGAGTTTAGATGTTGTATCGACAAGCGATTGATGAAGGACCTCTAACGAACTTACTAGAATTCTCTTAAAATCTTTAATGACAGACTGTTTACTAAATATATAGTCGGACCACTCTTTGATTACTGTAAGCATGGTTCCTTCCACCGGATTTGAAATGGCTTCGTACATATAGGGAATAGATTTCTTAACACTTGCCGCAAATTCAGAAACAGTGACACAGTGTTTAGACTCGGTTTCCTTGCTTATTCCAAACAAAAACTGAGCAAATATTACCCCAGAGTTACCACGTGCGCCAACTAATGCGGCTTCAGCAATATTATCTATCGTATTTTTATAAGATTTTTCGGGATTAATACTATCCATAACAGAACGAATGGTGGATGCCAGATTTGTTCCAGTATCATTATCTTTAACCGGAAATACATTTATCTTGTTTATTTCAGCCTGATTTTGCAGAATTTTATTACCTCCGGCAATAAAGGCATAATATAAAGACCGTCCATCTATTTCAAGAATATTAGAGTTTTTCATTTTTCAATTATAAAATATAGGTTACTCAATGACTGTTGCTTCTTTATATATTATCCTCAATTTTTTGTGGTATTATAAACATAACAAATATAATATAGAATATTTACATACAGCAATATTTAAGAAGAAAATAAAATTAAATAATTATTTAATATACAGTATTAAATAATGCAATTGGAAAGAAGGAAAACTATTAAAATAAAAGCTAAAGATTTAGGCAATATATAAACAAGAATCAATTAAAATCCTATTTTTGCAGAAAATTTCCAAAAGATGAAAAAACTATTATCATACCCGCTATCATTACTTGCGTATTTTTACTTTTTGTTAGTAATCTGTGTATTTCACCCTATTCAATGGGTTTGTCTGAACTGGTTTGGATATAATGCACATAAGAAAAGTGTGGATTATTTAGGCTTTTTTCTACTAAAAACAATGGTTTTTACATTTTCATCCTCAAAAGTTGAAAACTTAGATCTCATTCCCGAAGGTAAACCTTTGATTTTTGTGTCAAATCACCAGAGTCTTTTTGATATTATGGGCTTTGTATGGTTTTTCAGAAAGTTTCACCCTAAATTTGTTAGTAAAATTGAGCTTGGAAAACATATTCCAAGTATTTCCTACAATTTAAATCACGGTGGTTCGGTACTGATAGACAGGAAGAACCCGAAACAAGCATTGCCTGCAATAAAGAAACTGGGCGAATATATTGAAACCAACTCTCGTTCGGCAGTAATCTTCCCCGAAGGTACCCGCTCTAAAACAGGAAAGCCAAAAAGATTTTCTCCTAATGGCTTAAAGATTTTATGTAAATATGCACCAAGTGCCTATGTGGTACCTGTAACGATTAACGACTCCTGGAAAATGTTCCAATATGGTTCCTTCCCACTGGGATTGGGCAACCGCTTAACGTTCACGGTTCATCCTCCTATCAAAGTCAGCGAATGCGATTTCGATTCTTTACTTGAGAAAAGTGAACAAGCTGTTGTTTCCGGAATCAGACTATAATACCCGAATATCTTTTAATGCAAATAAAAACATCTATTCGTACTTTATAACTTCTGTAGGACAGCCATCCACAGCATCAAGTATTTCGGCTTCATATTGATTGAAGTCAACACCTGCTTTAATTACCATTTTATCTGGAACCTCAAACACTTGCGGGCAAGCAGTTTCGCATGCGCCGCATGAAATACATTCGTTTTCGCTCTCATCGAGCCATACTCTTTTAATTGCCATATCATTTAAGTATTTAGGTTTATCAAACATCAACTCTACTCTCTTGATCATAGTAAAAAAACAATTAGAAACAGAAGATGTTCATGCTAAACAAAGCAGCCATCTCAAGTGTTTTATTTGTAGAGAGTTCACTTATTTACTAACTGTTAAAAACTTAAATTATGAAAGGAGTTATTTGGGGTTTAGCTGTTGGTTGTGCAATAGGCTATATTATCAGGAAAATGCAGGAAGAAGGCAAGTTTGAGTGCGTTGGCGAATATGCCGATAAGTACTATACTATGTCAAAGAATGAGCTTAAGAATGTAGTAGATGCTGCTAAAGGCAAAGCGGAAGAATTGAAAGAACGGATTGAAAAGAGAGTTAAAGGAGAATAAAAAACAGATCTTTCATTAAGTCACCTTCAAATAACAAGGCAGTCTGAAATCTCAGATTGCCTTTTTTGTTAGTTCAAATAAAAATACCAGATAAATATATGTGTTATGGAAAACAAAAACATTACTTTAGCAATCTCAAAATAAACTTTGTTTAGGAATAAGGTAAACAATATCAATAATATTTTATGAAAAACAAAAAAACAGATATTACATTTCTGCTGAAAGTTCTTAAAACCTCTATATTTCTTATCGCATTCTTTTTTATTAATAATATATTATCAGCCCAAGTTTCCTCTCCAGAACTTTTTGGAAAAAAGCCTATAATCATTCCCCGGGCACGAGTTATTATAGACAATGACTTCGGAGGAGACCCTGACGGATTATTCCAGCTAGCTCACCAGTTATTAAGTCCTTCAATAGAAGTTAGAGCTATTATTGGTTCACACCTAACCCCAAATACAGATTTTGACGGTTACTTTCCTTTTAGTGCGGATTCAGCAGTTGCCAGGGCTAAAGAGGTGGTAAAGATACTTGGATTAGAAAACAAAGTTCCCGTTATAGCCGGTGCCGATTATGCTTTAACTGAATCATTTCAGCCTCAACAAAGCAAAGGAGCAGAGTTTATTATTAAAGAAGCAATGCGTAAAGATACTAAACTTCCACTCTATATAGTTTGTGGCGCTGGATTAACCAATATAGCAAGTGCCTATTTGATGGAACCCAAAATTGCGGATAAAATTACTCTTGTATGGATTGGAGGGAAAGAATATGATTCTTCTTTCCACTCACAACTATCACCAATCCTAACTAAACGAGGTGGTGCCGTTGAATATAATATTTCAATCTCTGTTCCGGCCGCCCAGGTAATTTTTAACAACTCATCAATGCCTGTATGGCAAGTTCCAAGAGATACTTATCGACAGTGCCTGTATAGCTTTGCTGAGATAAAGGCAGATATAGAGCCACAAGGCAAAATAGGATGTTATCTGGCTGATAAATTATTTAATTTTTTAAACGACCTCGTTGCAAAGAACTGGAAAATGGGAGAAACATACATTTTAGGGGATAGCCCTCTTGTACTTCTCACAGCCCTACAGTCTGGTTTTGAAGCTGACGCGTGTTCCTCACACTACGTAAACATTTCAAGGCCTGAAATAAAAAAGAACGGAGATTACGAAAATAAATCAGGAAAGTCTTTTATCAGAGTATATGATCGCATTGACAGCAGATTAATATATGCTGATATGATTGCCAAATTGAAATTATTCAATCAACAATAAAAAGAGGACAAAGAGAAAAAATAATGCACATTAATCATATTTTATACCTCCTGAAGGACAGTCTTGAGCTGCTTCCTTTATTTTATCCTCATATAAATCATAGTTAACACATTTTTTTACCAACATTTTTTCAGGTGCCTCAAAGACCTCAGGGCATATAGCTTCACATCCCCCGCAACAGAGACATTCGTCCTCACTCTCGTCAAGCCATACACTCTTAATTGCCATATTTTCAACTTTTTAGGTTATTATTAATTTATAAGATTATCACAAAGGGTATAACAAATACTAATAGAAAGAAGTTTAATAAAATCTGTTAGTTATTTGTTAATAACCCTTCTCATTTTTAAAATAAAATTATCTATAACATCATAAAGCTTTTAACAAAGGATAAAATGGATTATATTTGCATGCAATAATCATTTATAACCATTTTCTATGCCAAGTTCTATAGAATCTCTCAAAAAGCGTCATAAAGATCTTTTCGAAAATCATCGTTGCAATGTATCAGACAATGCTTACGAAGATGCCGAAAAAATAAAAAAAGCAATAGATCAGCTATCTAAGATAGAAAATAGGAAAATGTCTATTTTTGATTTGAACAAAATGCAGTTCATATTCAGGGATAATCAGAAGTCTGATAAATTTGATCATCCGGTTTTTGTAGGGATAGATGAAGATAGTTTTGAGGCTTTCTATGATAATATTCATCCGGATGATTTGTATTTTGCACTAGAAACTGGCCTTATGAGTTATGATTATGCATATAGCGTACCTCCTTCGGAACGTACCGGTTGTATTATGAAGTACGAATTCAGAGTAAAAAGCAAAACCGGAAAATACGTATGGGTTAATTTTAGAATTGTAATTTACGAACTCGACAGCAATGGTGATCTTTGGCTTCTACTATTTTTATCAGATATTATTCCAAATCAGGATCAAAACAGAAAGCCAAAAAGGATTCTGATAAATGTAAACACAGGAAAAACTTTCAACTATTTTGATGACACTGATATAGTTGAAAAACCTGTTCTATCGAAACGTGAAATAGATGTTATAAAACTTCTTTCGGAAGGTTATTGCAGTAAAGAAATAGCAGATCGCCTTTTTATAAGTATAAACACTGTAAACAAACATCGACATAGCATTTTGGAAAAAACAAATTCAGAAAATACTGCACAGGCTGTGCTTTATGCTACAAGACTAGGATTAATTTAATACAAAACCAATTTTTGTACCGTCACTCAACCTTAAGATTGACTAACAATACAAAAATTGTTTGTTTTGCACATAACCAGTTAAATTTAAGAGATTTAAAAATCTTCTGCAATCCTTTTTATTATTATTCACTAACATTATATAGGATTTTGTGCAAAAGTAGTATGTTATATTGTTATCGGCAATAACCATTTATAACCATTTTCACACAATATCCTATAATTCGGGTGAAAAAATAATATTAATTACTTGTAATAACCTGTCCTGCTTCACGATAAAGATCAATCTTACCTTCAAGCAGAAGTGCAACTACTGTTATTTGAGAATCCTGAACACTTTCAGGAACATCGAAATATAAAATACCTGGAACGCTGCTCCAATAAGCTTTGCCTACTACCTTTGTTTCCAAAAGTGCCCCGTTACCTACTACCCAGGCACGATTTACTTTATTCTTTAATCCTTTTACAGAAATAGGTCCATTGGGTTTATATGGAAGAAAGACGTAAAGAATATCCTGGTTTTTATTCAATGTGGTATATCCCATAACATGACCTTCGGGAATTCCTGCCCGTGTTCCATAAATGGCGTCGGCATGTTTCTTTGTCCATCGGCCAAATTCCTTTAAAATATCCACTTGTTCTTGTGGAATGGTTCCATCCTCTTTGGGACCAATGTCAAGAAGTAGGTTTCCTCCATTGGAAATGCAATCTACAAATGTACGAAGCAACATATTAGCTGTTTTATAGTTCGTATCTGTTGGTGCATATCCCCAACTGTCATTCATCGTCATACATAACTCCCACCATTGAGAATCGGGACGACGGATGGGCACTCCCTGCTCGGGTGTGGCATAGTCACCATAACCTTGAATACGTGAATTTAGGATAACTTTAGGGTTAAAGGTTCGAAGCATGGTTGATAATTCCTTGGCCTTCCAGGTTTCCGGGCTGAAATCCCAATCACCGTCAAACCAATATAAATCGGGTTTGAATTGCTTGTTCAATTCAGTTAGTTGTCTATTATCAAAATCAAGAAAACGTTGCCAACGAGCTGAATCTTCTTTTATCTGATAACGCGTAGAATTACGTGTTGCATAGGGATAATCAGTATTCGACCAGTCAAGCAATGAATAATATATTCCCAGTTTCAGGCCTTCTTTTCGAACAGCCTTTGTAAAGGGTGTCAACAAATCTCGTGATGCGGGAGTTTTCTTTATTGTATTCAGATCACTGGCCTGAGTATCCCATAAAGCTACTCCATCATGATGTTTGGAGGTAATTACAGTATATTTTGCTCCTGACTCCTTAATCAGTTTAGCCCATTCTGCCGGATTATAGCTTTTAGCAGTAAATCCATCCAACTGAGACATATACTCATCGTAAGAAAGATAGTTATTATAAAAGGACCAGCTCTCTGTAACTCCCCTTACCGAATAGATTCCCCAATGAATGAAGATACCTAATTTGGCATCCTGAAACCATTGCATTCTCTTTTCTTTTTCTTCCTTCGACTCCTTGAAGGGCTGAGCTTTGGTTGTGCCTAAAGTTAAAAAGGCCAACAATGTTAATGTGATTGATTTTAAGTTCATCGTTATATTTGTTAGTGTGGAACAAAGATACAAAAAAACGGATAGTATAAAGATAGTAATAACAGGTAACGGATGTTTTTGAATAAAGAATGAAAAATGTCAAAAATATTATTTATATTTGAGGTGTTCATATTTTAATTATTGCAATTAAAAAGTAGTTAATATGCTTGATTTAACACCTGAACAACAAGTTTTGCGGGAACAATTCTGTTCGTTACGGAAAGAGTTTACTGAACTCTTTGCCAGAAAGAATGAAATGCAGACTTACGAAGAAAGCAGTCTTACCTCACTATACCTGAGTACTGTGGGAGAAAAACAGCACGAGGTTTTCTGTTTGCGTACTAAAATTGCAGCAATAAAACTACGCATAGAGCTGATTCAGGCCTACATAAACCGAAACGAGATACCGGAACTGAAAACTGTTGATGAGGAAATTCATATACGTTTTGCCGATCACAAGAAAAAGATTGAAGAGAATGTACGGCAACTGGCAGCAGCAAAAGAGTATCTGAAAAACTCTTTAATCTCGGCGGATGAAATGAAGGAAATGAAAGAGACTTATCGTATTATAATAAAGAAACTACATCCGGACATTAATCTCGGTCTTTCAGAATATGAAACCGAACTTTTTATCAAAGCTCAGGCTGCTTATCATCTTGGAAGTTTCATGGCTTTAAGGGAAATACTCCTATCACTGGATTTAGCCAAAGATTCTGCAGATTCTATTTCTCAATCCGAGGAATTTACAGGGATTGTTTTGCAATTAGAAAAGAAGGTTAAGAATTTACGCAAGCAAATTGAGGAACTGGAACGCAGTTTTCCATTCATTTACAGAAAAGAATTAAATGATGAGGAATGGCTAACTTCCATACAGAAAAAACTAGATGAAGATATTGCGAATCTTACAAAAGAGAAGGAAAAACAGGTATTGTACCTTAAGGTCATAGAAGAATGGAAACCAGGATTAACAAATTAGAATTTTAACAACAGAATATTATGAAAACAAAACAATTTTATTGCATGCTGCTTTGCCTGGCAGGTAGTTTGCTTTTTTCACAACATGTAAATGCGCAAGTGGGTTCTGTTCATCTTAATGTTGAATTGCCGGGTATGATCTGTACCCAAAAAGTTAGACAGGTTAATAAATGTATTAATAGGACTGAGTTCGGAACATAACCGGACTTAGTCCTTTTAGTTTTGCTTTGATTCTGTGATTGTTATAATAATATATATAGTTTTTAAGTTCAGATTCAAAGTGTTGAATAGATTCAAACTTCTGCAAATATATCAATTCTGATTTAAGAAGCCCAAAAAAGTTTTCCATAACAGCATTATCCAAACAATTCCCTTTCCTGGACATACTTTGAGTAATGCCTGTCTTTATTAGAGTATTTTGATAAGTTATGTGTTGATAGTGCCAACCTTGATCTGAGTGCAAAACTAAATCAGAAATACTCTTTACATTCTTAATAGCTTTAGCAAGCATGCTTGTCACCATAAACAAATCAGGGCGTTCACTAATAGTGTAACTTATTATTTCACCATTATAAAGGTCTAAAATAGGAGATAAATACCTTTTCTGACCAAACAAAGCAAACTCAGTAACATCAGTCACCCATTTACTATTTGGGGAAGTAGCTGCAAAATCACGTTCCAGTATATTAGGGGCAACCTTACCTTCTTGTCCTCGATAAGAACGATACTTCTTAAGCCTTACCTGACATTTTATTCCATGCTCACGCATAAGTCGTTCAACTGTTTTATGATTGATTTTAATTGATCTATTATGAAGTTCCATGGTTATTCGTCTAGAGCCATATCTCCCCATGTTGGCTTTAAAAATTTCATCTATCTGCTCACATACAAAATGATATTTGTCGGGTTTCTGTTTCTGTTGTAAATGATAATAGAATGTTGCACGGGCCATCGATGAAGCTTTCAGCAAATGTGAAAGCTTATGTTCCAACTTTAGTTCTTCGATGGCTTTGACTGCTTCCCGCTTTCGCGTAATAGCCGTTCCTGAACTAAAGTCTTCACTTTTTTTAAGTATGCATTCTCCGCTCTTAAATAACGAAGTTCTTCTTCCAGCTTCTCTAATTCTGTTTCTGGCTGTTTCTTCTTTGGTCTTCCCATGACTGTTTTTGGACGCCCTCGTTTTTTTCCTTTTAATGCTGAAAAGCCTTCCTTTTTTACAAGTTGGACCAAATTATAAGCTGTTGACTGGCCTATGTGATATTTGAGTGCTACCGTTTGGTAAGATAAGAATTTATTTAAGACATCTTGTACTATTTGCTTCTTTAATTCTACACTCAGCTTTTTATTGGGTTGTTTAGTAAATGCAGAGGTTCCATAATGTTGATACATGCGAATCCAGATTTTTACAACTGTAATGCATATCTGTAATTCTCTACTTATTTTCGTTGAACCATAACCTTTTTCATAGAGTTCGATTACTTGCAATTTATCAGCATAACTATAACGCTGATTTTTTCTTTTACTTGTTTCCATAAAATGCCCCAAAAGTTTTTTGTCTAACTTTTTGGGTACAGATCA